>Ga0224723_1000872_pt1 | contig 19681 bp, 16 predicted proteins | sample Balambano_FR2_Me_FD_161647 | JGI IMG/M metagenome (GOLD analysis project Ga0224723, IMG submission 161647) | Freshwater sediment microbial communities from Lake Towuti, South Sulawesi, Indonesia - Balambano_FR2_MetaG | ecosystem: Environmental > Aquatic > Freshwater > Lake > Sediment | place...
TTCAAAGAACAAACTTCTGAAAGTTTGATTGAGGCAGTGAAACAATTTGAGACTATGAAATTAAATAGTAAAGCCGCATCGGATAATGCGGCTCGCTTTTCATCTGAAAGATTCAGGGATGAATTTTCAAGTTTTATTAAGAAGACCGTCCCGCAGGTTTGAAACCTGCGGGACGTTTATTTTCTTACGCACCAATTCCACGAGCCATCAGCGGGGCAACCAAAAGAATCAGTAAAATACAAACCAACTCCAAGTGAATTAAGAGGCGAATCCTTTTGAATTCATCATCAGTGACTTCGGGTGCTTTATCTTCTTTGAGAGCGGGTCGCCATTTCAAAAATCGAATCGTTGGATAAATAGAAATCAAACCAGCGAGGATGAATAATCCCATCTTGACCCAATACATGGTGTTGTTTGTATAAAAGGCGGGACCTTTTTCAAAAAAGTAAACGCGCAACAAACCGACAACAATTAATATGCCTGCGGAAATTCCATAAGCCGCGTCCACTTGTAAAATTCGGCGTGCTTCGTACACGGTCAAGTTTTTACGAAACGCCACAAATTCATATACTAAAGTTGCTGTGACTGCAAAGGCGGCGATATGATGCAAGGTTGCCATAATTGAATTGATTAACATGATTTTCTCCTGATGTTTTGTAATGATTAAACTAATTTCAACTTAATTAGACTTTCAGCACAAGCCAGCACAGCCTCTTTCGGAGAAATTGGCTCCCAGCCTAATAACTTTTTGGCTTTGGAACTATCCATTTTTCTTTCTGAGTTTAATTCCACCAACAAGGGTTTGATAACTGGAATAAAATTGGAAAGCACACGCACCATAAAATTTGGCATAACTGCTTTCGGAATTTTTCGGTCTGGATATTTTTCTCGTAAAATATCACCCATTTCTTTGAATGTAAGGTAGCCCGCTGAAGCAACAAATCTTTGCCCTGCCGCTTCTTTCGTTTCCATTGCTCGAATGTGCAAATCAGCAGTTGAACGCACATCTACGATGTCATAGCCGAAACCAAATAAGGCTGGCGCGCTTCCATCTAAAATTGAAATAATCATATTAGGCGTAGTGCCAAAATCTGTTTCCAAAACAGGTCCTAAATTTGCGCCTGGGCAAATAACAACAAACTCCATATCTGTTTTTGTATTTTTAATAAAATCCCAAGCCGCTAATTCTGCATACGTTTTACTCCGATAATACGGGCTGGTATCTTCTTTATTAGTTGGGTCTGTCCAATCATTTTCATTAAAGGTAGATTTTCTTTTTGATTTATCTACACCATAAGTCACTGCTCCACTAGATGATGTTAATACAAATCGTTTTACACCATTCACGGCAGATGCTTTCAAAACATTCAATGTCCCATTTTTTGCAGGAAGTAAAACATCTTCTTCTCGCTTGGGCAAAGTGCGCGGAAACGGCGAAGCAACATGCAAAACATAATCTATGTCTTTGGTCAATGAAAGCCAAATCTTCTCATCTAACAAATCGGCTTGAACTATTTGTAAACAATCTATATTCTGAGTATGAGCAGAAATTATTTTTGCTATCTCTTCTGCGCGAGACATATCGCGTAAAGTTCCAATTACTTCATAGCCTTTGTTGAGTAATTGAATAGCAATATGACTGCCTAAAAACCCAGTGACACCCGTTAATAAAACTTTTTTAGCGGTAAACATTTTGTTCTCCTATATATATTGCTTCTGGTTTTTGATTTTCTGAAAGTCTTAATCTTGCCGTTTCTCTGCGCCCAACGGCTTGGACGTGTTCCAGCGCGGCGGCAAGCCCGAAGCGCGGCATGTTGCCATATACACATTCAAATTGGTCAGGGTTGACTGTATAAGTTTCATGCCAAATGCCAACTGTGCCATTTGAACCAATGGCTTGATTAAATTTTTTCCACGGCTCTACATGTGGGTCCGATGGATTTCTGGCAAAATTTTCTAAATCTTCAAACGAACGCCAGTATTGAATGAGGACAGGTCCGTTGAAATTCCAGAAAAACTCTGCATGTAAAAATCCCTTTTCAGGATATGTATATAAAGCCTGCATCATCGGATTCATCGCATTTGAGACAGGTAGCCATTTATCAATGCGCCACCATTTGTTGATTCGCATTCCAATTAAAAAAACCACAAAAGGTTGGTCTGTTTTAGCAGTAAAACGTCCGTTGAAGATTTTAGTCATCTTTGCTCCTTTATTAACCATTGGCTCATTGAATCCAGTTCGTATAAAAATAGTGCATCTCCATTTTTTCCAAAGGGCGGGATGTTCCCTTGAATTTCCAGCGAGGTGATGCCATGCACGCGCGACCAAATCGCCATCGCTACAAAATGAGTTAATGGATGTACTTCCCCAATTTGCTCGTGCCACATATCAAAATGAAATTGGTATTCTTTTTTTATTGGATGAAAAACATCGCTTCTTAATTGACCTGCGACTCGTGTTTCATCCACAACACTGAACAATGCCATGATAGAACGTGCTGAAAAAGGAAAAACTTTTTCAACTGGAGGCACATAATTTGGAATCGGTGTGCCAAAAATAAGTTGATAGCGCTGTGGATAGGTATGCGCCCAATTTCGATAAGCAAGCCCTATTGCTTTCAAACGACCTGCATAATCATTTGCAGAGACAGAATCACGTGCTTCAAACTGAGAATCACCAAAAGAAGTGTAAGCATCAATGATTAATTGAGTGACCAACGCATCTCTATCTGGAAAATAGTTGTAGATGGCAGGCGCAGTGATTTTCAACTCGCGCGCAATTGCCCGCAGAGACAAAGCAGGTGCACCTACTTCGGCGATTTGTTTCCATGCCGTTTCTTTGATGGCTTCTTGTAAATTGGGGATTTGTTTCTTCTTGACAGGTCTGACCATATATACTCCTAAAATTTACAGTGTAAATATACAGTGTTTATTAAATTAAGTCAAGGGGTAAACAACTGCAATTTGATAAAATAAATTAACTGTTAATGAATAATTACCTCATCCCCACCGAAGAAATTCGCCGTGAATATGAAGTGATGAAATCGCGCTTCATTGCTACGCTTGCGCCTGCTTTTTCGATTGACCAAGCACGTGCATTTATCAGCAAAGTCAAAAAAGAATTTGCAGATGCAAGTCATAATGTGCCTGTGTATATCATTGGCGGAGGGAATACGGTCACTGAATATTTTTCGGATGATGGTGAACCTGCTGGCACAGCAGGCAAACCTGCTTTATCTGTTTTGCGTGGTAGCGGATTGGGTGATGTTGTATTAGTCATCACCAGATATTTTGGCGGCACATTACTCGGCACTGGTGGATTGGTAAAGGCTTATACAGAATCTGCTCAATTAGTAGTGAATCAAGTAAGGCGTGGAAGAAGAATTCCTGTGCATGTAGCTGAAGTTGCAATTCCATATAATCTTTTAGAACGCTTGCGATTATTCGTTATAAAGCATCACGGACAAATCATCACCGAAGAATATGCTGAGGATGTACGCATCAGGTTACAGGTCAGGCAAGAGGCGTTTGAGTCTTTTCAATTTGAATTACAGGAATTATCATCAGGAAAAATTCAAGCCAAAATCATTGAATCAAAAGAAGAAATTGTGACTGTTTAGGTTTATAATTTATCTATGAATTCACCCAGTTGGATTGGCAAAACATTAAGCGGACGATATAAGATTGAGGCTTTGCTTGGGCAGGGCGGAATGTCGGGCGTGTATAAAGCCACTGACCCAAATTTGAAACGTGTGGTGGCGGTCAAGTTGATTCATCCGCATCTTTCAACCGACCCAATGTTTGTGCAACGCTTTGAAAGTGAAGCGGCGGCTGTGGCGAGTTTGCGTCACTCAAACATTGTGCAAGTGTATGATTTTAATAATGATGATGGCACGTATTACATGGTGCTTGAATTTATTGCGGGGGAAACTTTACAAGACCGTTTGAAGCGTTTGGCTGATAACGATAGACAATTAACTCTTGAAGAAACTTTGAAATTTATGTTGAACATCAGTGATGCGATGGGATATGCTCATCAACGTGGCATGGTGCATCGTGATATTAAACCTGCCAACATTATGTTGGATGTGCAAGGGCAAGCCATCCTCATGGATTTTGGCATTGTAAAAATTATGGGTGGTGATAGTCATACAACCACAGGTGCATTGGTTGGCACAGCGCGTTATATGTCACCTGAAATTATTCGTGGCACATCGCCCGACCAACGTGCTGATATTTATTCGCTCGGCGTTACTTTGTTTGAAATGTTAAGTGGTCGCCCGCCATTTGTTTCTGATTCAGCCATGACGTTGATGATGATGCATTTGAATGACCCTGTGCCTGATGTGCGTGATTTCCGCTCGGATGTGCCAGTAGAAATTAAACATATTCTTGAAAAATGTTTAGCGAAAGATAGAGATAATCGTTATCAGTCGGCAGAAGAATTAAGTGTGGATTTACGACAAGCCTTAGATGGAAAAAAGAAACCGCTCGCTTCAACTGCTACGATGAAAGTGCCAGCCAAAGAGAGAGAAAAAATTACTCCGCCTCCTGCGCCAGTGATAGTTGATTCACAACCTCAACAGTCTTATACGCCTCCGCCACCTTCTACCTACACACCTGCTACTGGAGAAATAAATAAACCGCGTTCTTTCCGCACGCTTGGTTTTATTGGTGCAGGAATTTTCGGTTTGATTTGTTTGGTTGCTGTATTCGCAATTGGTGGAAGTATGCTAAGTGAAATAGTTGCATCTGCATCTCCAACTGAAACCCCAACTTTAGCATTTACAAATACGCCCGCGATTTTATTAACAGAAACACTAGCAGTGACAAATACTCCTGAACCAACTGCCACACCAACAGGACCGTATGTTGTCATTACAAGCATCACACTTGAAAATAATGTCTATGTAGTCAATTATGAAGTTGGAAATTTTGAAGGACAAAATTATCACGTTCACATGTTTTTTGATACTGTCACACCAGAAAATGCAGGTAGCCCGGGCAATGGTCCATGGAAATTAACCTATGGAAGTTATGGACCTTCTCCATTTACCCAATATAGTCCAGCCAATCGCCCGCCGACAGCATCTCAAATGTGTGCGTTGGTCGCCAACCCAAATCACTCTATTATTTTGAATACCGGCAATTGTGTTGATTTGCCAGAATAGGTGTCATTCTGAGCCGCGCTTAGTTGTCGAGTTTATCGAGACACTTGTTTTTGCGGCGAAGAATCTCTGAGATTATCGTAGAGACCCTTCGCTATCGCTCAGGGTGACATAAATTAGGAATCCCCATGATACTTTTTGCAATCAATATCTTTCTCTCCGCATTTCTATTATTTCAAATCCAACCGATGATAGGTAAATTTATTTTGCCGTGGTTTGGTGGTACGCCAGCAGTATGGTCAACGGCGATGTTGTTTTTTCAAGCACTACTAACAGGCGGATATGCTTATGCATATTGGCTCGTCAAACAAACAAAACAAAGATGGATTCATTTTGCCCTCTTGATTTTGACTCTCGCGCTTCTGACTACATTGGGGCTTGTGTGGCGTTCCCCTATCACTCCCTCACCTGATTTAAGACCCGCTTACGTTGAATTCCCTGTTTTCAATATCTTCTTTATTTTATTAACCTGTGTTGGGCTTCCCTATTTTGTTTTAGCATCGAATAGCCCATTGATGCAAGCTTGGTTTAGTAGATTACAGCCGACATCATCTTATGCTCGTTTATATGCTTTATCAAATGTTGGTTCATTGCTTGGTTTATTGGCATATCCAGTTTTAGTAGAACCATATTTCTCATTACAGTCACAAGGTTGGGGTTGGTCCATTGGATTTGTGTTGTTTGCTATTGTTTCTTTTTTAATTGTTTATCAACTTGGTGATAAGAAAATAGAACAGGTTCCTGTAGAAAAATCTGCTAGAGCATCTGTTTCACTCAAAATACTTTGGATGATATTGGGTGGCGTTGCTTCATTATTTTTATTATCTATCACAAATCAAATCACACAAGAAGTGACCGTAATTCCGTTCTTGTGGGTTTTACCTTTAGCAATTTATTTACTTTCGTTCATCTTGGCTTTTTCAGATTCGCGTTGGTACAACAGAAATGTCTATGCTTTGTTATTTAGCCTTGCTAGCATTGCCACATTGTGGGCTCTGACTGAACGTGGCGAATTAGCCATTGCGATTCAAATATCTATTTACTGCTTTTTGTTGTTTGTGGCTTGTATGATTTGTCATGGCGAGTTATATCAACTGCGCCCGCAAGCAGACCAACTGACTACTTTCTATTTAATGTCTTCATTAGGTGGAGCATTTGGTGGCGTATTTGTCAACTTTGTTGCCCCTGCTTTATTCAATGGATATTGGGAGTTTTATCTTGGTTGGTTGATGACTGCTTTGATATTAGTCATTCGTTTGTTTCCAAGGTGGGTGGGAGAATATCAATTACAAACTCGTGCAATTACAATTTCATTCATTTTAGGTGTGTTGTTGATGATGGGATTAAACCTCAATGATGAGCAACTGATGGCGGGTAGAAATTTTTATGGTGTGGTGCGCGTCAAAGAGTTAGACGAAAATACTTTGGTGATGGTACATGGCATCACCATTCATGGAATGCAATATAAAGATGATCGAGCTGCGCCGACCACATACTTTGTCAACGACAGTGGTGTGGGGTTGCTATTATCAAATTATCCAAAAGATACTCAACCTGCCAAAGTCGCCGTTCTTGGACTTGGCATTGGTACATTAGCGACATACGGTGAAGCAGGTGATGAATATCGTTTGTATGAAATTAATCAAATTGCCATTGACTTAGCCGAAGGGGATGGGGAATACTTTACCTTTTTACAAGATAGTCAAGCCGATATTGAAGTAATTGCTGGTGATGCTCGCATCTCCCTTGAAAATGAATACAATGCCAATGGCTCGCATAACTTTGATGTAATTGTCTTAGATACTTTCAGCAGTGACTCTGTTCCAGTGCATTTAGTCACAAAACAAGCCTTTGATTTGTATTTAGCAAACCTAAAACCAGATGGTGTGATTGCGGCGAATATTTCAAATCAACATATTGATTTACAACCTGTCTTTTATCAAATTGCACAAGAATTTGGTTTGACCATTATTCGCATTGATAACATTCCTGATGAACCAGATGAATATTTATCAATTTGGATCTTAATGGCAAAGAATCCCGAATCATTGAACATTCCCGAACTTCAAGCACGCGCCATTACTTACGAAACTTATTCTACGGATGTAGCATTATTTACAGACGATTACAGTAATTTGTTTCAGATTCTTCGCTAATGTCATTGCGAGGACGCTTTTGCTCTTTGTCCGAAGCAATCTCCTGATTGGTGGAAAGTAGAAAGTGGTAAGTGGTTGATTGCGTAATATCGAAATTGCCGTTTTTGGAAACATTCCTTTATAATCAAAAAGTCGGGAGATTTCACCCTTTCCAATGACTCGTCCTCTCCGCGTTTTTCTCTGCCATGCCTCGCAAGATAAACCTGCCGTGCGGGAGTTATATGGACGCCTGAAAACCGAAGATTGGATTGACCCATGGCTGGATGAAGAAAAATTATCTTTAGGGCAACATTGGACAACTGTTATTGAAGATGCTTTAGAAAATGCCGATGTGGTGATTATCTTTTTATCTCACAATTCAGTGCAAAAGGAGGGATTTATTCAAAGAGAATTAAATTATGCTTGGGAAATTTCATTAGAAAAACCGCGTGAAGCCATTTTCCTAATTCCATTTCGATTAGATGATTGTCAAATTCCGCGTTATTTAAGTGCAAGGCAATGGGGTGATTATTTTGGGGAGAAAAAAGAAAACACTTATCAAGTTTTGTTACGTTCATTGAAGCAGAGACATTTACAAAAATTACAACTTGAAGCCCTTGAAAGTGCAGAACGTGAAAAAACTGAAAAGGAAGCAAAATTAAAAGCTGAGAGAATTGCAAATGCAAAGGCAAAATTAGTAGCGGAACAAAAAGCACAGCAAGAAAGTTTTGAAAGTACCGAAAAAATTGCACGAGAAGAATTAAAACGTGAGACAACTGAAAAAAGACAGCACGAATTAAGAGAAAAACAAGAACTTAAAGAAAAAAAGAATACTTTTTCTTTACCGCGTACAAGTTTTGTCGCTCGTTTTTTTATAATTGGCGGAATTGCATTGGTGGGTTTACTGTGTTTTATTTTTGGCGCAAATTATTTGATTCAAAATTTCTCTACTAATCCAATTCCTACATCTCAACCAACTCCAACTTCTCAATTTGACACTTTGAACTTGGATATTGGCTCTACGATAATTGGCGAAGATGGCATGACTTTAGTCTTCGTCCCAGCAGGCGAATTTACAATGGGAAGCGAAACTGGCTTTGATGATGAAAAACCACAACACCAAGTATATTTAGATGCTTATTGGATTGACCAAACCGAGGTGACCAATGGTATGTATGAAAAATGTGTCCAAGCGAATCAATGTGACTCACCAGCAGATATAAGTTCTCATACCCGCAAAAATTATTTTGGGAATTCCGAATTTGATAACTACCCCGTTATGTATGTTTCATGGAACGATGCCATTGCTTATTGTGAATATGTAAATAGAAGATTACCCACCGAAGCCGAATGGGAAAAAGCCGCGCGAGGTACAGATGGAAACATATATCCTTGGGGAAATGTTGACCCAAAGGCTAATTTATTAAATTTCAATGGCAATCAAGGTGACACTACCGAAGTAGGTAGTTACCCTGCTGGTGAGAGCATTTATGGTGCTTTAGATATGGCAGGTAACGTATGGGAATGGGTGAACGATTGGTATGATGACAAGTACTACTCAAGTTCACCCTCATCAAACCCACCAGGACCAACTTCTGGCGACTATAAAGTGTTGCATGGCGGCATGTGGAACGACGACGGTTATGATGTCCGTTCTTCCTACCGCAACGGGTATGACCTGGCATTTTCCGACTACTCCCTTGGTTTTCGTTGCTCCCGCTCACCATAAATTACCAATTACGCATTACCCAATCACGAATCACTTTCCTCAACCAATCTCCAGTCTCTAACCTCTAATTACTCAATTACGATTTACATATCACGCATCACTTTCCTCATTCAACCATCGTCTCCCATCTTTTGCTAACAGCACATCAGCCTCAGCGGGACCCCAACTTGATGGCTTGTACACAGCCAGAGGCGGAGTCTGATGCGTTTCCCACGTTTGCAGAATCGGGTCAATGATAGACCAAGCCGTCTCCACTTCATCAGCACGGGTAAATAGCGAAGCATCGCCTTGAATTGCATCCAGCAATAATCTTTCATACGCTTCGGGAATAGCACTTTTTCCAAAGGCATCATCATAATGAAATTCCATATCCACCGAACGAGTCTCATTCACTTTATCAGGCGACTTGGCTTCAAAACGCAAATGCACACCTTCATCGGGTTGCAAATATAAAACCAACATATTGGGCTTCATGGTTTGCATGGGGAACATCGCCAGCGGCGGCTCTTTGAATTGAATAATAATTTGGGATTGTTTTTCGGCTAAGTTTTTTCCTGAACGCAAATAAAACGGAACGCCTTTCCATCTCCAATTGTTGATGAAGAGACGCAACGCCGCAAACGTGGCGGTAGTTGATTCTGCACCGACATCTTTTTCTTGCTTGTAACCTTTGTATTGCGCCCTGACCGTATTGGTTGAAACTTCTTCGGGTGTCATCGGTTTGATGGCACTTAATACTTTAACTTTTTCATTTCGCAAATGACTGGCACTAAACGATGCAGGTGGTTCCATGGCAACTAAAGTTAACAATTGCAGTAAATGATTTTGAAACATATCTCTCAACACACCCACGCCATCATAAAAACCTGCGCGATGTTCTAGCCCAACTTTTTCTGCTACAGTGATTTGAACATGGTCAATATAATTGCGATTCCATATTGGTTCGTAAATGGTATTCGCAAAACGAGTGAACAAAATATTTTGGACAGTTTCTTTGCCGAGATAATGGTCAATGCGGTAGATTTGATTTTCATGCAAGGCTTTATGCACTTGTTTATTTAGCGTGATGGCTGATTCTAAATCTGTGCCGAATGGTTTTTCCAAGACGACACGTCGCCAACCACCATTTTCTTCAAGTTGTTGTGTGTTACTTAAGTTATCAACAATCGTCGGGAAAAGTTTAGGCGGAAGTGCCATGTAATACAAACGATTGGCTGATTCATTATTTTCAAATGTAGAAAGTTGTTCAGCAAGTTTTTTGAAATGTTCAACCTCTGTATATTTACCAGTGACGTAACACAAATTTGGCGCAAAGATATTCCACTCTTCCTCTGTAAATTCAAAACTTGCAAACTTTTTCATTCCATCTAATAAATGTTCTCGAAAAGCATCATCAGAAAATTCAGTCGCGCCAAAGCCGATAATTTTTAATTGCTTGGGTGTTCTGCGTTTGCGAAATAGATGAAACAACGAAGGGATTAACTTGCGTTGAGTCAAATCTCCCGAAGCACCGAAGATGATGATTGTTGTGAGAAGTCCGTTACTGGTTGTGTTCATTTAATACCTTTGCCAAAGTAGGTCACACCTGCACCCAGATATGGGTGTGTAGCGTGACTAAATTGTTTGCCATGCCCGCGCGGGGATAAATCCCACGCGCTAGTTTACAAAGCCGACTGAAGTCGGCTAGTCCGCTTCAGCGGACTTTGTAATAGTAGCACGGACGTTTACGTCCATGCGGGCTAAAAGCCAAATGCTAATGGCTAATCGCTAACCGCTTTTCTTAATGGCGTGTCCACCAAATTGATTACGCAATGCCGCCAACATTCTAGCTGGATAATTAACTTCATCTCTACTTGCGAATCGCATTTGAAGTGCAAGTGTAATCACAGGTGCAGGGACATCCAAATCAATTGATTCAAAAACTGTCCAACGACCTTCACCAGAATCTGCCACCCACGGTTTGATATCTTTTAATTCAGTATCTTCATCCAAAGCATTGGCGGCTAAATCTAATAGCCACGAACGCACGACACTTCCATGTTGCCAAATGCGTGACACTTGAGATAAATCCAATTCAAATTCTTTTTTGCCTTTCAAAATGCCAAAACCTTCAGCAAAGGCTTGCATCATGCCGTATTCAATTCCATTGTGAATCATTTTCACATAATGTCCTGCACCATGTGGACCCACTCGTCCCCAGCCTTTATCTTTTGCAGGTGCCAGTGTTTCAAAAATGGGATTCAATTTTTCAACCACATTTTTCTTGCCACCAATCATCAAACTATACCCTTCGGCGAGTCCCCAAATGCCACCGCTGGTTCCGCAGTCAACAAAGTCAATGCCTTTTTGAGCCAGCATTTCAGCATGAGCAATTGTTTCTTTGTAGTTTGAATTCCCACCATCAATGATGATATCGCCTTTGCTTAAAAATGAAGAAGCATGTTCAATGGTATCAGTGGTTGTTTTGCCTGATGGCACCATCACCCAAACAATTTTTGGTGATGATGATAATTTTTTTATCGCTTCTTCTAATGAACCCACACCTTCTGCACCATTCTTAACTGCGGCTTCCACTGATTCTTTCGAGCGAGCAAAGCCAACTACTTTATGTCCGCCTTGGACTAATCTAGTTGCCATGTTCAAACCCATTTTTCCTAAACCAACAATTGCTAATTCCATTTTATTACTCCTAATTATTTATATACTCGGTGGTTGAGTAGGGGCGAGGTTTTCTCGCCCTGTATCGAAACCACCTGTTAATTTCAAATGCTTTATTAATTTTAATTCTTCTGTTTAACTGATGGTCTCGATACGTCCCTCAAAGAGCATTCGGGACTACTCGACCATCGGACTATTCATTAAACTGTTGGTCTCGATACGTCCCTCAAAAAGCATTCGGGACTACTCGACCATCGGACTATTCGACTAACAGACTAATCCACATCAACCCACCAAATTAAATTTCCATTAGTTGGTTGGATTCGTTGAGCAGGATACAACTCTAAATTTCTTTCGCCATTGATGACCGTGTTCAAAATCTGTGCTTTGTTTTTACCTGTTACCAAAAACCAAATTTCTCTGGCTTCATTAAAAACTTTTTGAGTCATGGTCACACGATTTGCAGGGCGGTCTTGATAATTGGCTGTGACTGCAACAACACTTTCTTCAACATCAACAGGTGAGTGAGGAAACAAAGATGCTGTATGACCATCTTCACCTAAGCCGAGTAATACCAAATCAAATCTTGGAAAATCTAATGGGGGTTCGGCGAAAAAATTCAAAGTGTGAGCATAATGCGTCGCCGCAGAATCAGGTGAAAGGTCTGTATTGACGCGGTGAATATTTGTCGCGCTGATTTTATCAAACAAAACTTTTTTTATCTGCCCGTATGTATTGCCCGCATCATCCATTGGCACACAACGTTCATCGCCCCAGAAAAAATGCACACGACCCCAATCAATGTTTGCATCTACAAGTCTTTCATAGATTTTCATTGGTGTGTTACCGCCCGCTAGTGAGACTAAAAACTTTCCACGACTTTCAATTGCTTCGTTTGCGATTTGAACAAATGATTTTGTGATTTCATCAACCGAAAAACTTTTTATCATGATTTGTGATTGTAACCCACTTACGATAAAATTTTAGAATTGTATTTCAACATGCTCGGCGCGGCAGATTTGAGAGAGGTTAATAAGTTGTTTGGTTGGGGGAATGAGGTTGTGAAGAAAACGGTGAACAAGTTAATGGAAAGTGAAAATCTATTTTTTGTTAAACATCCCACATTAAACGGGGAATGGGTGGGGTTAAAAATAATTTTCTAGCACCGAAAGTTGATATATGCTTCTAGCACGGTCATAAACTTTTAACCCAACTAAATAATCTTCCTTCTACTCTCAAACACAGGCGTATTCTCTGCAATTCTATTTGGCGAAAAGATAGATAAATCCAACGTCGGCGTTTTATTCAACATTAACTCCGCCATGTAACGTCCCACCGCATGGCATTGTTGAAATCCATGCCCCGAAAAACCATTCGCCAAATAAAAACCTTTCAACTCATACCATTCACCGAGAATCGCATTACTATCCAACCTGTTCACTTCATACAAACCCGCCCAACCACGTAAAATTTTCAAACGGTCAAAGGCAGGCACATACTCCACCAACTCCTGCCACAATTTTTCTTCAAACACACTTCGTTCCCACACAAAATCATCCGTGCCAACGTAATCATCCGCAAAACATTTTCCAATCATAAACATCCCCTCGCCTTCATGGATAACATACAAACCTGATGGAAGAAACAAGGCTGGTAAAACTTTTTCTGGATGTACATTTGATTCCACAATCGTGACTTGACGCTTCGTCGGCTCTACGGGGATACTTGCTCCTGCACTTTCAGCCACATCCTTCGCCCACGCCCCCGCCGCATTCATCACAATATTGCTGGATAAAATTTCACCATTCGACAATTTAACGCCACTCACCTGATTCCCCTCTCTCAACACCTGACTCACTTCCGCATGAATATATTCCGCGCCGAATTGAATGACTTTCTTTTTATAGCCATTCAACACACCCATCGGAGACATCGTCCCATCTTTCGCTCCAAACGTCCCAGCCACACAATCTTTCAAGTTATACAGCGGATAATATTTTCCGACTTCTTCAGGTGTCAGCCATTCCACATCACAACCTAAACTTTTTTGTAACAAATAGCCTTCATACGCTTCCTCTGTGCTATTTTCATCCAGCACAAATAAATTGCCTTGTTGGCGAAACGCAACATCAGGTTTGACGCCATCCACTTCAAATTCATCAGCGAAGCGTTGCATCACTTCCAAGCCATATTGTGACATTTGAATATTCTCTTTGATATTAAACTGAATGCGCATATTCCCATCCGATAACAGCGTGGATGCAAATTCATAACTTGGGTCTTTTTCAATAATCCCAACTTTCAACTTTGAATCAAATTTCAAAAGATAATACGCCGTCGCACATCCCATCACGCCCCCACCAACAATAATGACATCATAATTTTTTTGCATAAACAATAATCCTCAACTCTCTATCCTCTATTCTCTATTCTCTAATCCTCTATTCTCTATTCTCTAATCCTCTATTCTCTATTCTCTAATCCTCTATTCTCTATTCTCTACTCTCTTGATTCTTGTTTTCATCCCGCAATTATATTTCATTCTAGCCACACAGTTCTCTGAGAAAAAAATCAAAAGGTGTAGGGCGGTATAATTCAGTATCACCATGCCAACCGAAACCGACATTGAACCCAAACTTAAAGAAGCAGTGCAACTCACTGAGGCAAATTGGGCTGTCTTGGCAGAGCGCGTGGGCGGCGTCTGGTTAATTCGTTCATCCCATAAACTCAACAAATCTGCCCAAAACGAACTGATGGGCATCCTTGCCCTGCCTTCTATAGACGCATGGTTAAGTGGCGCGGTCACAGGTGGTTATACACGTTCCACCGCTATTCCCAAAAGCAAAAAACTAGATGAAGGTCGCTTCTACGCCTTTCCCATTGCAGGTGCATCCAAAGTGTTGTTGATTGGTGCTGAGGAACAAACCACCACCGCGCAACGGATTTGGAAGTTGACAGCCTCTCTGCTCGCGGATGCCACTCCTAGCCCCAGCCCGCCTCTTTTACCCGACCTGCAAACTGGTCTGGCATTCAACCTTCCCCTCGCCCTCGAAAAAGTGCTGAATGCTTTCACGTCCGCAGTGCCTTCACAAGGCGCATGGTTAGCCATTCGGCGTGGTGACTGGTTGGATATTCAAGCCGAATCAAATGCACCTACCGTAAAAAATGAATCCATGCCGATAGATGAAAACCCACTTCTGCGGCGCGTCAATCGTTCATTGTCCGATGTCATCTTATCTCCCGACCAACCCAATTGGGATTTACTTCCGCACGCACCCATCAAACCCAATACACAAGCATGGATTAGTCTGCCTTTGACGATAGGTCAACGCTTAATTGGGGTTGTATCACTGTGGCGACAAAAAGAATTTACGTTAAGTGAGCGTGGTCAATTACGTGAATTAGCGGCGCAAGTCTCGCCATCGGTGGAGACTGTGGTCACTTTTTCGGAAATGACCGCACATTTACGTCGCTTGGGTTTGCTGAATGACTTTGTGTTAACCGTCTCATCTGCTCAAAACTTAGACCAAATCGCCAGGCGTATGTTCGCGTTGTTAGCGCGTGCTTTTAATACCGAGTTGATTGCCTTATTCTTACGCTCTAGTGATGGGCGCGTGTTGCGTGATTATCGTACTTATGAAGGCAAGTTAAACGTCATCAGTTTGCCTGCCTCTGGTCACCCCATGCAAGAGGTGCTTAAGGATGGCAGAGTCCGCCGCATTGCTGACACCACACGTGATGGCTTCATTGGTATACATCCAGAGTCAAAGTCTGAGTTGATTGCTCCGCTTCGGTATCGAGGTCAAGCCACGGGTGTGCTGGTAATTGAAAGTCAAAGCGTTGAAGCGTTTAGTCAATATGATGAACGCTTGATGGTGGTGATAGCCAGTCATTTGGCAGGTCTCATCGAATATACACGTCTGCGTGAAGAAGCCGAAGGTAGAGCGCGTAGTTTGGGCTTAATCCATGAAGTGGTCGGGCAGGTGATTGGCTTGAACGATAAGAACGAAGTGGCTACGATTTCTGCTGAGTTGGTAGCGCAATATTTCAAATATGAAATGGCTGTGGTGTTACTTGCAGATGATAAGAGAAAGTTTTCTATTCAAGGCATTGGTGGTACGTATGCAGAAAGAATCCAAACCGCTTTACAAGCCGAAGAATTTATCAAGCCGGATGGTGTCACTGGTTATGTGGCGCAAATTGGCGAAAGTATTTTGATAAACGATACAACTCAACATAGTTTATATAAACCTATTAAAGGGTGGGAGGCACATTCTGAATTGTGTGTCGCCATCAAAGATGGTGATGAGGTCTTAGGTATTATTGATGTGGAAAGCCGTGAACAAAATGCTTTTTCACATAACGACCTTATCGCCATGGAAGCACTGGCGGGCATTTTATCGTCTGTGATTACGAGTGCTAAGCAATATCAGCGATTGCAAGAAACTGTAAAACAATTGCGCTTAACCGAAACCGAGTTGAAAGCCCGCATGGAAGCACAACGCGCGGCAGAAGCCAAGTTATTACAAGCCGAAAAGATGGCAACCGCAGGTAGATTAAGTGCTTCGATTGCGCATGAATTGAATAATCCGTTACAGTCTGTGCAGAATTGTTTGCATTTGGCAGGGCGAGAAGATTTACCACAAGAAAAGCGTGATGAATATTTCAATTTAGCACGCACCGAACTGGAACGGCTGATGGTCACCTCACGGCGCATGTTAGATTTTTATCGTCCGAATACATCTTCGCTTGAAACAGTCAATCTGATTGACTTATTGCAATACACACTCACGTTATTATCCAAACAGTTAACGGAAAGCAATGTGCATGTTTCAGTAGATATTCCAAACGAAATTCCGCTTGTCTTTGCAGTCGGGAGTCAGATTCAGCAAGTCTTTATCAATCTCATCCTCAACGCGGCAGATGCCATGCCGAATGGTGGAGAGATTAAAATCTCCATGCTGGCAATGAATGATGGCGTTGAAATCATGTTTGAGGATACTGGAGCAGGCATCCCCGAAGAAAGACGCGCTACCATCTTCGAACCCTTCTTTAGTACTAAAGATGGTGGCACAGGCTTGGGCTTAACCATAAGTTACAATATAATCACTACACATGGAGGTGCGCTTGAGTTAATGCCTCAAAATCATTCAGGCGCATGTTTCCGAATTTACTTACCTGCCGGAGGAACACAACAATGAAGTCGAACATTCTCGTCGTAGATGATGAACCGGTTGCAAGACAATCTCTCAGCGATATTCTTAAGTTAGAGGGTTATGTGGTCTCTGCCGTTTCAAATGGGCAAGCCGCGGTTGAACACGTCCGCACCCATGCAGTGGATATTATGATTGTAGATTTGAAAATGCCCGGCATGGATGGTTTAGAAGTGATTCAAGTGGTTAATCAAACTTCGCCTGAAACAGAAATTATTTTGCTAACCGCCCATGCTTCCATTGAATCTGCTACGCAAGCCTTGCGCTTACGCATCCATGATTATTTACTCAAGCCTGCTTCACCTCCGCAAATTTTAGCAAGTGTGAAAAAAGGTTTATCACGTCGCACGAGCAAGTCGCGTGTCTCAGCAGTTGCTAGTGCATCTGATAACGCTCAAGATATTTACACCCTCAAAGATGGCACCTCAGTAGATTTATCTCGCCGACAAATCAAATTCAAAACAAAAGTGGAGCATCTCACGCCAGCCGAAGGTCGTTTGTTGCGCATCCTCATGGAAAACGAAGGCAAAGTTTTTTCACACCGTGAATTGGTTTTGTTGGTGCAAGGCTATGATACTTCTCAACAAGAAGCCCCAGAAATTTTACGTCCACTGGTGAGTCGCTTACGCCACAAACTCGAAGCATTTCCTTCATTATCAGAAAAAGTTGTCAGCGTAAGAGGAACTGGATATTTATACGAAGGCGGCGGATAATTTTTCCGCTTCGTGACTAGGGGATACTTGTTTGTGCTTCGTGATACATTTTCTTAAAGTAAAAAGGTGACTGTCAGTGACAGTCACCTTTTTTGATGTTTATAAATCTTAAGCAGCAAACGGTAAATATTTTTCATGCAAACTTGCCATGTGATGTTCGACATGACCTACCAATATATAAATTAACGCTCTTACACTAATTGGCGCATTGCTAGCAGTGCCAATTCTTTTTGTGGCTTCTTCGCTCATGCCTTTAACTGCCAAAATATTGGCGCGGCGTAATAATTCAAATTCGGATAATAAATCTTCTAACGGGAGTTCATCAGCACCTGATTCTTTGACATAATCATTTTGTTCAAACCCCGGCAATGGCGTTTTATCATTGCGTGAGATTCGCAACATGCGATACGAAAAAACGCGCTCACCATCCGTCAGGTGGCTGATGATTTCTTTGATAGACCATTCTTCAGGTGCGTTACGGAAGCGGGCTTGGGTATCAGATAAATTTCCAAGTGCAGATTTCATCTCATCAATTTGTTGAGACATGGCGGCAAACACATCACCGCGTTTGGTGGCGAATTCTATATAGCCTCCATAAAATGTTGCGTATTCTTCGGAAGTTGGGGAAGTGAGGTTCATTTTATCCTTTCGTAATTAACCGTCCCGCAGGTTGAATTAAGATGATTGTGTTCTGCATAAAAACCTGCGGGACGTTTTATACAACCTCAAAATTATTTAACTTCCATTGATTAATCCCGCCTTCGGCCTGCATGATATTTTTATAACCTTTTTGTTTCAAAACAGAAATCGCCACCATGGAACGATTTCCGCTGGCGCATTGAATCACCAAAGGTTTATCTTGCGGGAAATTAAAATCTTCCCAAGCCAAACGTCCACCTTCAATGTGCCTTGCATTTGGAATATGACCATCATTCCATTCCGAAGTTCGGCGCACATCAACAACATTGACTTCATCTAATCGCTCGCGCAATTCTTTGGCATTAATATTTTGCACAATTTCAACTGGATATTCTTTCGCCCAGGCTTCGATTCCGCCTTCGAGATAACCAACCAAATTGTCATAGCCAATTCGCATAAGTTGACGCGTCACGTCTACTCTTTGGTCTGTTGATTCAGCCACGAGAATAATCTTGCTTCCAAACGGAATCACCCAACCTGCCCAAACCACCAGTGGCGCATTGGCAAATATTCCGTATGAATTTGGAATATGTCCCTGCCCAAATTGTTTGAAGTGACGAACATCTAAAACAACAACATCATTATCCATTTGTACTTTTACTTCACTAGCAGATAATGGTTTCAAAACGGGCACACCGCCTAAAATCTTTGCGCCTTTTTGATTCAAGTCACGCATGTATTTGTAATAGGTAGGATATGAAGGTAAACCTTTCAATGACCTTTGAATAAATTCTTCTTCTGTTTGGGGTTGTGCTAAATGATTATTTTTTCTTTCATTACCAATCGTTGTTGTTCTTTCCGATGATGCAGGCGCGATACAAAATGAACCTGCTCCGTGAGTAGGGAATACATTGACTTCATCTGGTAATTTCAATAGTTTGTCATGAATCGTATGATACAAATCATGTGCCAAAGAATGTGTATGTTCGTGACCAAGCAAATCCGTGCGTGCGGCACCCCCGACGATTAATGCTCCGCCACTGAACAATGCTGATGGATTTTTATTTTCATCTGTAATCAAAAATGAAATATGTTCTGGGGAATGTCCAGGTGTAGTCATTACACGAACTTGAAATGCTCCAAAATCTAAAACAGAATCTTCGGTTAATGGAGAATAGTCAAATGCGAGTTGAGCAGTAGCACTTGCTCCAATGACTGCATTTGTTTGTCCAGCAATTTCACGATTGCCTGAAATAAAATCTGCATGGAGGTGGGTGTCGAGAACATGCGTCAGCATAAGCCCAAGTTGACTAGCAGTATGCAAGTATCGGTCTACGTCGCGAAGCGGGTCAATCAAAATCGCCTTCTTCGTATCATGTGACCCAATCAAATATGCTGAATTGCCCAAGCCTGTATCTACAAAAGG
>Ga0224723_1000873_pt1 | contig 19665 bp, 13 predicted proteins | sample Balambano_FR2_Me_FD_161647 | JGI IMG/M metagenome (GOLD analysis project Ga0224723, IMG submission 161647) | Freshwater sediment microbial communities from Lake Towuti, South Sulawesi, Indonesia - Balambano_FR2_MetaG | ecosystem: Environmental > Aquatic > Freshwater > Lake > Sediment | place...
ACGCCGCCTATCTTTACGATCTACAGGTCGAGATTCTGTTCAATGGGGCTGCAGACGCGATGCGGCGTCGGGTACTGGCTCCCCTAAAGCGAGGACTCAGTGCCTTTGATGTGCCTTCCCATCAAGTGCGAGTGCTGGATGTTGCCTGCGGAACTGGCAGAACACTGCGCATGATTCGCGGCATGTTGCCGGACGCGGCTTTGTTTGGCACCGATCTTTCTCCGGCTTATCTGCGCAAGGCAAATCAGTTGCTCGCTCAGAGGTCTGGCGAACTGCCTCAGCTCATGCAGGCAAATGCAGAAGAGCTGCCCTATCAGGACAATTTCTTCCACGGTCTGACCTGTGTTTTCCTGTTTCACGAACTGCCTGCTGAAGCGCGTCAGCAAGTAATTGAAGAATGCTACCGGGTGCTGCAGCCAGGCGGTACGCTCGTGGTTTGCGATTCGATTCAAATGAGCGATTCACCAGAGTTGGCTCCTGCCATGCGAAACTTCCCAATCATGTTCCACGAACCGTACTACCGCCACTATGTCACCGACGACCTGACGACAAGACTCGGAAAGGCAGGCTTTACGGTTGCTGAACCGGAAGTGCATTTTATGAGCAAGTATTGGGTTGCTCGCAAACCTGTGTAGAAAAGTGCGGTTTAGTGTACAGGGATTCCTTCTCAAATTCCCTCATTCATCTCCCCTTCCGTTGTCAATTCACCGTTAACGCTCACACCCTAAACCCATGACAGTGACCTACCCGCGTAAGCTCACCAGTTCCTTTGGCTCCTTCAGTGCCCGCGATGTTTTGAAGATGGTTGTTCAAGACCGGGACTTGCACCTGCTGACCCTCAATCGCTATCGCTATAGCGAACAGCGGAGCTGCAAGGACTTGACCGACGTAATCGAACAGCTCAACGGCAAATGTCCTGAACTCATCCGCGATCTATCGCACCATATTTCTGATGAATCTCGCCATGCCTTATGGCTGACTGATTTGCTGGTCGATCTGGGTGCGGAAGTTAACACTCCGCCCGGAGCATCTTATATTGACGAGTTTGAGCGGCTGCTCGATCGCGAATACCTCAATGCCGAAGAAAATTTGGACGACGGCATCATTTCTGCTCTTGCTGCGATCAATGTCACTGAAAAGCGTGGCTGCGAGTATTTTTCTGCTCACATCTACGCACTAAAACGGGCTCCTCAAACCGAGGAAAACATTAAGATCCGAGAGACGATCGAGCGGATTCTGCCAGAGGAAGCAGGTCATGTGCGCTGGGGCAATCGCTGGCTAGCAAAACTCGCCGATCGAAGTCCAGAACATCGGCAGAAGGTTGAGCAGGCAAAGCGCAAATATGCAGCGATCGAGCAGGCAGCGTTTGAGGGCGGGATGGATATCACCCTGGGCGCAGAGCTACGTCGCGTTAGCAAACTGGTCGATATTGCGAACACGCTTCCCCTCTGGCAGCGAGCGGGATATCTGATGGAGCGGCTGCCCCAAACTCTGCTGGCTCCCGACCTGCAGCAGACTCGAATGATGGCGGTTCAGCGAGCTATGCAGCGCGATCCGAAAGCCATGATGGAACGATTCATCCCCATGTTCCTCAGCAGTCTGACGCGCAATTCTCAGCAAGCCTCTAACCAGCAGAACGCTCAATAAATTCCGATCAATGTAGCAGTTCTCTTTCGGGTGAAGGTGGGGTGTGGGGGCACTGCCCCCTGCATCCTCGTACCGCACCAGTATGGGAAACGCGATATTCCGATAAATATAAACTTCTGTAGGGGGGGCAATCCCCCTTTTTAGTGGCGCTCAGCTACTTCACGCCAGGAAAGTGTTCGATTTGAGCGTAGCCGCTAAAAATCAGTGATTTGCCCTGCGTTTCGAGACGGTTGATTCGCAGCAGAACGCCGTCCAGATCAAAGCGATCGAGATCGACCATGTTGTTCAGCACTTGCGCGAAGGCTTGGGTCACGACCTCTGAAAGTCCGCGGACTGAATCCGAGATGCCCTCTGGGTTGAATTTGGGGTTCTGGAAGGCGATTCTTCGGCGCTTCTCGACTGCCAGCGTTGCTGTAAGCTGGATCGGCACGTCGCTTTGGTTAGGTAAATCGGTTTTGGCAGCAATACTGACCTGATTGTCGGGCAACAGTCTGAGCTGAATGTCCCGAAAGGAAACTGGCTCTCCGCCTGAAAGATTCGTTAGCTCCTCCAGATCGACCTGGTGTAGCTTCTTTTGAACCAGATCCGCTTGAAATGCCCGATTAATCCCGTCCTCAGAGAGAACCACCTGAGCCACAGCCTGGGTTGGCTGCTTTAGGCGAAGCTGACCGCTCAGCACTGAGCCAAAGTCGATCGAGACGGCATCGGTTTCAAACGACATCTCCTCAACTTCAAACTGGCGGCGAATCACCAGCCCGCGACCGTTCATCTTGAAATTGTCAATACTGCCTTGAAGCAGCTTGCTGGAAGGATAGCAGCGCACGGCAACCTCGATCGACTCACTCTGAGAGAAAAGGTGGCGAATCGACTGGGTTGCTGCCGCATTGAGCATCCGTTCTCCAAAATCCATACCTGAAGTCCCGGAACTGCTCTTAGAAGAATCTGTAAAACTACCAAACATCAGGATGCACTCGTTATAAACGCGCTTTTAGGTTCCGTCTGTCCCTCCCTTTGTAACAAAATATTACAAACACGACAACTAAAGCAAATACCAATTTCCTGACAGTCAGTTCACAAAAGCTAATCAAACGCTCATCGAAAGCTAATCAGAAGCAAAGCAGGCTGCTCTGTTAACGCTTGCGAATCCGTTGCCCTATCTGCTGTTTCCGCTCGTTCCTCTCGTACCAGTGACGCGGCTTCCAGGCTGGCTTTCTTGCGAAAAGCTGTTCAAAGCATCGCCGATCGCTCTAATCTAGAGAGGAAGTGCGACCCTGACGGATGATTGATTCTGCTGGGGTTGCTCAGCATCCTGACTAATTTCTGAACTGACTGGACATTGAGCGTGCCCAAAGCTGGCGTTATTTACAACGATATCAAACCGATCGCCTGTCGGATTGCCCAGGAGCTAGCCGATAAGCTGACTTCCCTGGGATGGGAGGTTTGCCTGGCGACTGGAGAAGGCGGCATTTTGGGATACTCGAAGCCCGGTCGTCCGGTCTGTCATACGCCCATTACTCAGCTCGTTCCCCCCGGATTTGATGAAGAGATGGCATTTGCAATCGTCCTGGGTGGCGATGGCACAGTTCTGGCGGCGTTTCGGCAGGTTGCGCCCCATCAGATTCCGCTGCTAACCGTCAATACCGGGCATATGGGATTTCTTACCGAAACCTATGTGAACTATCTGCCTCAGGCGATCGAAGCAGTGGTTGAAGGAAAATACGAAGTCGAATCGCGAGCAATGCTCACCGTTCAGGTCTGGCGAGATGGCGCGCTGATGTGGGAAGCCCTCTGTCTGAATGAAATGGTGCTGCACCGAGAGCCGCTCACCAGCATGTGCCATTTTGAGATTGAAATTGGGCGACACGCTCCTGTAGACATTGCGGCAGACGGGATTATTATCTCAACGCCGACCGGGTCAACTGCCTATTCCCTGTCTGCTGGGGGTCCGGTCATTACCCCTGGTGTCCCGGTTTTGCAGCTTGTGCCGATCTGTCCTCACTCGCTGGCATCGCGGGCACTGGTGTTTGCAGATCATGAACCCGTTGTAATCTACGCGGCAAACCGCGATCCGCTGGTGATGGTGGTAGATGGTAATGCCGGATGCTCGGTGCTGGCTGAAGATCAGGTGCGGCTGCTCCGATCGCCCTATGCAGCTCGGTTCATTCGCCTGCGACCCAACGAGTTTTTCCATGTGCTGAGAGAAAAGCTAGGATGGGGACTGCCCCATGTCGCAAAACCCACATCAGTCGAGCTACCGTAGGCATAAAGCTATCAAGATCCGGCAATTGAACTTAGGGTAATTCGACTGAGTGCAACCGAAGTGCAATCGAAAAAGGAGTGTGAGACCTGATGAGCAGTCTGGCTCAGGAGCAAAATCCAAGGGTTCTCGTGATTGAAACGGATGAAATGCTGGCGCAGCACGTTAGCTCAGACCTGCGCGAATCGGGATACGAAACATCAGTTGCTTATGATGCGGTAACGGGTCTGCGTCAGGCGAAGGAAATGCAGCCCGCGCTGGTGGTCGTCGATCGCATGCTGGCGGGAGATTCGGGGTTGTCTTTGTGTAGCCATCTGCGGGCAACGGGGGCGCGAATGCCCGTGCTGCTGTTAATGGCACGCGATGCTCTGGAGGATCGGGTTGCCTGTCTTCAAGCAGGCGCAGACGACTATTTTCTAAAGCCTTACCGCAGCGATGAATTTCTGAAACTGGTGCGGCTTTATCTTCACTCCGACGCGCCCAACGAGGAGCAGTTGCGCTTTGCAGACCTAGTGCTCGATCTGGCAACGCGGCGATCGTTTCGCGGGAGTCGGGTGATTGACCTGACGATGAAAGAGTTTGAGCTGCTGAAATATCTGATGGAGCATCCTCGCGAAGTTCTGACGCGCGAGCAAATTCTCGAAAACGTTTGGGGCTACGACTTTATGGGCGAGTCCAACGTGATCGAAGTCTACATTCGCTATCTGCGGCTCAAGATCGAAGATGAGGGTGAGAAGCGGCTGATCCAAACGGTTCGCGGTGTGGGCTATGTGCTGCGAGAATCATAATTTCGGCTGAAATTGTGCTAGACTCCCGATTGCGTTTTTATCTGAGGGCAGGTTGACGTGAATCGGATCCATCGAATACAGGCGATCGTGGCAGTCGTATTTCTGGCGGTTTTACTGACTGCGGGAATGGGGCGGGCAGAACCCGTGATCGATCGGGTGGCTCAAAAAGGGATCCTGTCGGTTGGGGTGCGGTCGGATGCCTTTCCCTTCAGCTTTTTAGATGCTCAGGGACAACCTGCCGGGTATTCCGTTGATCTGGCGACGCTGATTCAGAAAGATCTGGAATCTCAATTAAAGCGATCGATTCAGCTTCAGTTTACCGAGGTGAACACAGCCAGCCGCTATGACGCAGTGCGTCAGGGCAAGGTCGATTTGTTGTGCGACTCCACCAGCTTTTCTCAAAGCCGCGCCATGAACTATCGGTTCTCGATCGGCTATTTTCTGACCGGAACGCAACTCCTGATCAAGGAAAACAATCCCCTGGGGACTCTGTTTCGAGTTGGCATCATCACGGGCACGACGAATGCCGATAGCGTCAGACGCCGCCTTGCCTTTGCTGATTTTGTAAACCTGCCTGATCGGGCAGCAGGGATGCAGGCTCTGGAACGAAATCGCATCGATGCGCTGGCTAGCGACGGCATTCTGCTGGAGGGAATGCGGAAAACCAGCGGTGCTCCTAATAAGTTCAGCGTCATTCCGCGCACGCCCTACGACGAGCAGACCTATGCCTGTATTTTGCCCCTGGGGAACGATCGATTTCAATCAATCGTCAATCAAACCCTGACCCAGTTCATGCAGGGCGTTCTCGATCAAAATCCAGAGAATCTGGCGCTGTTCGATCGCTGGTTTGGTGAAAGTGGCGCTGTGCCCATCGATCGCGAACCTGTGCTGGAGTTCTTTCGCTACGTTGTTGAGCATGAGCATGAGCTAACTTCCTGATGCGATCGCTTGAGGTGACAGCTTGAGGTGACAGTCCGTGGCGAATTGCTGGCATTTGCACGGTTGGTACAGTTGGTACAGTTGGTACAGTTAGTACAACGGCTGCTGTTCAAGACGTTCTGTCAGATTCGATGCGAATTCGATCGTCTGATGTCACTCCACTGCTTGATTTTTCTGACTCGTTTTAACTCGACTTGTTTTAACTTGTAGTGCCCGATGGTTTCCTTTGCCCCCTTCCTGCCTTCCCTGTTCAGCGTTAGCCTGGGTATCCTGCTGCTGGGCTGCACTCCTAACCCGACCTCCCCTTCTGCGGCATCTCCGAGTGCTGCTCCTGCTGCCCCGATGCCGTCCGCCACAAGCCAGCCTGTTCCATCTCAGCCTGCTGCAAGCCAACCAACTGCGAATCGACCTGTGGCAAACCAACCTGCTGGACAAATGCTGCCCATTACCGCTCAGGCAGTGATGCGAGGTCAAACCATCCAGCTTGAGGTTGCCCGGACTCCGCGTGAACAGGCAATGGGACTGATGTATCGTCCTGTTTTACCAGACGATCGCGGGATGCTATTTCCATTTGAAACACCGCGTCCGGCGCGCTTCTGGATGAAAAATACACCACAGCCGCTTGATATGGTGTTCCTGCTGAATGGCGAAGTAAAGGCGATCGCGCCTGACGCTCCTCCCTGTACAGCAGACCCCTGTCCAAACTACGGCACGAACGCATTCGTGAATCAGGTGATCGAACTTCGCGGGGGTCGTGCAGCAGAGCTGGGGCTACAGGTGGGCGATCGGGTCGAAATTCGCTATCTTGACCAGCCGTTGCAGTAATCCTCATTACGAAATCTAACGATCGGTAGAACACAGGGCTTTCAGCAATCCTTTATCCTAGACTTTCAAAACGCATTGATTAAGAAAAATGCATTTGTAAAATCCAGTGATAGAAGGGGTGACAAAGAAAAATCCAGGGAAAAAATTTACATTTGCTGCTGCGTTTCACAAAACAAATTTACAGCCAGCAGAAAAATTTCAGAAAGAATTAATGTATTTCTTCCGAGGATGCAGTCTGACTTTCTGTATTTCCTCTATGCTTGATATTCATATTTTGACTGGATATCCAATCGTGGAACAGACAGATATGAATATAGAGACACAAAGAAAAACAAAATACTGAAGACGGTACGACTTCACTGTTGTTAAAGCTGTGAAATCCGTCACACAGACAAATGAAGCTAGAAGGTTTAATAAGACGCAGTCGAAAATTCACTACAGCTTAATTTGTTTGTCACATCCTGTCGTTACGTTAGCTGTACGGTTTTAGCGACTCTGGAATTAGGCATTGAGCGGAGCCTGACAGCCCGATCGGCTAAACCGATGAGTGGACTGATTTCGCCGCTCATCAGTAAATAACTTTCTACTGGTCGCAACAACTGTTGATTTGCTTTTTACCTGATTCCGGAGTGTCGCTTGGCTGATTTTAAGGAGGTGAGTTTGACGTATGAATCCAACGAAATACTCCCGGTTTATTCGATTTTTGCAGGAAGACTTGGCGTTATCTACGGCATCGATTGCGATCGCTATGCGCCATCGTGAGCAAGATCCTGGACCTTTGCCGATGATTCTCTGGCAATATGGATTGGTTACATTGGAGCAGCTCGATCGCATTTTTGACTGGCTCGAAACCGCTCAGTCTTAGATTGATCTCTTTCTTAATTTCTTTTAAGCGGATTATCTTCTAAACTGTGTATTTGCAGCCAAGAACTTTATTTAAAAATCGCTAATCGAAGCAGCGTGGATCGATCGCAATACAAACTGAGCGATCGTCACACTTAACACAATGCGAGCAAAACTTCTCTGGGCAGGAATTAGCGTTTTAAGCTGAATTGTTCTTGGAATTGTTCTGAGTTTAGTCAGCGGTTCGATCGTTCGCTTCAGCCAGATGGACGGCTTAATCGGATACCGGGCAGCGATCGGAGCGACAATTGGATTGTTCTGCAATTGGATTATTCTGCAATTGGATTGTTCTACAGTAGTGCGGCATTCCTGACCGCTTTGTCTGTTCATTCTCGCCGTGTCATGCCCTGGATGATTCGCAGTTCCCTGATTGGGGCGATCGTGTGTTTCTTCGCTTTAATCTGGCTGGGCGGCTATCCAAAAGGCTCTCAGGCAGACCTCAGCTTTCTGCTGCTGGCTCCGGTCAGTATCGCGTTTGGCGGTTTGCTGGGCAGTGGCTTAGGTGTTGCGTTTTGGCGATCGAGAGTTGGGGTTTAGGTTTCTGAAGTCGATTCGAGAAGGAATTCGAGAAATATTTAGCTCCCGGAGCCTGTCTTTGTTCGGGATTTGTTCATGAATCGCCTCTCTTGAACCTGCTTTTCTTGACCTCGCTTCTCTTGAACCCAAAGTGATGCATCCGCAAGCTCACATGGCAAAATTGAAGGAAGTAAAAAAGCGTGATTCCTCCAGAGTTCCCCATGACTGCAACGATTCCTACTCTCGCCAGCCAGTACGATCCGTTTGCCACCGAAGCCAAGTGGCAAAAATCCTGGGAAGAGAATCAGGTCTTTAAAGCAGACCCCGATCGAGGCGGTACGCCATACTGCATTGTGATTCCGCCGCCCAACGTGACGGGCAGCCTGCACATGGGTCACGCTTTTGACAACACGCTGATGGATGTGCTGGTGCGCTATCACCGGATGCGGGGTTTTAATACGCTGTGGTTGCCGGGAACCGATCACGCCAGTATTGCGGTCAGTGCGATTCTGGACAAAGAACTGCGATCGCAGGGCAAAACCCGCTTTGACGTGGGGCGAGAGGCATATCTGGAACGCGCCTGGGAATGGAAGGCAGAGTCGGGCGGGACAATCGTCGGTCAATTGCGGAGCTTGGGCGTTTCGGTAGACTGGACGCGAGAACGGTTCACGATGGACGAGGGGCTGTCTCAGGCAGTTGTTGAGGCATTTAAGCGGCTCTACAGCGAAGGTTTAATCTATCGGGGCAAATATCTGGTGAACTGGTGTCCTGCCAGCCAGTCAGCGGTGTCTGACCTGGAGGTGGAAAATAAAGAAGTCCAGGGACACCTCTGGCATTTCCGCTATCCGCTCAGCGATGGATCAGGGCATCTGGAAGTGGCAACCACCCGTCCGGAAACGATGCTGGGCGATACGGCAGTGGCAGTAAATCCCGAAGACGATCGCTACAAGCATCTGGTGGGCAAAACGATTCGCCTGCCAATTATGAACCGGGAAATTCCAATTATTGCCGACGAATATGTCGATTCCAGCTTTGGAACGGGCTGTGTGAAGGTGACGCCTGCCCATGACCCGAACGACTTTGAGATGGGAATGCGGCATCGCCTGGAGTTCATCAATATCCTGAACAAAGACGGCACGCTGAACGAAAACACCGGAGACTTCCAGGGTCAGGATCGATTTGTGGCGCGGAAGAATGTGGTCAAACGGCTGGAAGAAGAAGGCTTCCTGGTCAAGATTGAGGACTACAAACACACCGTTCCCTACAGCGATCGGGGCAAAGTGCCGATCGAACCTCTGCTTTCAACCCAGTGGTTTGTCAAAATTCGTCCCCTCGCCGATCGTGCCCTGGATTTCCTCGACAATCAGAATGAGCCGATCTTTGTGCCGGAACGCTGGACGAAGGTGTATCGCGATTGGCTGGTGAACCTAAGAGATTGGTGCATCTCGCGACAGCTCTGGTGGGGACATCAGATTCCAGCCTGGTACGCCGTGAGCGAAACGGGTGGCGTGATTGCAGACAATACGCCGTTTGTGGTGGCAGCGAATGAAGAGGAAGCCCGATCGCTGGCAGCCGCGCAGTTTGGGGAAGAGGTTCAGCTAGAGCGCGACCCGGATGTGCTGGATACCTGGTTCTCGTCGGGTCTATGGCCCTTTTCCACGATGGGCTGGCCCCAGGAAACCAGAGACCTGGAATTTTATTACCCGACTTCGACGCTCGTCACCGGATTCGACATTATCTTCTTCTGGGTTGCCCGGATGACGATGATGGCGGGGCACTTTACCGGAAAAATGCCGTTCAAGCACGTTTATATTCACGGGCTGGTGCTGGACGAAAACGGCGAAAAGATGTCGAAGTCCAAGAACAACGGCATCGATCCGCTCGTTCTGATTCACAAATACGGCACAGACGCGCTGCGCTATACCCTGGTGAAAGCCGTTGCTGGGGCTGGACAGGATATTCGCCTGGAGTATAACCGCAAGACTGACGAGTCTGCCTCGGTGGAAGCGTCGCGCAACTTTACCAACAAGCTGTGGAATGCGTCCCGGTTTGTGATGATGAATCTGGACGGACAAGCCCCAGACCAGCTTGGCTTCCCAAATTTGGACGATCTGGAGTTGAGCGATCGCTGGCTGCTGTCTCGATATCATCAGGTGATCCAGCAAACTGCCGACTATATTGACGAGTTTGGCATCGGCGAAGCTGCAAAGGGTTTGTATGAGTTTATCTGGGGCGACTTCTGTGACTGGTATATCGAGCTAGTCAAGTCGCGCCTGCAAGACCAGGAGTCGGCTTCTCGGAAAGTGGCGCAGCAGGTGCTTGCCCATGTCCTGGAAGGGACGCTGCGGCTGCTCCATCCCTTTATGCCCCATATCACCGAAGAGGTCTGGCATACGCTGACCCAATCGGGCGAGGAGCAATACCTGACGCTTCAGGCATACCCGACGCTGAACGAGTCGCTAATTCAGCCTGACCTGGAGCAGCAGTTTGACCTGATTATCGAAACAATCCGCACCGTGCGAAACCTGCGGGCTGAGGCAGATATCAAACCTGGAGTCAAAGTCACAACCGTTTTCCAGACCGAGAGCGATCGCGAACGAGAAATTTTGACCGCCGCGCAGCCCTACATTCAAGACCTGGCAAAAGTTGAGCAGCTCAATATCTTGAAGCCGGAACCTGCGCCGATCGTTCCCACCCGAACTTCGGCACTTGCTCCGATCGCAAAACCGTCTAAAGCCAAGCCGCAGCGCACGTCTCGTCAGCAATACAAGCGAGCCGCAGTAACGCTGGGCTTACTTTTTGCGGGCATCGTGGTTCTCAAAGTGCTGTTTGCGATCCTGAGCGAAATTAATAGCCTGCCGCTGCTGCCGACGCTGTTCACGCTGATTGGTTTATGGCGTGCAGCCCTCTTTGGCTATCAGAACTTGCTGTTCGCTCAGGATCGGCAGGCAAGCGGAGACAAGCTGCAAGCCCTTAGCACCGAGGTGTTTGGTCAGTTTGAAGATGCGGTAGACGCGATCGTGGATGTTGAGGCTGAATCGACTCCCCTGACGTTACCCGCAGCCGGTCAAACCCAGGGACAAACGATCGTGGGTGTGGTGGGTACGATGCAGGTTTCAATTCCACTCGCAGGCGTGGTCGATGTGGAGGCACTGCGATCGAAGCTGCAAAAAGACCTGAGCAAAGCCGAAGCTGAGGCTGCCTCGCTGTCTCAACGCCTGAGCAATTCTAAGTTTGTGGACAAGGCTCCGGCAGATGTGGTGCAGGGGGCAAGAGACGCGCTAGCAGAAGCAGAAACCCAAGCACAAATCCTGCGCGATCGGCTGAATCAGCTCTAGCAATTCACTAAAACATTATCTGCTGAAGGACAGAGGATCATCCAATCCATAAGGATAAAAAGATATACTCTTTCAAGAGTGGGTTCACCCTTGCAGGCATGATGCATTTGGCTCAGGTGACACAAAAGGATACAGAGGGCAGGATGCAGCTTCGCCTCCTGGCTCAGCAAAAAGCTGAGTACGCTTGGGCACTGCTGGACGACACGGAAAACCATCTGTGGATCGAGCAGGCAGAGTATAACGAAGGCGCGCTCGTGCTGGTTGAGCTTTCCCCGCTGCGACAAATCCAGCAAATACAAGACGCAACCCATTGGGTTCTCGATGTGGTCGAGCAATATCTAACCGTGGGCATGACCCCGATGCTGCTGCAGGAAGAAGTTCAGCGAGCAGAGCAGTGGCGGCAGTCGCTCACCCTCAAAAGTCAGGAACTCGGTCGCCGTGCCCTTGAAATTGAAGCGCGTCGCGATCAGATTCAAGAGCTAGAAGAAAATCTAAAAATCGAAAAAGAAAAGCTAGAGCAAATGGCGGCTCAGGTTCGCGCCAATCTCAACGGTAAATCCTGTTCTCCGCCAGAAACAGAAGCAGAATCCTAATCTGAAGCGCCATCTGAGTGTTGCCGGTGTTTCATCTTCTCAAAAATAAACTAACGAGCAACCGCAGGCAAAGCGCGCTGTTCAGCCCGTTCCGCTGAAGCCGAATGCTCCGGCAGCTCTCGACCATTGAGCAACAGTTCTCGAATCATCCGGGCTGCAACGCGCTGACCCAAACCACCCACGATTTCCTGACCCATGCCTCTGACCTCCGGCTTTGACAGCAGACGGGGAATGATAGGCAAAAGCTGAGCCGGATCGAATCCTGGTGTGTTTCGCAGCAGTTCAATGACCCGAACCAGGTGCTCAAAATTACCCGGAGTTTCTAGCTTCTTGGGCTGCTTGGTTTGAAGTCCCACCAGCGATCGCAAGTTAGATGACACCTGATCGATCGCAGTGCGCCCTGCGGTATCGACGCCGTTGATAATCTCAGTTACCAGAAACTCGCGGATAAATTCACCCCGCTCTGAAAAGATAAATTCAACCGCCTGATTCAGAGCAAAGTTGATGTCATAGTCCTGGCTGTCGCGGGCGTTTCGCAGCAGGTTCTCCAGACGATTCCAGCGGAACGTTCCATCTTTGAACAGCAGATCTTGCAGCGAGTTACGCAGTTGTGGAGCCGGATCGGTCAGCAGCCGCTTCGCCACATAGGGATATGCCTTGCTTAAGACCTTAAAGTTCGGATCCACATTAATCGCGATTCCTTCCAGCGTCACCAGCGATCGAATAATCAGCGCATAGTACGCCGGAACCCGGAAGGGATATTCATACATCAACGCCGAAAGCTTATCGGTAATGCTCTTGATATTGATTTCGGCAACGCTTGCGCCCAACGCTTCATTAAAGACCGCAGCAAAGGCAGGGATGATAGGTGTTAAGTCAGTATCGGGCGTAAGAAATTCCAGCTTGACGTAGTCCTGCGCCAGCGCATCAAAATCTCGGTTGACCAGGTGAACGATCGCCTCAATCAAGCCATATCGCTGAGGAGGCATTACCTCGCTCATCATGCCAAAGTCAAGATAGGCAAGCTTGCCGTCTGGGGTTGCTAACAAGTTGCCGGGATGGGGGTCAGCATGAAAGAAACCATGCTCCAGGAGCTGCCGCAGCGAACACTGCACTCCCACATCCACCAGATAGCTGGCATCAATGCCCTGTGCCCGGATTTCTTGAAGCTGGGTGAGTTTTGTTCCCGTGATCCACTCCATCGTCAGCACGCGCCGCTGCGTATACTGCCAGTAAATTCGGGGCACATAAATATCGGGCAAATTGCCATAAAGCTGGGCAAACCGCTCGGCATTGTGCCCTTCCTGGGTGTAGTCCATCTCCTCAAAAATGCGGGCACCAAACTCATCGGCAATGGCAACCAGGTCACTGCGAATTCGCTTGATATTTTTGCCCGCCCAGGATGCCAACTGCCGCAGAATGTACAGATCCAGCGTAATTTGCTGCGCCAGACCCGGACGCTGCACCTTCACCGCCACCGTTTCGCCGCTCTTGAGCTTGCCCTTATAGACCTGCCCCAGTGAGGCTGCTGCCAGCGGCTTTTCGGACAGCTCCGCGTAAATATTTTCGGGACGATCGCCCAACTCTTCCTGAATAAACTGAAACGCAATTTCGTTGGGGAAAGGCGGCAACTGATCCTGTAAACGAGTCAGCTCTTCCAAATAAGTCGGCGGCACTAAGTCAGGACGGGTTGAAAGCGCCTGCCCCACTTTGATATACGCCGGACCCAGGTAAGTCAAAATTTCTCGCAGCCGCACCGCCCGCTTGGTCTGGTTGCGATCGCCCTGTCCCGTTTGCCGATCCCACCATAGCGACATTAAGAACCCAAAAAACGACCAAAAAATCGTCAGCAGCCGCCCTACAACCTGAAAAGGACGACGACGATAGTATGAGGCGATCGAGAGCGGGTCGTATCGCTGTGTCTCCATTTCGTTGGGCTGAACTGACTTGAGATGCTCTTGGGGAGCAGGAGACAGTTCGCGTTCGACGATGAGACCAGAAGTAGCGTTCTCGTTTGGCGCAGAAGGAAGGGTTTGCATGGGAGGTTTGTTGAGGATGTCTTCGGAAGACAGATCAATAGCGTAACAATCTGCTTTAGGCAGAGCCGTCCATCCTCTGAGCGACTTTGAGAATGATTTCGGGTAGATTCCAACAAATTGCAGAGGCTAATGTAAAGTATTGTAACCTCACACTCTGTTAAATTTAGGATTTGAACAGGGAGTGAATCCGCACCTTACTGTATTGGGCTAGTGGCGATCGAAGTTTTACCCCGTAGGGGTAAGGAAAGCTAATTACACCGCCCTTAGATTATCGGCTTATCGACCTGCTTTTCTGGACTTTTGCTTGAATACCGCCTTTTCCAGGCGAGTGGAGTACAAAAAACGGGGTTCGCCCCTGCGTGGGGGCTGTGCTCCACACCCCGTTGTCTCTTGAGAGAGTGGAAAAAGCGATAAAGAGCTTTTGCTTGCACAGAGAATGTTAAGCCTTGCAAAATTGATAGATGACAGAAACCGGGCTTAGGGCTAAGTTTTTAGAAGAGAGTAATTCAGATGTTCTCTAGCAAGCGTCCGTCCAGAGTCAGTCCCACTACACTGGTAATAGCTGCTTAAAAGAGAGCAACTTGAAATCATGCATATCCAGGTCAAAGCGAATTTTGCTCCATGCTGATCTCCCTTCAGATTGAAAATTTTGCCTTGGTTGACCAGTTAGACCTGGAGTTTGGCGCAGGGCTAAACGTCCTGACCGGGGAAACTGGGGCAGGTAAATCGATTATTTTGGATGCGCTAGATGCGGCTCTAGGCGGTAAGGTTACCAGTCGAGCAGTGCGGACGGGAGCTGAGCGAGCCACGATCGAAGCGACGTTTGACCTTGACCCTGCCTTAATTCACTGGCTGTCTGAGCAGCAAATCGAGCTGGTAGACGATATGACGCTGGTCTGCAGCCGCGAACTCACCGCCAGCCGGGGAAACGTCCGCAGCCGATCGCGGGTAAATGGCGTGCTGGTCAATAAGCAGCAAATGGAATCCCTGCGAGAGCGACTGCTGGAAATCACAGCCCAGGGACAGACCCTTCAGCTTGGGCAGGCTGCACTCCAGCGGGACTGGCTGGATGGCTTCGGCGGCAGTGCGGTGATCGAGCAGCGCGATCGCGTGAGCAAGCTCTATGCCTCCACCCAGCAGGCGCTTCAGACCCTTGAAAAGAAACGCCAGTTTGAGCAGCAGCGGCTTCAGCAGCTTGATTTGTTTGAATATCAGGCAAAAGAACTGAGAACTGCAGATCTGCACGACCCCGACGAACTCACCCAGCTTCAGCAGGAGCAGCAGCGGCTCAGCCATGCTGTCGAGCTTCAGCAGCAGAGCTATCAGGTCTATCAGGCGCTCTACCAGAACGATCGCGGCTCCCATGCCTGTGCCGACTTGCTAGGCGAAGCAGAACACACCCTGACAGATATGCTTCGCTACGACGAGCAGCTTCAGCCGATTCTGGATATGGTGCTGGAGGCAATGGCTCAGGTCGAGGAAGCTGGACGGCAAATCAATGCTTACGGCGAAAGCCTGGAAACCGACCCGGAACGGCTGCAAGAAGTCGAGGAACGCATTGTGCAGCTCAAGCAAATTTGCCGCAAATATGGCCCTACCCTGGCAGAGGCGATCGCCTACAGCGAAAGTGTGCAGAAGCAGCTCGAAGATTTGACCGGGGGGGCGCAATCTGTTGAAGAGCTAGAGCAACTTTACCAGGAGCGATTGGCTGCTCTCACCGAAGCCTGCGCCCAGCTCACCGCCCTGAGACGCAAGACAGCCCAGGAACTAGAGGCATTGCTGGTGTGCGAGCTAAAGCCGCTGGCAATGGACAAGGTGCAGTTTAAGGTGGGCATTGATTCAGTTACCCCGACCGCAATGGGAGCCGATCGCATCACCTTCCTCTTTAGCCCCAACCCTGGCGAACCGCTCCAGCCGCTGGCTGAGACTGCCTCTGGTGGGGAAATGAGCCGCTTCCTTCTGGCGCTCAAGGCGTGTTTTTCTCAGGTGGATTCGGTGGGGTCGATGGTGTTTGACGAAATCGATGTGGGTGTGTCGGGACGGGTGACACAGGCGATCGCCGAAAAGCTGCATCAGCTTAGCCAGCGGCATCAAGTGCTGTGTGTGACTCACCAGCCGATCGTCGCAGCGATGGCAGACCACCACTATCGCGTTGCCAAGGAAGTCATCGATCCGGCGGGTGATGGAACTCCGGCAAAACGCAAGCGCGGCAAAGGCAAAGCGGCTGAGACTGAACTGGAAACGACGGAAACTAATCCAAAAGACGAACTGCGAACTGTCGTGCGAGTGGTTTCGCTTGATGAACAGCAGCGGCGGGAAGAACTGGCTCAGCTTGCGGGTGGAAAATCCGACCGAAAGGCGATCGAGTTTGCCGACTCTCTGCTGGATGAAGCGGCGAAGGCAAGGCTGGCTTATGTGCCTCAGCTTACTAAAACTGCAGCCAAATCTGCTTCTCGCAGCAAAACGGCGCGTCTACCTCGCTAGATTAGAATGAAAAGACTCAGATAGATTCCAAATAGAAGCCTAAATGGGTGGCTGAGGATGACTCTTCAAGAGAGCGGGCTGCACGATTCTGCACTGGCACTTGCGCAATCCGACGTAATTACCGTAGCCTACATGATAATCCTGTCAGAACTGCTGCAAAGCTGACAAAAGAGTAGGCAAACTAGTGCCACGCTAAATAGTTCAAGTTATTTCGGTCTTACGGTGAAATTATGACGTTTTGTGAATACAGACCGGGGCTGGAGGGAATTCCTGCGACGCAGTCGAGCATTAGCTTTGTAGATGGTCAGCGCGGAATTTTAGAGTACCGGGGCATCAACATCGAAGAGTTGGCGCAGCAGAGCACCTTTCTAGAAACGTCCTATCTGCTGATTTACGGCAGCCTGCCTTCTCAAGAAGAACTCGCCGAGTTTGAGCATGAAATTCGCTTTCACCGACGGCTGAAATACCGCATTCGCGACATGATGAAGTGTTTCCCGGAGAGCGGACATCCGATGGATGCGCTTCAGGCGTGCGCAGCGGCCCTGGGCTTGTTTTATTCCCGTCGTGCGCTCGACAACCCGGACTATATCCGGGCAGCAGTGGTGCGGCTGCTGGCAAAAATTCCCACGATGGTGGCTGCCTTTCAAATGATGCGCAAGGGCAACGATCCGATCCAGCCGCGCGATGATCTGGACTATGCCGCAAACTTCCTGTATATGCTGAACGAGCAGGAACCCGACCCGCTGGCGGCGCGAATTTTTGATGTTTGCCTCACGCTGCACGCCGAGCACACGATCAACGCTTCGACTTTTTCGGCCATGGTGACGGCTTCGACGCTGACCGATCCCTATGCGGTAATTGCTTCGGCAGTGGGCACGCTGGCAGGCCCGCTCCATGGTGGCGCAAACGAAGAAGTGATCGAAATGCTGGAGGAAATTGGCTCGATCGAAAATGTGGAGCCTTACCTGGAAAGTTGCCTTCAGCGCAAAGCAAAAATTATGGGCTTTGGACACCGAGTTTACAAAGTTAAAGATCCGCGCGCTACGATTTTGCAGGAGTTAGCCGAGCAGCTTTTCGAGAAATTTGGACGTGACCACTACTACGATATTGCGATCGCCCTGGAAAAAGCTGTCGAAGAGCGACTGGGACACAAAGGCATTTACCCCAACGTAGATTTCTACTCTGGTCTGGTCTATCGCAAAATGGGCATCCCGACTGACCTGTTTACACCCGTGTTTGCGATCGCCCGTGTTGCTGGCTGGCTGGCGCACTGGAAAGAGCAGCTCAACGAAAACCGCATTTTCCGCCCCACGCAAATTTATACAGGAATGCGAGGCACGCCCTATATCCCGATCGAAAAGCGGCAGTCGGCGCGTGATCAGCAGCTCTTAAACCTGGTCACTGGATAACTTCAGGGTAATTTCGCTTTTTCTTGCAGTCCTCGATCGCAACCCTGTATACTGGGTAAGGCGATTGCCGGTGTAGCTCAGTGGTAGAGCACTCGATTCGTAATCGAGCGGTCGTGAGTTCAAATCTCATCACCGGCTTTTTTTTCAAGCAGTAGAAACTTTAAAATGCATCCTTTTTCAAGCTGATGCAGTGCAAAATGGGGTGCAGGGGCGATGCCCAAAGCACCTACGAAGAATTGCAGCGCGATCGATTGATTTTGTTTTCCGGTGGGCACTCTCGATTTAAGTGAGACCGCCTGGCGCGATCGAAAAACCCCGGAGACAGAAAGGAGATTAGGCATCGATGGACACTGAATCGAAGCAGGCTTTAGAACAGGATGCACTAGAGAAAATTCGGCAGCAGTTCGACCATTCTCCCTATCCGCGGGTTGCGCTCGAAGCTTCGCCTAAGCAGGAATATGAGACGCTCTACGTTCACAGTCTTGTTACGTCCTATTACCTGAAGCAGCGGCGCGTTGTTGAAACCGAAGGCAAGCTGATTCTGGATGCCGGCTGTGGTTCAGGCTATAAATCTCTGATCTTGGCGGAAGCCAATCCGGGCGCAAAAATTGTTGGAATTGATTTATCTGAAAAATCGGTAGAGCTGGCAGAAAAGCGGCTGAAGCACCACGGATTTAACAATGTCGTTTTTCATGCGATGTCGATCGATGATTTGCCGCAGCTTAATCTGCAGTTTGACTACATCAACTGCGATGAAGTGCTGTATCTGTTACCCGACCCGCTGGCTGGGCTGCAAGCGATGAAAGCAGTCCTGAAGCCCGACGGCATCATTCGCACCAATCTGCACAATGCTTATCAGCGCAGCACATTTCATCGAGCGCAAAACCTGTTTAAGCTGATGGGCTTGATGGACGATACCCCGCAGGAAATGGAAGAAGAAGCGGTGATTGAAACCATGAAATCACTGAAGCCAGGGGTTCTCCTGCGGAGGGAAGCCTGGGGAAGCGAGTATAACGGTGACATGACCGAAGACAGGCGCAAAGAACTGCTTTACTCAAACCATTTGCTGATGGGCGACAAGGGCTTTACGATTCCCGATATGTTTGAACTGCTGCATCAGTCTGAGTTAGAACTGGTGAGCATGGTGAACTGGCGGCAGTGGGATGTCGCTGATTTGTTTCAGAAGCCGGACGATTTGCCTGCACTATGGGCAATGGGCTTGGGCAGCGCGACGATCGAAGAAAAACTACGCCTTTATGAGCTGCTCAACCCCGTGCATCGGCTGATCGACTTCTGGTGTGGGCATCCGGGTGAACCTGCGGAGACGATCGAAACCTGGAGCGACACCGACTGGCAGGGGGCGATCGTGCATCTCCATCCCCAACTCCGGATTGAAGCAGTGAAAGAGAAGCTGCTGGACTGCATCGATCGTATGAGTCCGTTTGAAATCAGCAGCTTTGTTAAACTGCCTGCCCTGCTGCCGATTCACCTGGAAAGCACCCTAGCCGCCTGCCTGCTGCCCCTGTGGGAATCTCCGCAGCCAATTCACGCCCTGGCAAAGCGATTTTTGCAGCTTCGCCCTGTTAATCCTGCTACTTTGGAACCCCTGACTGATACGGATGCCTTTAAGCAGGTGAAACAGTTGCTTTCCCTGATAGAGCCATTCTTGTATGTGCTTATTGAGCGGTAATCCTCAGTACACTAATGTATTATTTAACACTAAAAAATTTTTTACCGAGGGTGATATGAAATTCGATCGACTTGGGCAAGTTATAGCCAGGAGTTAGAAGTTAGTATCCCGTAACTCTAGGAGTGATAACTCAATGAAAACCGAACTGAAAGCAAAATTCCTGCAGCATCTGCTTGACAAGAAAAAGAATGACGAAGGCTTCACCCTGATCGAACTGCTGGTGGTTATCATCATCAT
>Ga0224723_1000874_pt1 | contig 19642 bp, 17 predicted proteins | sample Balambano_FR2_Me_FD_161647 | JGI IMG/M metagenome (GOLD analysis project Ga0224723, IMG submission 161647) | Freshwater sediment microbial communities from Lake Towuti, South Sulawesi, Indonesia - Balambano_FR2_MetaG | ecosystem: Environmental > Aquatic > Freshwater > Lake > Sediment | place...
ACTACCCACTCAGCACTCAGCACTCAGCACCCCACACCCAGCACTCAGCACTACTTAAGGCCAAGCCATGATAGCACTCCTTGATCACTGAAGTATTCTATCAACACCATCATAATGAAACCGATCATTGCGGCTCGACCATTCAAGCGTTCTGCATATTCATTAAAGCCAAATTTGGGTTCTTCTAGTTTGGGAGTTACGGAAGGTTGTGGTTGTGTCATCATTTAAAGCACCTTTTCCTGTATCTAGACAAAGTTAAGTTTTGTTAACAATTATGGGTTTTTACTTGTATTTCATCGAGTATTGAGCTAGTTACATAGAAGCATCATTTTACCAGGTTAGAGCGATAAAACAGGCTTTTTTGCTGCTTTGACACTAGCCCATACATCTTGATTTACAAATCGTTATTATTCTTCATATATTTTAGGAAAACAGGGGCAATAGTCAAGAGTAGGAGTTTGAAATACTGTACGCAAGACTGAGGATGCTTAAGGGGTAGATTGGCTATCCTTAATACAAAAGTGGTTATGGTAAGGCTGACAAACTAAGACCATTAAATCTAAATTAGAGGCAGTAAATGGAAATCGGTGTTCCCAAGGAAACTAAGGATCAGGAGTTTCGGGTAGGGTTGAGTCCTTTCAGTGTGAGAGTATTACAGGAGAATGGTCATCAAGTTTTTGTAGAGACACAAGCAGGTAGCGGTGCTGGATTTAGTGATGATGATTATAAAAGCGTTGGAGCTTGCGTTGTTACGGCAGACGCTGCATGGAATCGAGAATTAGTTGTTAAAGTCAAAGAGCCATTAGTTGGTGAATACAAATTTTTACAGAAAGGACAGATGTTGTTTACCTATCTGCATCTTGCTGCTGATCGTAAGTTGACTGAGCATCTTATTGATTGTGGTGTGTGCGCGATCGCTTATGAAACTGTAGAACAACCAGGAGCGAACAAATTACCCTTACTAACTCCCATGAGCATTGTTGCTGGTCGTTTAGCGGTACAATTTGGGGCCAGATTTTTAGAACGTCAACAAGGTGGAAGAGGTGTTCTGTTGGGCGGGATTCCTGGTGTGAAACCGGGTAAAGTTGTAATCTTAGGCGGTGGTGTTGTTGGTTGTGAAGCCGCTAAAATTGCTGTAGGTATGGGTGCAACCGTCCAGATTTTAGATGTGAATGTAGAGCGTTTGGCTTACTTAGAAACTTTATTTGGTTCCAGAGTGGAATTGTTGTACAGTAACTCTGCTCAAATAGAAGCAGTTGTTCCCGATGCAGATTTATTAATTGGTGCTGTGTTAGTACCAGGACGGAGAGCGCCAATATTAGTATCTCGTAACTTAGTTAGACAGATGCGTCAGGGTTCTGTAATTGTTGATGTGGCAGTTGACCAGGGTGGTTGTATTGAGACTTTACATACCACATCACATAGTAATCCGGTATATGTTGAAGAAGGCGTATTACATTACGGTGTACCTAATATGCCAGGGGCTGTGCCTTGGACTTCTACCCAAGCCTTGAATAATAGTACTTTACCATATGTGGTGCAGTTAGCAAATTTAGGAATGGAAGCTCTAACGCAGAATGAAGCTTTGGGTAAAGGTGTAAACGTTAATCAGCATCGCATAGTCCATCCCGCTGTGCAGCAAGTGTTTCCTGATTTGGTAAATTAAATTAATGTATCTGACGACCTACTGGGTCGTCTTAAAAATAAATTAGTATTTCACTTTTTATCTTTATTTTTGGAACGACCCAGAAACCTAATTGCCCAATTATCTTCAATAACTCCGTTTACCCAAGAAAAACCACCAATAACAATTCCTAATATCATTCCAAATAATATACTGAAAACTAAACTTAAAACAATTATAGAGTAAGAGTTAACTGGAAACATAGAAAAAGGGGGTGGCAGGTCTGCTACATCTTCTGCTAGCTCTTCTTTATTTATTACTTGAGAAACAATTTGACCAGCACCAAAACCGCCACCCACTGAGAGAATTGTCATTTCCAAGTTGCGATCGCTTTCTTTCTGAACTTCTGTGCGCTCAATTCCTAATTGACCTCTAATTGAGTTGATTGCTTTATCTATTAACCCTGAACTATGACGAAAATATGTTAAATTTGCTTTGATTTGTTCTTGATAAAAAGAGCAATTATTTTTAATAAATCCTTGTAAAAAAGTAACATCCTCTTCATGAAAATGATGAGAAATTCCTTCCATAATTTGAGTATAGCTTTGAATGTTATTATTAATTTTATTTTGATAATTATTTAATATTGCTAATATTTGTTCATACTTTTGTGCCCTAATTGGTAGTTCTCTCAAGTTACTCTGTAATTCATTTAACTTTTGCGGACTTAATGTTTTATTCATATCCTTTGGAGTTAAATTTGTAACCTCACTTTCAATACGTTTATTCAGTCTTTCCAAGGATTTAGAAACTTTAATAAATTGCTGAAAAGCTGTAATTATTTCAGCACGATGAAAAAACAGATCAAATATTTTTTCACGAGATTCATAAAATTTATTATGTGTCTTTTTACCTCTAAAAAAACATATAAATATACTACCAGATGAAGGTAAATTCTTCTCTGTACCAAACTGAAAAATTGGACTACCAAATAATTCACCTTCTCGATTTAGCTGGGGTACTTCATAACCTTCTGGGAAGAAATTTTTTACACATTCTTGTGCAAGTTCTTTTAGTTCTTCTTTGCTTCTACGTGTATCTTTAGGTGGTAGCCAACTAGTAATGAGAATTAATCTACCAAAAAAGCCTCTATTTGTATGAGAAAAGAAAAGATTTTTAGGATTTATTTGACGTAGAAATGAAATATCTATAGGTTGAGGACTCTCGAACTTTTTCCATTTCGGATGACCTAAAGTAAGCCAAAGTCCGTAGCTATTATTAATTCTTTTTGGATAAGCAAAACCTTGAATTTCTATTTTTTTGTGGGTTTCTACAAGAAGTTGACCTTGCAGAGGAATAGCATCTTCAATATAAAAGTTGCTATTTTTGATGTTGGGAAACTCTTTTAAAAGCTGTTGTAATTTATGTCTATCTCTTAACGCAACACGGAAACTAGTGGGTCTTTTATCTAAATCTAGATAATTAATTAGTTTGAAACCGCTGTTTTGTAAGGTAGCCTCGATAATTTCATTACAAATTTCCCATAGCCATAACTTTCTTACCTTTTCTTTTTCTCTTTCTAAATGATTTTTTCTTGCATTAATTGTAATAATATTACTTTCTCTTAAATCAAAAGCAAATAAATGAACAGTGGGAGCATATATTTTTGAACTCATTAGTTTTACTTTTTGGTAGATGAGAGAGTAAAGTAAATTTGGGCAATTACCAGAATTAAAATAATGTTTAACTATAAAAATCATTCATGATTTTTACAACTCTTCGCAGGGAATTCTAGTAAAATGTTTTATTTATATTTGTAGTCAGCTTTTAACATCCATTACATTTATTTTTTATTCTCAAATAGAATATGTACTAAAACCCGCTCTAGGTAAAAGCGGGTTTATCAAAATCTACAGTATTTATCTGTCTAATGCAATACATTGTGGAACAGATATCTCAGCTATTCCACAAAAGTACATTTTATTCACATTCTAGAAGCGGTTGTAAGGAAGGCTATTTCCTTAAACCTGTTGCAACTTCAAATGCAGCACGGTAACACTGAACAGCAAACTCTAGATTTTCTGTTCTTTCACCAACGATACGATCGCTCATCGCATTACCAAGATGATATTGAACCTCTGCCCAGTGTTGGGGTGTCCGTTCTCGATGGTAGTATGTCAGTGCGGCTTCGTAGTATCTAATCGCGCTTTCCAAATTCTCTGATTTTTCACCCCGGATGCGATCGCTATAAGCTTTAGCTAGGTTATATTTAGCCATAGCCCAATCTTCAGGTGTGTATCCTGGATCGAATACATCTAAAGCTGCACAAAAACATCCGATAGCTTCTTCAATATTTTCCGCACGCTCTCCACGCACACGTAGAGTATAAGCTACACCAAGATTATTGTTTGTTCTAGCCCAATCTTGGGGTGCTTGCTGGCGTTCCAATATTTTTAATACTCCTAAATATTGCTCGATAGCAACTTCAATATTTTCGGCTTTATCACCACGGATACGGCTAATGTAAGCGCTACCGAGACTATTTTCAGTTGTTACCCATTGTTCGAGGGTATTCTGAGGATTACGAACTTCAAGGGCTGAGCGGTAAGATTTGATCGCTAGTTCCCAGTTTTCTGCTCTATCCCCACGAATCCGGTTTTTATAAGCGTTACCAAGATTGTTTTGGGTAGTTGCCCATTGTTGAGGTGCATTTTCCCGAGTACGTACATCTAATGATTCTAGATAGCATTCAATGGCAATTTCGATGTTATCTGCTTGATCGCCACGAATACGAGAACTATAAGCAAAACCCAAATTATTTTGAGTTCTAGCCCATTCTTCCTGTGTACCTTCTCGTTCAAATACCTCTAATGCATGACGATAGTATTCGATTGCTAATTCTAAGTTTGCTTCTTTTTCCCCACGAATACGTTTGATATACACATCACCCAGATTATTTTGGGTTCTTGCTAACTCATGGGTTAGATGATTCTGCTGGTAAACTTCTAAAGCAGCTCGGTAGCATTCAATTGCTTCCTCTAGACTTTGGATTCTTTCCCCACGAATGCGATCGCTATAAGCTTTACCCAGATTATTTTGAGTACCAGCCCATTGTTCAGGTGTGCGATCGCGTGTGTATACCTCTAAAGCAGCTCGGTAAAATTCAATCGCTTCTTCTAAGTTTTCTGCTTTTTCACCATTGATACGCTCGCACCAAGCATTACCAAGATTATTTTGAGTTGCAGCCCATTGCTCTGGAAACTCTTCTGGGGTGAAAATAGTCAGTGCAACATCATAACCTGTAATCGCAATTTCTAAATTGTCAGCCCGATTACCTAAAGGAAATTGCTGAATCAAAGTACTCAAAGAAACAATATCTGCGGCAATACTTTGAGATACTTGTGGTTTAGTACTAGCAAGAGTAGCTTTTGCCCAGTTTTCTAGAACTTGCAAAAAGCCAATGTCCAAATGTTCTAGATTTGCTTCTAGTAAAGGATAAACTATGGCAGGATTAGCGTTACTCTTAGAAGTAGCTCGTAATAAATCGCCAATTAACTCTAAGTATTTTTCTGTAGGGCTAGGTGGTAAAACATTAGTAACTTGGGGAGCAAGTTGTGAAGCAATACCCTGTAAAAAATCAGCAGCTTTTTGTTCGCCAACTTCTGCTAAAATCCCTGCCACTTGGGAAACCATAACTACGAAACCAGCATCAATCAAATCTTGATGGGCACGTAAAATATTTGCTTCTTCTCCCGTCTTGCAATTTAACAGCGCTTCAATTAACCGCCTGTAAGCTTCTGAGCGCTCACCTCCATCAAGAGAAAGTGCTTCCGAAGCTTGTGCTAGCGCTTCCGCTAATTGCTGGGCCAAATCCCGTAAAAAATCTGCTACATCCAGCGCACCTTGCTCTACGGCTTGCGCTGCGACCTGTTCCATGACATCAATTAAATTCTCATCAATTAATTCTGCATTGGCTTTCAGCAGCGCTAGCTCGTCGCCACTAGGACACCTTAGTAATTCTTGAATCAGAGTCAGGTAAGCTCGGAGGCGATTCTCATCCATTAGGCGCGGCTCTCTGGGTAATCATTGGTAACCTTTTAGACTCATGTTACTCGCACCAATCAATGAATTCTAGAGTGCTTTAATACCTTTAGCCAAAGAATTTTCAGTACAAATACTTTGTTTTACAGTTAAGTAATTCTCTCGTTAATCATTCCTCCGCGTCCTCTATGTCTCTGTGGTTTTTTAAGGCATTTTTCACGAATCAGATAGGACAAAATGTCATAGTATATTTCTATGTTAATATGATTATATTTCCTAAAAATATAAAAATATTTCAAATAGAAATTACCTATTAATAGACTCAGGAATAATTTTTAACCGTATACTAATAAATTGGTTATCTTATGGAGAATTTCTGTGGAATTCTTATCTGATTCAGTGGTTCTATCACGAATGCAATTCGCATTAACAGCTATATTCCATATACTTTGGCCTGTTTTAACAACAGGTATGGGAATATATCTAGTGATTGTTGAAGGATTATGGCTAAAAACTCGCAATCCTGATTACTATCATCACGCACGTTTTTGGTCAAAGCTTTATGTCCTAAATTTTGGGATTGGTGTCGCTTCCGGTATCCCAATGGAGTTTCAATTCGGCACTAACTGGGCACCGTTTGCGGAAGCTACAGGAGATTTTTTTGGTAGTATTTTAGGTTTTGAAGCTTCCATGGCGTTTATGTTGGAAGCGGGTTTTTTAGGAATAATGCTGTTTGGTTGGGGACGAGTTCATCCTATCATTCACTATATTTCTACAATTATGGTGGCATTTGGCGCCAACCTCTCAACTGTTTGGATTTTAATTGCTAATTCTTGGCTGCAAACTCCTGCCGGTGGTCAAATGGTCAATGGCAAGTTTGTAGTTGATGATTATTTTCGGGCTATGCTCAATCCATTTGCATTGAATAGCATTTTACATATGTTTTTTGCCACCTTAGAAACTTCACTGTTTGTCATTGGTGGAATTAGTGCTTGGTATATTCTAAACCACCGTCACCCAGCATTTTTTAGCAAATCGTTGAAAATAGTTTTAGCAGCAGCGATCGCTGTAGCACCTTTACAAGTTTATATTGGTCATTTAAGCGCGGAACAAGTTTATCACTATCAACCAACAAAGCTTGCTGCGATGGAAGCTAAGTGGGAAACTACACCAGCAGGTGAAACTGCACCGTGGAGTCTTTTGGCTTTACCTAATGAAAGCACACAAACAAACGATTGGGAAATTAAAATCCCTAATGCTTTAGGCTACATTTTAGAATTTAAACCAAAACTTTCCGAACCTGTATTCGGTTTAAAGGAATGGAAACCAGAAGATAGACCGCGTATGGTAGGTTTAATCTACTATTCATTCCGAATTATGAGTGGTATAGGCATATTTTTGACTTTGTTGATGCTATTTAGTTTATTACAATGGCTACGTGGTAAACTTTCAGCAGAAAATATTGCTCAACAGCGTTGGCTGATGGTTGCCTGGATTTTCGCCGCTCCCTTAGGATACATCGCAGTGGAATGTGGTTGGATTGTGCGTTGTGTAGGAAGACAACCATGGACATTATATAAACAAATTCGTACTACTGACGCAGCTTCTCACTTACCAGCGACTAACGTCTTAACTTCGCTGATTAGTTTTGCTGTAGTCTATACGATTCTCTTTATATCAGCAATGTATTTTGGTAGTCGCATTATCCGTCAAGGTCCCAATTTAACTTTACCTGTACCCGGTTTAGATGACCAACCTGCTATAGAAGTTCAACCAGCAGAGCATATCCCCGACGCTCGTCCAGTAGAAGCTCAACAATAGGAGAATTTATGAAAGCGTTAGAGCATTTTCTCCCCCAAGTTTGGTTTGTAATTTTAGCGCTATTTCTATTCCTTTATGTCATGCTAGACGGTTTTGACTTGGGGGTAGGAATTTTATCTTTGACAAGTTCCGATGATGAACGTCGCGGTATTTTAATGACAAGTTTAGGTAACGTTTGGGATGCTAACGAAACTTGGCTTGTTCTGATGGGAGGGGCACTTTTTGGAGCATTTCCTCTTGCTTACGGTACAATTCTCACAGCGCTGTACATTCCGATTATCTTAATGCTTTTTGGATTAATTTTTCGGGCTGTAGCGTTTGAATTCCGCGAACATTCTAATCGCAAATTTATTTGGAATTTTGCTTTTGCTGGTGGTAGTTTTGTTGCAGCACTTGCCCAAGGGTTTGCTTTAGGTGCAGTTATAGAAGGTATTAAAGTTGATGACGCAGGACACTTTATTGGTGGTACTTGGGATTGGTTAGATTGGCGAACAGCGTTAGTTGCTTTAACTTTAATTCAAGGTTATGTGTTAATTGGTTCTACCTATTTGATTATGAAAACAGAAGGAGAGCTACAAACAACTCATTACCGCACAGCTAAAATTGCAGCAATCACAACGTTAATTGGTGCGATTTTAATTACAATTGCTACACCTGTAGTTTACGAAACTGTCAGAGTCAAATTATTTCAACCACCATTAATTTATATCTTCTCAGTAATTCCCATATTGGGAGTGATATTAATTGGATTACTTTTAAGAAGCTTGGATTTAAAAGAAGAACGTCCTCCTTTTGTCTACACAATTTTGCTTTTCTTGCTCACATTTTTTGGACTAGGTTTGATTGTTTTTCCTTATATCATTCCTAATCATATCACTATATACCAAGCTGCGGCTTCACCTAGTGCTTTGGTATTCATGATTATTTTCATTGGTTTTCTAATTCCGATTATGCTCTTTTACAACATTTATCAGTATGTTGTGTTTAGAGGTAAGGTATCAAGCGGTCATTACGGTTAGTTAGAGACGACCCACCGGGTCGTCTCTAACTAATTTCACATTATTGCGTAATTCTTCATATCGAATTAAAAATGGTAAAGTCATATCGTGTCCGCTTGAATAGTTACGATATAGAACCCTCACCCCTTCCCCTGTCCTAACTTTGGGAAAGGGGAAGGGGTGATTAACCGGACATGATATCAAAGATATGTGGAGGTGATTAATTATGACCCAAACACAAGCGCAAACCGAACCAAAAATATACACCTTTGATGAGTTTATAGAATGGTATCCAGAAAGCTCAGAATTACGCTATGAATTGTATGATGGGGTAATTGTTGAGATGCCTAAACCTAGAGGAAAGCATTCAAAATTAACTGGTTCTCTTGTTGGAAAGTTACTTACAACTATTAGTGAAATTGGCAAAACTGATATTTGGTTCATCCCTAGAGAATCTATTGTTAAACCACACCGCGATAATTCTGGGTATGAACCAGATATTATTATTTTAAATCAAGAAACTATCAATACTGAGACGCGCTGGGAAACTGAATCGATTATTCAAAACGCGACTTCGGTCAAAATAATAGTTGAAGTAGTTAGTACTAATTGGCAGGATGACTACTACGATAAACTTCGTGACTATGAAGGTATGGGTATTCCGGAATACTGGATCGTAGATTATGCCGCGTTGGGTGGGCGTAAATTTATTGGCAATCCCAAAGTCCCTACTATTTTCGTATGCGAATTAATTGACGGCGAATATCAAATGACACCATTCAGAGGAACAGATCGTATAATATCGGCGACTTTCCCACAGTTAAGCTTGACCGTGCAACAGATTTTTGACTCGGTTTCAATTTAAACGTAAGACAAACTACAAGTCAAGTTATTCATAGTTTTGAATAATAAGTTGCTAGAATAATTTATATAGCTATTAATCGTCAGAAAAAATATGGATACACCAATCCTTAATAAGCTTATTGAAGAACTAAGAGTTATGCCTGAAGATTTACAGTTTCGAGTGCTTGAGTTTGCACGGACTTTAGTTGTTTCAAAAATTCAAGGTGTTCCAGGTAGGCAATTATTAAATTTTGCAGGTATAATACCGCCGAATGATATTCTGTTTATGCGCGAAGCAATTCAAAAAGGCTGTGAACAGGTAGATACAACAGAAGCTTGGGGATTAAGTAAAAAATGTAATATTTAAGTATTTTTTTAAATAACAAAAAGCGTTTTAGAAAATTGTTAAAGCTTGATTTTTCAGGTAATCACTTTTAGTAAGAGAATAATTTAATATGGGATGATTATTAACTTGTTGCTCTTGCTGTAAGAACATTCCTAGTTTTTCCAATACATTAATCGATTGAGTATTCGGTTTATCAACTGTTGCTGTAATTTCCTGCAATCCAACGATATTAAATCCATAATTAAGAACGCATTGAGTACTCTCTGTGGCTAATCCTTGTCCCCAATAAAGTCTGTCCATAGAATAAAGTAATTCCGCTTTTTCTTGGTTTCCTTCCCACAATCCACAAACACCTTGGAATTGATTATCTGTTTTACTAGTAATCAACCAAAGACCATGACCATATTCTTCAAAGCAAGCGGTACTTGAGGTGACAAACTTTTCCACCGTTTCACTATCTGTTATGCGATCGTCAAACAAGTAGCGTCTGACCAGTGGTTCTGTCCAATGTCTTAACAACAGAGGTACATCTGTGTTTGTACAAGGTCGAAAATTAAGCCGTAAGGATTGAAGAATCATATTCACGATTTTCTCAATTGAATACCAACAATTAATATAACATTCCTGAATTACAGCAGATTTCATCTTAGTGAGGTACACTGGTAGGGGCACGGCGTCCGAAATATTACGGGTAAATGAAAAATCCTACTGATGCCGTGCCCCTACGAGGTAATATAACTGTACCTCATAAACCTGCAATGTGCTGTATTTGCCATATGTAGGGGCGTTCGCGTAAGCGTGCGCTATGCGCTTACGGTTGTTCGCCCTGTTTTTAGTTGGGTTGTTCGCCCTCTTCGCGTCTTAATAATTACCTTATACTTCCTACGTAACTTTGATTTTGTCTTTTTTTTCTACTTTTATAACGCAGTTTATCAGCTAACTGAGTTGCTTCTCTCTCTGCTCGGAATAAATCGATTTTTCGCATTGTTAAAAGGAATGATTGTCCTGATTGCTTGACCAAAGGAACACCTACTGTAAAGTATTTACATACACTCTCCAATGGTTGCTGCTTCTGATCCAAGTACCGTCTGCGACTGTTAATTTGAGTGGCGATGGTCGAAGACCCGCCTTCGGCGATCGCCTTCAACTCTAATACAGCTGCTTCTAATTCCGCAGCCATCTGGTTGATACGTTGCGTTTGCATTACCAAACGCTGTTTCTGTGTTAGAATCTTTTCCTTATCTGGCTCCAGTGGCACAATTGCTGTATCCACAGTTTCAACCAGCGACAAGGAAAAGCTAACGGGGATGGGATTTTGATAGCTGTGTAGCAGTTGTTTCATAGTTTGAGATGCAAGGCTACTTAACTTGCACAGCATTCTAACACACAATCAGTACATTTGTACCAAAATTTATAGAGCTTTTGATGCGAAATTATAATTTTTGCGCCAATGTTCCAGATCCTCTACTGCAACAAACTTACTGATAACATTAACACCATTTCCCCGCCAATCAATATCTGGATCGGTGGTAAACACAGCACACTCTAGTTGATCTAGTTTGATATTCCAATCTTGACTAAATCGCTTTTGTAATCTGATTGCTTGTTCAAATACTTTATTTCGATGCTTATTTCTTCTTTTCCTTTCTGTCGCTCCGGTTGCAGTTGTATCAATAAATTTTGTTTCAATCAGAAATAAACTACCCTGCAAAGTTAAATAGACAAAATCACATTTTCCTAAATCTGTATAATCTGCAATTGGGGATTTTTCAAATAATAGTAATTCTAAGCATGAAGGAAACAAATGAGAAATATTTAAGAACAAATAAGCTTGTAACAAAAGCTCTTTATCATAGGGAAATCCTACAACCCCCTCAAAAAACCTTTTAATGTCTTCTTGAGACTGAGGTTGTATTTTTTTGCAATATGCAACAAATTTTCTTAGTTCATCTGCGGTCATGGAGTATATTTTCCTCACCTTAGTTGCTGCATATAGCCTCATGGCATAAAAAAATACCATGGTTCCAAGGTTTTCATCATCCGCAGAAGTAACTAAAAAAACTATTTAATTTCTATTTAAGTACGCTAATTTACGGAGTAGAGGCAAAAGGGAAAAGGAATAAGGAGTAAGCAAGGAAGAACATATTACTATATGCCGATTATATCCATCTGCACCCCGCACTCTGCACTCCGCACCCCGCACCCCGCACTCAGCACTCAGCACTCCGCACTCTGCACCCCGCACTCAGCACTCACCACTCAGCACTCAGCACTCAACTACTTACCAGGGGTTGTATGCGAGCGGGAAATCTAGCATTTTGCAACGCTTGCACAGCTGTTCTGGAATCTTGTACCCAAAATTGTCTACCGAAACGTACGAGTTGACGAGAATTTCCTGCTTGGACAATTCCAATTACTGGGATCTTGGCTTTTTCTTTATCCCCTGACTGTTCTTGTAAAATTGTTCTCAAGCGATGCTGTTCTTCAATGGTAGCTGCTTGTTGTGGATTTAACTCTACCATCACCATCTGTACCTTTTCCACTGGTTCAGCATCATCAACTATAAATTGCGTTTGCTCTTCTCTTCGGTCTACTTTACCCCAGATAATTAATCTTGCGTCTACTTGCAAGAGTAAATTAATCCGCTCATAAATTCTTGGGAAGACCACAGCTTCTAATTGCCCTGTTAAATCTTCTATCTGTAAAATTGCCATTGGGTCGCCTTTTTTGGTCATAACTTTTTTGACACCATTGAGCATGACAATAGCGCAGATAGTAGTTTCTTCTTTTTGCTCTCCAAGTTGAGAAAGGTTGATCGGAGCAAGTACTCGCGCAGATTGACGAATACATTTTAGTGGGTGATCTGAGACATAAAAGCCTAACAAATCTTTTTCCCGACGTAACTTTTCTTGGGGAGGAAAATCTATAACTGATTTAGCTTTTGGTGCAGTTTCAAAGGCGTTACTTCTGGTGTTACTATTTTGAGAAAATCCGCCTCCTAATAAATCAAATATATTACCTTGACCGGTTGCTCTATCTTTAGCACGAGATTGGGCCCAATCGTATATTAAAGCTAAATCTTGGATTAGTTGGTTGCGATTATTATCGATTTTGTCAAATGCACCACAATATATCAACGACTCTAAAGTTCTGCGGTTTACTGCTCCTAAATCTACGCGATCGCAAAAATCAGCCAGTGCTTTAAATGTTCCGCCTTCTTCTCTGGCTGCTAAAATACAGGCGATCGCATTTTGTCCAACGTTGCGTACTGCTGATAATCCAAACAAAATTTTTCCAGATGATGGCGTAAAATCCACTCCAGAACGATTAATATCCGGTGGATCTATCTCAATACCCATACTTGAGCAAGTAGAGATATACTTCTGCACTTTCTCTGTATCACCACTGTTAGCTGTTAACAGTGCTGCCATATACTCTAATGGATAATTAGCTTTTAAGTAAGCTGTTTGATAAGTTACATATCCATAGGCAGTAGAATGGGACTTGTTAAAGCAATTGGCAGCTACAAACCCATTGTTAATAATAAAATTATGGTCTTTTTCTACACCAATGTCGTAGACGTTTTGCGTACTTATTAATTTCCGATTAATAATCTTTACCATTTTTTTATTTATACAGCTAGTAACCGCACGATTAGAATTGTGTAGTACATATTAATTTAATGCAAGCAGAAAAAATATGTTATCTAAAAAAGTGAAAGCATAAAGGCAATGTTTAGGCAAGACGGGTAAAAATTCGTAATTTATTGGCAATTTCTGCAATTTAGCTGCTTATGGCTGAACTCCATCTCCCAATAATTCTAAATTTGTACTAAAATCAATGGCTTAAGTCACAAAAACAAGTCTTCGGGTGTAGCTTAAGGAAACTGGCATTATTGGACTCTGAAATTGTTTTTGATTAAAGACTAAAAGTCTTTATACTCAGTACACAGACTCAATAAGGAAACAAGGCATGGCATCCATCCGCGAATTGCACAAACAGCTAGTAAAAAAAGAACGTTCTGCTGTTGAAATCACTCAAGAAGCATTAGACCGTATTCAAGCAGTAGAGCCGAAAATCAACAGTTTCTTACACATAACAGCAGAACGGGCACTTACACAAGCGCGTGCTGTGGATGTAAAAATTGCTGCTGGGGAGGAAATTGGTATATTAGCGGGTATCCCTATCGGGATTAAAGATAATATGTGTACCAAGGGAATCCCTACTACTTGCGCTTCCCGGATTTTAGAGAATTTTGTTCCGCCTTACGAATCAACAGTAACGCAAAAAGTGGCGGACAGTGGGGCGGTAATGGTAGGTAAAACTAATTTAGATGAATTTGCGATGGGCGGTTCCACAGAAACGTCCGCTTATAAATTAACAGCTAATCCTTGGGATTTATCGCGGGTTCCAGGTGGTTCTTCTGGAGGTTCAGCAGCAGCAGTTGCAGCAGGAGAATGTGTAGTTTCTCTTGGTTCTGATACTGGAGGTTCAATTCGTCAACCAGCTTCTTTCTGCGGTGTGGTAGGGGTAAAACCGACCTATGGATTAGTTTCTCGTTATGGGTTAGTCGCGTTTGCATCTTCCTTGGATCAAATTGGCCCATTCGCTCGTTCTGTAGAAGATGCTGCAATATTACTCCAAGCGATCGCTGGATACGACCCCAAAGATTCTACTAGCCTGAAAGTTGAAATTCCTAATTATGGTACTGTCTTAAAACCAGACCTAAAACCTAGAGGACAATTAAGAATTGGAGTTATTAAAGAAACTTTTGGTGAAGGTTTAGACTCACAAGTCGAGCAAGCTATAACTAAAGCTTTAGACCAACTACAGTCTTTAGGTGCTGAAATTCATGTAATTTCCTGTCCCCGCTTTCGTTCCGGTTTAGCTAGCTACTATATTATTGCTCCTTCAGAAGCATCAGCGAATTTAGCTCGTTACGATGGCGTAAAATATGGCTTTCGCGCTCAAGATACAGATAATCTTATATCTATGTATAGTCGGACTCGCGCCAGCGGTTTCGGTGCAGAAGTCAAACGCCGAATTATGATTGGTACTTACGCTCTTTCTGCTGGTTATTATGATGCATACTATCTCAAAGCCCAAAAAGTTCGTACTTTAATAAAACAAGATTTTGAGGCAGCATTTGAGATGGTTGATGTGCTAGCTTGTCCGACAGCTCCGACCACAGCATTTAAAGCAGGGGAGAAAACCACTGACCCTTTAAGTATGTATTTGGTTGATTTAATGACAATTCCTGTAAACCTTGCTGGTTTACCAGGTTTAAGCATACCCTGCGGTTTTGATAACAACGGTCTACCCATTGGGTTGCAGTTAATTGGTAATGTATTAAGAGAAGACCAGTTATTTCAAGTAGCTTACGCTTATGAACAGTCTACAAACTGGCATTTACGTACACCGCAGGTTTAAGAATAATTATAGAGAAGCCATCATCCTTCTGGTAACTATCTTGGACTTATACATATAAATTCTTGCTCAAAGATTTTATTGTCACAAATTTAACTTTAAAGTGTGATACTCAGATAGTCCTCTTTTAGAGGACTATAGCTAGTAGACAGGGATTTATAGGGACTGACGTTCAAAAGTACAGTTGATATATCTATAGATACTTACGCGACTAATCCTCTAGATATAGTAGTTCTCAGTTATGTATAATACACTCAAGAGTGCATACTCCTACCCTAAGTCCTAACGGGAATGCTTTCGCGCTAGGTAGCCCCTACGTATTCTATATATGCTTGTATTACATTTAATTGAAAATCGCTATATCTGTTGCAATATAATTCTCAAAAATCAAAGTAAATATAAGGTAAAGCCCCTTTTGGTGCAAATAGCCAAACAGAATACAAACATAAAGGGACAAGGAAAAGCTTTACATACCAATTAATCTCTAATTTCAGACGATTCAAGCCGTAGACTAAAGCCATGAACATACTAATAGATGCCAGCACCCATGCTAATTGAGATTGAGTTAAATTCAATGCTTCTACATATACTTTTTGCGTAAATTGTTCATCTGCTGCATAACCCCACAAGTGCTGCACAGCTAAAGTAGAATCTTGGAGGTTGGGGAGACGAAACCAAATCCAAGCAGTAAAAACTATTAATTGGGTAAGTAACCAAGCTAGAATTACACCCACAGGGCTTTGCCAGAATTCCAATAACTCAAAGTGATTGCTCAAGATATGATTAAATCTGTGTACTACCAACGCCAATCCGTGGAGTAGACCCCAAACAACAAAACCTAATGCTGCACCGTGCCAGATACCAGTGACCAGCATCACAATCATTAAATTTAGACAGGTACGACCTAAACCTTGACGAGAACCACCTAAAGGAATATATAAATAGTCACGTACCCAATCGCCTAAAGTTATATGCCAACGTCGCCAAAAGTCGGCAATACTAACACTAAAATAAGGAAAATCAAAGTTTTCTGGTAGTACTAAATTAAATAACAAAGCTGTTCCACGGACAATATCTACATAACCGCTAAAATCTAAATATAACTGTAAACCGTAGGCGAATGTCGCTAACCAAATATCGCTACTACCAGCTCGTGGTAGGTTACTAAAACATAAATCAACGTAAATTCCCAAGTTATCTGCAAGCAGACCTTTTTTAAATGCTCCACAACCAATTAGCCACAATCCTTGGGAAATTGTAATTATATTTGGTAGCTGCGAACTAAATTGATTTTCTAGGTTATGGTAACGAGTAATTGGGCCGGATATCAACTTAGCAAAAAATAATTTGTACGTGGTAAATTTGAGAAAATTATTAGTAGCATCAGCACCGCGATACACATCTATTAAATAGGCGATGCACTCAAAGGTAAAAAATGAAATCCCCAAAGGAGCAACTAGTGCAAAGGTTGGTAGTTGCAAAAACTTTGACACTGGGAGTAAATACTTAAAACTTACTAAAACCAATACATTTAAAATAATCCCTATCCCCAATAGCTTAGGACGGTAATAATCTACATCTAACGCCTTTGCCAAACGAAAGTTAATAAAAGTTAACAGTAAAATTAAGGGAATATACTGAACTTCTAAAGATGCGTAGAATATCAAACTGGCAATTAGTAGTGTCCATAACCGTAACGTTTCTTGTTTCAAAGACCAATAAATTACAAGTACAATCAGTAAGAATAATCCGTAGACAATAGATAAAAAATTCATTTTCTTTTCTTTGGTGACCAAGGAATTATTGAGTCAGCAGCCAGCTTTTTCGAGACTTGGTAAGCACCGTAACGGTTAAGATGGCTTGGGTCAGAAAAGTAATTATTTGCTTGCGGAAAAAGTTTACTCAAATCCCGATAAATAAAGTTAGAGCTTATGCTTCGGGACATATACTGCTGAAATTGCTTTTCGTATTTAGTACGTACTGGATCTAAGTATTCTGCGGTTAGTGGTAAATTAACAAATACTATAGGTATTTTTTTAGCTTTAGTAAATTTAATTACTGATTGTAAGGCAGTATTTTGCCTACTTCCTAAGTTAAAAGATTTGTAGTCTCTGTCCTGATTTCCAGGAACTCTGGGGTGTTTTTGGTAATAAGTTTGGGGATGAAAGCGGATAGATAATGGTAAGAAACCATTGGAGTCAACTACTTGTTGTGGTTCTTGTCGCTTGAATAATTTTTTGATTTCGTCGCGTTTTTCATAACTAAAAGAAACTCGACTAAGTTGCTGATTTAACCAATCGTCTAAGATTTGGTAGCTATTTCGACCTTTTGAGCGCTGTAACATTTTGTAACCTTCAGAGCCAGCGATCGCATTAAAAGTCAAATCTTCTCGACCACTGTTAAAAGCACGCGCACCATCTCCCCAAATAATTAATTGCGGTAGTTCTTTTGGTTGAAGAACTTGGCGAATCAGAAAATCTACTACCTGTGCTGTAGCACCATTAACACTAAAATTAAATACATCATTATTCCTATAACCCTGAGTTGCTAATCCTTGGGAAAGTGCTACAGGATCTATACCTCTAAGAGCGCGAGAAGAGCCAACAATCAACACCCGAGGTTTACCTGTTACAAGCCGTTGTTTATACAAAGATAATTGCTGCTCAAATTGGGGAGAATTGAAGCTAGGAACAGATAATTTTGGCGAAACGCTGGCTGCTACTGGTTCTGTAAAATGAACAATAACTTGACTTAAAAGCCAATCAATTTGTAGGGTAAATAATAAGCCGAAAATCAACGCAATTAACGCAACTTTAATTCCCTGATTCTTTACAGGAGATTCTTTTGATTCACTTTCTCTAAATAACTTTGTTCTAACTAAAAACTTTTTGAATACCTGAGCATAAGTTTTTTTCTGATTATAGCTAGTAAGGAAAACTGCTATAATCAAAACCATAATTAGCAGATACGGTGCCATGTGAATTCTCCAAGACAAATTTTGCCCACATTTGCACTTGCACCCTTAAAGATAAATAGTGATAAAATCTATACTATCTATATTTTAACATACATAAAAAAACCTCCCAAAAGAAAAATTTTAATGTCTAGATCCCCGACTTATTGAAGAAGTCAGGATCCCTACTCCCTCTTAAATGTTACTTCCTTTACTTCACCCTCTTTACCTAAAGGTTGTGATTGTTTATTGTTGACCGATACCATTACAACACCTGCATTACTAGAGCGTACAGTTAACTGTTTTTTTGCTGTCCAAGTTATACGTTGTCCTTTAGCTAAATTTCCCTTGAAGACAATTTGACCATCCGCTTTTACTTCTAACTGTGACTCATTTTTAAGTTCTAAAATAACTTGAACATTATTTGTTGCATTAATAGGCGAAGTCAAACTTGGTAAAGTAATAGATGATGCTAATTTTCTTACTATAGCTGGTACATTTTTGTTCGAGGTGTTTGTATCTTTTGGTTTAAGTAGATGAAATAATCCGAAGCTGGCTGCAATTATCAGTAAAATATAAGGTACAAACAATGGTATATGTATGTCTGACTTGGAACTCAGGTCTTTATCCTCATGTACTTCTAAAAGTTGAAATATAGTGCTAAAATCACTGGCTACATCATTACCGTCAAGTCCCACAGCATTTGCGTAGTGACGAATAAAACCTTGCACGTAAGCAGGTTCTGGTAATTCTTCAAATCGTTGTTCATCTAATGCTTTTAAAAAAACATTGCGGATAAGTGTTTTACTAGCGATATCTTCTATAGGTATAGATTTCTCTTCTCGTGCTTGTTTTAACTTTGTACTTACTTCCTTGAGATGCTCGTATTGAGCCTCATTTGACAGCTTCACTATCTTCTCCTGATATCCACTGATGTTTTATATTCAACAGAGAAAGTACTGAAAAAGCTGTATATATTTTGACTTATAAATTAAAGCTATTATAGATTATTAATTTATAATATATTGATTAGCTTGGTGTGTAATAAACACTTGATTTAAGCTAAGTTATTGTGCTTATAAAAACTTCCATGAAGAAGTCAAAATTTGTCAAGTTATTATTGAAGCAATTACGGTGGTTAGGGATAATTTTAGCGATCGCCTATCTTTTGATGTGTGCATTTCTTTTTTTCATCCAACCTCGGTTGATTTTTTTCCCTTCCTCTGTAATTGAAAAAACACCAGCATATTACAATCTAGCTTACGAAGAAGTTTGGTTGCCAATTAAGACAGCTTCTGGAATAGAAAAAATTCACGGTTGGTGGATTCCTAATTCAAGGAACGCACAAGTTTTACTTTATTTGCATGGAAACGGTATAAATATTGGTGCTAATGCTGGTCATGCAAATAACTTTCATCGCATGGGATTTTCAGTATTATTAATTGACTACCGGGGGTATGGTCCAGGGCTGTTTCATTCCACAAGAGCAAGGAGTTTGTCAATATCATGAGAGATAAATCTTTGGGCAATTGTTATGGAAGCATAACCATTACGACGAAGCAAATTGAGCGCGAACGCTCGTAGAATCG
>Ga0224723_1000875_pt1 | contig 19634 bp, 21 predicted proteins | sample Balambano_FR2_Me_FD_161647 | JGI IMG/M metagenome (GOLD analysis project Ga0224723, IMG submission 161647) | Freshwater sediment microbial communities from Lake Towuti, South Sulawesi, Indonesia - Balambano_FR2_MetaG | ecosystem: Environmental > Aquatic > Freshwater > Lake > Sediment | place...
CCGGGGTAGCGGGTGGAGTTGGCTGCGGCGCCCTGTCGTCCTGAGTGCGGCGTCGGAACACGCGAATCGTCCTTGTCACCGGGGGGTGGACCGGGGCGGCGGATCATACACGGGCAGGCCCCGCCGCCAACCCGCGAGTTCGGTGGAACATGTGGACAAACGTGGCGGCGCCCAGCAGCGGCACCAGCAGGTTGCCGAAGGGGATCAGGCCGATCGCGGCAAGCGTGAATCCGGCCATCCACACGCGCGTGCCACTCCTCCACCGCGCCGATCTCGCCCCCGCCAGGTCGAGTCGGCGCAGCGCGGCAAGCTCGAAATACTCACGCCCCAGAAGCCAGCCATTGACCACCAGAAAAAGGCCGATGCCAGCCAGCGGGAGGAACAGCACGAAAGGGAGCGCCAACAGGTTAAGCCCAACCCCGAGCATCGCCAGTTTCACCCCGGCCCAAGCCTGGGTACCGAGCGAGGCGGGCCGCGCCGGTGGCAGGTGCGGGTAGTGGCGCTGCTCGACGGCGGCGGCGACCTCATCGAGGAACAGCGGCAGGATAGCGAGCGTGGCGGTGGGAAACAGGAAGATCGCGGCGACCAGCGCGGCCGCGCCGCCCAGGATGTCCACGATCCAGTCCAGCCACCCGATGCCGGTGATGGCCGCCTGGCTCAGTGCCCAGCCGACGCCGCCCAGCAGGGCCAGGAACAGCAGCAAGGCAAGCAGGATCGATCGGAACAGCACGCGCCGCATGGCCGGCAGCCGCAGGTCGGCAAGTGCAAGTCCCAATGCCGTCAGCATCGGTGGCTCCCGGGTTGCGTGGGCCGCATGCCCGGGATAGTCGCCGCTGGCAACCGGCAAGGAATTCATGATGGGCGCGGCGTTCGACATCCTGGGCATCGGCAACGCCATGGTCGATGTGATCGCGCGCGCCGACGATGCGCTGCTGCGTCAACTCGATCTGACGAAGGGGTCGATGACGCTGGTCGATACCACGCGGGCCGAGACGATCTATGCGGCGATGGGGCCGGGCACGGAATCTTCGGGCGGCAGCGCCGGCAACACCTGCGCGGCAGCGGCCTCGATCGGGGCGCGGGTGGCGTTCATCGGGCTGGTGGCCGACGACCAGCTCGGCGGGGTGTTCCGCCACGACATCCGGGCCGCCGGCGTGGCGTTCGACACCCCGGCCGCGAGCGATGGACCACCCACGGCGCGATGCCTGATCCTGGTGACGCCCGACGCGCAGCGCACGATGTGCACCTATCTGGGGGCGTGCGTGAACCTGGATGAGAGCGCGATCGCGGCGGACACGGTGGCGGCCAGCCGCGTGACCTACCTGGAGGGCTACCTTTTCGACCCGCCGGCGGCGCAGGCCGCGTTCCGCAAGGCCGCGCGGCTTGCGCACGAGGCCGGGCAACTGGTGTCGCTGACGCTGTCGGACCCGTTCTGCGTCGATCGCCACCGCGCCGCGTTCCGTACCCTGGTGAAGGAGGAGGTGGACATCCTGTTTGCCAACGAGGCGGAGATTCTGTCGCTGTATCGGGTCGAGCGTTTCGAGGATGCCGTTGCCGCCGTGCGCACGGAGACGCGTGTGGCGGCACTGACGCGGAGCGAAAAGGGCAGCGTAATCGTCACGCCGGAGCATGCCATCGAGATCGCGGTCGTGCCAACGACGGTGGTGGATACGACGGGCGCCGGCGATGCCTATGCCGCCGGATTTCTAGCCGGCTACACGCAGGGGCGGTCGCTGGCGGCGTGCGGGCGGATGGCGGCGATCGCGGCTTCTGAAGCGATCAGCCATGTGGGCGCCAGGCCGCAGGCGGATCTGCGGGCGCTGGTGGCGGGGGTTTGAGCGACCTGCTGGCACTTGCGCAGGGCACGGCTGGGTGTGTAGTTTATCCACAACCATACGGGAGAGACCGAGCATGATCCCACGATCCTCACCAAGGGACCTCCCGAATGGACTCAAAGACGCTCATTCGAATTCTGCAGCGAGATGGTTGGGTGCAGGTTAGGCAAAAAGGTAGCCACGTTCAGTTGAAGCATCCTGAGAGGTCGGGACGTGTGACGGTGCCACACCCGGTCAGGGATCTGCACCCGAAGACATTGGCCAGCATCAAGACGCAAGCAGGAATGAAATTGAAGGGTTGATCGGTTCGGCATGACGACCTTGTTCTTCATCGCCTACCTTGAGCCCGGTGCGCATGGCAGTTTTGGGGTTTTCTTTCCCGATCTGCCGGGTGCGACCTCGGCGGGAGGCACATTGAATGAAGCGCTGGGCAATGCTGCGGAAGCGTTGCAGCTCCACGTTGAGGGCATGCGTGAGGATGGCGAACCCATCCCGAAGCCAGGGACTGCAGGAGAGTGGCCGAGTTGGGCCGGGCGGAAGCCGGCGGGGATTCGCAGCGCCCTGATCCCGGTGGAAGTGTCCGACGCCGCCGTGCGCCTGAACATCACCATGGACAAGGGGCTCCTCGCGCGCATCGACCGCGCGGCGGAAGCCGAGGGCATGACGCGCTCGGGCTACCTGGCGCAGGCCGCCCGTGAACGCCTGGCGGCGACCCGCGCGCCGACGAAGAAGCCGAAGCGCGCAGCCTAGCCGCGCAGCCGCGCGATGGTCGCCGTGGTGCTGTTGCCGGGCAGCAGCTCGGCCAGCATCACCCGGCCGCCATAGCTCTCGACGAACTCGCGCCCCACCACCTGGTCAAGACGATAATCGGCGCCCTTGACCAGCACGTCGGGGCGCAGCAGGCGCAGCAGCGTCTCGGGCGTGTCCTCCTCGAACAGCGCCACGGCATCGACGTCGGCAAGGCTTGCCAGCACGGCCGCCCGCGCGGCCTCGCCCTGCACGGGGCGGGTCGCACCCTTCAGCCGCTTCACGCTGGCATCGCTGTTCAGGCCCACCACCAGCCGGTCGCACGCGGCGCGGGCCTGCTGCAGCAGATGCACATGGCCCGGGTGCAGCAGGTCGAAGCAGCCATTGGTGAAGCCGACCCGGAAGCCGCGCCGCCGCCAGCGTTCCACATGCTCGGCCGCCTGTTCGCGGGTCATCACCTTGCGCAGCGGCGCGGTGCCGGGCGCGACACGGTCCAGCAGCTCCTCCGGCCGGGCGACCGCGGTACCGATCTTGCCCACCACGATGCCGGCCGCGATGTTCGCAAGACGCGCGGCAACCGTCAGCGGCAGCCCGGTGGCCAGGCCCGCGGCCAGCACCGCCACCACCGTGTCGCCGGCGCCCGAGACATCGAAGACCTCCGCCGCCTCGGCGGGGAAGTGGCGCACGCGCAAGCCGCCTTCCCACACCAGGGTCATGCCGTCCTCGGCCCGGGTGGTCAGCACCGCTCCCACTTTCAGGTGCGTCATCAGGGCGCGGCTGGCGGCGACGATCTGCTCCTCGGTCTCCACCGGCATGCCCGCGCCCTCGCCCAGTTCGCGGCGGTTCGGCGTCAGCACGTCAGCCTCGGCATAGGGTGACCAGTCGGGTCCCTTGGGATCGACGACCACGCGCTTGCCGGCGGCGCGGGCCGCAGCGATCACGCGCGTTGCCGCATCTCCGGCAAACAGGCCCTTGCGGTAATCGGACAGCACGGTGACCGCGGTGGCGCGGGCCGCGTCGGCAGCAATCCGCACCAAGCGGTCGGCCAGTTTGGGGTGGATGGGGCTGGACTGTTCGTTGTCGGCGCGCAGAAGTTGCTGCCCGTTGGCGATGTAGCGGGTTTTCAGCGTGGTCAGCCGGCCGCCCTGCACCAGCAGCCACGGCTCGACCCGCGGCTGGCCGCCGATCAGCGCGGTAAGATCGCTACCGGCCTGGTCATCGCCGACCACGCTGACCAGGGCCGCAGCGGCGCCAAGCGCGACCAGGTTGCGCACGACATTGCCGGCGCCCCCAGGCATGGTCTGTTCGCGCTCGACGGCCAGGACGGGGATGGGCGCTTCCGGGCTAATGCGATCGACCCGGCCATAGATGTAGCGATCCAGCATGGCATCGCCGACCACCAGCACGCTGGCGCGCCCCAGACCGCGGATTGCCGCCGGAAGGTCACCGTCATCCGGCCCGGGACGGCCGGGGGTGTGGACAGGCTGGTTCATGCAACCAAACGGCCTAGCGGAAGCGCGTGGCAGGGGCAAGGCGGCGTTTTGGCAAGGCCACGGGCCAAGCCGCCCTTTTCTGGGAACGTTACTCCGGCTTGATCCCCGCTTCCCGCACGACCTTGCCCCAGCGTTCCATCTCGGCCTTGAAGAAGGCGGCGAAGTCAGAGCGGCTCGATCCCACAGGCTGGACACCCAATTCCTTCCAGCGGGGTGCGGCCTCGGGCGCGCGCGTCGCGGCGGCGATGTCGCGCGAAAGCCGGTCAAGGATGTCATCGGGCGTGCCGGCGCGCGCCATCACGCCGTGCCAACTCATCACATCGAAGCCGGGCATGATGGTCTCGGCCAATGTCGGCACCTCGGGCAGTTCCGGGATGCGCGCGGCGGTGGTCACCGCCAGCGCCCTGGTCCGGCCGCCGGCGATCAGCGGTAGGCCGGTTTGCGGATTGTCGAACATTACCTGCACGCGTCCGGCAACGAGATCCTGGTTGGCGGGTGCCGCGCCGCGATAATGCGCGACCGGCACCGGCACACCCGCCGCACGCCAGAACAGCTCGCCGATCAGGTGCCCAGAGGTGCCGATGCCGCCCGACGCCCAGGTAAGCCCGCCGCCGCGTGCCAGATCGACGAGCCCGCGGATGTCTCGAGCAGGCAAAGCTTCCGGCACGGTCAGGATCACCGGCACGCGCGTGACCTGCGACAGCGGCGCCAAGTCGCGCTCGGTGTCGTAGGGCAGGTTGGGAAACATCGCCGGGTTGGCGGCGTTGGAGAAACTTGCCATCAGCAGCGTGTAGCCATCGGGAGGCGACTGGGCGACCACCTGAGTGCCGATATTGCCGCCCGCGCCGGGGCGGTTCTCGACCACCACCTGATGTCCCAGCAGCGGCGACAGGTGTTGCGCCATCAGCCGGGCCGCGATGTCGGTAGGCCCGGCGGGCGCGACGGGCACGATCAGCCGCACAGGTCGCTCCGGCCATGCCGCGCGCGCAGGCCGTACGACGAATGCCGCAGCGCCGGAGATGGCTGCCCGGCCCAGACCGCGCCTTGTGATCATGGCTTCCTCCCGAGTGCTTCGCGGCAGCGTCAGCGCGATCGCAGCGCGCGTCAAATTTGACCGCATGGGAAGTCGCGCGGATCGTCATCGAGACTGTCGGGGAAGTGCTGCGATGAAGATCACTGATGTCACCGCCGAACTGTTCCGCTGGGATGGCCTGCCGGCCGCCCGCTACGGCAACGCCAATATGGACACTGGTGGGTCAAGCGACCTGGCGCTGATCTCCATCGAGACCGAAGGGGGCATCGCCGGCCACGCCTTCCTTGGCGCAAGCTTCCGTCCCGCGCGGCTCGATATCCAGGGCCTGATCGACGTGCTGAAGCCGGCGCTGATCGGCCAGGACGCGCTGGCACGCGGCGCGCGCTTCGCCGAGTGCTATCGCCTGAAGCGCGCCGCCACTTTGCGCTGCATCGGCGCGGTCGACGTGGCGCTGTGGGATATTGCCGGCAAGGCCGCCCAGATGCCTCTGCACCGGCTGCTGGGGACCGTCCGGCGCGAGGTGCCGGCCTATGCCAGCTCCTCCACTCTTGCGTCGCACCAAGCCTATCTGGAGCAGTTCGCCACGGTGCGTACACGCGGCTTCCGTGCCTACAAACTACATCCGCCGCGTGACCTCGACGCAACGATCCGTCTATGCCGCGACATCCGCAAGGCAGCCGGCCCCGACTACGTGCTGATGATCGATCCCAGCATGGCCTATCGCCTGCCGGATGCCGTGCGCCTGGGTCGCGTCCTGGAGGAGTTGGACTTTCATTGGTACGAGGACCCGCTGGGCGAGGAGGACATGCACAACTACGTCGTCCTGCGTGGGAAACTTGATATACCGATCCTGGCGACTGAATACGCCGCCGGTGGCTTCGAGACCTTCGGCCGGTGGCTCGCCTCCGGCGCCACCGACTACATCCGTGGCGACATCGCGGTGAAGGGCGGGCTGACGCCGTTGCTGAAGGCCGCGCACCTGGCCGAGGCGTTCGGCACGACGCTGGAAATCCACCATGGCGGCAACAGCCACAACAACATCGCACAGCTACAGCTGATGATGGCGCTGACGAACAGTCTCTGGTTCGAGGTGCTGTTGCCGGATGGCGCCCAGAAATACGGGCTGAAGCAGGATATCGAGCTGGCGCCGGACGGAAGCATCTTGATCACGCCGTTCGAAGTGCCAGGCGTGGGGGCGGAAATCGACTTCGAGATGATCCGCGCGAAGCGGATCGCGCTGCTGAAATAGCGGCGATCAGATCACCGCCAGCGCCTGCGTCAGGTCCGCGATCAGGTCAGCCGAGTTCTCGATGCCGATCGACACGCGGATCGTGCTTTGCGTCAGCCCGATCGACTCGCGCACCGCCTCCGGCACGCCGGAGTGCGTGGTGGTGGCGGGGTGGCAGACCAGGCTCTCGGTGCCGCCAAGGCTGACCGCGAGCTTGAACACCGATAGCCGGTCGAGCACGGCGAACGCCTCGGCCTGACCGCCCACCACGTCAAAGCTGAACGTGCTGCCCGGCGCGGAACACTGCGCGGCAAAGACCTGCGCCGCACGGCCTGCGTTCAGCGCCGCCAGGTCGTGCACGCGCGCGACCTTGGCATGCCCGCGCAGGAAGTCGGCGACCGCCACCGCGTTGGCCACGGCGGCCTTCATGCGCAAGGTCAGCGTCTCCAGCGAGCGCCCCAGCATCCAGCAACTGTGCGGATCGAGCTGCGTCCCGATCGCACCGCGCATCGCCCGCACCGGCTTCATCGCCGCCGTGGGGCCCAGCGCCGCGCCGGCCACCAGGTCGGAATGGCCGCCGACATATTTCGTCAGCGAATAGAGCGAAATATCGGCGCCGTGCTTCAGCGGATGCTGAAAAATCGGTCCCAGCAGCGTGTTGTCGCAGACGATGACCGGCCGGTGAGGTGCCGCCACTTCGTCCACCACACGGCGCACCATGGCGATGTCCACCAGCGTGTTCAGCGGATTGCTGGGCGATTCCAGCATCACCACTGATAGCTTCCCCTTCGCCGCCGCACGCCTGGCCGCCTTGCGCACGGCAGCGTCGGACAGGCCATCGGAAAAACCTTCGGCCAGGATGCCCCAGGGCGCCAGCGTGCGGGTCAGCAGCGTTTCCGTGCCGCCGTACAGCGGCTGGCTGTGCAGCACGCAGTCGCCGGGGCGGGCGTGCGCGAACAGCGCTGTCGCGATCGCCGCCATGCCCGACGAGAACAGCGCGCAGGCCTCCGCCTCCTCGAACAGGCCCAGCCGGTCCTCGACGATCTCGCTGTTGGGGTGGTTGAAGCGGGAATAGACCAGCCCCGCTTCCTCGCCCGCGGGCACCGGCTTGCGGCCCGAGACATAGTCGAAGAATTTCTTGCCGTGCTCGGCGGAGTTGAAGACAAACGTGCTGGTGAGGAAGACGGGCGGCTTCACCGCGCCCTCGCTCAGCGCCGGGTCGTAGCCGTAGCCCAGCATCATGGTTTCCGGGCTGAGTTTGCGGTTGCCGACCGTGGTCTTGCGATAGCGGGACATCGACATGCGTCAGCCCTCGCCGCGATCGGCCTCGCCGCCCTCGGGGCCGTAGAAGATCACCCAGCAGCCGAAATCGTCGGAGAAGTTTTCGAACCGATGCTCGATGCCTGCGGCGACGAACAGTGCGTCGCCAGGGCCGAACGCCGACTCCTGGTCGCCGCGCCGGAAACGGCCACTGCCTGAGACAACGACGTAAACCTCGTCGCGCGTATGCGGCACCTGGGCATCCACACCCCTTGGCGCGTACCAGCGCAGCTCGAGCGTGCCGTGGCGGAAGATTTGAGCGCTGAGGCGCCCGCGCGAATTAGGCGCAACCTTGGCGTCGGCCACGGCAAACAGGACAGGCGCCAGCGTGCTGGTCGGCATCGTCGTCCTCCGTCGTTGGCGACAGCCTACACCGAAACCTGCTCGTTCACCGCCAGCACGTGCCAGCCGGCGCCGTTGCGGAAAAGACGTGTCACCGACTGGTTGCGGATCGAGAAATGCATGGCGGCGCGCATCGGGATGTCCATGGCATGCGCGATCGCGGCACGGATCGAGCCGCCGTGGGCGACGACCACCACGTCGCTGCCGGCATGCACCTCGGCCAGGCGCTCCAGCGCCGGACCGACACGCGCCTTCATCTGCGAACTGCTCTCGCCGTTCGCCGGCACTTCATCGGGGTCGATGATCCAGAACGGGTGCGGCGGGCCGGCCAGATGCTTCGGCAGCACATCGTGCGCAATGCCCTGAAGCGCGCCGAAATCCTGTTCGATGAAGGCGGGTTCGATGGCGAGCTCGGCGGCCTCGTAGCCGGCGGCGAAGATCGCCTCGGCGGTGGCGCGCGTGCGCGACAGTGGCGTGACGTACCAGGCCGCCGGGCGCGGCAGGATCCTCGCGAGCCCAGCCGAGGTGCGCTCGCACACCGGGGCGACCGGCACGTCGCTGTTGCCGTAGCAGTAAACGAGGTGTTCGGCCGAAACGGGCGCGTGGCGGATCAGGTGGATGGTGGTCATCTATTCCCCGACAGTCAGCAACAGGCCGCGCCGCCGCGCCACGCCGAAGATCGCGATGAAGATCCAGACCGCGGCGCCCATGAACAGCAGGTTCAGCCCGAATGCCCAGGCCAGATGGCCGGCCGGAAACACGGAGCCGGCCAGCACCGCGCGCATGCCCTCGAACACGTGCGTGGTGGGCAGGGCCAGCGCCACGGGCTGAAGCCAGGCCGGCAGCACGGAAACCGGATAGAACACGGCGGAAAGCGGGGCCAGGCCGAACAGCACGCTCCAGGCCAGCGACTCCGCGCCGGCGCCGTGGCGCAGGATCATCGCGGTCACCATCAGCGCGATCGCCCAGCCGAACACCATCAGGTTCAGCAGGAACGGCACCAGCGGCAGGCCCAGGCTGGTGATGTCGAACGCCGCCATCAGCCACGCCAGCAGCGCCGCGGTGCCGACGCCGATCGCGGCCCGCGCGATGCTCATCACCATCAGGCTGGCCACCAGCTCCCACGGCCGGATGGGGCTGACGAACAGGTTGCCCAGGTTGCGGCTCCAGAGTTCCTCCAGGAACGAGATGGTGAAGCCCATCTGGCTGCGCAGCGCGGTCTCCCACAGCAGCACCGCGCCGATCAGGCTGCCGGCGGCGATGGCAAGCGCGCCCTGGAACTGGCCGGTGTAGCGGGTGACGAACGCCCAGATCAGCATCTGCAGCACCGGCCAGTACATGAGTTCCAGCGCCCGCGGCCAGCTGCCGCGATACAGGCACAAATGGCGATAGACCATCGCCCAGATGCGCCGCCCGGGGCTGCCCATCGCGGCCGCGCTCATTCGGCGGCCAGTCTTCGCGCCTCGCCCGTGCCGCGCGCGATGTCGAGGAACACTTCCTCCAGGTTCAGGCGCCCATACTTGGCGATCAGCGCGCCGGGCGGGCCGCGATCGACAATGCGCCCCTGCTTCATCATCAGCACGTCCGAGCACAAGCGCTCCACCTCGGCCATGTTGTGGCTGGCAAGCAGGATGCTGGCGCCGGTTTCGGCCCGGTACCGCTCCAGCCAGCCGCGCAGCTGGTCGGCGGTGTCGGGATCAAGGCTGGCGGTCGGTTCGTCCAGCAGCAGCAGCTCGGGGCGGTTGACCAGCGCCTTGGCCAAAGCCACGCGCGTTTTCTGGCCGGCCGAGAGTTCGCCGGATTTGCGGTCCAGCAGCGCCTTCAGGTCGAACGCCTCGGCCAGTTCCGCGATCCGCCGGTCGATCCGCGGCACGCCATACAGATGGCCATAGACCCGGAAGTTCTGCGCCACCGTCAGCCGGTGCGGCAGCGCCACGTAGGGCGAGGAGAAGTTCATACGGGCGAGTGCGGCGAAGCGATCGTGCGCCATGTCGTGGCCCAGGCAGGAAATCCTCCCGGCGGTCGGCAGCAGCAGGCCCAGCAGCATGGCGATGGTGGTGGTCTTGCCGGCGCCATTGCCGCCCAGCAGCGCCACGGTCTGGCCCCGCGGCACGGTGAAATCGATGCCGTCCACCGCCAGCACGTCCTTGCCGCCCAGCCCCGGATAGCGTTTGACCAGCCCTTCGACCCTTATCGCCTCGATCATGGGGCCATCGCCTGCCATGCGGGTGCACCCCCGGCAAGTGACGATGCGGCAGGCGGGCGGGGAAACCGATTCGCCAGGAAAATGCAATAAGCCTTGCCGCATGGCCTTCCGCCCGCCCGAATCGGCGCCCGCCAGCCTGCCGCCCGGCCTTCGCGTTTATGCCGTGGGCGATGTGCATGGCTGCACCGAGAAACTCGATCAGCTGCACGCCGCAATCGGGCACGATGCGCTGCGCGCGCACGAACCGCGCAAGGTGATCGTCTATCTGGGCGATTATGTCGATCGCGGCCCCGACAGCCGCGGCGTGATCGCGCGGCTGCTGGCGCCCGGCCCGCCCGGCTGCGAGCGCATCTTCCTGAAGGGCAACCACGAGATGATGTTCCAGGCCGCGATCGCACCCCGCTCGACGCCCGAGGTGATCGATTTCTGGCTGGAGAATGGCGGCGTCGCGACGCTCGACAGTTATGGCGCCGACCCCCTGCTGCCGGCGCGCTGGTCGGCCATGGTGTCGGCCGACCAACGCGGCTTCCTGAAGTCGCTGCGCACCGCCTGGTCGGCCGGCGGCTACCTGTTCGCGCATGCCGGTATCCGCCCAGGCGTCGCGCCCGACGCGCAGGACGAGGACGACCTGCTTTGGATCCGCGAACCCTTCCTGTCGTGGAACAGCGATGCCGCGCCACCAGGCGTGGTGGTGCATGGCCACACGCCGGCCCGCGCGCCGGTGGTGATGGCGCATCGCATCGGCATCGACACCGGCGCGGTGTTCGGCGGCAAGCTGACCGCCGTGGCGCTATGGGCGGATCGCCTAGCCTTCGCCCAGGTTTAGCCTCTGCCCCGGCTTTGCCATCCCTTCCGTGCTAGATTGCATCCTGCCGATTCGCTCGTGCGTGCGTTTGGGCAACGAACGAGCAAGGGAGACGCATCATGCACCATCTCGGCCGTCGTCATGCACTTGCCGCGCTGCTTGCGGCGGGCACATTTCTTTCAACCCAGGCGGCATTGGCCCAGGCCGAGCAGCAGGCGATGGTCGATCAGGCCACGCTGACGGTGAACGAGCTGCTGGGCGATCCCAACTTCAAGGAGGCTGTCAGCCTGCTGCGTCGGGCACGCGCGGTGATGATCACGCCGCGGCTGTTCCGCGCCGGCTTCATCATCGGCGGCGAAGGCGGCGGCAGCGTGCTCGTCGGGCGCGACGGCTCCGGCAGCTGGACCAGCCCGGCTTTCTTCGGCATCGGGTCGGGCAGCGTGGGCCTGCAGATCGGCGTGCAGGATGCCCAGGTGATCATGCTGATCATGAACGACAAGGCGCTCAACGCGCTACTGGACAGCCAGTTCAAGTTCGGCGCCGATGCCTCAATCGCGGTCGCCACGATCGGCGCGGGCATTTCCGGCGCAACCACCGCCGCGCTGAACGCCGACATCGTGGCAATGAGCAAGACCCGCGGCCTGTTCGCCGGTGCCGCGCTGGAGGGAACCATCCTCTCCAGCCGCAGCGAGTGGAACAAGGCGTATTATGGCCGCGACGCCTCGGCACGGCAGATCGTGGTGGCGGCCGAGGTCCACAATCCCGCCGCCGACGGCCTGCGCGCGGCCTTGATGCGGTTCAGCCAGGCGGCGAGCTGACGCGTGCGGCTGCCACGATGCCTTAACGCATCCGTCATGCGGGTGTAACCGACTGCGGGCGACGGTGCAGGGAACCTTATCCGGGGACCCCGCCATGAGCCGACGCAACCTGCTCGCCGCCTCCGCCGCCGGTCTGCTGGTGCCATCCGCGCTGCGCGCCCAGGCACAGCGGGCAGTCTGCTACAACTGCCCCCCCGAATGGGCCGACTGGGGTGGAATGCTGCGCCTGATCGGCCAGCGCACCGGCATCGTGGTGCCCCCCGACAACAAGAATTCCGGCCAGTCGCTGGCCGCGCTGATCGCGGAAAAGGCGCGCCCCGTGGCCGACGTGGTCTATCTGGGCGGCCAAGTCGGGCCGCAGGCCAAGGAGGCCGGCGTGCTGGCCCCGTTCAAGCCCGAGCGGTTCGATCGCATCGCGCCCGAATTGCGCGACGCCGAGGGCCACTGGTTCACCATCCATTCCGGCACGCTTGGCCTGTTCATCAATACCCAGGCGCTGGGCCGGCGCGCGCTGCCCGCTGCGTGGGAGGACCTGCTGAAGCCGGATTATCGCGGCATGGTCGGCTACCTTGATCCCACCAGCGCGGCGGTGGGCCAGGTGGGCGTGCTGGCGGTGAACCTCGCGCTGGGCGGCAGCTACGAGAACCTCGATCCCGGCATCGCGTTCTTCAAGCGGCTTGCCGCCAACCAACCGATCGTGCCGAAGCAGACCGCCTATGCCCGCGTGCTTTCCGGCGAGATCCCCATCCTGTTCGACTACGACTTCAACGCCTATCGGGCGCAGTTCAGCGATGGCGCGCCCACGCGCTTCGTGATCCCGCGCGAGGGCACCTCGGTGCTGCCCTATGTGATGGGCCTTGTGGCGAACGGCCCGAACCCCGACAACGGCAGGCGCGTGCTCGATTTTGTGCTGAGCGACGAAGGCCAGCGCCATTGGGCCAACGCCTTCCTGCGCCCTGTTTTCCCCGAACTGATGCCGCCCGCGGTGGCCGAGCGTTTCCTGCCGGCCTCCGACTATGCGCGGGCCAAGGCGCTCGACGTGGTGCGCATGGCCGCGGCCGCACGCGGCATCGGCGAGCGCTACGCGCGCGAGGTGGGATGAGGGCATCGACCGGCGCCGCGCTCGCGGCGCCGGCCGCCATCGTCTGGCTCGCCTTCTTCGCCCTGCCGCTGGCGCGGCTTGCCCTGGAGGGCGGCGACTATCTGGCCACGCTCAGCCAGGCGCGGCACCTGCGCAGCCTGGCGCTGACCACCGCGCTGTCGGCCGCGGTGACGCTGGCGACGCTGCTGGTGGCCGGCATCGCCGGCACGTTCCTGGCCCGCCAGCGCTTCGCCGGTCGGTCGCTGCTGGTCGCCTGCCTGACGCTGCCGCTGGCCTTTCCGGGCGTCGTGGTGGGCGGCATGGTGATCATGCTGGCAGGCCGGCAGGGCCTGATCGCCCAGGCCAGCGACCTGCTGTTCGGCGAACGCATCGTCTTCGCCTATTCGATCGCCGGCCTGTTCCTGGGCTACGTGTATTTCTCGATCCCGCGCGTGGTGCTGACCGTGATGGCGGCGGCCGAGATCCTTGATCCGCGGCTGGAGGAAGCGGCCCGCACGCTGGGCGCCTCCAACTGGCAGGTGGTGCGCGACGTGATCGTACCCGGCCTGACGCCCGCGTTCCTCGCCGCCGGGGCGATCTGCTTCGCCACCGCCATGGGCGCCTTCGGCACCGCCTTCACGCTCGCCACGCGGATCGAGGTGCTGCCGATGGTGATCTATTCCGAGTTCACGCTGGCTGCGAACTTTTCCGCCGCCGCGGCCCTGTCGCTGCTGCTGGCGGTCGTCACCTGGGCGGTGCTGTTCCTGGCCCGCTCCCGCGCCGGTCTGGTCTCGGCCGCCGCATGAGGCGCCGGGGCGGCGGCTTCCACGCAGCACTTGCCGTGACGGTGCTGGCCGCCGCGTTCCTGGTGCTGCCAATGCTGATGGTGATCCTGGTCGGCGTGACCGCCAACTGGTTCGCCGGGCCGCTGGCCGGGCTGTCGCTGCGCTGGGTCCTGCAGGTGATCGACAATTACGGCGGCACGATACTGGTGTCGCTACAGATCGCGCTAGCAAACCTGGCCGCAACGCTGCTGCTGGGTGTGCCGCTGGCCTACGCCCTGGCGTGCGCGCCCGGCCGGCTTGCCCGTGCCGTCGAGGAGCTGATCGTGCTGCCCGTGGCCGTGCCCGGCATCGCCACGGCGCTGGGCATGGTGCTGGCCTGGGGCACGGTGGGCGGCTTTCGCAGCCACTGGAGTTTCATCCTGGCCGGCCATGTCGTGTTCACCCTGCCCTTCATGGTGCGCAGCGTGCTGGCGGTGCTGCGCGGCCAGGAGTTCCGCCTGTGGGACGAAGCCGCCCGCACGCTGGGTGCCCCCTTCTGGCGGCGTTTCTTCACCGTGATCGTGCCCAACGCTCGGGGCGGCATCCTGGCTGGCTCGCTGATGGTCACCACGCTTTCAATTGGCGAGTTCAACATGAGCCTGATCCTGCACACGCCGTTCACCCGCACCCTGCCGGTTGGCCTTGCCGATGCCTATGCTTCGCTCCGCATCGAGGTCGGCAGCGCCTATACCCTGATCTTCTTTGCGCTGATCGTGCCGCTGCTGGTGGCGATGCAGGTTCTGGCGGCCCGGCGATGAGCGTTGCCGTCGCCATTGACCGCTGCGGCAAGCATTTCGGTGCCACACGCGCGCTGGAGCCGACCACGCTCAGCCTGGCACCCGGTGAAACCGTGGTGTTCCTGGGCCCCAGCGGCTGCGGCAAGACCACGCTGCTGCGCATCGTCGCCGGGCTGGAAGCGCCCGATGAAGGCGGCCGGGTGCTGTTCGACGGCGTCGATGTCACCGCCGTGCCAACCGAGCAGCGCGGCGTGGGCATGGTGTTCCAGAACTATGCGCTGTTCCCGAACATGAAGGTGGCGCAGAACATCGGCTATGGCCTGCGCGTGCGCGGCGCCTCGCGCATGGATACCGCCGATCGCGTCGCCGAGATGATCGAGATGATGCGCATCACCGACCTGACTGGCCGCCGCGTCGATCAGCTTTCGGGGGGCCAGCGCCAGCGCGTGGCGCTTGCCCGCGCCATCGCGCCCCGCCCACGCGTGCTGCTGCTGGACGAACCGCTGACGGCGCTGGATGCCCAGCTGCGCGAACACCTGCGCTTCGAAATCGACCGGCTGCTGCGCGGCCTGCGGATCACCACGATCTACGTTACCCACGACCAGAGCGAGGCGATGGCACTGGCCGACCGCGTGGTGGTGTTCGCCAAGGGGCGCGTGGAACAGGTCGGGCGCCCGCGCGACATCTACCACGCGCCGGCCAACGCCTTCGTCGCCGGCTTCGTCGGCCAGATGAGCTTCCTGCCCGACGGCACGATGCTGCGGCCCGAGGACATTGCGGTGGTGGCGCCCGATGTCGGCCGGCTGAACGCCTTCGTCGTCAGCAGCCAGTTCCTGGGCGACCGCGTACGCCTTTCCGTCGAGGTCGAGGCCAGCACCCTGTTCGCCGAAGCCCCGCCGCGCGAGACCTTCACGCCCGGCCAGGTGGTGGGGCTGGCGTGGCACGACGAAGCAGTGCTGCGCGTCGGCAGTCTTGCAGCCCCCGCATGATCCGCCCCGCAGCTGCAGCGCATCACCCCATCGGCAGCCCCACATAATTCTCGGCTAGGCTCCGCTGCGCCGCCTCGCTTTCCGCCAGATACTCCAGCTCCGCCAGCTGGCGCCGCCGGTCGAACGCGGAATCGTCGGGGAAACGGTGCAGCAGCGCCGTCATCCACCAGGAAAACCGCTGCACCTTCCACACACGCGCCAGGCATGTGGCGGACCAGGCATGCAGCAGCGAGTCGGTTCCCTCGCGGAAATGCGCGATCATGGCGCGCGCCAGCATCGACACATCGGCGATCGCCAGGTTCATCCCCTTCGCCCCCGTCGGCGGCACGATGTGCGCGGCGTCGCCGGCCAGGAACAGCGCGCCGTGGCGCATCGGCTCGGCCACGAAACTGCGCATCGCCGTGATGCCCTTCTGCGTCACCACGCCGCGCGGGATACGCTGACCCAGCCGCTGCTCAAGCGCTGCCCAGATGCGTGTATCCGGCCATGCGTCGAGCGCTTCATGCGGATCCCACTGCACATAGAGGCGGCTGACCGTGGGGCTGCGCATCGAGGCCAGCGCGAAACCGTCCTCTGCTCGTGCATAGATCAGTTCGGGCGAAGGTGGCGGTGCCTCGACCAGGAGGCCGAGCCAGGCGAAGGGATAGATGCGCTCATACAACGTGACGCGGTCGGCGGGGATCGTCTCGCGGCAGATGCCGTGGAAACCGTCGCACCCGGCGATGAAGCCGCAGTGCAGTGTGTGTAGGCCGGCCGCGTCGCACCATTCCAGCGTGGGCGCCAGGGTGTCGATGCCGGAGGGCCTGACGTCCCCCGCGCCGAACATGATGCGTCCGCCATCGGCAAGCCGGGCGGCGATCAGGTCCTTCACCAGCTCGTGCTGGCCATAAACCGTCACGCGCCGTCCACCGGTCAGGCGGGCCAGATCGATCCGCACCGCCTGCGCGCCGAAGCGGATGGTGAAGCCGTCATGCGCCAGTCCTTCGGCGTCAAGCCGCGCGGCCAGCCCCGCTTCGCGCAGCACCGCGACCGAGGGCTGCTCCAGCACGCCAGCGCGGATACGCCCTTCGACATGCGCACGATCGGCGCGCTCCAGCACGACGGACTCGATGCCTGCCCGCGCCAGCAGGTGCGACAGCAGCAGGCCGGCGGGGCCGGCGCCGACGATCCCGACCTGTGTGCGGAAAACGGCCAGATTGAAGCCCCCCGGGCCAAGGCGTAACGTGACAGCCCATGCAGCATGAAGCGCCCTTCTGGAAGCGCAAGAAGCTTGGCGCGATGACCCGCGCCGAGTGGGAATCGCTGTGCGACGGCTGCGGCCGCTGCTGCCTGCACAAGATCCGCTGGGCTGACGAGAACGGCATGGAAGGCGCACTGGATCACACCAATGTCGCCTGCCGCCTGCTCGACCTGAAGTCCTGCCGCTGCGGCGATTATTCGAACCGATTCGCCACCGTGCCGGATTGCACCCAGCTCACCGCCGAAAACGTGCCGCAGCTCGACTGGCTGCCGCCCAGCTGCGCCTATCGCCGCCTGGCCGAGGGCAAGGACCTGCCCTGGTGGCATCACCTGGTGTGCGGCGACCGCGACATGATCCATCGCGTGGGCGCCAGCGTGCGCGGGCGCGCCGTGGCCGAGAAATCCGCCGGGCCCGTGCAGCACCACATCGTGGCCTGGCCGGGCGAACCGGTGCGGGCCCGCAAGCCGAAGGAGGCACCGCCCACATGATGAAGAACGCGATCTATGGCGGCGTGAACGCCGCGGCACTGACGCCGATGCTGCCCGACCTGTCGCCCGACATCCTCCGCATGGCCGCGCATTGCCGCTGGCTGCTGGCGAACGGCTGCAACGGGCTTGGCATCCTTGGCACCACCGGCGAGGCCACCAGTTTCTCGGTGGCCGAGCGCATCGCCATCATGGAAGGCGTGGTGGCGGGCGGCGTGCCGGCCGCGCGGCTGCTGCCGGGCGCGGGCTGCGCGGCGCTGACCGACAGCGTGGCGCTGACGAAGGCGGCCGGAAAACTCGGCTGCCCCGGCGTGCTGGTGCTGCCGCCCTTCTACTACAAGAACCCCAGCGACGACGGGCTGTTCGCGTTCTTCAGCGAGCTGATAAACCGCACGGGCGGTGCGACCAAGATCTTCCTCTACAACTTCCCGCAGCAATCGGCGGTGCCGTTCAGCCTGGATCTGATCGCGCGCCTGCTGAAATCGTTCCCGGGCGTTGTGAAGGGCGTGAAGGACTCATCGGGTGACTTCGCCAACATGCAGGCGATGGCCGACGAGTTCGCCCGCGACGGGTTCGAGGTCTATTCCGGCTCCGACGAGTTTTTGACGCGCATGCTTGCAGCGGGCGGGGCGGGGTGCATCACCGCCGCGTCGAACGTGAACAGCGCCTATGGCGCGCGCGTGTACGCCGCGCCGGGCACGCCGGATGGCGATGCGGCGCAGGCGGTGCTGACGGCCACCCGCAAGGCGGTGACCAGCGTGCCGCTGATTGCCGGGCTTCGCAGCCTGATGGCGCGGCATACGGGGCACTCCGGCTGGCGCACCATCCGCCCGCCGCACTTGGCCCTGTTTCCCGAGCAGGAGAGCGCGCTGTTCGCTGCGTTCGACGCCGCCGGTGCGCAGCTGGCGCCGGTGCAGAAGCTGGCGGCGTAAGCCGCGCGGGCCGTGTCCTACGCCGTCGCCCCGCAATCCACCACCAGCTCCTGCCCCGTGATCGCAGCCCCGCCGAGGCCGCACAGGAACGTCACGGCAGCCGCCACCTCCGCCGGCTCGACCAGCCGGCGCAGGGGCACGCTCGACAGAAGCTCGGCCTCGGCGGCCTCGCGCGAAACACCTCGTGCCGCCGCCCGCTCCAGGATCGCGGCCTCGGCGCGGGGGCCACGTGTCAGGCCGGGGCAGACCACGTTGGCGGTCACGCCGTGCGGGCCGGCTTCGTGCGCGATGCTGCGAGCCAGGCCCCGCAGCCCGAACTTGGCGGCGGAATAGGCCGCGCGGTTGGCCCGCCCGCGCAGGCCGAAGGTGCCGCCGACCAGCACGATGCGGCCCCAGCGCGACGCCAGCATCGCCGGCAGCACATGCCGGCACAGCAGCGCCCCCGCGCGCAGGTTCGATCCCAGCACGGCATCGAGCTCTTCGACGCTGCATTCCCAAAGCGGCTTGCCCATCGGCCCGTTCAGGCCGGCCGCGTGCACCAGAATGTCGAAGGCGGGGAGCGCCGCGACCGCGTTTGCATCTGCCGCATCGGCAGCGACCCACTCGGCACCCATTGACGGCGCGGCGGCACGCAATGCCGCTTCATCGCGCGCCAGCAGGGTCATCGCCGCGCCCGCCGCCGCCAGCGCCTCGGCGATCGCAAGCCCGATGCCGCGCGACCCGCCGGTGACCAGCGCGCGCCGGCCAGCGAGTGTCACGACTCCAGCCGCAGCAGGACGCCCGACAGCGTCGTCTCGATGCCCTCGCCGACGAAACGATGAGGCTGGCCGGCGAGCGCATTCTCGGCTGCTTCGCGATCGGCCACCTGCACGACGATCGCGGCGGGGCCGGCGGCCGGTGCCACGCCGTGGCGGGCGCGGAACGCCTCGGCTGTCATCACCTCGAACGCCGCCTCGCCGGCCGGCACACGCACACCATCGGCGATCGGCTGCACGCCGGCGCCATAAAGCCGCGCCAGCGAGGCCGCCGCAGCGGGCGGGTCGGGATCGGCAATCTCCACCCGGGAAATCCTGCGCGCGGTGTTGGCATGGGCGGTCAGGCCCGGCGCCCAGGTCGCCTCGTGCACCAGGTGCTGACAGGCGAACAGGCGCAGGTCGGGGGTCGCGTCGTCAGAAATGTCGAACACGGCGAACCGCGCGTCGATGGTCGAGCCATCGGGCAGTTCCACCGGGCGGCCGAAGCGGCGCACGGGGAGGCCGCCCAGCGAAGCCGCGGCGGCTTCGGCGTCGGACAGCGAAAGCGCGGCGCCGGCCAGGCCCTCGCGCGCGGCCAGCGTGCGGCGCCAGCGCGCGTTGGTCGGCGCCTCGCCGGTTACCGCCAGCAGCTCAAGGTAGTTCGGCCCGAACATGATCGTGTGGTTGGCGGTCTTCAGGTGCGCCGAATGCTCGCCGCGCGGGCTGACGGTGAAGCCCAGGCCCGCCCACGCCCGGGCCGCCGCCTCCAGGTCGTGCACCAGGAC
>Ga0224723_1000876_pt1 | contig 19627 bp, 9 predicted proteins | sample Balambano_FR2_Me_FD_161647 | JGI IMG/M metagenome (GOLD analysis project Ga0224723, IMG submission 161647) | Freshwater sediment microbial communities from Lake Towuti, South Sulawesi, Indonesia - Balambano_FR2_MetaG | ecosystem: Environmental > Aquatic > Freshwater > Lake > Sediment | place...
CACCAATGATCCACGGCATGGCGACCAGCGCGGCGGTGGCGACGACGCGGACGATCATCGCAATGATGAATGGACGACGCTTGTCCCCGCCGATCATATAATCAAGCAGGCGCAGCAGGACTCGGTTACGATCATCGGCAGGGGGCGTATCGGGCTGTGTATTCACGGCGGGTTTACTGATAGCTGCGCTCATGATTTCACCTCGTCGGCGGGAAGGGCGCCAAGCTGCGATTCGTAAATGGACTGGTACAGCGCGTTGCGAGCAAGCAGTTCTTCGTGCGTACCCATATCGTCTATCGCGCCGTTCTTGAGCAGGACAATCCGATCCAGTTCGATGACCGCGCTGATCCGCTGGGCGACGTACAGCGTGGTTACCTGTTCGGCAAACTGCGGAATGGCGGCTTGTACACGGCTTTCCGTCGCCACATCCAGCGCACTCGTGCTGTCATCGAGGATGAGAATACGCGGCTGTGGTGTCAGCGCCCGCGCCATCGAAAGGCGCTGGCGCTGCCCGCCGGAGAAGTTATAACCCCGCCGCGCCACTGGCGCTTCCCACTGCTGCGGCAGATTTTCGATGAAACCATACGCATCAGCCGCTTTTGCCCCATTCTGCATCACCTCGTCGTCCACGTCTGGTGCTCCAAATTTGAGATTGAAGCGCACATCCCCCTGAAATAGCACCGCTTCCTGCAAGGCAATGCCGACGACGCGGCGCAGATCATCCTGTTTTATGTCGCGCACATCAACGCCGTCAATTGTGAGCCGTCCGTCGGTGACATCGTAAAAGCGCGGCAGCAGGTTGACGAGTGTGGATTTGCCGGAGCCAGTCGAGCCGAGGAAGCCGATCCGTTCACCTGGCTCAATCGTCAGGTTGATGTGCTTGAGTACCGGCGGATCAAATGTCCCGTCCGGGCGGCGGTAGGCGAAGCTGACATCCTCAAAGACAATCCGCCCTTTGCTGTCACTGTGCGTGACGGCTTTGGCGTCCGGCTTATCCTGCACCATCGAGTCCGTATCGAGGATCGTGAAGATTCGTTCAGCGGACGACGCGCCGCGCAGCAAAAACGGGATTAGCACGGACAGCAGCGCCATCGGCGTGATGATCAGCGCAAGAAACTGCGTGAAAGCGATGACCGTTCCCACGCTGAGCGCTCCGCTTTCCACATACGGCGTACCCGCAGACAGTGCCAGCACCCGCGACAACTGCCCGATACCCTGAAGCAGAGGCATCATGAAGCCGACGAGAAAGGCGCTGGCGAACGTCGCTTTGCCGAGCATGACCGTGCGCTGCTGAAACTTCTCCATCTCCAGCTTCTCCCGCACGAAGGCTTTGACGACGCGAATACCGGTCAGGTCTTCCTGCACGGCGTTGTTGATTTGATCGAGCGCCTTTTGTCGCTGCTGCGTCGCTTTGTAAATGCGCGGCACCATCGCCGCCATGATGACGATGACGACAATGGCGACGACTACGATCATCCACGACAGTTCCGGCGCTGTCGCCAGCGCCAGGATGAAAGCGACGACCACCATGAACGGCGCGAACAGCAGCAACATCATGCTGAATTGCACCGCAAACGCGACATAGGTCACATCGGTATTCAGGTTGACCATTAACTGACCGGTACGGTGCTGATCGAAGTTGCCAACAGAGAACCCGGTGACGCGCTCATACAGGTGAACCCGCAGCCACCATGCCGTTCCCTGAGAGAACAACGTGGCATAATGCGCGACGCCGGCGAATGCCGCGCCTGCGCCCAGCGCCAGCAGTATCATCAGCAGGGTATTCCGCACGAGCAGCTGAACGTTCCCGCCGTTGTCAATGCCGATGTTAATGGTCGGCGACACGAGGGCTTGCGCCAGCATCATCAGCGTCGCGGCGACCAGCAGCAGGAACTGTGAAAAGATGAGCCTGCCACGATAGGGCTTGTATATGGCAAAGAGCCGCCCAAACGCACGAAGTGATTTCATACGATACGATCCTCTGCTAACTTATTCCAGCCAATGAGGCATGTTCCATACTATACTATCTCCTCAGAAAGACCTTCATGATCTCGTTGATGATCAGCAGGACGAAAGCGAGGAACAGGCACTCCAGCCACTGCTGCCCGTTGAGCGATACCGTCCCCAGAATGCGCTGCAAAAAGCCAATTTCCGTTGGCAGTATGATGAGCAGCAGCGCCAGACCATACAGCCCCAACTGGCGGCGATCCGTCAGGGTATCCGCGTCAAATACGGTGCGCTTCTCACTTCGGGCGCTGAGTCCGACCACCACATTGAATAATGAAAAGACGACAAAACCCATCGTCGCCGCCAGCGCAAAGTTTACCGGTTGGTATTGCGCTTCCAGGATCAAAGTCGCCACAGTCATGACCAAGCCGATGAAGATGATTCGCATCCACTGAGCGCGTGTCAGCACCGGCTGGCTGAGCGGGCGCGGTTTGCGATCCATCAGGTCATTAGCGGGTTTGTCAAAGCCAAGCGCAAGCGCAATCGGCACCTGAACGAGGAAGTTGATCCACAACACCGCCAGCGGCGTAAACGGAATGCCGCCGAGAATGTTAAACAGCGCCGCGCCCAGATAACTGGCGATAAACGCCACCAGCGCCGTCATCTGGAAGCGGATATATTTCGACAGATTGTCATAAATACCCCTGCCGAACTCCACCGCTTTCACAATCGTAGCGAAGTTATCGTCCGTCAGGATCATCACCGCTGCACCTTTGGAAACTTCCGTACCCGTGATTCCCATTGCCACGCCGATGTCCGCTTTCTTGAGCGCAGGAGCGTCATTCACGCCGTCCCCCGTCATGGCAACGATATTGGATTGTTCCTGCAACAGGTTGACCATGCGGATTTTGTCCTCCGGGTTCACCCGCGCCACCACGCCAATGTGCGGAAGCTGCTGCTTCAGGTCGTCATCGCTCATGGCGGCGAACTGCGCCCCGGTCAGCGCCGTGCCTTCAATACCGAGTTCGTGACCAATCGCCGCTGCCGTCACCGCATGATCGCCTGTGATCATCCGCACCTGAATGCCGGCGCTGTGACACTTCTCAATCGCGGCTTTCGCCTCCGCACGGGGCGGATCGACAATCCCGACCATCGCCAGCAGCGTAAGATCATTCACCAGTTCGATGAGATTGCCATTCGGATTAAAGGTGTCCACCGCAAAGTCACGCCGCGCCACCACCATCACGCGCTCACCCGATTTCGCCATGCGTTCATTTTCATCCAGCGCAAGCTGGCGATTTTCCGCCGTGATCGGCGCGATCTGCCCATCGGGAAGCCAGTACGAACCGCCGCGAGCGATCAGAACATCCGGCGCACCCTTCACAAAACAGCGAACGACGTTCTTCCCCGTTTCATCTGGCATGTTGTGGAACGTCGCCATGAATTTGTAATCGGCGTCGAACGGCACTTCCGCCACGCGAGGATGGGTCTGCCGTGCGCCTTCGAGATCAATCCCGCCTTTTGCCGCCAGAACGATGAGCGCCCCTTCCGTCGGATCACCAATCAGGCTCTCGCCATCGAGCCGCGCATCAGCGCATAGCGCCATCGGCAGCAGTACCGGCGCGAGATCGAGGGTCACGCCGGAACTGTGTAGCAACTGACCCTGTGTGCTGTAGCCCTCGCCGGTCACTTTGTACCGATTTTGACCCGGTATGGAAAATTCTCGCGCCGTCATCTTGTTCAGCGTCAGCGTACCGGTCTTGTCCGAACAAATCGCCGAGACCGAACCGAGCGTTTCGACGGACGGCAGCCGTTTAACAATCGCGTTGTGCGCCGCCAGGGTGCGCGTCCCCATTGAATACAGGGTGGTGACGACGGCGGGCATACCCGTTGGGATCGCGGAAATCGCCAGCGCGATACCGGTGATAAAGATCGTCTCAAATGCCTCTCCCCGGCTGAGTCCGATGATCATCATCAGAATGAAGGCAACACCCGCCAGCCCCGCGATTACAATCGTCAGGCGATCCAGTTGTTTTTGCAGCGGCGTTTTATCCGCCTCTGTCTTGTTCAGCAGGTCGGCGATATGACCGATCTCCGTCCCCATGCCCGTCGTCGTGACGATCATTTCGCCGCGTCCACGAGTGACAGCGGTATTCATGAACGCCATATTGAGGCGATCCCCCAGACCGACCTCGTTGGCAACAACCTCGATATTCTTGAGCGTGGGGACGCTCTCACCCGTGAGTGCCGCTTCCTCGATCTCCAGCGTCGCCGTCACAAACAGCCGTCCATCCGCGGGGACGCGGTTGCCCGCTTCCATCAGCACAATATCGCCGGGTACGAGTTGTTCGGCATCAATCTCAACCGCCTGCCCGTCACGGCGCACGCGAGCGATGTTCTTCATCATCTTTTCGAGCGCGGCGAGGCTGGCTTCCGCCTTGCTTTCCTGGCTCAAGCCAAGCAGCGCATTAAAGACCGTCAGCCCGACGAGAACGAGCGTCGTGCCAATATCCCGAATAAAAACAAAGCTGAGGACAGCCGCCGCCAGCAGGATGATCTGCATGAAGTCGCGGTACTGGCGCAGGAATGCCTGTAAACGGGACTCTTTTTTCTTTTCCGCCAGCACATTTGCCCCATGTTTCTGTAAGCGCTGCTGTGCTTCGGCGGAACTCAACCCCTGCTCAGGGTTCACCGCTAACTGTTGTGCGACCGCTTCCGCGCTTTGCTGATACCAGTTCGGTGTATTCACTGCCATTATCTGCTCCTCGCCAGGCAAAGGTTCATGACTCAGTATGGTTCGGGGACATAGCGAAACGGATAGTTCGGCTCGACGTAGTCGCCCGCTTTCTGGCGTTTGGGAAGTTTCACTTTTTCGTGTGGCACTTCCTCATACGGGATCAGGCTCAAAAAATGCGATATGCAGTTTAACCGTCCACGCCGCTGATCATTCGAGTCAATCACATACCAGGGCGACTCCGGCGTATCGGTGGCGGCAAACATTTCATCCCGCGCCCGTGAATAGTCATACCAGCGGCGGTGCGATTCCAGGTCCATCGGGCTGAGTTTCCAGATTTTCCTGTAATCGTTAATCCGTTCCTCAAAACGCTCAGTCTGATGCTCCTGGCTGACTTCAAGCCAGTATTTCACCAGCGTGATGCCCGATGCGATAATCGCCCGCTCGACAGCCGGCACATAGCGCAGAAATCGCTGCACTTCGTCTTCGGGCGTAAATCCCATCACGCGCTCGACGCCAGCACGGTTGTACCAGCTACGGTCAAACAACACAATCTCCCCTGCTGAAGGAAAATGTGCCATGTAGCGCTGAATATACATTTGCGACTTCTCGCGCTCCGTTGGCGAAGGCAGCGCCGTGACGCGGAAAACACGCGGGCTGGTGCGCTCGGCAATCGCCTTGATGATCCCGCCTTTGCCCGCAGCGTCGCGCCCCTCAAACACGACGATAATCCGAGCGCCCGTATGCTTCGCCCACTCCTGAAGTTTCACCAGTTCCACTTGCAGTGGCTCAAGCAGCGCTTCATATTCCCTGCGTTTCAGCTTTGGCTTGAGTTCGTTCTGATTCCCGTTCCCGTCAGGTTCATTGTGTTCACGCTTCTGTTTATCCTTGCCCATCTTGTTCAACCTCCGTTCGGGTCGTTACTGCCGGTGCTGTCTCGTAACCACTGACGCCGTAATGATCGATCTGTTCGACGGTGGATGGTATCGCCTGTGACGAGTTCCCGCATCAAATATAATCTGGAAGATCGGCGCGTCAAATATAGCGGATACCACAACGCCAATGCTTATCCCTTCAATGCACTGGTCATCAGCAGTCTGACGCACAAGATTGAGGCAGGCACATACCGAATTATGGTGGTACAGGGCAAAACGCAATTTTCCTGCGTCAGGAATGGCGATCTGTTATTATCTTCCAACCCAACTACACGCATGAGGCGCGACGATGAGCCAGAAAATTGCTGATGTCCTGCCACAGATGACCATCGAAGAAAAAGCGCTGTACTGCACAGGCGCAGGTCCATGGGCAACCCCCGCGATTGAACGGCTCGGCATCCAGCCGATGGTCGTCACCGATGGTCCGCATGGCGTTCGCCGTTCCACTGATATTCAGAGCATGATCACCGAGAGCTTACCGGCGACGTGCTATCCGGTCGCAGCCGCCCTCGCCGCGACATGGGATCGTGATCTTCTGTATGAAATGGGGCAGGCGCTGGCGGACGAAGCGATTGCGCTGAACGTGGATGTGCTGCTCGGGCCTGGTATCAATATGAAGCGCTCGCCACTGTGCGGGCGAAATTTCGAATATTTCTCGGAAGACCCGGTCGTGGCGGGCGAACTCTCCGCCGCGCTCATCAACGGCATTCAAAGCAGGGGCGTTGGCACATCCCTCAAGCATTTTGCCGTGAACAATCAGGAGACGCGCCGCTTTTCCGTGGATGCCGTCGTGGATGAGCGCACCCTGCATGAAATATACCTGAGGGGCTTTGAAATCGCCGTCGAGAAAGCCAGTCCCTGGACGATCATGTGCGCCTACAACAGCCTGAATGGGACGTTCTGTTCGCAGAATCACGATTTGCTGACGAAGATACTGCGTGACCAGTGGGGCTATGACGGCGTTGTCATGTCGGATTGGGGCGCAGTACGGGATCGAGTCGCTGCGCTGGCGGCGGGGCTTGATCTGGAAATGCCGGGACCCAGCCTGCACCGCACCAGAGCGCTGATTGACGCGGTGAAGTCCGGTGAACTTGCCGAAGCGACGCTGGATCAAGCCGTCGAACGGCTGCTTACGGTCGTCTTCCGCGCTCACGAAACGCCCAAAGGCGGGAAGCAGTTCGATCAGGACGCGCATCATGGGCTGGCGCGGCGTGTCGCCGCCGAGGGCATCGTCCTGCTGAAGAATGAAAATCACATCCTGCCGCTGAAAGAAAGTGAGCAGCTTGCGATCATCGGGCGAGCAGCGAAAGAGGCTGCCTATCAGGGCGGCGGCAGTTCGCACATCCATTCCACCCGTGTCGACTCGGCGCTGGAACTGCTGGGCGAACGGGTGGAATTTCAATACGCCGTCGGCGACTCCAGCGCGGAACTCGACGCGCCTGCCATCGCCCAGGCGGTAGCTGTCGCAGCCAGCGCGGAAACCGCTTTGCTGTTTATTGCCCTGCCGTCCACCGTTGAATCGGAAGGCTATGATCGCGCCAACCTCAGCCTGACGCCACAGCAGGTCGCGTTAATCAAGGCAGTTGCGAAAGCCAATCCGCGCACCGTCGTCATCCTCAACAGCGGGTCAGCGATTGACATGCGCGACTGGATTGATGATGTCGCCGCCGTTGTCGAAGCATGGCTGGGCGGGCAGGCGAGCGCGGGCGCGGTGATGGATGTCCTTTTCGGGGAAGTCAACCCGTGTGGCAAACTAACGGAGACGTTCCCCTTGCGCTTGAGCGACACCCCCGCTTACCTGAATTTTCCCGGCGAGAACAACACCGTTCGCTATGGCGAAGGGCTGTTCATCGGCTATCGCGCCTACGAAGCGCTGGATCGGGATGTCCTGTTTCCGTTCGGCTTTGGTCTCAGCTATACCGAGTTCGCCTACAGCAATCTGCGAACATCAGCCCGTGAATTTGCACTCGGATCGAACTTGGAAGTCTCGGTAGATGTGACCAACACAGGTGCCGTGGGCGGCAAGGAAGTGGTGCAGGTGTATGTCCACGATGTTCAATCGCGTTTGCGCCGCCCACATAAAGAATTGAAGGCATTTGCAAAAGTCGCCCTTGCTCCGGGCGAAACGAAGACCGTTACCCTATCGTTGGATGAACGCGCCTTCAGCTATTATGACCCCGCCTATCACCGCTGGGTAGCGGAAGCGGGCGAGTTCGATATTCTGGTGGGCAGTTCGTCGGCGCATATCCACCTGAGCCAACAGGTGAGGCTGACGGAAAACACTCTGCTGCCGTCCATCCTCAATCGTGGAAGCACATTGGGCGACTGGAGGGCTGACGCCGCCGGCGCGAAACTGGTCAGGCCGCTGCTGGCACCGCTGGAAGGCGCTTTCGGATCAGGCGACAGCGCAGCGTTAGGGACGAATATGGACGACTTTTTCCGCGATATTCCACTGGCGACCCTTTTCAGCTTTCTCGGCTTAACAGATCCTAATCCTGACGAGATGGTGGATAACCTGCTTCATCAGTTATATGCAACTGTTGTTTGATCGCCCGTTGAGCATCGGGCAACAAATCGCGCTTCTTGACGGAAGCTGAATGTCCAATCTAAGTCGCGGCATGATCATGAACGCATTTGCGGCGATTGCCGATCCTCCCTACAATGAATGGATTGGATGACAGTTGATCGGAAAAACGCTCATGGTTCGCCGCCTGCTCAAGCTGATTCTCGTACTGTTCACCCTGACAACGGCACTGGCTGTCGCGCAGGAGGGCAGTGTCAACATCGTCATCATTTTGGATGCGTCCGGCTCGATGCAGGCGGATTTGAGCGATGGGCAAACGCGCATTGAGGCGGCGCGTTCGGCGGTCATTGATCTGGCGGAAGCGCTGCCACCAACAAACAACGCCAGCCTGTGGGTATACGGTCACCGCTTGCCGCAGGATGATCCGGCGGCATCGTGCCTCGATATCGAGCAGGTCATCCCGCTGGCACCGGTGAATGTGGCGGACTTCACGGCGGCGGCAACCAGCGTGCAGGCGATTGGGTATACGCCGATTGCACGAACGCTGGAAAATTCGATCACGGATGTTCCTGCCGGCGGTTCAACCACCGTCGTGCTGATTTCCGACGGTGAAGAAAGCTGCGGCGGCGATCCGTGCAGCGTCGTGCGGGAACTGGTTGCAAACGGCATTGAGGTGCGCGTCAATACCATTGGTGTTGCAGCCGACGCCAATACGCGGGCGCAGTTGCAGTGCATCGCTGAAGTCTCAGGCGGGGCATACTTTGATGTGAATGATGCCGATGAGTTAAAAGTGGTGATGCTCCAGGCAGCGGCTCCCCCTGTCCCCGACCCGGGTGTCGTGCAGGTTGTCAATCCTGATGGCAGCATAGCCGAACAGATCAGCTTTGAGGTCATGGCAGCCGACGGTACCAGCCTGGGTACACAGTTGGGAACGGGCGAATTTTCACCGGGCGACTACACGGCGCGAGTCAACATCAGCCCGCCGCTGGAGGTGCCGATCACTGTCATTAGCGGCGAAACGACCACGATTGAACTGCCTGAGCCGGGTACGATCCGGCTGGTGGATCCGGCGGGCAATGTGACCGACGCCTTTCCGTTCACGGTGGCGGACGCCGAAACCGGCGATGCCCTCGCCTTTTCCAGCGGCGGCAGCGCGCAGATACCCGCAGGCACTTACGATGTCATCGTCAACAGCACGCCGCCCTTTACCGAGCGCGTGACGGTTGAGCCGGGCGCAACGGTTGATGTGGCACTCAATATTGGCACGATTGTGACGCTGGACGCCAATGGTGACCCCGCCATCCCCTACGTCTTCGTCTATAACGCGGAGACAGGCGAACTCGTTACCGGCGGCGTCAGCCCGTTCTTGCTGCCGCCCGGCGTCTACGATGTTGATGTTCAGACGGTCCCGCCAATCCAACAGCAGGTGCTGCTTGAAGCCGGACAGACCATCGAGATCATGCTGGCTGCGACCGGCAGCATCGAGATCATCGGGCCGGATGGCGAACTGACTTCGGACTACATGTTCGTGTACGACGCAGAAAGCAGTGATCTGGTCACGGGCGGCGTCAGCCCGATTCCAGTGGCAGTCGGAATCTACGATGTCGAGATTTCCACCGTGCCGGTGACGACCGCAGAGGTGACCGTCGAAGCAGGCGAGGCGGCGCAGGTTGCAGTTGGCGTTCCGGGTAGTCTGGAAATCGTGGATGATCTGGGAGAACCCAACCCCGTCTATACGTTTGTGTATGCCCTGGATGGTACGTGGATTACCGCTGGCGTCAGCCCGATTCCAATCGCGGCGGGTGATTACACGGCTGAGCTGGCAACCGTTCCAGTCACGTCGTTTGAACTCACCATCACGGCGGGCGAGACGACAACGCTTACCAGCCCGCGCCCCGGACAGATTGAGATCATCTCGCCGGATGGCGAACTGACTTCGGACTATGTGTTCGTGTATGATGCCGAAAGCGGTGATCTGGTCACAGGCGGCGTCAGCCCGATTCCAGTGGCAGCCGGTGTCTACGATCTCGAAATCTCCACCGTACCGGTGACGACCGCGCAGGTAACCGTGCAAGTCGGGGAGGCGGTACAGGTTGAGGTTGGCGTACCGGGCTATCTGGAAATCGTGGATGATCTGGGAGAACCGAACCCGGTTTATACGTATGTGTTTGATCTGGATGGCACGTTGATTACCGGTGGCGTCAGCCCGATCCTAATGGCGGCGGGTGATTACACGGTTGATCTGGCGACCGTTCCAGCCACGTCGTTTGAATTCACCATCACGGCGGGCGAGACGACAACGCTTACCAGCCCGCGTCCCGGTCAGATTGAGATCGTCACAGCCGCTGGACAGCCGAGCGATGCGTATTCCTACGTTTATGACTCTGACGCAGGCACCCTGGTCAGCGGGGGCATCGCGCCGATCTCCGTTCTGGCAGGCACATACCGGATTGAACTGGCGACTGACCCGCCCATTACCATCGAGGATGTCATCGTCGAAACGGGCGAAACGACGACGGTAACTTTGCCCTAATCGCCGCATATTGGTTATTCCTGTCACATCAGAATGTGCTGAATGTCAGTACAGCCTCACCCCCGCCGAATGGGAAAATGGCTGTAACCGTGCAGGCATAATTTGTGGAGGAACAGCCGATGTTAACGATGACAAAACCCAACACGGTGAAGAAACAAACCGATGGACGCCGAGCAGCTTCCGTGCGGCGTTGGGTTTACCGCTTTGATCAGGTGGCGCAGGCGGAGCAGGATGTGGGCGGCGAGTGGGATAAAGTGCGGGCGCTGCTGGGCGGTAAAGGATCAGGCCTGGGTGATATGACCCGTGCGGGCGTCCCCGTGCCGCCCGGTTTGACCATCACCACGCAGGCATGTAACGCTTATCTCGCTGAAGGCGGCATGTTCCCTGAAGGGATGTGGCAGCAGGTTCTGGATGCCATTCGCGAGGTTGAGTCACAGACCGGCAAAACGTTTGGGGATGTGGAAAATCCGCTGCTGGTCTCGGTGCGTTCGGGGGCGAAATTCTCGATGCCCGGCATGATGGATACCGTCCTCAATCTGGGCATGACGGATGCGATTGCTGAAAGCCTTGTCACACACACAGGTGATCCGCGTTTTGTTTATGACGCCTATCGCCGCCTGGTGCAGATGTTTGGCTCCGTCGTCATGGAAATGCCGGATGAGATATTTGAAGATTATCTGACTGAAATCAAGAACAAGCGCGGCGTCAAGTCGGACGTTGACCTGACCGCTGACGACTGGAAGCAGATCACAAAACAGTTCAAGACATTTTATCGCCAGCACGTCGGCGAGGACTTTCCATCGGAACCCCTGAAACAGCTTGAACATGCGATTGAAGCGGTCTTCAAGTCGTGGAATGGCAAACGGGCGATTGATTATCGTAACGCCGCCGGTATTGCCCATGATCTGGGGACAGCCGTCAACATTCAGATGATGGTGTTTGGCAATATGGGCGCGAATTCCGGCACAGGCGTCGCCTTCACGCGCAATCCCTCAACCGGCGAAAAGAAACTGTTCGGGGATTACCTGATGAACGCGCAGGGCGAGGATGTGGTCGCTGGCATCCGCACACCCCTGCCGATTGCCCATCTGGAGCAGGAGAATCCGGAGATATTCGCCCAATTCGCTGCGGTCAATCACAAGCTGGAGCAGCATTATCGTGAAATGCAGGATGTCGAATTCACGATTGAGAACGGCAAACTGTGGATGCTGCAAACCCGCGATGGCAAGCGCACCGCCCGCGCCGCCGTCCGCATCGCCGTCGAGATGGCGGACGAAGGGCTGATCACCCGACAAGAAGCTATACTGCGGATTACCCCCGCGCATGTCCTTCAACTGATGCACCCGCAGTTCGACCCTGACGAAAAACAACGTGCGACTGCCGCAAAGCGCCTGATCGCCAAGGGCGTTAATGCCTCGCCCGGCGCAGCCGTCGGGGTGGTTGCGTTTGATGCCGATCTCGCCGAAAAATGGGGCAAAGCCGGCAAAGCGGTCATCATGGTGCGCCCCGAAACCAAACCGGATGACGTTCATGGAATGCTCGCCTCAAAGGGTATTCTGACCAGCCGCGGCGGCGCGACCAGCCACGCAGCCGTCGTCGCCCGCCAGTTTGGGGTTCCGTGTGTATGCGGTGCCGAGGCGCTCGATATTGACGTTCGCGCCCGCAAGTTCACCGTTGGAATACTGGAAGTCGTTGAAGGCGATACGATTTCGATTGACGGCGGGGCAGGCGAAGTCTTTATCGGCGAAATTCAGCGGATAGAGCCGGATTTCGGGCGCGAAACTTATCTGCGAACACTGCTTGGCTGGGCAGATTCCTTCCGACGGCTCGGCGTGTATGCCAATGCCGATTATCCGAAGGATGCCCGCCGCGCTCGTGACTATGGCGCACAGGGCGTCGGGCTGTGCCGCACCGAGCATATGTTTTTCCAGGAAGAGCGACTGCCAGTCGTTCAGGCAATGATCCTCTCCGAACCGAACAGCGCCGAGGAAAAGCAGCATCTGGATAAACTGCAACAGTTCCAGCACGACGACTTTTACGGCATCTTCAAGGCAATGGATGGGCAGCCGGTGATCATCCGCCTGCTTGATCCGCCGCTGCATGAGTTCATGCCCTCGCATGAGCAGTTAGCGCTGAAAGCTGCCGGGCTGCGGCTGATGGGAGATCGCCCGCTCGAATTGCAACGTATCGAAGAACTGATGACGGCGGTCGAAGGGTTACAGGAATTCAACCCGATGCTCGGTCTGCGCGGCAGTCGTCTCGGCATTGTGCGCCCGGCGATCAGCGAAATGCAGGTGCGGGCGCTGTTTGAAGCCGCCTGCCAACTGACCCTGGAAGGCGTTGACGTGCATCCCGAAATTATGGTCGCGGTGACCAATCACGCCAATGAGGTCAAATTCATGCGCGAACTGATCGAACGGGTGGCGCACGAGGTTATGAGGCGCATGGGGACGACTCTGCACTACAAAGTCGGCACGATGATCGAGCTTCCCCGCGCCGCCATTATCGCCGACCAGATGGCGCAGTATTCGGAATTCTTCTCGTTTGGCACCAATGACCTGACGCAGACGACATTCGGAATCAGCCGTGATGACGCCGAAGGCAAGTTCCTGCTGTATTATGTCGAAAATGGCTTGCTGCCAGAGAATCCCTTCCAGGTGCTTGATGAAGAAGGCGTCGGCTATCTCATTCGGCTGGCGGTGGAGAATGGGCGCCGGACGCGCCCCGAACTTGAAGTCGGCATTTGCGGCGAACACGGCGGCGACCCGCGCAGTATTCACTTCTGCCATCGGGCAGGGCTGAATTACGTCAGCTGCTCGCCGTTCCGCGTCCCGGTTGCCCGCCTCGCGGCGGCACACGCCGCGCTCAAGGAAACGGGTGTAAGAGTCAAAGAGGACAAATAGGCAGTCTCAGGTAGTGACAGTCAGGAGACTCAATCGAGAATCCCTCCCTGAATTGAAGGAGGGATTTGTAATGCCTGTTGAACGGTTTACGACGCTGAGGCGCGGGCAAGCACAAACGGGTAGACCCTGGGCACGCCCAACCTGCGAAGTTCATAGCCAATCTCGGTCAGTGTCCAGCCTGAGTCGATCATATCATCCACCAGCAGGACGGGTGCTTTCATCCATTCGGGGCTGATCGAAAAAGCACCTTTGATATTTTTCAGCTGCTGCCGCGTGTTCTGCATCGTCTTCTGTTCGGGATAATGTCGCGTACAGGTGATGACCGAACGAAATGGCAGATCAAGCCGCTGGGCGAGCCGTTCGCTAAAATCTGCGACCAGATGCGGGTGGCGCGTGGAAGGCACATGCGTCACCCATGTGATTTGTCCGTGCCAGTGATCGTGGATGAGGGTTGCCGCCGCTTCGACAAGGTCGTCGTCGAATTTCCCGCGAACATATTTTCCATCTTTGACCAGTTTCCCGTAACCCGCGTCGTTATAATACGAGAGCGCGAGACCGCGCTCGTTCGTCGTGTCAAACTTCGCTTTTCGGGTAATCGGGTCGCGCTTGTACCACTGTTTGCGTGGCTCGATCCAGATGGGGTTGCCTCGCCTCAAAAAGCGCTCAGCCAGTTGCAACCGTTCGATATCCAGTACAAATCGGCTTTGCGCCTGGCGACAGTTCTTACAGTGTCCACAGGCTGAAGGATGGGACGGGTCTTCCAGCGCCTGTGCCAGAAATTGCATCAGGCAGCCGTCGGTGGCAGCATAGGCTTCCATCTGCTCAAGCTCATCAAAGCGCTGCTGTTTGACCCTGTCCCAGCGCTTGAAATCAGGCAGCCTGTCGCTCATGAGCGCACACCTGCCATTTTCCAGGCGGACAATACCATCTATTTCAAGATGCTGTAGTATTTTTTCGAGCTGCCTGTCGCTTAAATTGACCTCGTTCCTGAGCGTTCCTTTCATCACCCCTGGATGGTCTCGAATCAGGGAGATCACGTTCTGGACATCGCGGGTGCCGGGAAATGCGGCGTTGATAAAGTGTTCCTGAATGTCACGATCCTCTTCGCCGCGCATCAGGACGATGTGGGCGTTAGCGATACCCCGCCCGGCACGCCCGATCTGCTGATAATAGCTGATGATCGAACCGGGCATCTGGTAGTGAATGACGAATGCCAGATCGGGTTTATCAAAGCCCATGCCCAGTGCAACACTGGCAGCCAGTGCCTTGACTTCATTGTGCAGTAATTTTTGCTCCAGAACTTCCCGCTTGATGTGGGTTTCGCTTTCGACATCGGCATAATAGGGTTCGACGTTGAAACCGTCCTGTTGCAGCCAGTTTGCGACAATCTGGCAGTCGCGGGTGGTCGTGCAGTAAATAATGCCGGTGCCGTGAATGTTTTTCAGCAGATGAGACAGCAAGACCAGGCGAGAGGCGGCGGATTGAATCTCAGGATAGACGTAGAGTTGCAAACTTTCACGGGTGAGCGCTCCACGCGAGACATGCACATCCCCGCCGAGAACCGCCTGCACATCAGCGATGACGCGGCTGTTGGCGGTTGCGGTGGTTCCCAGAACCGGCGTACCGGAAGGGATTTCACTCAAAATCTGTAACACGCGGCGGTAATCCGGGCGAAAGTCGTGACCCCAATCGGAAATACAGTGGACTTCATCAATCACGACCAGGCTGACGTTGTGTCTTAACTGAGACCAGACTTGTTGTCGAAACTGCTGATTCCCCAGCCGTTCCGGTGAAATGAACAGTAAATCAATTTCATTGTGCAGCACCTGCGCCTGAATAGCCTGATGTTGATCGTCATTGGTACTGTCTATCCGCGCAACACGAAGATCAAATCGGTGTGCGGCATCGGTCTGGTTACGCATGAGTGATAGCAGCGGGCTGATGAGCAGCGTCATGCCGCGCCCCATATCACGATGCAGCCGTGTCGCCATAAAGTAGACGAGGCTCTTACCCCAGCCCGTTTTCTGAACGACAATCAACCGCTGGCGGTGCTGGACAATGGCTTCAATCGCTTCCCATTGTCCGTCGCGGAAACGCGAACGCTCCCCTAATGTGTGACGGAGAATTTCCTGTGCGTGTGCAGAGAGCGACGTCGGCATGATGGATTGGCTGTCTGTCAAAACAGGGATTGCTGCACAGGCTTGACAACTTGCGGCTTTGAGCCTGGCGGAGGCACAGACGAATCCGCTAATTTCGGCATCTTCAGCGCTTTCTGGTGAGGAACGGGAATGCCACCGAGCGCGATCAGCTTTGCATTGCCGGACGCACTTTCAGGCGCTTGCTGATAATCCAGCACATATAAGGGCATGTTCATGCGCTGTGCCGTTTTGCCCGCAGCCCACGTTCCTCCCTGTTCATCCCCCGCCTCAATCACGCAGAAAGCCTGTGCCAGCCCAATGATCGTCGCGTTGCGCGTCATCGCATTTCGGGCAGACCAGGGCTCATGAGGCGCAAATTGCGTGGCAATAACGATCCGTTCGGATGCGTCTGACCAGTACGCCCGCAAATCAGGATTGAGCCGAAACACCAGCGCTCCTTCGGGCAGCACGAGGGTTGTCAAGCCGCCAACCGCCAAAGCCGATTGATGGGCGATGACATCAACACCCTTGGCATGACCGCTGATGACCGTTAATCCGTGATCCCTGACAGCACTGCGGGCTAACTCATCCGCAGCATGCAGCCCTTCCGTACTGACATTGCGTGAACCGCCAAAACCAATGGCTGATGTATTCAGGTGGTCAGCCATTCCATGCACATACAGCAGCGGCGGCATGTCGTCACCAAAACGCTTTAAGGGACGGGGATATGTCTCATCGAGACACGTCATGATACTGAAGCGCTTTTCCTGTAATTGTATGAGGGTGCGGTGTGCGTTCTCATCCGTTGAACGAACCAGTGCATCGGCGACTCGTTCTGGAATAGCAAATTCCTGCTGCAACTCACGCTGAGAACGCTGAAACAGGCTGTTGAGGGTGATGTTTTGCTCATGGATTTGCAGCAGAATATGGCGCATCAGCTTCGGCGTCATACCGCCGATACCGCTGTGCAGCCTCACCAAATCAAGTTCGGTATAAAGCATCAATGCCCCTCCGCCAGAGTTTCCAGATCAGGTTTTGAGCAATGAGTTCAAATGAAAAACAGCGATCAATTGAACCATATCATACCTGGCACCAACACATGCCACAATGTCATGAGAGTGGGATTGATGATTAGGTCGAGAACCGAATTTTTTCACTCAGCTTACGCGCTAGCCGTTCATCGCGCCGGTCCGCACAGTCACCTGCGTCTCCAGCCCGTCTGCCCAGCCGGGCTGCCCGCCGCCGATGAACAGGCTGAATGCGCCGCTTTCCAGCACTCGTGCGCCATCATCGAGGACGCGGGTGAAATGTTTTGACGCGAGGGAGAATGACAGGGTTTGCGCTTCACCCACCGCGAGATGCACGCGCTGGAAAGCGGCAAGCTGTCTCAATGGGTAGCCCTGCCGCCCCGCGCTGATATACACCTGCACCACTTCGTCGCCCGCAAGCTCACCGCTGTTGGTCACATCAACGGACAGCGACAGCGTATCGCCTTCGCCGATGTGCGCGGCACCGCTGGCAAGATTGCTGTAGCTAAACTGTGTATAACTCAAGCCGTAGCCGAACGGGTACAGCGGTTCGCCATGGAAATAGCGATACGTGCGCCCCTGCATGGTGTAATCTTCAAACGGCGGCAGATCGCCGACCGATTTGTAGAACGTGACGGGCAGCCTGCCAGCGGGGTTGGTGTCGCCAAACAGCACGTCGGCAATCGCCGTACCGCCTTCCTCACCCGGATACCATGCTTCGAGGATGGCAGGCACATGTGCCGCCGCCCAGTTCACCGCCACGGCACTTCCGTTAAGCAGCACCAGTACCATCGGCGTGCCCGTTTTGTGTAGGGCATGGAGCAATTCTTCCTGAATATCCGGCAGATCAATACGCAGGCGGTCTCCCTGACTGATCAAGCCTTCGGGCAGCCCTTCTTTTTGCCCTTCCTCGCCCTCCAGCGCCTGCGACAGCCCGCCGACGAAAATCACCACATCGGCGCGTTTCGCCAGTGCCACCGCCTCGCCAAAGCCTCCCGTATCGGCGCTGAAAACGCTACAGCCTCGCGCATAACTGACTTCAACCGCCGCGCCTGCCTTTGCCTGAATCCCTTCCAGCGGAGTGACACTGCGGGAAGGCGTACCGTTGTAATTGCCAAGCAGCACTTCCGGCTCATGGGCGTTCGGTCCGATCACGGCGATATGGCGGATCGTTTTTGACAGCGGCAGCGCGTGATCCTCATTTTTCAGCAGCACAAGTGACTGACGCGCTGCCTGCAAAGCCAGTGCCCGATGTTCTGCGGAGTCATTCACGCTGTAGGGAATCTGCGCGTAGGCAACCTGCTCCGGTGGGTCAAACATGCCCAGACGCATCCGCCCGATCAGCAGCCGAATCAACGATTGATCTATCGTGTCCTCGGCGATCAGCCCCAGCGACACGGCTTCCGGCAGCGCTTTATACACTTCCGAAAACTGACACTCCAGATCGCAGCCCGCGTTGACGGCAAGGGCAGCCGCTTCCGTAGGCGTATCCACGACCTGATGAAATTTATAGATGTTGTAAATAGCGCCGCAGTCCGACGCCACAAAACCCTCAAATCCCCACTGATCGCGCAGCACCTCCTGGAGCAGGAATGGACTGGCGCAGCATGGTTCGCCGAACAGACGGTTATATGCGCCCATCACCGATGCCGCCTGTCCATCGCGCACACATGCCTCGAACGCGGGAAGGTAGGTTTCCCACAGGTCCCGGAGAGTGGGGGATACATCGAAACCGGCGCGTACACCTTCTGGTCCGCTGTGGACTGCGAAATGTTTGGGTGTTGCCACCGTCTTCAGATAAACCGGATGATCGCCCTGAAGCGCCCGCACATAAGCAACCCCAAGGCTTGCGGTCAGGGTTGGATCTTCGCCATACGTTTCCTGCCCGCGCCCCCAGCGCGGATCGCGGAAGATATTGATGTTGGGCGACCACAGCGTGAGTCCGGTGTAGATACTGACCTTGTTCTGACGCACGGCTTCATGATGTTTGGCGCGTGCTTCGTCGGCTATTGCCACAGCGACATCGGTGATCAGCGGAACGTTCCACGTTGCCGCCAGCCCAATCGCCTGCGGAAACACGGTGGCAATGCCTGCCCGTGCCACGCCATGCAGCCCTTCATTCCACCAGTTGTAAGCGGGGATATTGAGCCGTTCGATGGCGGGTGCGCTGTGCATCATCTGGCTGGCTTTTTCTTCCAGCGTCATCTGGCTGACGAGTTCCCGCGCCCGTGTTGCAAATGTTTCGTTGTTCATGTTATGCCTTTCAGTTTAGTAATGACCCCTCACCCCCAGCCCCTCTCCCACGCAAGCGGGGAGAGGGGAGAAAGAACCGTCAGGTTCCTGGGGTGAGGTTTTTCAGTGACGTTAAATTTGCAACTGATGTTCGCCCGCTTCCAGCGCGAACGACTGGCATTGATCGCCCCGTATGATCTCGATGCGAAGCGGTTCGCGTGCTGAGATCATCACGGTGGCGGGTTCATCCCGGCTGCCGCGCTGTTCGCAAATCAGGTCTACATCGTGCGCCACACCGATGGGATAGCGCAGAACGCCGTGTCGCTCCGTCAGGCGAATCGTCCACTGCAAATCGTGTGCGCCGCTAACGGTCTGCAAGCCGATCAGATACTCGATGGGTATGCTGATGGCAGATACACCCGTCCAGCCGACAAATTCCCTGCCCGCTGGCTTGCCCGGCTGGACGTATTCCGGCGCGTAATTTTCCCACAGTGTCCCCGTATCGGCAAAGACCTGCGCGATATTTTCAACGTGGTTCAGGGCAATTTCATGCGCGAGTTGATGGCAGCCGCGCATGGTCAAGCCGCGCAGGGTCATGTAGTTGGTCGGCGACCAGACGCTGCCGAGCCAGTAGCCGCCATACGGATTGTAAT
>Ga0224723_1000877_pt1 | contig 19604 bp, 14 predicted proteins | sample Balambano_FR2_Me_FD_161647 | JGI IMG/M metagenome (GOLD analysis project Ga0224723, IMG submission 161647) | Freshwater sediment microbial communities from Lake Towuti, South Sulawesi, Indonesia - Balambano_FR2_MetaG | ecosystem: Environmental > Aquatic > Freshwater > Lake > Sediment | place...
AACAGCGAGGTTCTCAGCCCCGCCGCGCTGGTCACTATCGACGCTCCCGGCTTCACCCTGCGCGTGGCCCAGCGCGTGCACGGCCAACAGCCGGTGATCCACTATGTCGCGCCCCAGGTCTGGGCCTGGCGGCGGCGACGGGTGCAGAAGATCGCGCGCAGCGTCGATCGCCTGCTGTGCCTGCTGCCGTTCGAGACGGACTTTTTCCGGGGCGCAGGGGTCGATGCGCGGTTCGTCGGTCACCCCGTGATCGAAAGCGGCATCGATCGCGGGGATGGCGGGAAATTCCGCGAAGCCCACGGCATCGCGCCCGATGCACCCGTCATTGCCGTGCTGCCTGGCAGCCGCCGGGCGGAGGTCGCGCGCCTGCTGCCGCCGATTTTTGCAACGCTACGACGCGTCGAGCGTCCCGGCCTGCGGGTTGTCGTGCCGGTCGTCGCGGCGGTGGAGCCACTGGTGCGCAACGCGCCGTGGCCGATCGCCCCCGTGTTCGTCCACGGCAATGAGGCGCGGGCGGATGCGCTGGCGGCCGCCACCTGCGCGCTGTGCAAGAGCGGCACCGCGACGCTGGAGGTGGCGCTGGCCGGCTGCCCGATGCTGGTGCTTTACAAGCTCAACCACCTGACCTCGCTCATCGCCCGGCGGATCATTACCGTGCGCTTCGCCGGTCTGGTGAACCTGCTGGCCGACCGCGAGGTGTCGCCGGAATTCCTGCAGGAATACTGCAATCCTGATCTCATGACGCCCCAGCTCCTGCGCCTGCTGGATGATCCTGCCGCGCGGCAGGCGCAGCGCGCCGGCTTCGCCGAGGCGCTGGCGAAACTGGCCGCACCCGGCGCCGTCGCGCCGAGCGAGGCAGCGGCCGAGGCGGTGTTGGACGCGCTCGGCGCGAAGCCTGCCTAGATCAACCCGGCCGCGCGCGCATCGGCCCGCACCTCGGCCATGCTGGCGGCAATACGCAGCGCCGCGTCCAGCGCCCGGCGTCCGGCCGCCGCATCCACCTCCACCGGCGCGCCATCCAGCACGCTGGCGACGAACGCGGCCTGCTCGGCGGCCAGGGCGTCGTGGTCCTCCCACGCCTGCTCGTTCATCGCGAAGTCGGTGCTGCCGTTGCCGGTGCGGCGGATGACGAACAGTTTGCGATTCTGGAAGTCGGCCGAGAGATACCGGTCGCGGGCGAAGATGCGCATCCGCCGCTCGGTCTTCAGGCTGATTCGGCTGGCGGTGATGCTGGCCACGCACCCGTCGGCAAAGCGCAGTCGCGCGTTGCCGATATCCTCCTCCACCTCGCCGATCACGGGCGCGCCGGTGGCGTCGATCTGCATCAGTTCGGCCGGGCACAGGCTCAGCGCCAGGTCGATGTCGTGGATCATCAGGTCGAGCATCACCGAAACGTCGGTGCCGCGCGGCTTGAAGGGCGCGATGCGCAGCGCCTCGATGAACAAGGGCCGCTCGATCACCTGGGCGATCGCGCCGCGCACGGCGGAAAACCTCTCCAGGTGGCCGACCTGAAGTACCAGGCCCGGGCGACGGGCCGCCGCGGCCATCGCGTCGGCCTCGGCAAGGCTCGCCGCGATCGGCTTTTCCACCAGCACGGGCCGGCCAGCCTCCAGCGCGGCGATCGCCGCGGCGGCATGGGTGCGGGTGGGCGAGGCGACGATCACCGCATCGGAGGCGGTAATCAGCGCCTCGAGGCTGTCGAAGGCGCTGCCGCCCGCCTCGGTCGCCACGGCCTGGGCCCGGGCATGGTCGGGGTCGAAACTGCCGACATAGGCGCTGCGCGCGCCGGCCGCCGCCTTCAGCGCGTGATAACGGCCGAAGACGCCGGCGCCGACGACTCCCAGCCGCAATGTCGTGGTCATGGCCCCCTTTAGCGCTCCGCCCCGGCGTGTGCCATCCTGCTGTCACGATCTGCCGGCAACAGGGGGATGCCGGCCTGAAGGGGGGATGAACCACCATGCACGGACTGGACCAGGCGGGCCTGCGCGCCGCGCGCGCAGGCGAAGCGAGGGATCGCGTCGCCTTCCTGGGCCTTGCACTGGCGTTCTTCGCCTCCGGTTTCGCCGCCCTGCTGTACCAGGTGGTCTGGCAGCGCATGCTGGGCATCTTCGCCGGCTCCGATGCGGTTACCGCCGCGCTGGTGGTCGGCGCCTTCCTGATGGGCATCGGCCTGGGATCCCTGGCGGCAAGCCTGGTCGCCGACCGGCGGAGCCCGCGGATGGCCGCGCGCGCCTTCGCCGCGTGCGAGGCGGCGATCGCCGTGTTCGCGCTGGCCTCCACCCCGTTCCTGTACGACTTCCTGGCGATTCGCATCGGGCCCTACATTCAGGGCAGCGCGGCAATCTTCCTGGCCTGCTTCCTGGGCCTGCTGGCGCCCACCTTCGCCATGGGGCTCTCGCTCCCGCTGGTCAGCAAGGCCGTCGTGCCTGGCATCGAGACCGCAGCGCTTCGCATCGGCACGCTCTACGGACTGAACACCTTGGGGGCGGCGGCCGGTGCGCTGATCGGCGGCTTCGTGCTGGTCGGTACGCTGGGATTCCAGGGCACGCTGGCGGTGGGCGCCGCGCTGAATGCCGGCGCCGGCGTGATCGCGCTGTGGCTGGCGCGCGGGCTGTCCGACATCCGCCCGGCACGCGCCCCGGTCGCGGCCGCGGCGCCGGTGGACGGGTCGCTGGCCGGCTGGACGGTGCTGGTCTTCGCCTCCGGCTTCCTGATCGTGGCGCTGGAGATCATCTGGCTACGCATCCTGGGCCTGTCGGCCCAGCACAATGCCTATGTCTTCGCGCTGATCCTGGGCGTGTTCCTGGTGGCCGACGGGCTGGGCCTGGTGGTCGGCGCGCGGCTCGTGCACCGCATCGCCGACCTGCGCGGCAGTTTTCTGCGGATGCAGGGGGTGGCCGTATTGGCGGCGCTGGCCGGCGTCGCCTTGTTCTGGGGCATCTATGGCTGGGAGCCGTTCGTCGCCGTGATGGCCGTGGACAAGTTCCGGCTCGACATCACCGCAATGCTGATCGTGGCGGCCAGTTCCCTGGTGCTGGTCGGGCCGGCCGCCTTCCTGCTGGGCATGACCTTCCCGATCACCCAGGCGGCGGTGCAGCGCGATCTTGGCTCGCTGGGGTTCCGCGTGGCCATCGTCAACCTGGGCAACATCGTCGGCAACGCCGTGGGGGGCATCGTGGCCGGGCTGGTGCTGCTGCATTTTTTCGGCACCGCCGGCGCACTGGTCGTCATCGGCGTCATTGCCCTGGGGCTCACCGCTTGGGCCTTCGGGGGGCCACGGCGAGTGCGCACGGCGCTGGTCGCGGCAAGCCTGGCTACTGGCATGCTGGTCTTCCCGTCCAACGACGCGTTCTGGAGCCGCATCCACGGTGTCCAGGATGGCCAGCGCGCACTGCTGGCCGAGGATCGGTCCGGCGTCGCGCTGCTGCGGCTTGACGAAGATGGCGGGCCGCTGTTCATCGGCGGCCATGCGCAGTCGCGCATCCCGTTCCATCCCCACCACTTCTTTCTTGGCGCGCTTGGCCCGGCCCTGCATCCCGCACCAAGCCAGGTGATGGTGATCGGCGTCGGCTCGGGCGGCACTCCCTTCGCCGGCGGCTGGAACCCCGCCACCCAGCGTGTTCGCGCCGTCGAGCTCGTCGCCCCCGTTTACGAGGTCATCCGCGACTATGCCGCGCTGCATCCGGAAAGCGCGCCCGCCCGCATGCTGCGCGACCCCCGCTTCGTGCTGGAGGTCGGCGACGGAAGGCGCGACCTGCTGGCCGGCGAGGCGCGCTACGATGTGATCGAGGCCGATGCGATCCTGGCTCAGACCTCGCACTCGGGCATGCTCTACTCCGTCGAGTTCCTGAAGGGCGTGGCCGAGAAGTTGAAGCCCGGCGGGCTTTTCGTGCAGTGGGCGCCCACGGGGCGCGTTGTGGAGAGCTTCCTGGAAGCCTTCCCGCATGTGGTGATGCTGCGGCCGATCAGCGCGCTGATCGGGTCCGACCGGCCGATCGCCATCGACCCAGCCACCCTGCGCGCGCGGCTTGGCGATCCGGCCTTCCGCGCCTGGGCGCAGGCCGCCGGCGTTGATCCGGCCCGCTTCCCCTCGATGTTCGCGGAACCCCCGGTGGTCTGGGGGCCGGAGCGGACCCGCGCCGAGGGCGAGGCCAATCACGACCTGTTCCCGCGCGACGAGTATTATCTGAACAACCCGGTCGTGCCGCCTGACTTTGCCATAACGGCAAGCCGTTAGCGGCGGCGGCGGGGCAAGGCTGGCCGGCCCGCCGAAACCGCTGTAGGAACCCCGCCGCCGCCCACCGCGAGCAGAGGATTCCGCGCCCCGCCGATGATGACTTTCTCTCGCCTGAAGACCTGGCTGATCCTGGGTGTTGTCGCCCTGGGTGCTGTGCTGTGCGTGCCCAACCTGGTCCCCAGGGCGGCCGTGCCGGAATGGCTGCCGCTGCGCACCATCAATCTCGGCCTTGATCTTCGCGGCGGATCATACCTGCTGCTGGAAGTGGATATGAACGCCGTGGTGCGCGAGCGGCTGGAAACCATCACCGATTCCGTGCGCACACGCATGCGGCAGGGCAACTACGGCTACACCGGCCTGGCTGCCGAGCCGGCCGCGCGGCGCGTGGTGTTCCGCCTGCGCGATCCGGGACAGGGGCAGGCCGTGGTCGCAGCCTTGCGCGAGCTGACGCAGCCGATCACCACTGGCCTTGGCCAATCGACCCCGGACCTGGAAATCGCCGCCGCCCCCGACGGGCTGGTGACACTGACCCTGACCGAGGCGGGCCTGCGCGCCAAGGCCACCGCCGCGGTGCAGCAATCGATCGAGATCGTACGCCGCCGTGTCGATCCCGACGGCACGCGCGAGGCATCGCTGGTGCGCCAGGGCCAGAACCGCATCCTGCTGACCATCCCGGGCGAGCAGGACCCGCAGGCGATCAAGCGGCTGGTCGGCACCACCGCGAAGATGACCTTCCACCTCCTGGACGAAACGGCGCAGCCCGCGCCCGGCGTCGCCCCGCCGCCTGGCGTTCAGTTCCTGCGCGGCGATGGCGGGCGAGGGGCCGAGGCGATCTATCCCGTGCGGCGGCGCATCGAGGTCGATGGCGCGAACCTTTCCGATGCGCGTGCGGGGCAGAACCCGCAGACCGGCGAGTGGGTGGTCAACTTCACCTTCGATTCCGTCGGCACCCGCCGCTTCGCCGAGGTCACGCGCAACAATGTCGGCCGGCCCTTCGCCATCGTGCTGGACGACAAGGTGATCACGGCCCCCGTGATCCGCGAGCCGATCACCGCCGGCCGCGGCCAGATTTCCGGCAGTTTCACCGCCGCATCGGCCAGCGAACTGGCGGTGCTGCTGCGCGCCGGCGCGCTGCCCGCGCCGCTGACGGTGGTCGAGGAACGCACCGTTGGCGCCGAGCTTGGGGCCGATGCCATAAGCGCCGGGCTGATCAGCGTGGCTGTGGGGCTGTTGCTGGTATGCGGCTACATGGCGATCGCCTATGGCCTGTTCGGCTGGTTCGCCAATGTTGCCGTGCTGGTCAACCTGCTGCTGACGCTGGCCCTGCTGTCGCTGTTGGAAGCCACGCTGACACTGCCCGGCATCGCCGGCCTGCTGCTGTCCGTCGGCATGAGCGTGGACGCCAATATCCTGATCAACGAACGGGTGCGGGAAGAGGTCCGGAACGGTCGAACGCCGTTGTCGGCGCTGGAGGCCGGCTATACCCGCGCCTTCGGCACCATCCTGGATTCCAACCTGACGGTGCTGATCAAGATGGCGCTGCTGTATGCCTTCGGCACCGGCCCGATCGCCGGCTTCGCGGTGACGGTCAGTTTGGGCGTGCTGACCAGCATGTTCACCGCCACCATGCTGGTGCGGCTGATGACTGCGAAATGGTACCGCGCGCGCCGGCCTTCGGCGCTGCCGGTCTGAAAGGGCGCGAACCGCCATGCGCTACTTCGAGAACGGCAAGCTGCGCCTGGTGCCAGACGGCACTCGCATTCCCTTCATGCGCGGGCGGATCGCCGGCCTGGTCGTTTCCGCCATCCTGTCGCTGGCCTCGGTGGTGCTGTTCTTCCACCCCGGCCTGAACTACGGCATCGATTTTCAGGGCGGCATCGTGATGGAGGTGCGCACGCCCGGGCCGGCCGATTTCCCCGGACTGCGTGCGATCCTGGCGGTGCAGGAAGTCGGCCAGGCGTCGCTGCAGCAATTCGGCAGCCCGCAGGACGTGCTGATCCGCCTGCCCCGCCAGCCCGGCGACGACGCCGCCCAGCAGCGCGCGATCGACCGCGTGCGCGGGGCGCTTGCGCGTGACGTCGAGGGCGCGCAGGTGCGCCGTGTCGAAGCGGTGGGTGCCTCGGTGTCCCAGGAACTGTTCCAGGGCGGCATGATGGCGTTGGGACTGTCGATGCTGGCGATGCTGGCCTACATCTGGTTCCGCTTCGAATGGCAATTCGGCGTTGGTGCGATCGTCACGCTGATCCTGGACGTGACAAAGACGATCGGCTTCTACGTGATCGCCGATTTCCAGTTCAACCTGAGTTCGGTGGCGGCGGTGCTGACCATCATCGGCTTCTCGGTGAACGACAAGGTCGTGGTGTACGACCGCATGCGCGAAAATCTACGCAAGTACAAGACCATGCCTCTGCGCGATGTGATCGATCTTTCCATCAACGAGACGCTGGCGCGCACCATCGGCACCTCGCTGACCGTGTTCCTTGCCGCCCTGCCGCTGGCCCTTTTCGGGGGCGAGGCGTTGCGCGAGTTCAGCGTGGTGACGCTGTTCGGCATCGTAATCGGCGCATCGAGTTCGATCTTCATCGCCGCCCCGATCCTGCTGTTCCTGGGCGAGAACCGACTGCGGCGCGGGTCTGAGCCTGTTTCCGTGCCTGGTCCCGGTGGGGCCCGATCGGGCAAGGTGGGCAACTGAACGATTCGGGCTCGCCGGCGTTGCGCCGGCTGGAAGTCGCGTGCCTGCTGATCACGGCGGCAGCCCTGGCCTGGCTGGTGGTCCTGTGGGCACGCATGGTGGTCTCACCGGCGCCACAGGAAATGCGCGAGGCTGCGCCGTTGCTGACCACGGTTGCCTTTCTTGCCGGGCGCAACCCGTATGCGCTGGCAACCCTGCCCGACGGCGCGAACGTCTATGGCCCGCTCTATCCGCTGCTGGCGGTGCCGTTCGTGGCCCTGATCGCCGATGCGCTGGTGGCGATGCGCGTGGCCAACGCGGTCTGCCTGACGATCGCCTGCGCGGTTCTGCATCACCTGTGCCGCCGGCAAGGCGCGGCGATTCTGCCTGCGCTGCTGGGCACGGGGCTGGCCATGGCGGGGTGGCTCTACTGGGTCGGCGCCACCGTGCGCCCCGATGGCCTGGCGCTGGCGCTGAGCTTGGGCGGATGCGCCGTGTTCACCCGCGGGCCGCCATCGTGGCGCGGCTTCCTGCCGGCGCTGCTGCTGTGGCTGCTGGCCTTCGCCACCAAGATCTACTTCGTGTTTCCGGCCTTCGTGGCCGCCGCCTGGATTTTCTGCACCGGCCGGTTCCGGCTTGGGGTCCTGTTCGGCGCGACCGCAGCCGCCGGGCTTGCCGCCACCATTGTCGCGCTGACGCTGCTTTTCCCCGGCTGGCCGCCCGTGGTGCTGGGGTCGAGCCTGGGAACGACCATCTTCGATGCCAATCATCTGGTGCGGCAGACCGGCGACTGGGCGCTATTCAGCCTGCCGCTGCTGGCCGGCACGATTGCCGTGCTGCCGCGGGCTTCGGCCTGGCAGTGGCGCGTGCCCGGGTTCTTCACCTTCGCTGCCCTGTGTGGCGCGTTGGCGCTGGCGACAAGCCTGGGCGGTCACGACGGCGCGCACATGACCTATTTCTTCCACCTGCTCAGCCCCTTCGCGATCATCGCCATGACCGGCGCGGCGGGCAGCTCGACCGCGCCGGCGCGGGCGATGGCGCTGTCCTTTCCTGTCTCCATCCTGCTGTGCGCCCACCATTTCCCTTGGCGCATCGGCGCCTTCGCCGCCGCCGAAGCCGACTTCACCATCGCCGCCCGCCTGATCGCCGACGCCATGCGCCCGCTTGCCACCACCGAGTTCGCCCCACTGCTGTTCCGCGCCGGCTGGCCCGCGCCCGAGAATGGCCACGCCGAGTATTTCGCCGCCGCCATCCGCGCCGATCCGCCGCGCGTGCTGGCGTTCCTGTGGCCGACCCGCGCGCTGCTTCAGGCCCGCGCCGAGTCGCTCGACTCGGCGATCCGCGACGGAATCGCGGCACGGCGATTCGACCTGGTGCTGACCAACCCGTTCGGCTTCGGCCTGATTCCCCGCCCGCTGCTGCAGGCGGAGTACCGCGTTGTCGGCCACCTTCCCGTGGCCATGCCGTGGGCCAGCCAGCGCTGGCAGGCGGAAATCTGGCGCCCGCGCGGCGATTGAGTGGCCGCACCCTTCCACGCGCGCCACGCCACGGTCTAGGCTTGCCGGGCGGCCGGCGCAGGACGCGCCATCGACGCCACCCGGAAACGTTCGGCATGGACAGACCGTCAAAGCCTTCCGCCGGATGACCCGGCGCCCGCCACGCCTGACCGCCGACGAACTCGCCCGCGCCATCGCCGGCGAGGCACTGGTGACCCGCTATCAGCCGAAGGTGCGCCTCTCGGACCGCATGCCGGTGGGCGTCGAGACGCTGGCGCGCCTGCGCCATCCGCGGCTTGGCCTGGTGGGGCCGGAGCAGTTCGTGCCGCTGGCCGAGGCGGCGGGCCTGGCGCCGATGCTGACCGCCGCCGTGACCCGCCGCGCGGTGTCCGACATCGCCGGCATCCGGGCCGATGGCGTGATGCTGACCGTGGCCCTCAACTTCCCGCTGGAGATCCTCGAGCTGCCGGACATCGTGGACAATCTGGCGCGCGACGTGGCCGAGGCAGGGCTGCAGCCGGGCGACGTGATCGTGGAACTGACCGAGAGCCAGATGCGCGACGACCTGGCCGGGGCCAAGCGCGTGACCGAACACCTGATCGAGCGCGGCTTCGGCGTCAGCCTGGACGATTTCGGCCTGGGCGGCGCGCCGCACCGGCACCTGCACTCGCTGCATTTCACCGAGATGAAGATCGACCAGAGCCTGGTGCTTGGGGCGCTGACCGATCAGGCGCTGTCGGTGGCGCTGGATACGGCCGTGGCGATCGGCCGCGCGATGCAGCTCACCGTGGTGGCCGAGGGCGTGGAGACGCCGGCGGTGTGGGAGATGCTGCGCGACAAGCCGGTCGACCAGGCGCAGGGCTGGCTGGTGGGAAGGCCGATGCTGGCCGAGGAGCTGGGCGACTGGGCGCGCGCCTGGATGGCGAGCAGCTAGCCGAACGCCTCCTCATAAAGCGTCAGGATCTCGTCCCGCGTCGGCACGCGGGGGTTGTTGGCGGGGCTGCCGGAAGCGAGCGCCTGGTCGGCCATGGTGCCGACCAGCGCCTGCCAGCGCGCCGGATCGATGCCGAATTGCCTGGGGCTCGGCACATCCAGGTCGCGATTGAGGGCCGACAGTTCCCCGATCAGGCGCGCGACCGCCGATTGATCACCCTCAGAATCGCCGGCGATGCCCATCGCCCGCGCGGCCTCGGCGTAGCGGGCCAGGGCGGCAGGCGCCGAGAAGCGCGTGACCGCAGGCAGCAGCATGGCGTTGGAGAGGCCGTGCGGCACGTGGAAATGCGCGCCGATCGGCCGGCTCATGCCGTGCACCAGCGCCACGGAACTGGCGCTGAACGCCATGCCCGCCTGGGTCGCGCCCAGCATCATCTTCTCGCGGGCGTCTTCGTTCGCCGGTTCGGAATAGACGGTGCGCAGGTTTGGCGCGATCAGGGCCATCGCCGCCTTGGCCAGGGCATCGGAATGCGGATTGGCGCGACGGCTCACGAATGCCTCCAGCGCGTGCGTCAGGCTGTCGATCCCCGTGTCGGCGGTGGTGCGTGGCGGCACGGTGAGCGTGAGTTTCCAATCGACGATCGCCGCCGCCGGCATCGCGCCAAGGCCGGCGATCAGCATCTTCTCGTCGTGCTCGGTATCGGTGATGACGGTGAAGCGCGTGGCCTCGCTGCCCGTGCCGGCGGTGGTGGGAATGGCGATCACCGGCAGGGCGGCGCGGTCGGCGGCGAACGGCACCTTGAAGTCGCGCATGCGCGCGCCGTTGCCGGCGGCCAGGATCGTCATCGCCTTCGCCGTGTCGATCGGGCTGCCGCCGCCGAAGCCGATCAGGCAATCGTAGGGGGCGGCCCTCATCGCCGCGACGCCGGCGGCAACTACTGTATCGGTCGGGTCGCTGACCGTGTCGCTGAACACGCCCGCCGCGATCTTCGCAGCCCGCAACGGATCGAGCACGCGATCGACCAGCCCGCTTTTCACCATGAACGGGTCGGTGACGATCAGCGGATGCCGGAGATCGAGCTTGCCCAGGAGCTCGGCAATCTGCCCGACGGCGTCGCCGCCGATCAGCATCAGGCGGGGGGAGGCGATGGATGCGATCATGGAAGGATGTCTTAGCGCGATGCGGCGCGCGCCGCATAGAGCGCAAGCCGGCGGGACGCCGCGGCCGTAGGCGGCGGCGGCAGAATTCCCGAAATCGCGGGCAACTCCTCCGCCCGGTGGCACGCGGCCTCGTGGCCCGGTGCCAGCGTGCGCAGCGCCGGCGTCTCGCTGCGGCAGCGCTCGATCGCGTGCGGGCAGCGGGGATGGAAGCGGCAGCCCGCGGGCGGATCGAGCGGGCTGGGCGGCTCACCCTCGCGCGCCATGCGCTCGCGCCGCGCGCGGGGATCGGGCAGGGGAATCGCCGACAGCAGCGCCCGCGTATAGGGGTGAAGGGGGGAAGCGAACAACAGGCGCTTCGGCGCGGTTTCGACGATGCGGCCCAGATACATCACCGCCACGCGGTCCGCCACGTGCCGCACCACCGCCAGGTCATGCGCGATGAACAGGTAGGATAGGCCGAAGCGGTCGCGCAGGCCCGCCAGCAGATTCAGCACCTGTGCCTGTATCGAGACATCCAGCGCGCTGACCGGTTCGTCGCACACCACCAGCGCCGGATTCACGGCCAGCGCGCGGGCGATGCCGATGCGCTGGCGCTGGCCGCCCGAGAATTCGTGCGGGTAGCGATCGGCATGATAGGGCGCAAGGCCCACCACCCGCAGAAGGTCGGCTACGCGGGCGCGGCGTTCCGGGCCATCGCCCAGGCCGTGCACGATCATCGGTTCCTCCAGCGTCGCGCCGATGCGCGCGCGAGGGTCAAGCGAGGCGTACGGGTCCTGGAAGATGATCTGCATCCGTCGGCGCAGCGCGCGGAGCTTCTGGCCGGAAAGCGTCGTGATGTCGGCGCCGTCGAAGCGCAGCGCGCCGGCGGTCGGTTCGATCAGACGCAGCACCAGGCGCGCGGTGGTGCTTTTCCCGCACCCGCTTTCGCCGACTAGCGCCAGCGTCTCGCCCCGGTCGAGGTGGAAGTCCACGCCATCGACCGCGCGCACATGGCCGACAGTGCGGCCCAGCACCAGGCCGCGTTTCACCGCGTAGTGCTTCGCAAGTCCTTCGACCTCAAGCAGCCGCATGCAGCTCCACGGGGGCCAGGTGGCAGGCAGCAAGGTGGTGGCCGGCCAGGGCGCGCAAGCTGGGCGCCTCGGCCCGGCAGGCATCGGCTGCGAACACGCAGCGCGGGTTGAAGCGGCAGCCTGGGGGCAGGGCATGCGGCGCCGGCACGCGGCCGGCGATCGCCGGCAGGTCGGCGGTGTCGGTATCCAGGCGCGGGATCGAACTCAGCAGGCCCAGTGTGTACGGATGCTGCGGATTGCCGAACAGTTCCTCGGCCGGCGCATGCTCGACGACGCGGCCGGCATACATCACCGCCACCTCGTCGGCCATTTCCGCCACCACGCCCAGGTCATGCGTGATCAGGATGATCGCCATGCCGGTCTCGGCCTGCAAGGCGCGCAGCAGATCGAGGATTTCCGCCTGCACAGTCACATCAAGGGCGGTGGTGGGCTCGTCGGCGATCAGCAGAGCAGGCTCGCAGCTCAGCGCCATGGCGATCATCACCCGCTGGCGCATGCCGCCGGAGAGCTGGTGCGGGTATTCATCAAACCGTCGTTCGGGGGCGGGGATGCGCACGCGGCGCAGCGCGGCGATCGCGCGCTCGCGCAGCTCGCGGGCGGGATGGTTCGTGTGCACCCGCAGTGCCTCGACGATCTGGAAGCCCACCGTATGCACGGGGTTCAGCGAGGTCATTGGCTCCTGGAAGATCATCGCGATGCGCCCGCCGCGCACGTCGCGCATGGCGCCCGGGGAGAGCGTCCCAAGGTCGGTGCCCTCCAGCAATACGCGCCCCGCCGCGATGCGTCCGTTCGGTGGCAGCAGGCGCATGACGGAGAGCGACAGCACGCTTTTCCCACAACCGCTCTCGCCGACGATCCCCAGCGTGCGGCCGCGCTGCACGCTCAGTGATACGCCATCGACCGCGCGGAACTTGCCGCCGCCGGTGCGGAATTCGGTGACGAGGGAGTCGATTTGCAGGAGGTGGCTTTGCGGCACCGCCCTCACCCTGTCCCTCTCCCGCAGCGCGGGAGAGGGAACGGTAAGGCGCCATCCGTGTTCGGTCCCCTCTCCCGCGCTGCGGGAGAGGGACAGGGTGAGGGCGGCGCTGTCTGCCCCACGCCTACAGCGTCGGAAAGGTCGGCGGCGAGACCTTCTCGACGGGCCGGTGTGCCCAGTCGAGCGAGGGTGCGCGGTCGATGATGCGCTGCTGCGCCTCGTGCAGCTGCGCGGCCGCCGACTCGTAATCGATCGTCAGGCACTTGCCGTCCCGCACCACGCACTGGCCATCCACATACACGGCGCGGATGGCGCGGTCGCCGGCGGCGTAGATCAAGGACCGCACCGGATCGCGCGCGGGCCGCATCATCGGGTGGGTGACATCGACCAGCACCAGATCGGCGCGGCAGCCGGGGGAGAGCCTGCCGATGTCGTCGCGTTTCAGCGCGCGGGCGCCACCGACCGTCGCCGTCTCGAACAGTTCGGTGCTGGTGAGCGCGCGCGGGCTTTCGCCCTGGGTGCGCGCGATGTAGGCGGCAAGCCGCATCTCATCCAGGAAGTTGTGCGGATAGGTGTCGGTGCCCAGCCCCATGTTCACGCCGGCGCGGATGTAGCGGCCAAGGTTGCGCAGCGCGATGCCGCGCCGTGCGAACACCGTGGGGCAGTGCGCCACCGTCGTGCCGGTCTCGGCAAGGCGCGCGAGGTCCGTCTCGGTGTGCCACTTCGTGCGCGGGTGGTCGTCGATGAAGATGCCGTGGCCCAGGATGGTGCGGTCGGAAAGCAGGCCCTGGCTGTCGAGCCAACCAACCGGTGTATGCCCATGCCGGCGTGTGATTTCATGGAACTCGACCACCGACTGGGCCGTGTGCAGCTGCCAGGCCACGCCGCGCTTGCCTGCCTCGTCGTGAGAATCCTTCAGCAGCTGCGGCGTGCAGGTGTCGATCTGGGCGGGACCAACCATGCCGAAAAGCCGCCCCGAGGGGTGCTGCTCGGCGCGCTCGATAAGCGTCAGCGCCTCCATCAGGCCCTTTTCGCCGGCCTTCTCGTCCCACTCATATTCCACCACGTGGCCGTTCTTCGTGTACCAGCGGGCACTGCGGAACATCGGCGCGATGCACACCCGCATGCCGGAGTCCGCCAGCAGGTCGAGCCAGCCCGGATGCGCCATGGAAAGATCGGCAAGCGTGGTCACCCCGGAAAGCAGCAGCTCGGCCAGCGCCACCTTCACGCAGGCCGGCACCGCCTCCGCATCCGCCCGGAAGATCGGCATGAACTCATAGAGCGAGGAGTTGTAGAGGCCGGGTGAGCCGATCTCGTCCAGCAGGCCCTTGTTCATCGGCTCGCTGCTGGGGTGGCTGTGAATGTTCACCAGCCCCGGCATCACCATCAGGCCCTTGCCGTCGATCACCGTCTCGGCTGGGCCGTCATAGCCGCGCCCGACGAAGGTGATGGCGCCCCCGCCTTCCACATCATCCTGGAACGCCAGGTCGGCATCCGGCATGTAGGCGTGACGCTTGTTCGCGGAATCCCAGCCGACGACGAACGAGGCGTTGCGGATAACGGTGGTCATCGGCGGACTCCTACTGCACCAGCCGAAGGTCGAGGCCCTTGTAGAGCGCCACGCCATAGATGCCGTGCGCCCTGGCCCCCTGCACGCGCCGGGTGGAGGCCAGCCAATGCTGCTCGCGCACCAGCGGCAGCCACACGTTCGCTTCCTGCAGCTGGCGCTGCACGTTGGCATAGGCGCGCGCCCGTGCTTCGGCGGTGAGTGCGCTGCGGCCTTCGTCCAACCACCTGTCGGTCTGCTCGTCCACCCAGTTCATGCGGTTGGGTGTCGGACGGTTGTTGCTGCGGAAATAGAGGTTCAGCGCATCGCCGGCCGAAACATAGGGGTAGCTCATGGCGAATGCGTCGAACTCCTGCGTCGCAAGCCGACCCCAGGCCACGGTGGCATCATAGAGCTGGATGCGGAGCTCAATGCCCACGCGCCGCAGATCGGCCTGCACCGCCTCGACATAGCGGGAGGCATCGTCGCTCTGGATGCCGTACAGCAGGAAGCTCGCGCGCTGCCCGTCCTTGACGCGGATGCCATCGGCCCCCCGGCGCCAGCCGGCCTCGTCGAGCAACCGGTTCGCCGCCGCCGGATCGAACGGCGGCACCAGCGCCCGCGTGCCCTCGTAGAAATCCAGCGTCGCCGGGTTGAGGATGGTGTCGGCCGGGTCACCAGCGTTGAAGAACACGGCCTCGGCGATCGCCTTGCGATCGACGGCCATGTTGATGGCGCGGCGGATCACCGGGTCGTTCATCACCGGCTTGTCCACCTTGAAGCCGATGAAATAGTCCCACAGGTAGTTGTCCTGCCGCGACAGGCTGATGCCGGGCGTGCGGCGCAGGCGATCGAGCCACGAGTAGGGAATGTACTGCGTAACATCGCCCTGGCCGGTCTGCAGCGCGGCGATGCGCGTGTTCTGTTCGGGAATGATCCGCCAGATGATCCGCTCGATCTGCGGGCTGGGGTTCTGATAGATCGGCGGACCCCACTTGTAGGTCGGGTGCCGGCGCAGCACCACTTCCTGCCGGGGCGTCCAGCTCACCCAGCAATAGGGGCCGGTGCCATTGAAGCCCTGCACGCCGAAATTGTCGCCAAGCCGCTCGACCGTCGCCTTATCGACGATCGAGGCGAAGAACAGGCTGAGCTGATAGGGCAGTTCGCTGAACGGCTCCTCCAGCTCGTATTCCACGGTATGCGGGCCGGTCGCGCGCACCTCCTTCACCTTGCCGGCGCGCCAGGCGACGGGGCTGGTGACCCGCGGCGTGGTGCGGCCCAGCCAGCGGTTCATCGAGAACACCACATCGTCCGCCGTCATCGGCCGGCCGTCGCAGAACGTCACGTCGTTCCTCAGCAGGAAGGTATAGGTCTTGCCGTCCTCGGAGACGGTCCACTCGCGCGCAAGGCCCGGCCGCACGGTCTTGAGGTCCCAGTCGAGCGAAACCAGCGTATCGCTCATCATGTACAGCACCTCGGCGGCGCCGCGCGCGGTAGTGCGGTGCGGATCGTAGCGGTCGGCATCGATCGTGCGCAGCACCACCAGCGCATCACGCGGCAGGCCCTGCGCAAGGGCGGGAAATGCTGCCGAAACGGCCAGCGCGGCGCCGAGAAGCATTCGCTTCAGCATCGAAAGTCTCCCGTGAAGGTCCCTGTTTGCGATGATGGTTTCATACCCGAAGCCGCGGGTCGAGGGCATCGCGCATGGCATCGCCCAGCACATTGAAGGCCAGCACCACGACGAAGATCGCGAGGCTGGGGATCACCGCGATGTGCGGCGCGAAGAACAGGAAGTTCCGCCCCGCCGCCGCCATCGCACCCAGTTCCGGGTTCGGCGGCTGGGCCCCCAGTCCCAGGAACGACAGGCCGCTGCCGATCAGGATCACCTGGCCCAGCCGCAAGGTCGCGAACACGAAGATCGGCGACAGGCAGTTCGGCGCCAGGTGCCGCCAGATCAGGCGGGCATCGGTCATGCCGACGGCGCGGCAGGCCTCGATGAAGTCGTGCCCCAATACGACCAGGGCGGCGCCGCGCACGATGCGCGCCATTAGCGGTACGGTGGCGACGGCCAGCGCGATGATCACCGGCTCCAGTCCCGGGCCGAAGATCGCCGCCAGCGCCAGCCCGACCAGGATGGCGGGGAAACTCAGCAGCATGTCCATCAGCCGCATGATCGGCTGATCGAGCCGGCGATAGTACGCGGCAACGAAGCCAAGGAAGATGCCCGCCGCCCCACCCGTGACCACGCTGGCGATCCCCATGCCCAACGTGACGCGCAGCCCGAACAGAATGCGCGAGAGGATGTCGCGGCCCTGCCCATCGGTGCCCAGCCAGTTGGTGGCATCGGGCGGGCGCATCTGGGCACGCAGATTGTTGTCGTAGGGATCGAACGGCGCCAGCCAGGGCGCAAGGGCGGCGGCAAGGAACACCGCGGCCACGATCGCCAGCGCCATCGCCGCGCCGGGGTCGGAAACCAGCCGGCGGAACAGGCCGGCCCGTGGCGGTGCGATATCCTCCTCCGGCAGGGCGGCCGCGGCCGTCATCCGGCCCGCACCCGGGGATCGAGCAGGCCGTAGAGCACGTCCACGATCAGGTTGATCAGGATGAACCCCAGGCTCAGCACGATGATCGTACCCTGCGCCATCGGAAAGTCGCTCGAGAGGATGGCGCCGACTGCCAGCCGCCCCACGCCGGGCCAGGAGAAGATGGTCTCGGTGATCACGGCGCCGCCCAGCAGGAAGCCGATCTGCAGCCCGATCAGCGTCACCACCGGGATCAACGCGTTGCGCAGCGCATGGCGCAGCACGACAAGCCGTTCCGCCAGGCCCTTTGCACGTGCGGTGCGCACATGGTCCTGGCCCAGCACATCAAGCACCGCGGTGCGCGTCATGCGTGCCACCGGCCCCACGAACACACCACCCAGGGTGATGGCGGGCAGGGTGATCGCCGCCAGGCCGTCGACAGTCCAAAGCGGGCCGGCGCGGCCGGTGAAGGGCAGCAACTGCCACTGGAAGCCGACGATCCAGATCAGCAGGAGCCCAAGGAAGAATACCGGCACTGAAACGCCGGCCACGCTGATCGCCATGATGCCGCGATCCAGCAGCGAACCGCGCCAATAGGCCGCGACGGTACCCAGCAGCAGCCCCAGCGGAATCGACCACACCAGCGCGGCCAGCATCAGCTCGATGGTCGGCGGGATGGTGGCGGCCAGTTCCTGCGTCACAGGGATGTTGTTGATGATGCTGGCGCCGAGATCACCCCGCGCCAGCCGGCCGAGATACAGCAGGAACTGGGTGGACAGGGGTGCATCCAGGCCAAGTTCGGCGCGGATCTCGGCGATCACCTCGGCGGTGGCCATGGGGCCGGCGCGCACCGTGGCGGGATCGGTCGGCACCACCTGCATCAGCAGAAAACCGAACAGCAGCACGCCCGCCATCACGGGGATGGCCAGCAGCAGGCGCTGGATCAGGTGGCGGAGCATTTTCGAGCGCGTGAGTCGTGCAGCGCCGCCCTCACCCTGTCCCTCTCCCGCCCAAGCGCGGGAGAGGGACCGGTACGGCACCCGCCGCCACAGGGTCCCCTCTCCCGCGCTTGGGCGGGAGAGGGACAGGGTGAGGGTGCTGGGGTCAGCCAGAACGCTGCCAACTCACCCCGCCTCCCCATGCCGATCAAACGCCACCCGCCCATCGACGATCGTGATGTCCGCCCGCGTGTCGTGCTCCAGCGCCTCCACCCCATCGCCAAACGGGTCGCGCGACAGCACCGCCACATCCGCCAGCATCCCGGGTGTGAGCGTGCCCTTGCGTTCCTCGCATTTCGACACGTAGGCCCCGTTGTAGGTCAGCGCGTGGATAGCCTGCGGCAGCGTGATTGCTTCGTCGGCGTTCAGGACGGTGCCTTTGTTGGTCTTGCGGGTCACCATCGTGAACAGATTCTTGAACGGGTCGGTGGTGGAGACCGGCGCATCGGATGACGCCCCGGGGAAATGGCCTTCAAGAATCCAGGTGCGCATCGGGTAGCTCGCCCAGGCGCGCTCGCGGCCGCACACCTTCACGTAGAGATCGCCGAACTCGTAGATGAACACGGGCTGCGGCACGGGCAGGATACCGCGCGCCTTCATCCGCGCGCGCTGGTCGGGCGTCAGAAAGCCGCAATGCTCGATGCGGTGGCGGCGATCGGGTGAGGCGCCGGCCTTCTCCATGCCCGACAGCACCTGCTCGATGGCGGCATCGCCGATGGCGTGGATCGCCAGCTGATAGCCGAGCTGGTGATACTCAGCCAGCAGCGCGTGCATGGTGGCGTCGTCCCACACGAATACGCCGGTGTCCTGGCCGCCGGCATAGGGCGCGCTCATCGCCGCGGTGCGCCCGCCGGCGCTGCCGTCCGCGAAGACTTTCACCGGTCCGATGCGGAGCCAGTCGTCACCCTTCAGGTGCGTGTAGCCGGCGGCGTGTGCCTCGCGCACGATGCCCTCCGGCGCGGGGTGCCCGAACAGGCAGACATAGGTCCGCACCGGCAGACGCCCGGCGCGTTGCGCGGCTTCGTAGGCGTGCACTTCGGCCAGCCCCCGGCGGGGTCCGACATTCGCATCCATGACGCTGGCGATACCCTGTTCCAGCATGTGCCGGCCCGCCCGCTCGATGGCCTCGACCATCGCGGTGTCGGAAACCTCCGGCAGCACGGCGGCGACGAGGCGCAGCGCCTGTTCGGCCAGCATGCCGGTGAGTTTGTTGTCGCGCCGTTCGATCAGCCCGCCTGGCGGCACCGGCGTGTTGTGACCGATGCCGGCGGCGCGCAGCGCCTGCGTGTTGGCAACCGCCACATGGCCGCAGGTGCGCACCAGATAGACCGGGTTGTTCGGCGCGGCCGCATCCAGCTCGTCGGCCGTGGGATGGCGATCCTCGCGCAGCTCGGCATGGTCATAGCCGCGGCCAAGCACCCATTCGCCGGGAGATTTCTCCGCCGCCGTGGCGCGCACGCGCGACAGCACATCGTCGATCGCGCGCACGCCTGCCTCGGGTCGCAGGTTGATCTGGCCCAGCGACAGCCCGATCGACATCAGGTGCATGTGGCAGTCGTTGAAGGCCGGCACGGCCAGCCGCCCGGCCAGGTCGATGCGGCGCGTGGCCGCGCCCGCCGCCGCGCGCGCCTCCTCGCCCGTTGCCACCACGCGATTGCCGGCGATCGCCAGCGCGTCGGTCTCGCCGTCGGCGAGGCCAAGGAAGATCCGTCCACCGGAGAGCAGCAAGTCGGCCGTCATCGCGCGAGTGTTCAGGCCATGCGCGGGCGGGTCAATATCCGCGCGCCCGGTCGTACAGGTTCGGGAGTGTCTCGCCGCGCTCGAACGCCGCGAACACCTGGCAGGCGAAGCGCGCGCGGGCCGCGCGCCCGGGGAAACTCGCGACATGCGGCGTGATGGTGACTCTGGGGTGCGCCCATAGCGGGCCTTCGGGCGGCAGCGGCTCCGTTTCGAAAACGTCCAGCACCGCGGCTTCAGTGTGAGAAGTCTCCAGC
>Ga0224723_1000878_pt1 | contig 19588 bp, 16 predicted proteins | sample Balambano_FR2_Me_FD_161647 | JGI IMG/M metagenome (GOLD analysis project Ga0224723, IMG submission 161647) | Freshwater sediment microbial communities from Lake Towuti, South Sulawesi, Indonesia - Balambano_FR2_MetaG | ecosystem: Environmental > Aquatic > Freshwater > Lake > Sediment | place...
ACCTGGTTGAGCGAAGACCTGGTCGGCGGCGCGGTCGAAGACCTGCTGGCGCTGGCGGCGCGTGAAGGCACACCAGACCTGATCCTGACCGATCCGTTCCTGAGCGCGGCGGCGCTGGCGGCGGAAGCGCTGGATGTGCCGCAGGTGGTGTGTGGCTGGCTGGCGCAGCGCGAAATGCGCGACGAGTTCCTGTTCCCGGTGCAGAAGACGCTCGGCAGCGACAGCCGCGAACGGCTGGAACGGTTGTGTGCGCGCTTCGGCTTGCGTGGGCGCTACTTCTCGCCCGGTCCGACACCTGCTATCCTCAGTCCCCATCTGCACATCAGCTACTTCACGCCGCGCTGGTATGCTGCTGATGAAGACACGCTGCTACCGCAAACGCTCTTCGTCGGCGGTGCGCCGCAGCCACCGAGCGACGCACCACCCACTTGGTTGACCGACATCCCCGCCGACGCGCCAATTGCGTTGATCACGCTCGGTACGACGTTCGCGGGCGATCTCGGCTTCTATTCGTGGGCGGCGCAAGCGGCGGCGCGGGCGGGGTTTGTGCCGATTGTCGTGATCGGCTTCCATCCGTTCACGGCGGAGGAGAAGGCGCAGTTGAAAGCAGCGCTACCGAAAACGACGCGGCTGCTGAACTGGATACCGTTCGATCATGTGCTGCCGCGTACTCGGCTGATGTTCCATCACGGCGGCATGGGGACGACGCACGCGGCGCTGGTGCATGGCATCCCGCAGGTGGTCGTGCCGCACGCGGCGGATCAGCGTGGGCAGGCGCGGCGGGCGGCGCAGGCGAAGGTCGGGCTGAACCTGACGTCGCATGATGTGAAGCAGGGGATGCTGTTCCAGGCGGCGCGGGCGCTCGCGGCAGACGAGACTGTGCTGGCGAACTGCCGCGCCTTCGCCGACGAGATGGCGGCGCTCGGCGGGGCAGCGCGTGCGGCTGCGGCGGTGGAGGGGGTGATTGCAAGTGAGGTATAATCAAGGTACTGAGGGCTGCGAGGTGACACCATGGCTGATCGAGAATTGACCATCCACGTTCCAGAGCATCTATTGCATGATGTCGAGTCAGCACAGATTGATGTGCAGAGCATTGTCGTTGAAGCGCTGCGCAGCGCGCTTACGCAGAACACCACGCCTGTGCGTTTGAAGATGCCCAGCCGCGAAGACATCGAACGTAATATCGCCGAGTCGTTGCTACTCCAGCGGACTGCCCCAGAGCGCCAACGAAAGTTAGGACTGCATTTCGGTCAGGCATGGGTCAGCGACGATTTCGACGATCCACTGCCAGATGAATTCTGGCTGGGCGAAGACACATGAATTACCTGTTGGACACTCATCACATCCACTCCGGCGCGTTCATGCCCAGCAAGCCCAGCACGCGGCGGAACACGACTTGCGCCGCGCGATAGAACCGCAGCCGCGCCTTCGCTACCTCCGGCGCAACTTCGCTGTGCAGCACACGCACATTATCATAGATCGGGTGGAAGGTCTGCGCCAGTTCGAGCGCGTAGAACGCCACGCGGTACGCTTCCAGATTGCGCGCCGCCAGTTCGATCACCTCGCCCAGTTCCAGCGCCTTGCGGATAAAGCGCAGTTCGTCCGCGCCGAGCAGATGCACATCCGCACCGTCATCGGTCATGCCGCGCGCCGTCGCCTCGCGGAAAATGCCCGCGCAGCGCACATGCGCATTCTGGATGTAGTAGACTGGGTTCTCGTTCGACTGGCTCACCGCCAGATCGAGGTCAAACGTCAGGTGCGTGCTGGGCGTGCGCGCCAGCATGAAATAGCGCACCGCGTCCGCCGCCGCTGCGGGCGTAATGCGCTCGCTCACCAGTTCGTCAATCAGGTCGTCCAGCGTATCGAAGACGCCGCGCCGTGTGGACATGCGCACTTCCTTGCCGTCACGCATCGTCCGCACCATCTGGTTGATGATGACCCGTATCTTTGATGGGTCTTCGCCAAGCGCACCGACCGCATACTGCACAATCTTGTACTGCGTGCCGTGATCCGCCCCCAGAATATTGACGCATATATCAAAGCCGCGCTCGAGCTTGTTCATGTGATACGCGATGTCCGGCAGCGTGTACGTCGGTTCGCCGCTGCTCTTGACGAGTACGCGGTCTTTGTCATCGCCGAACGCTGTCGTGCGGAACCACATCGCTTCGCCCTTGCCGCCTGCTTCGGCGCGCGTTTCTTCGTCGGCATTTTCCGGCAGTGCCGCTTTGTAGACATGCCCGCGCTCCTGCAATTCCTCCAGCTCCGTCCAGATCGCGCCGCTTTCGTACAGGCTGTTCTCGTTGAAAAAGACATCGTGGGTAATTTTGACGCGCGCCAGGCTGCCCTTGATCCACTCGAACATGCGCTTTTCAGCGTAGTCCTTGAACGGCTGCCAGTCGGCATCCGCCAGCGCATCGCCGTGTTCCTTCACCAGATCAGCGGCGAAGTCGAGCAGGTACTCGCCCTGATAGAACTCATCAGCAGGCGGGACTTCAATATCACGCCCCAACGCTTGCAGATAGCGCACGCGCAGGCTGTTGCCCAGGTTACGCATCTGCCGCCCGGCGTTGTTGAAATAATATTCACGCTCGACGTTGTAGCCCGCTGCCTCCAGTACGCGCGCCGTCGAATCGCCGATGATGCCACCGCGCGTGCGCCCGATCGTGATCGGACCCGTCGGGTTGGCGCTGACGAATTCGACCTGCGCGCGCTTGCCGTTGCCGATGTCGAGCGCAAACAGCCCGTCGCCTTCCGCGATGATCGCCTCCACCTGCGCCTTCAGCCAGTCCTCGCTCAGGCGGAAGTTGATGTAGCCCGGCGGCGCAATTTCAACCGCTGCGATGAAATCCGTACTGGCGATATGCTTCATGATGCGATGGGCGATTTCCAGCGGCGGCAGCCCGGCGGTCTTCGCGAGCGCCAGCGCCACCGACGCGGCATAGTCGCCCTGTTCCGGGCGCTTCGGCGGGCGAATATCGACAGCAGGCAGGTCAAACGCAGGCAAATCACCCGCCGCCTGCGCGGACACGATGGCGTTCGTCACGAGCGCAGCGATTTCATTCGGCAGCAGTTTCAAGATATCGACTCTCCGTTCATTTGAAAACCCTCACCCCCAACCCCTCTCCCGAACGCCGAGTACGGCTGGGAGAGGGACTTCCAGAGGAGTCGCCTACATGTTTGTCATTAGACCACAATGACGTGTTCCACGAGTCTTCTTGACTCCCCTCTCCTAGCGCTACTCTGCGTTTGGGAGAGAGGTAGGGGGTGAGGGCAATGGATAGGCAATTCTCGCCAGCATCGCCCGCAGCGTTTCCAGCGGCAAGCCGACGACGTTGCTGTAGCTGCCGTCGATGCGCGCCACCGGACGGAAGCCCTCATGCTGGATGGCATAGCTGCCCGCCTTGTCAAACGGGTCGCCCGTCGCAATATAGGCGTCAATCTCGGTATCGCTGTAGTCGCGCATCGTGACTGTCGTGAGCGTGAGTTCGGTCAATACCTCACCCCCCAGCCCCCTCTTCGTAAACGGAGAGGGGGAGCGTGATTCGTGTAAACTCCCCTCTCCGCGCGCGGAGAGGGGAGTTAGGGGTGAGGTGAGCGTCAGCGCCGTACACACGATGTGATTGCGCCCCCGCAGCCGCCTCAGCATCGCGCGCGCATCATCCGCATCCACAGGCTTGCCGAGAATCTCGCCGTCCAGCACGCCAATCGTATCGGCGGCGAGAATGACGACCGTATCGGCTGCCAGGACTATGACAGATTGTCCCCGATCAACCTCACCCCCATCCCCTCTCCGCGTGCGGAGAGGGGTAGGAGTCGAGCTAGAGTCGACTTGATGCGGGGTGAGGTCTGCCACCGCCTGCGCTTTTTCGATGCTCAGGCGGCGCACGTAAACGAGCGGCGCTTCACCCGCGCGCTGTGTCTCGTCAATATCGGGCTTGATGACGGTGAAGGCAATGCCGAGCGAGGCGAGCAGTTCGCGGCGGCGCGGCGAACCGGACGCCAGCACAAACTTCGTCTCAGGCACGTCCGTTGCCAATGGCATCATCGTCATCGTCGTCGTATTCTTCTTCGTCCCAGTCCTCGTCGTCGTCCCAATCTTCGTCATCCATCCAGTCCATGCCATGCACATGACCGTGCTGGAGTTCTTCCTCGGTCGCTTCGCGCACCCCGACCACTTCGACATGATAGGTCAGCGTCTTGCCTGCCAGCGGCGGGTTGAAGTCAATCGTGACAACTTCGGGCGTGATTTCGCGCACGAATGCCACGTAAATATCGCCTTCCTCGTCTTCGACCTCAATCGCCATCCCGATTTCCAGGTCCTGCATGTGTGCCACATCTTCGCGTGGGATTTCGTCAATGTCTTCGGGATCGTATTCGCCGTAGGCATCGTTGGGTTCCAGCGTAACGCTCATCTTGTCACCCAGCTTCTTGCCCGCCAGCGCCGTCTCCAAGCCCGGCACGATATTTTCCGCGCCGTGCAGATATTCCATCGGTTCGTCCGCTTCCGTCTGTGCAACCACCTGCCCTTCGACTTCCAGCGAGTACGCCAGACTGACGACGACACCATCTGCGATCACATTGGGGGTCATGAGGTATCCTTTCCTGGACCCGAATTGCTGCACGATTTTAAGCGAGGACGCGCGATAAATCCACCTTGTGAATAGTGCAGAGTGCAAGGTGCATAGTGCAGAGTAAATTCTGGTAGAGACCTCGTTGAGCGTATCACTCGAACACCGTACCCAGAACATCGAACATTGTACTTTGCACTCTGTACTTTTAACATTCCCACAGCAGCATTTCGAGTATAGTTATCGTGAGACCGTTGTTTCAAATTCGTTGCTGATATTATGCATACGCCCATTCGCGCCGCACATCGCGGAACACTGCTGGTGTTCGTCGTCATTCACGCCGTCCTCGTCACGGTCGTCAACCTGCTGCTGTTCGCCAACGGCACGTTTCACCCGCTGCTGGCGTGGACAGGCGGCATGGTCAGCGGCACGCTGGTCGTGAACGCTGTGCTGCTGGTCATCCTGATGGGTGGTATCTGTCTGGGGTTCGGGCGCCTGCGTCCCTATGATGTCGGCTGGATTCCGGCACACCTGCGCCCTGGCGTGCTGGCGACGCTGGCGTTGTGGACAGCAGCGCAGGTCATTCATCTGCTGGCAGGCTGGCTGGCACACGGGCAGGTTGCCCTCGCCCCACCGTTAGGGGCGGGCGGCGGCATTGTGCTGCTCGGTTTGCTCGTCGGGCAGGTGTTCGGCAACGCGCTCTTTGAAGAGCTGGCGTATCGCGGTTTCCTGTTCCCACAGCTCTACCTGCGCATTCACGGCGACGGTCGCCAGCCCTGGCTGCGCTTCGTGCTGACGCTGCTCATCTCACAAACGATCTTTGCATTGGTGCATATCCCCAACCGCCTGTATCTCGGTATGACCATCAGCGAGATCATCCCCGATCTGGCGCTGCTAACGGTGTGGGGGGTGTTGTTTACGCTCATCTACCTGCGCACGGATAACCTGTTTCTGGTTGTGGGTATTCACGCGCTCGGCAACGCGCCCACCACGCTCTTCGCCACAGCGCCCGTCTTGCAGGGCAGCGGCGCTTCGCTGCTGATCTACGCGCTGGCGGCGGTTGGCGTGTTCGGCTTGCCACTGCTGCTGCGCGCGTGGCAGAAACGACCACGCCAACCCGACACGCCAGTCACTCAGGATGAGGCTAGGGATGGGCTTATGGCGGGCGCAATGCCGGAGTCGTTGTGATGTCTAAGCCGATAGTTGTATCGTTTCAACGGACGGCAAGAATGCCGTCCGTACAAAATTGTGAGTGTAGGAACGCCATTTATGGCGTCCGCAACGCAATTTATTTCGGTTTCTGGCTTAGCCTGTGGTCGCCTGCGTGGACGCAGTGGAGCGTGGCGCAAAGCCGATCTTGTCCTTGATCAGTTCAAAACCTCGCTTCGGCTGCTGGTACACCCAGCCGATATTCTGTGCCTGTGCGCCGGGTGCATCCAGATCGATCCAGTAGCAGACCCCTTTGTAGGGGCAGGTGTAGGTGCGTTCGGTCACGCGCAAATATGTCATGTCGACGGCTTCCGGCGCAAAGTACCAGTTGCCTTCAACAGTGATCACCGATTGATTGAGGATGCCCGTCGCGATGATGTCGCCCGTATGGGTCTGGATGGTGTGGGTGGTCATACTTCCTCAAGTAGCTTCACAAACTCTTCTACTGTTAGCCCCGCCCGCTTGATAATCGAACGCAATGTTCCTCGCGGAAGCGGCTTTTTACTTACAGGTACAGGAACAGTTCGGGCAGGTTGCGGTTCATCGCGTCGCATCTGAACATGACTACCTTTTTGCCGAGAAACATAGAACCCTGCTTTTTGCAGGGCTTTGATGCAGGCATCTGGATTGACGCTGGGCAAGGCATTCATATGTCCAGGACCAATGCTTGTTCGGAAGGAATGACTTGCACATCCTCAGGTGGTATGGTCTCCCCATGCGCCGCCAGGTCGTCAATGTGAAGCTCAATCGCTTCCTGAATCATGCGGATTGCGTCTTCAACCGATTCGCCCATGCTCGCGATCCCCAAACTGGGGCATTCGACCCAGTAAGGGGTTTCTTCATCCGCTTCACTGCGATGAATGATGATTTTGCGCACGCTGATGTTCCTTACTCGTTGTTTACCTCAGTGTAACGCAACTGACGCAGTTGGGACGTATAAAATTACACGGCGCTAAGATTACGCCAACATGAACTCACGAACCTCTTGCGTTGTGTGTGCCTGCCCGTCATCAACCCGCCGTGCGTGCGCTGTCATCGGCAAGCCGCCCTGTGGGCGTAGTGTGATCAGCGCTTCCGGTGTCACCACCTGCCCTGGCGCGAGTTCGAGCGTCCAACGCTGCACAATCGTCGCCAGCAGCAGCCGTGCCTCCATCATGGCAAAGCTGTTGCCAATGCACACGCGCGGTCCGGTCGAGAACGGGATGTAGGCATACTTCCTGATCTGCTTTTCCAGTTCCGGGTCAAAGCGCTCCGGGCGGAAGACCTGTGCGTCGTCACCCCACCAGCGCGGGTCACGATGCGTCACGATTGGGAAGATGTTGACGCTCGAACCCTTCGGGATCAATACGTCGCCCACCTGCACATCCGCAATCGCTGCGCGCCCGAAGACAGGGACAGCGGGCATCAGCCGCATCGACTCTTTGACGACCATCTCGGTGTATGGCAGTGCGCGCAGATTTGCCAGCGTTGGCGCACGTCCCGCCAGCACTCGATCGACTTCTTCATGCAGCTTCTCGCGCACCTGCGGGTTGCGCGACAGCAGCACGAACGTCCAGTTGAGCGAGTTGGCGGTCGTCTCATGCCCTGCCATGAACAGCGTCACCAGTTCATCGCGCACCTGTTCGTCGGTCATACCAGTGCCGTCATCATCACGCGCTTCCAGCAGCATCGATAGCAGGTCGCCCTTGTCCGTCCCCTGCGCGCGGCGTTCGGCAATCAGTCCGTAAAACATCTCGTCCACATCGCGGATGGCGCGGCGTGTGCGCAGTTCGTTCGGTGTCGGTACCCACGTCGGGATGAACGAGTTCTGGTCGTTCGACGTTTCCTGGAACACATTCATGATATGTTCCATGCGGTCAGCGTCGCGGCTGCCATCGACATCGAACACCGATTTGGTGACAATCTTGTACGCCAACCCTGCCATCTCGTGCGCCACATCCAGCCGGGCGCCATCGCGCCAGTCGCGCATCTGCGCCAGCGTGTAATCGACCATCACCTCGGCATACCCTTCGATGCGTTTGGCATGGAATGCGGGCTGAATCAGCTTGCGCTGGCGCTTCCAGAAGTCGCCGTCGCTCGTCACCAGCCCGTTGCCCATAAAGCGCGCCATGCCGCGTTTGCGATCTTTGTAGCCGTGATCCTTATGGAACTTGTCCGCCTGCGTCAGCAGAATTTGCTGGTAGTGATCCGGGTGGGCGAACATGAAGTTATGCGAGCTGCCAAAGCTGAGCTTCCAGACATCGCCGTACTTCTTAAAGCCGTCCTGAATCGAGCCGAGGAAATCCTTGCCGATTTCAGCACCCAGTTGCAGTTGTTGGATGATGTTGTCGGCAGGCTTGGGTCCTGGCACAGTCGATTGCACAGTTGACATAAAAGACACTCCGAAAGATAATGGACGTTACGTTTACTATCTACATGATACAAATGCTGGTCTAGCTGTCAACAACGAGGTTGGGCGCAATGGACAATACTGGACACCCGTCTACTGCTACGATTGCCGAAAAGCTGGATCGCCGCCAACGCCGGACGCGGACGGCACTGCGCAAGGCGCTGATGGAACTCATCACCGAAAAGAGCTTCGACGCGATCACGCTTCAGGATATTGTTGATCGGGCGGACATCAGCCGCGCCACCTTCTACCTGCACTACAAGGACAAGGAAGATTTGCTCTTTAAGAGCATGAAAGATATTTACGATGAACTCGCCAGCAAGTTGCAGGGAATGCACGATCAGGAAGCAGTACAGCAAGCTATCGCCACAGGCAATCACGACTACTTCTGCGACCCGACGGACTTCGAGCATGTGGCGGATCATGCAGATTTTTACCGTGTCATCCTGAGCGAGCAGGGGGTAGCATCGTTCGTGGTGCAGGTGCGCAAATATCTGGCTCAGGTAATATACACCGACTTCTGTGGCGCGCTGGGCAACACCCACGAGTCGCGGCTGCCCGCCGATCTTGTCGCGCATACGCTGGCGGGCGCGCAGGTTGGCGCGATTAGCTGGTGGCTGGAACACGGCAAGCAGTACACACCGGAACAGATGTCGCGCATGTTTTACTATCAGATGGCGTTCGGGCTATGGTGGTCGTTGGGCGCTCCGGCGGGGTCGCCGCCGGAGCATACACAGATCGCGTGAACCCACCTATACTTGAGTGAGAAGCATAGCAATGATGGAGACGCACTATGGCAGCAATTGCCGACATGACGCTTGAGGATTTGAAAGACCTCATCGTAACTGTGATAGAAGAACAGCGAGCAAGTCATTTCTTCGGACAGCTTGACATGGATGATGCTGAGTTAGGGCTGATGGATACCCGGGATAATCGCTCACTTGAGGAAGTTTTCGCCTCAATTGAGCAAAACCGCTGGACACCTCCCGCAGATGCGCCTTCGCCCGCAGAAATGATCCGTGAAGATCGCGACAGCCGATGACGCTCTATGTCGTTGATGCTACGGTTGTAGCTGAGTACATTCTTACAGGACCAAACACACATAATGCGCGTGCTTTTTTTCTTGGCGCACTTACAGGTGACGTATTCACTGTCCCCGAACTGTGCCTTAACGAATGCACAAACGTGATTTGGAAGGCTGTCCAATTTCGCGGGATGCCACAAGCACAAGCAAATCAGGCATTACAAAATTTGAAGAAGTTGCCACTGAAGCGGGCGCCAACGAAGGCAATATTGGATGTGGCTTTAGAGATTGGTTTGAAGCATCATCTTGCAGTTTACGACGCGCTGTACATCGCGTTGGCATTACGCAGTAAAAATCCGTTTGTGACGCTAGATGCCAAACAAGAGCGCGCAGCGCATGCTGAAGGCGTTCTTGTCACACCTATGTCGCGCTTCACGTAGAGCACAGACAGCAACTCAAAACAGCAACCTTGCGGCTGCCTGACGAACAGTCATCAGTACAGCCACGAGGTGACAAATCGAGCGTCCCTAGCGCCGACCGACCAGATAGACCGTCCCGCTACACGGCGTTCCATCAATCGTCTCGTTGATGACCATTTCGCCGTTCAGCGCTGTGGGCGACGTAAAGGTCAGCCGCAGTTGCGCGTTCGAGCCGCCGCCAAAGTCGAAACTGCCCAGAAACATGTTGCCACCCTGGAAGGTGTAACGATCACCATCCACGATGATCACAGCCGGATCACTGGTCGTGCTGATGTCCGCGATAAAGTTCACGCCGGAAAAGATTTCCGTCGTTGGGACAGTAATGCTATTCGTGCCACGACACGAAATCGCCATGTTCGCGTTCAGCGTCAGCGACCAGCGCCCGGACTGCGGCACAATCGAGCCGCCTGCCGTCGTGCCACCGGTTGCGGGCGCGGGGTCACTGCTACCACCACCGCTGCTGGCGGGGGGAGGCGGCGGATTGTTGGTGATTGGCACAATCGGTGGCGCGGCGACTTCGCCTACGCTGTCGCAATCGCCCTGCTCATCCACCTGCTCGCGCGCGACCCACAACTCGTTCGCGGCGGATTGCGGCGCTGCCTGTTCCTTATCAACACGGAACCATTCGCTGCCATCATCGGCAACTGCGAAGCCGATCACATCAATATCGACATTGGGCGGCAGGAAGGCGACCGACGAGCGATTCGTCCCTGGTCCTACGCGCAGCTGCGCCGTGTTCGCCGTGTCCACGCTGACGGTACAGGGTTCAGCAGGTGCAGAGACGGTCGTGGTAGCTGCGCCATCGCCCGCCGTCGCGATGACATCATCGCCGTCGAAACTGTCGATCATTTCGATGATTGCCGTGAGTGTTTCCTCAATCTCATCGAATGGCGTCACTGCATCCAGTGACAGGAACAGATTGTCGCCCACACGTGCAGTCGCGAACATCAAAACATCGTTGCGCTCAACTGAGGTATAGATCACCGCGTCAAAGGGCGTTGACGGCAGCGGGAGTATTTCGTCATTGACCGGCTCGTCATATTCTGACTCGTAAGCGATCAGCAACGCTTCTGTCGCATTGGCAGGCGTTTCGTCATCAAGAATGCGCTCCATCGCCTGCGGATCCAGCACCAGAATCGACGAATCCCCATTCTCAAACAGCGACCCGGCTCCAAACCGATTCACTTCTTCCCAGCCATCGGGAATGACCATCGTGTAGCCGCCGTTAAACTCGACAGTTTCACCCCGTTGTGCCAGCGCGGGCAGCGCCCACAGGCACAGCATGACCAACAATAAAGACCGAACCATGCGCATACCAGGTCTCTCCCCAGGACTCTTTGAACAAAGACAATCACACATAGCGCAGGAATACACATGCGCCTGATAATACGAGTCTATAGGAATGCCCCTCGCGATTGCGTAAAGATATAGCCTCAAGGATCAAAAGCAGTAGAAGCAAGATACGCTGGAGCCAACTGAAGTGACATAGGAATTCACACGATGGTGCGGCGCTTCGTCATATCCCTTGTTTGCCTGCTGCTTCTCTCGCTTGCTCCTCTTGCTCTGGCGCAAGACCTGGACGAGTCAATCTCTGACAATGGCTTTACTTATCTCTATCCTTCAGAATGGGCATACGAAGACGGTATGGCTGGCATTGTGATCACCAATAATGAAGCCATGTTCGCTCCCGATGCTGCTGCTCAAAGTATCCCCGCCGACATACTGCGCGTCCAAATTGCCGGGCGAGAGTTTGTCAAATACGCGACAGCAGGAGTACCTTCGGCAAAAGTAGCCGTCGTGTTCTTCGCCTCGTTTATGATGCTTCCTGGCGATTTAAGCATTGGCAGCTTCAACCATGCTGAATTTGCACGCTTTGAAGCGCGTGACCCATCAACGGGCATTCTGCATGTGGTCTATGGGCTGGATTTTGGGAGCGCCCTGACCCTGGTTTCAGTGGCGATGGGCAGCGATTATGAAGAAGAACCGCCTGTTATCATCGATATGATCACCAGCATTACCTATGCGCCGCCACCCCGCCCATCCGTCAGTGATAGCGACACGATTGCTTATGGGGATGAGTTCGTAAGCGAACTGACCGAGGAGGCAGACGAGCAATCGCTGGTCTTTGAGGGCAGCGCGGGTGATCTGGTGACGATCAGTATGAATTCTGAAGCGTTCGACCCGCTGCTTCGCCTCTATTCCGAAACCAGTGATGAACCCCTCATCGTACATGATGATGTTTCAACCCTGGCGCAGGGAGGGACAAACGCCAAGATCGCCTATTTCCCGCTCCCGGAAGATGGCAGATATGTCATTGTCGCCACCACCGTACACGGGATTGGGGAGTACACGCTGACGCTTCAAGAAGGCATCATTCCCGTTGAAACCCGTATGAGTTTCGAGAATATGTCTCCAAGCATTGCCTACGGCGATACTGTCACAGGTGCATTAGACAGACCCAATGCAGAAATGTTCTACATTTTTGAAGGCAGCGCGGGCGACGTGGTCACGATTACCATGATCGCCGAAAATGAAGATGAATTGGATACCGTGCTGGAGCTTTACGCTGCACGTGCATTTGATACCAGAGATCGCGTCCCGCTTGCCCGCGATGATGATATGCCTGACAGCTTTAACTCGCAGATCGCCAATTATGTCCTGCCAGAAGATGGCAAGTATCTCATCATTACTAGGGGACTTCATGGCGAAGGCGAAGGCGAATATACGCTGACGCTGGAACGAGATGGCGACACCCAGCCGTAAACCCCAATTTACCTCACCCCGTCCCCTCTCCGCCTGGAGAGGGGTGCGATCCGGACTCGAGTCTGTTTTGTTCGGGGTGAGGTTTATGGCAAGTGCTTAGCTTTACTTGTGATCCTTCAGTGCGCCGTGCGCAGCCGCCAGCCGCGCCACTGGTACGCGGAACGGTGAGCAACTCACGTAGTTTAGCCCGGCGTTATGACAGAACATGATGCTCTTCGGGTCGCCGCCGTGTTCACCACAAATGCCGATCTCAAGGTTCGGGCGTGTCGCGCGTCCCTTTTCGACCGCAAAGCGGATCAGCGAACCCACGCCCTGCTCATCCAACACCTGGAACGGATTTTCGGGCAGCAGACCGTTTTCGACGTACTGGAGCAGGAACTTTCCCTCAGCATCATCGCGGCTGATGCCGAACGTCGTCTGCGTCAGGTCGTTGGTGCCAAAGCTGAAGAACTCGGAATACTTCGCCATCTTGTCGGCGATCAGCGCCGCGCGCGGCAGTTCGATCATCGTGCCGACCTTGTAGTAGAAGCACAAGCCCTCTTTGTTGAACATCTCTTCCGCCACGCGGTCAATGATCTCCTTGAGCGCCTTGACTTCGCTGTCAGTACACGTCACCGCGACCATGATTTCGGCGCGCACATCAATCCCTTCCTGGATCAACTGGCACGCCGCGCGGAACAGCGCCCGCACCTGCATCTCGTTTATCGCCGGGCGGACGATGCCGAGCCGCGCCCCGCGTAGACCGAGCATTGGGTTGAACTCTTGCAGGTTCTCCACCGACCTCATCAGTTCTTCGATACGCGCCAGTTCGTTCGGGCGATCACCCAGCAAACGCAAGCCAGCCGCACGCAGCGCCAGTTGTTCGTGATTGGGCATAAACTCATGCAGCGGCGGGTCGAGCAGGCGGATGATGACGGGCAGCCCGTCCATCGCCTTGAGGATGCCGTAGAAGTCATCGTGCTGGAAGACTTCAAGTTGTTCCAGATAACGCCCTTCTTCTTCGCTGTTCGGCTCGCTCAAAATCATCGCCTGCACAATTGGCAACCGTTCTTCCTGGAAGAACATATGCTCCGTGCGGCACAGACCGACACCTTCCGCGCCATAATCGCGCGCGCGGCGGGCATCTTTGGGGTAATCGGCGTTGGCGTACACATGCAGTTTGCGGAAATCGTCCGCCCATGCCAGCAGCTTGCGCAGGTTGGTTTCACGCGCGAAATCGGGTTCGACGCGCTCGATTTCACCGACAAACACTTCGCCCGTACCGCCGTCAATCGAGATCGTATCGCCTTCGTTGACAACGTTATCGCCCACGCGCATCCGCCGCCCCTTGACATCGATCTCCAGCGCTTCCGCACCGCAGACGCACGGCACACCGAACTGACGGGCGACAACGGCTGCGTGGCTGGTCGCGCCACCGCGACTGGTCAGAATGCCCTTCGAGGCGAGCATCCCGTGTACATCGTCCGGCTTGGTTTCCGGGCGCACCATGATGACTGCCTTGCCCGACTTGCCCCATTTTTCGGCAACATCGGCGTCAAACGCGACGATCCCGACTGCCGCGCCCGGCGAGGCATTAATGCCTTTGGCGATATAACGCCCTGCTTTGACCGCCTTGTCCTTCAGGTCAATATCGAACTGCGGGTGCAGCAGTTGCAGCACATGATCCGGCTTGACGCGCAGCACGGCTTCCTGTTTGCTGATCATGCCTTCCTGCGCCATTTCGACAGCGATGCGGACGGCGGCGCGGGCAGTGCGTTTGCCATCGCGCGTTTGCAGCATCCACAATTTGCCGCTTTCAATCGTAATTTCGACATCCTGCATGTCGCGGTAGTGCTTTTCCAGACGATCCGCAATCGCGATGAATTCGCCGTAGACGTCCGGCATTTCGCGTTCCAGGTCGGCAATCGGCTGCGTATTGCGGATGCCCGCCACCACGTCTTCGCCCTGCGCGTTCATCAGGTAATCGCCAAACAGCCGCTTTTCGCCCGTCGCCGGGTTGCGCGTGAAGGCGACGCCTGTGCCGCTGTTCGCGCCCAGGTTGCCGAAGACCATCGTCTGCACGTTGACGCCCGTCCCCAGATTGTGCGGGATGCCTGCCGCGTTGCGGTAATCGAACGCGCGCTTGCCATTCCACGACTTGAACACGGCTTCGACCGCCAGTTCGAGCTGGCGTAGCGGGTCCTGCGGGAACGGCTCGCCTACTTCGGCGGCGAAACGCTGCTTGTATTCATTGGTCACGCCAAACCAGTCTTCGGCGTTCAATTCGGTATCGGACTTCACGCCGCGCTGCTTTGTGACTTCGGTCAGGTAATGTTCAAACACATCATCGTCAATGTTCATCACGACAGAGCCGAACATATGCACCAAGCGACGATAGGCGTCATAGACAAAGCGCGCGTCGCCCGTCAGTTTGACCATCGTTTCGGCAATGGCGTCGTTCATGCCCAGGTTCAGCACCGTGTCCATCATGCCGGGCATCGAGAACTTGGCACCGGAACGCACACTGACCAGCAGCGGTTTATCGGTGCTGCCAAAGCGCTTGCCCGTGCGTTCTTCCACGCCCTTCAGCGAGTCCAGCACCTGCTCCCACATGTCTTCCGGGAAGACACCATTCGCGTCCATGTAGGCGTTGCACGCTTCGGTGGTGACGGTGAAGCCGGGCGGCACGGGAACGCCCGCGCGCGTCATATCAAACAGACCCGCGCCCTTGCCACCCAGCAAGGCGCGCACGGCATCCCATGACGGCACGAGTGCTTCAACGGCTTCGATTTCGTCGAACAGATAAACCCAACGCTTCTCCGGCATTGGCTTTACCGTGCGCTTTTTGGCACGGTCAACGACTGGTGAAGTAACTGCGACCATGTGTAAATCCCCCTAAATGGTCAATATAGTTATGAACAAGGGGTTTCAACCCCTTGCGAGAAACCCAATATCCAGGCAAGGGGCTGAAGCCCCTTGTTCGTGAGACGTGATATTCAATTGAATTGTTGCACTCCCTGCCATCACTCCCTACTGACAGACGGCAGGGATTCAACAGACGATTGTCATGAGACGCGCGGCTGGTAGGTCTTAAGCGAGCGGATGTACTGCGCACGCTCGAAGGCGCTGGGGTCGGCGGCGTTCATCTGGCTGACACTGCCGCGCATCTGGCGCACAGAGGCATAGTCGTGTTCCTCCATCCATTTGCGCATCCCCGCCTCCACCACGCCGATATGCTCGATACCACTGCGCAGCAGTGCCGACGCCATCATCGTCACATTCGCGCCCGCCATCATCAGCTTGATCACATCATGTCCGGTGTGAATACCGCTGGTCGCCGCGAGATCAATCTTGACACGCCCGAAGAGCAGCGCGATCCACGTCAGCGGCAGCCGCAGCGCCTGTGGCGTACTCAGCAGCACGTTCGGCACGACTTCCAGCGTTTCCAGGTCAATGTCCGGTTGGTAGAAGCGGTTGAACAGCACCAGCCCGTCCGCGCCCACGCCTGCCAGCTTGTGCGCGGTATGGGCGAGATTGCTGAAGAACGGGCTGAGCTTGACCGCGACCGGAATGCTGATCGCCGCCTTGACCGCTTTGACGATCTCCAGCATGTTCGCTTCGACCGCTTCACCGCTTTCATGTACATCCGTCGGGATGCTGTAGATGTTCAGTTCAAGTGCGTGCGCCCCGGCGCTTTCCATCTTGCGCGCGAACTTGACCCAGCTGCCGGGCGTCGTCCCGTTCAGACTGGCAATGATCGGGATGCCGACCGTCTTGCGCGCGGATTCGATCAGACGCAGGTAATCTTCCGTCCCGACGTGATAGATGTCCGGCTCCGGGAAGTACGAAAGCGCCTCCGCAAAGCTTTCTGTGCCGTAGACCATATAGTGGTGCATTGCCTCGCGTTCCTGGCGAATCTGCTCCTCAAACAAGGAGTACAGTACAACTGCCCCTGCTCCGGCTGCCTCCATGCGCTGGATGTTTTCGAGCTTTTCCGACAGCGGACACGCCGAGACTACAAGCGGCGAGCGCAGCGTCATTCCCAGGTAATTCGTCGTTAAATCGAGCATCGTTATCCCCTTTTGGTGCAAAGTGCATGGTGCAGAGTGCATGGTGCAGAGTTCTCAGTTCCTAGTTCTCAGTTCGGATTTGTTCTGAACATCGAACAATCTCCGATGGACTTTGCACTGTGCACCCTGCACTAAGAACTGCGAACTAGGAACTTCCCAGTACCGGACGAGAGGCGAGATATTCATACAGCGCCCATTGCAGGCGCACGTCTTCCTGTGCCTGCGCGAAGAGTTCGCGCGCCACGTCCGGCTTGCTCATCTCCAACATGCGGAAACGGTTCTCCATGCGCAGATACTCGATCAATGGCAGCTTGGGCGCGCGTGAGTCGAGCGTCAGCGGGTGTTCGCCTTCGCCGTGCTTGTCCGGGTTGTAGCGGTAGAGCAGCCATTGACCGCTATCAACCGCTGCCTTCTGGTTGCGCATCGCCGTACTCATGTTGATGCCGTGCGCGATGCAGTGGCTATAAGCGATGATGAGCGACGGACCGTTGTACGCCTGCGCTTCGAGGAAAGCACGCAGCGTTTGCTCGTCCTTCGCGCCCATCGCCACGCGCGCTACGTAGACATGCCCGTAGCCCATCGCGATCATGCCCAGGTCTTTCTTGCCGAGCGGCTTGCCACCCGCCGCGAACTTGGCGACGGCTGCGCGCGGGGTCGCCTTGGACATCTGCCCGCCCGTGTTGGAGTAGACTTCGGTATCCATGACCAGAATGTTGACGTTGCGCCCGCTGGCGAAGACATGATCCAGCCCGCCAAAGCCGATGTCATACGCCCAGCCATCGCCGCCGACGATCCAGACATCCTTCCTGACCAGGTAATCCGCCACATCGCGCAGTCGCGCTATATCGTTCTGTACGGGCGACGCAGGCGTCGTCCCTACTGCATCCAGCCGTGCCTTTAATACCGCGACGCGCTGGCGCTGCTCATAAATCCCCGCCTCGTCGTGCTGGTCGGCTTTCAGGATCGATTGCACCAGTTCACTGCCAATCTCCGCTTCCAACCCGATCAGGAGTTCCTGTGCATATTCGACCTGCTTATCGACCGCGACGCGCATTCCCAGCCCAAACTCGGCATTGTCTTCAAACAGCGAGTTCGCCCACGCCGGACCGCGCCCGTCGCCGTTCTTCGCCCAGGGGGTCGTCGGCAAGTTGCCGCCGTAAATCGACGAACAGCCCGTCGCGTTGGCGACGATGGTGCGGTCGCCAAAGAGCTGCGAAATCAGCTTGAGATACGGCGTTTCGCCGCAGCCCGCGCACGCGCCGCTGAACTCGAACAATGGCTGCTGCACCTGCTGCTGACGAATGCTGCTGACCTTAATGTGGCGACGGTCAAGTTCGGGGATGTGTGTGAAGAACGCCCAGTTGTCGCGTTCGGCATCGCGCAGCGGCGGCTGCGGGCGCATGTTGATCGCCTTCAGGTTTGCTGCTGCCTTGTTCTTCGCCGGACACACATCCACGCACAACGCGCAGCCCGTGCAGTCTTCCGGCGCGACCTGGATCGTGTACTTCAGCCCGTGCCACTCGGTATCTTTGGCGTCGGTGGCTTTGAACGTGGCGGGCGCGTCGGCAAGCGCGGCAGGTTCGTATGCCTTGATGCGAATGACGGCGTGCGGGCAGACCAGCGCGCATTTGCCACACTGGATGCAGACGTTCGGGTCCCACACCGGGATTTCCGCCGCCAGATTGCGCTTCTCGTACTGCGCTGTACCGCTGGGATACGTGCCATCAACAGGCATCGCGCTGACAGGCAGCAAATCGCCGCGCCGCGCCAGCATTTCGCCCAGCACGCCGCGCACAAACAGCGGCGCGTCATCGCTGACAGCGGGGATGAGTTCCAGCGTCGCGCTGACGGCGTCTGGCACGGGCATTTCGTATAGATGCTCAAGCGTTTGATCGACCGCGCGCAGGTTTTGCTCGACGACCTCTTCGCCCTTTTTGCCGTAGGTCTTGGCGATGGAGTCCTTGATTTCAGCGATTGCCTCTTCACGCGGCAGCACGCCGGACACGGCGAAGAAGCACACCTGCATGACGGTGTTGATGCGCCCTGCCATGCCCGCTTCTTTCGCCACCTTTACCGCGTCGATCACGTAAACCTTGAGGTGCTTGTTCAGGATATGCTTCTGCGCGATGCGCGGCAGGTTTTCCCAGACGGCTTCCGGCGGGTACGGTGTATTGAGCAGGAACGTCCCGCCTTCAACCGCATCCGCCAGTACGTCGTAACGTTCGAGGAAGATTGGCTGGTGACAGGCGACGAAGTTCGCCTTGCTGATCAGGTAGTTCGAGCGGATTGGGTTGGGACCGAAGCGCAGGTGCGAGACGGTCATGGAGCCGGACTTCTTCGAGTCGTAGACGAAGTAGCCCTGCGCATAGTTGGGCGTGTTTTCGCCGATGATCTTGATCGAGTTCTTGTTCGCCCCGACCGTTCCATCTGCCCCCAAGCCGTAGAAGAGTGCGCGGACAACGCTATCCGGCTCAATCGAGAAGTCGGGGTCGAACGGCAGGCTGGTGTTGCCGACATCATCGGTGATGCCAACGGTGAAGTGGTTCTTCGGCTGCGGCGCGGCGAGGTTGTCAAACACCGCCTTGATCATGGCGGGTGTAAATTCCTTCGACGATAAGCCGTAACGCCCGCCCACCGCACGCGGCGGTCGCCCTTCCCACTGCTCGAAGAGCGCGGTCACTACATCCTGATACAGCGGTTCGCCCGCGCTGCCCGGCTCCTTGCAGCGATCCAGCACGGCGATGCGTTCGACGCTCAAGGGCAGCGCCGCGACCAGTCGCGCTGCGTCGAACGGGCGATAGAGCCGTACTTTGAGAATGCCGACCTTTTCGCCGTGCGCATTCAGATAATCGACTGTTTCGTGCGCCGCTTCTGCCGCCGATCCCATCAGCACGATGACGCGCTCTGCATCCGGTGCGCCGTGATATTCGTAAAGCTGGTAAGCACGCCCGGTCAGGGCGGCGAAGCGATCCATCGCGCGCTGAATGATGGCGGGTGCAGCCGCGTAGTAAGGGTTGACGGTCTCGCGCGCCTGAAAGTAGACATCCGAGTTTTGCGCCGTGCCGCGAATGACTGGACGATCCGGCGTGAGGGCGTGGGCGCGGTGG
>Ga0224723_1000879_pt1 | contig 19570 bp, 18 predicted proteins | sample Balambano_FR2_Me_FD_161647 | JGI IMG/M metagenome (GOLD analysis project Ga0224723, IMG submission 161647) | Freshwater sediment microbial communities from Lake Towuti, South Sulawesi, Indonesia - Balambano_FR2_MetaG | ecosystem: Environmental > Aquatic > Freshwater > Lake > Sediment | place...
ATGAATTTCGCTATCTGTCCAGCCCAAGACTCTCTTGGTTTGTTCGTAGGCGTAGAGCGAGTGTTTCAGTCCACGAACAAACAGGATGTTGATTTGCTCTCGGTTGGGCAGGTTTTCTACTGCCTCATAGAAATTCGTGCTGTCTGCGGTGAGCTGCAATTGATCGATCGTTTTCTGAGGCAAATTTTCTTTTACAGAGCGAATCAGGGGTTCCTCGTCGGCATCGTTGCAGCGCACGAAGATAATACCGAAGCCCTGGGTTCTCCGAAGTGCCCGGATGAGTGCCTGATATTCTTCTGCTGGCGTAGTGGGTAGTTCCTCATCCCAATCGATCGAATGTACAGTCATCGTGCTTTCTACTCCTGACTTACTTTCTGGAGTGCCAACTTAAACTCGTCAATGCCGCGAATCAGAGGATGCACATCATACCAGCACTGCATTTCTCCCTCACGATCAAAATAGCGATATTCCAGCACACAGCGACGAAACAATAGCTCTCGATAGGCTTCATCGTTATCGATTCGGTGACTCGCCGCCACACCCGCCAGCTTTGCCCACTCCTCACTCTGCACCGTCCGTCGATAAGTGTCTCGCGCCTCGGTAATTGCTCTTTGCGCTGCTCTGGCAGGAATAGGCAGGACATCGACCCGGTTAATTGCCTCTTTGCACAGCAGCATCAGTTCTCGAATATGTCCACCGCTCATCTCACACAGCCGCTGGATCACCTCCGCACTCTCAAAAATCTCCTGATCCACTGGCAACCCCTCATATCTCGTCCCTGCCGTTGCCGCTTGAATGCGTCGAGTAATGACTTCTTTTATTTTCGCAAATCCGGGCGGGTGAATCTGTCCTTCCCTGGTCTTCACCATAATCATCGGCAGCACTTGAGCATTGCCGTAGGTGTCCTTCAGGTCATTGGCTCGCTTGGAATACACCATCGAAATCGGGACGGTATAAATCAAGTGGCAATTTAACGCTTTAAGCTGTCCACTCCGTTCCAGAAAAATATCGTCGTGATTGGTGCGTCCGGTATCATCAGGAATTGGCACAATGCGATCGAGGTTATCGGCAATCACGACAAGCTGCGTTTTCCCACTCGGCAGTTTCTTCTTGCCGTCAGCGATAAATTGATTCAGCGCATCAATCAGCGAAGGGGTATGGGGATTGACCCGTCGTCGAATTTCTTGCCGCAGCGTTGGCGTTGCCCGAATCGCAGTGCTGAGTTTACCAAACTGGCTCAACTGCGCCTCAATCGGCAGCTTGTCGAATGAAATTTCAGTCAACATCAGGTCTTCAAACGATCGCCACCGATCGCGCAACCAGCTTCGTAAGGGCTGAGAGTCAGCGGCTTTCAAGTCTTCGAGCAAATGGCGCGTACTTGCCAGCAAAATGTCTACATATTCCGCATCTTCTGGATCAACGTCCTGATCGTCCGCCTCAAAATAGACCACAAAGCAGCCATTCTCTTCCAGATATTGCTTTAACCGCAGCAGTTCCGTAGATTTTCCCGCGCCCCGATGCCCCACATAAAGCTGACAGGTCGCCTTGCTCTCCGATCGCCGAATCTCATTTCCCAAATCCACAAAAACGTTATTGTCGCCCCGAACTTCCCGACACTCCACATACACCGGATCACCCGCAGGCAAGGGACGAAACGGATCAAACGAGTTGTAAATTCGGGTCAAAACATCGCTCATGGGCATCATCTTCGATCGTCTCTTTATCCTACTGAGAAACCGAGTAAAGGCGGCTATTTTCACGCTTCAAGCAACAGAGGCAATGCTTCAGGTATAAAAGGCGATCGCTCCCCTGCCAATCAAAATGTATCGCCTACAAAAGACAATGTTTCAAGCGACAAAGGCAATGTTTTGAGTGCAAAAGACGATCCGTTCCACCCCAATGCTCGATCGCTCAGGTGCAAATCGTGAAGGGTTGAGTGGGCGATCGAAACCTAACCTCCTCTCAAAGTCCCCAAGAATGGAGGATTTAGGGGGCTGCAACACCTCTCACACTCATTCAACATTTCGATCAGAAATTTGAGCCGGACCAAACTCATCCGGCAATTGTTCGATCGGAATCTTCAACTCACGACACAGTGCCTTGACTTGAGGAATATTTGGTCTTGCTGCTGATTCGCCAGATTCCCAGCGTTGATAAGTGCGAAGCGGAATTCCGCAGCGTCTCGCCAGTTCCTCCTGAGTTAAGCCTGCTTTTTCCCTTAACTGCTTTAGCTGGGATTCACCTGCTTTTGATTTATGGTCAGCCATGCAAGACGACAGTTTGTTGCGACAGATTGACGTAAAAGCAAGAGCATGGCAATATGACTGATAGCTTAACAGCAATGCCAACCAAGCTTTCTACAGTCCAACTCGGCAATTTCTGCCGCTGAAGGTCTGTTCATTCTAAGTTTCGCATCCGTGATGAGGTTTTCGCTCATCGCCGCTTTGCGCTGCCCAATTTACTTATCGATAAGGAGAATTCAATGACTGATTCCCATTCCTCTACCCAGTATCGCGATCGCCTCCAGCCCTGGTGCATTATCCGCCATTTGCCCAAACTCCAGCGCGTCACCATTGCTCGCTTTCGTGCCCGCCAGGACGCAGAAGCCTATTTGCAGGTGTTGCAATCGCTCACACCCACCTTCAGCTATAGCCTTGTGTTTGATAGGGTCAGCGATGCTCTGGTAGAGCAGGATCAGGCGAGGCGATCGGTGCTTTAAACTGGAAGGGCGATGGCTCAAGCGGAGACAGTTATGGAATCGGCAGTCTATCAAGTCAGTGCCTTTTGGGACGAAGAGGCAGGAGTCTGGGTTGCTACCAGCGAAGATGTGCTCGGCTTGGCAACTGAGGCTGACACGATCGAAGCATTGAGTCAAAAACTGCGAGATATCGTTCCTGATTTGCTGCTGAGCAATCATGTCATCTCTGCTGACTACACAGGCTCGATCGCGATTCAGCTTACCTGTCATCGGCAAGAATTGATTGAGGTTGCCTGATCAATGGCTGCATCTTTGACTCCCGCACTCAAAAAACTGCTGCTCGAAGCCGGGTGTTCTTTTGAGCGTCAAGGAAAAGGCGATCATGAAATCTGGTATAGCCCTATTAGCGATCGACGCTTTGTTGTAGATAGTGCAATCAAGTCTCGCCATACCGCGAACGCAGTTCTTAAGCAAGCAGGATTACCAAAGGCTTTTTGAAATTGGGTTCCTATTAACAGCTTCTAGAGCAAATTATCACTGCCTGCTTACAGCACAAACGCATCATACAGACAGTTTGGGCAGCAAACATAGTGACCCTGCCAGTGAATCGGGCCTTCGCCGCACTCCGGACAATAGAACGTGAAGCCTGACGTAAGCAGCGATCGCGTTTCCTGCGTTTGAGAGTTTTTGCGCTTTCGTTTCGGTTTTAGTTCAGTCAGATTGGCAGGTTTAAGGTAAGTATCGCGATCGCCCTGAGTTGCCAGTTGCCGCGCTTCGGCTTCAGTCCAGCGACGATCGGGTGTCAGGGTAGGAACCTGGCGAAAGGCATTCATGATCGCACTGTCTCCGGTCAACTCAGCAATGACGCTGGCGATCGTTTTGCAGCAGCTTGCCGGAGCTTTGACCACCTGACGTTCGCTGAAACGAATTACAACCCAGCCCCAGTCCAGAAACGCCTGATTGCGAATCGCATCTTTGGGACAGCCAAAGTAGTGCAGCGGCTCCAGCTCGCGGGTGTAGGGTTCGTCAATCTCGATATCAAGATGTAGCCCTGTTGCTGAGTTGATGTAGGCAAAGTCAGGCACATAAGGCTGGCTGTAGCCCGATCGCAGCATTTGCACCCCGGTGTGAATTTTGCCGGGAAAATATTGCCACAGGTCGCGCTCAAACTGGGATTCCGATCGTCCTTTGGGCGGTTTAACGTGGTAGCCCATCGGGGGTGTCGTTTGTTTTAGCACCGCGATCGCTTCGTCAGGAGAGGATTTCAGCGAGGCAAGCGGGTGAGGGATAAGAATCGTAGGTAGTCGCTCCATCTCTTTATTGTGACAAAGCGAATTGCGAGCAATTATTTTGCGGAGTGTGAATGACCGTAACAAACCTGTATTGTCATAAATTTTCCTAACCGACGATCGCATCTCCTACATCAGCACGTTAATCTAAAGCTAAAGCAATGGGGATCACTTCTTAACGTTCAGCTTTTAGCATTCCATTCTTTGCCATCAGCTTGATATCAACCCCTACAAAATCTTCACCCTTCGATTCTTTCAACGGCTGATTGCTCTTTCCGAATGCTGACCGCTTCGCGCAGCCGCCACAGGCGGATCGCTTCATCCCTTTCATGAGGCAGCACAACGGATTAGCTGCTTCTGCTTTGCCGTTCAATTCAATTTGAAAAAGGATGAATTGATATGAGTGAAAGAGTTTTGTCTGGCTCACGAAACGTGGCGATCGTGGGACCGTATCTCAGCGGTAAGACTTCTTTACTGGAAAGCCTTTTGTGGGTGACAGGCGCAACAACGCGCAAAGGCAAAATGGCAGATAAAAACACCGTTGGAGATGCTTCTCAAGAAGCCCGCGATCGCCAGATGTCTGTTGAAACCAATGCTGCCAGCACCGAATATGGCGGCATTTCTTTTACGTTTATTGATTGCCCCGGTTCGGTTGAATTTGCACAGGAAACCTACGATGCGCTCGTTGGAGTGGATGCGGCGATCGTGGTGTGTGAACCAGACTGCAATCGTGTTCTAACGCTGGCTCCGCTGTTTCAATTTTTAGACGATTGGGAAATTCCCCATCTGGTTTTTGTCAACAAGATGGATCGCGCCCATGCGAGTTTTGCAGATATTTTGCAGGCGCTCAAATCTGTTTCAAGCCGTCCGCTGGTTCCGCATCAATACCCAATTGGACAGGGAGAAACCATTACCGGATTTATTGATCTAATCACCGAGCAAGCCTATCAATATCACCCTGGCGCACCAGCCGACCCCATTCCCCTGCCGGAAGACTTGAGAGAACAGGAACACGCCACCCGCGCCGAAATGCTGGAAACGCTGGCAGACTTCGACGATCACCTGCTGGAAGAACTGCTCGAAGACATTGAACCACCCCAGGAAGAAATCTTAAAAGACCTGAAGATGGAGCTGGGTGCAGATCTGATCGTGCCCGTGCTGGTGGGCATTGCCGAGCAGGATTTTGGCGTGCGTCCCTTGCTGGAAACCCTGGTGCGTGAAGCGCCTGAACCGGAAATCATGGCAGAACGACGCGGCTTACAGTCCGATGCAAAAACACCCGTTGCCCAGGTGCTGAAAACCTACTGCACGGCTCAGGGCGGCAAGCTTTCGCTGGTGCGCGTCTGGCAGGGCAAGCTTACAGACGGTATTACGCTCAACGGCGTGCGAGTAGGCGGCATCTATCGCCTCACCGGACAGCAGCAGCAAACGCTACAGGAAGCTCCTGCTGGATCGATCGTCGCCTTAGGACGCATGGAAGGCATCAAAACTGGAGACACCCTCAGCACCGATGCCAGCGTGAAGCCCTTGCCAACCGCCGATCGCCTCGAACCCGTTTATGCCCTGGCAATTGTGTCGGAAAAACGCAGCGACGAAGTGAAGCTCAGCTCTGCCCTGGCGAAATTGCTGGAAGAAGATCGATCGCTCCACTGGGAGCAGCACGGCGATACCCATGAAGTGATTCTGTGGGGACAGGGCGAAATTCACCTTCAGGTGGCGCTCGATCGCCTACGGCGGAAATACGGTCTGCCCATGACCACCCACCTGCCCCAGGTTCCCTACAAGGAAACGATTCGGCGCGTTGCCAGCAACATCCACGGACGCTACAAGCGGCAATCGGGCGGACACGGGCAATTTGGCGATGTCTATCTGGATATCAAGCCCCTTCCACGCGGCACAGGCTTCAATTTTGATGAGAAAATCGTGGGCGGCGTGGTTCCGCGTCAATATATTCCGGGTGTGGAGATGGGTGTGCGAGAATTCCTGACCCACGGACCGCTGGGCTTCCCGGTGGTAGATGTGGCAGTAACGCTCATCAACGGCTCCTATCACTCGGTCGATAGCTCCGAGCAAGCCTTTAAGCAAGCCGCGCGTCTGGCAATGCAGGAAGGCATGGTGAAATGTGAGCCGAGCCTGCTGGAACCCATTCTTGCCGTCACGATTTCGGTTCCCAATACCTATACTTCTAACGTGCTGCGGCTGATCAACGGTCGGCGCGGGCAGGTTTTGGGCTACGACGGGAAACCCAACTGGAACGGCTGGGACGAAGTGCAGGCAAACATTCCCCAGGCAGAAATGCAAAACCTGATTGTGGAACTGCGATCGCTGACGATGGGCGTTGGCTCGTTCCGCTGGCAGTTTGACCACTTGCAGGAAGTCCCAGAAAAAGTGGCTGAGCGGGTGGTTGCCAAGTCAGCAAATGGGTCAGGCAGCAATGGTCACGGCTAGGAGAACGCTCCTGTCTTTGTGAAGTTGAACAGGGCGGATTTTGGTTCGCCCTTTTTTGCGGCTCTAAAGTTCTAGATTGTGGCTTCGCAGGGCTTTTGCCTGCCGCTGCGTCCAGGCATAAAAGTCGCGATCGTCAAGGTCACTTATCGGGATTCTCTGTAAGCTCGGTTGCTCCACTATCCATACCAAAAACAAAGAGGCAGTCGGTTCCGCTAATAGAACTCAATGCCTCTCCAGATTAATTCAATTATTAAATCAAACGCCCTACACTGGGATAGCTTGAGGAGTTGCCAGGGCCAGAATGTGGTAGCAGGAGGGAGTGCCTTCTCCCAGCAGGTCTGCAATCCGGGCACGAATTCTGAGGTGCAGGTCTTGAACGGAATCGGTAAAGTCGTGCTGAATGTGGAGAACAGCCGTTTGCTTTTGAAATTCTTTACCGTAGTACGCCACAAAGTAGGTGTAGCGGTTTTCATTGGGCGCGTTGAGAACGAAATCCTTCATTGAGTGATATCTCCTGGCGAAGCTGGTAGAGTTAGTTCTTTGACGGAGGACAAGAGAGGAATATTCGTCGAGCAATCAAAGCATCGAATTTTCGAGGAATACTGCGGCTGCAGTAGATGGAGCGATTGAACCTTGTTGAAAACTTGCTTCGATTCCGGAGTTACCTCTCACAAGAGCTACAGGATAAGACCTGCAATTTCCGGCTGAATGTTTCTCAAAATGCTGCCTTCTCGTTAAGAATCAATTGCTCACTGCAAACCATCACAGTGGAAAATGTGCTCTTAACGAAAACAATTTAAAGCTCTCCTTAAATTTACTTTTACCTTAGCGGTCTGTATTCTCAGGGATTTTACCCTTGCTTTAACCTTATCTATCTGTAGGTTGAGGCGGAAGATAGAAACCCGATCTAAGGTTTTTCCCTGCCCTTTGATAGTGTAAACGAATTTAACAGGTTGTGGCAGTGATTTCTCTCTAATTATTAATGTTCCCTGATGTTTAAACGATTTTTCATCCTGCGATCGGGTGAGACGGCGGGTGAAATAGGAATAGGCAATCGGAATGATAGACTATAAAGCACTTTCATCGACTCAAGAGTTAAGGCATGACTTTTCCAGATTTTGAGCAATTCGCTGCGCTGGCTCAGCAGGGCAACTTTATTCCTGTGTATCAGGAGTGGGTCGCCGATCTGGATACTCCGGTTTCCGCCTGGTACAAAGTCTGCGCCGGACAGCCCTACAGCTTTTTGCTGGAGTCGGTGCAGGGCGGCGAACGGATTGGAAGATATAGCTTTCTCGGCTGCGATCCGCTGTGGATTCTGGAAGCAAGGGGCAACAAAACAACACAGACCTACCGCGACGGTTCGAGCCGCACCTTTGAGGGCGACCCCTTTACGGCACTGTCAGCCTGCCTCGAACCCTATCATCCAGTGAAGCTGCCGCAGCTCCCGCCGGGAATTGGCGGATTGTTTGGCTTTTGGGGGTATGAGCTGATTCACTGGATCGAGCCGCGTGTGCCCGTTTATCCAGCCCAGGGCGATGATTTGCCGGATGGACTCTGGATGCAGATCGACCATCTGCTGATTTTTGACCAGGTGCAGCGCAAAATCTGGGCGATCGCCTATGCAGACCTGCGCGACCCCCAAACCGATTTGCAACAGGCATATCAGCAGGCGTGCGATCGAGTGTCTCAGCTCGTTGAAAAGCTGCAGTTGCCCCTCAGCGGCAAAGACACAATCCTGCAGTGGACTTCGCCTCAGGCAAGAAGCTCTGCTGCCAATGGGTCTGCCCCTGCTCAGACCGCAATCGAGTACAGCAGTAATTTCACCAAAGAGCAGTTTTGCCGCAGCGCTGAGACAGCGAAAGAACACATCCGGGCAGGTGACATTTTTCAGGTGGTGATTTCCCAGCGTTTATCTGCTAGCTATCAGGGCGATCCGTTCGCGCTGTATCGATCGCTGCGCTTGATTAATCCTTCGCCCTACATGGCGTACTTTCATTTCCAGGATTGGCAGATTATCGGCTCTAGCCCCGAAGTGATGGTGAAGGCAGATCGCGATGGCTCCATCGATGCTGTGACCGACAATGGGGCAATGGTGGCAACCGTGAGACCGATCGCCGGAACCCGACCCAGAGGCAAAACAACCGCAGAAGATGTCGCGTTCGCAGAAGATTTGCTGCAAGACCCTAAAGAAATTGCAGAGCACGTCATGCTGGTTGATCTGGGGCGCAACGATCTGGGGCGGGTGTGTGCTAGCGGCACGGTGAGTGTGGATGAACTGATGCTGATCGAACGCTACTCCCACGTGATGCACATTGTCAGCAATGTGGTGGGCAAACTGTCTCCTGGCAAAACAGCCTGGGAACTGCTCAAAGCCTGTTTCCCCGCCGGAACGGTGAGTGGTGCGCCCAAAATTCGCGCCATGGAGATTATCCACGACCTAGAACCCTGTCGGCGCGGTGTCTACTCTGGCGCATATGGCTACTATGACCTGGAAGGACAACTCAATACGGCGATCGCGATTCGCACAATGGTTGTCCGCAGTCAGCTAGAAGGCGAGCATCGGGTCACGGTGCAGGCAGGCGCAGGACTGGTGGCAGACTCTGAACCAGAAAAGGAATACCAGGAAACGCTCAATAAAGCGCGAGGGATGCTGGAGGCAATTCGCTGCTTGCAGTAGAGGCTTGCAGTAGAGTCTGGAGCAATTTGTTCGATCGCAGCCAGTGCTAATTCTGATGATGTCTGCAATACATTCAAATTAATTTGGTTCTGGTTTAATAAAGACACGCAAAAGATATGCGAATACTGAACTCTGCTAGAGCAAAGCTGCAAGGCTCATCAGTCATTTGGCTTTTGAGTGAATCGATCGCGGCAAGGCAGGTTCTTAACCTTTTCTCAACCTAAATATGACGCACTGCTAATCTGTGGATTACCTCATCTTGAGGCTGTCCCTCTAGTCTTGTGCTTAGACGTTACGCCGTAGCTGCTATGTTCCAAGCCTCCACCACCCTCGAAATCACCCCTCTACCCGATCTGCGTCAATTGCTCGAAGAGGTTTATCGGGGGCGAAGCTTACAGCCCTATCGCAGCGGACAGCCGATCCGAATGCAGCCAGACGAAATTTTAGTGGTTTGCCGGGGTGTCGTGCAGCTTGGGACGCTTTATGACACTGGCGAGGAGGCATTGCTGGGGCTGGCTTGTCCGTCGATGCCGTTTGGTCTGCCGCTTGCAATCATTCGTCCCTATCAGGCATCTGCGCTCACGGATGTCGATGTCATGCGGCTGCGCTGGGCTGAAGTTGAGCAATCTCCGGCACTGGCACAGGGCGTCTTCCGTCATCTGGCGCGACGGCTACAGCAAACCGAAGCCATTCTCTCGATGGTAGGCTATCGGCGAGTTGAGGAGCGGCTGCGGCATCTGCTGATTTTGCTGACGCAAGAAGTGGGACAAACGGTTCCCGAAGGAAAGCGGCTCACTGTGCGGCTGACCCACCAGCAGCTTGCAAACGCGATCGGCACAACGCGGGTCACAGTCACCCGGCTGCTCAGTCAGCTCCAGGAAGAGGGCTGGCTCATTGTTGATAGCAGTCGCCATCTGATTTTGCCGTCTCACGAGTCAGCGGCATAATCGCTTGAGTTCATGAAGGATAGATCCCGTACAGGCAAGTTTTGCCTGCTCTGCCCATCATCCTAAAGGGAGAACTGTTTCGCCCTGCCCTTTTTATCTACAAAAAGGCTGTAGTCAGGTAAAGCAAATCTCGCTAGCTTAGGCAGAAAAAGCGGATGGAGCAGCAATGGACGGTAAACCTCCTGTAAAAACTCCCGACTGGGTGAAGCACGCAGTTTTTTATCAGATTTTTCCCGATCGCTTCGCACGAGGAGCCAGACCCGACGATCCAGATCTTGTCGATATTCAGTTTGAAGGATGGGAATCGCCGCCGTCGCTGCAGGGCTACAAAGGCGGCAATCTCTGGGGCGTGACGAATCAGCTCGACTATTTGCAGGGGCTGGGCATCACGGCAATTTACTTCACGCCCATTTTTCAGTCTGCCAGTAATCACCGCTACCACACCCACGATTACTATCAGGTCGATCCGATTCTGGGCGGCAATCCGGCTTTTTTTCAAATGCTGGAGGAAGCTCACCGGCACGGCATTAAAGTTGTGCTGGACGGGGTGTTTAACCATGCAAGTCGCGGTTTCTTCTTCTTTCACGACATTCTCGAAAATGGCCCTTATTCGCCCTGGGTGAACTGGTTCAAAATTCAGGGCTGGCCCCTCTCGCCCTACAACGGCGAACACCCGGCAAATTATGTGGGCTGGGCAGGCAACCGGGCACTGCCAGAGTTTAATCACGCCAATCCGCAGGTGCGGGAATACATTATGGAGATTGGCGAATACTGGGTGCGATCGGGGATTGACGGCTGGCGACTAGATGTCCCCTTCTGCATTCAGGAGCCGGGGTTCTGGCAGGAGTTTCGCGATCGCATCAAGGCAATTAATCCAGAGGCGTATATCGTCGGCGAAGTCTGGAGAGATGCGCGGGAATGGCTCGACGGCACACAGTTCGACGGCGTGATGAATTATCTGTTCACCGGACCCACGATCGCGTTTGTGGCTGGCGATCGAGTCTTACCCGAAATGGCAGAAGACCGCAGCTATGAACCCTATCCGGCGATCGACGCAGCGCAATACGCGGCAAAAATGCAGCGACTGCTGAAGCTCTATCCCTGGGAAATTCAGCTCGCTCAGCTCAATCTGCTGGCAAGTCACGACACAGCACGCCTGATTTCGATGGCTGGCGGCGACGAAGACAGCGTCAAACTGGCAACTTTGCTGCTGTTTACCTTTCCGGGTGCGCCCAGCATTTACTACGGCGATGAAGTGGGGCTACTGGGTGGACTCGACCCTGATTCGAGACGCGGCTTTCCGCTGCAGGCAAACTGGAACCTGGATCTGCTCACCTGCCATCGTCAGCTCATCGCCCTGCGTCATGCCCATCCTGCTCTCTGCACCGGAAACTATCAAATTCTGAGCGCGGAAGCGATGCTCTATGCCTTTGCCCGAATTGGTGGAGGGGAAGCCCTGATTGTGGCAGTGAACGCGGGAACGACTCCGGCAAAGCTGAGCCTGGAAGGAATTGGCAGCCAGTTGCCGCACCGTCCTGCTGAATTGCGCTATGGCTTGGGTGAGGCATGCTGGACAGGCGAAACGCTGATGCTGGAGTTGCCGGAGCGATCGGGCCTGGTATTGGGGTGATGTGGACTGCAGGGGTTTGATAAGCACTGACGACTCGATAGAAAAGCTCCCCAATCGCGCTTGGCAAATCTGCTTAAAAATCGAGATTAACGTCTCCGGTATCCACAGAATCGCTACTTGCATTCATTTGCTTGGGACGATCGCTGGAATAAGCACCGGACTGACCGCTCCAGGCATGATTTACCCCATCGAGATCAGCCGCTTCGATTGAGCCATCGGAGAGATGAGTGGAACTGCTTTGATCCAGGATCGCACCCTCCAGATGAGCATCGGTGAGGATCGCATTGCTCAAATCCACCTGGGTTAAATCCACATCCTCTAAATGCGCCCCGCTGAGGTCGGCTCTGCTCAGGTTGGCGTTTATCAAAGACGCTCGGCGCAGATTGGCATTCCGTAAGCTTGCCCCTTGCAAATTGCAGCCGTTCAGGTTGGCTTCCTGGAGATCGGCGTCGTCCAGATTGGCTTCGCACAAAATCGATCGCTCCAGGTTGACCTTTTCCAGAATCGCTTGCTCCATCTTGGCAGCCATCAAGCAAACCGATCGCATCGAAGCGTGGGCAAGATTGGCATCGGATAAGTTGGCGCGAGTCAAATCGGCTTCGTTCAAATTGGCATCGTGAAGCGTGGTTCGCTGCATCTGAGCCTGGATCAGCGATGCGCCGCTCAAGTCCGACTCTTCCAGGTTAGTAAACCGAAGATCAGCGCGGTAGAGGTTGGCTTTGCTCAAACAGATTCCCGCCAATTGCAGCTCTGACAAATCGACCCCTGCCAGGTTTGCCGAGTGAGGCAGTGCCACAAGTGCCAGAATGAGCTGCTGTCGGGTTAGCTCTGCCATCGGTTCCCCACCAGATACCTACCTGTAGCCTACTTAGGGCTTACCGCATTTTTAGACGATCGCGGCAGCAGCGTCATTATCTCCCGAAACAGGTGATCAAACTCTTCAGCCGCTTCAACCGAGGCTTTGCCCAGCAGTTCCCAAACGGTCGCTGACTGACCAAAGGTATCGGCAACCGTTTGCCGCTGGTGAATCACCGTGTTGAGAATTGGCACGCCGATATTGTTCAAAACCGCCATCGCTTCGTCTTTGAGCCGGGTTCCTTTGACTGCCCGCGACACAAAGACCGCTGCCTGGGGCAAACCGTTGCGAGCCGCCTGCGCCTGCCGAATCAGCCCGATCGCATCCGATGCCGATCGCAGATCAACCCCAGTCGGCTGACAGGGGATGACCGCTAAATCTGAAGTAAAGACAATGCTTTTGGTGGAGTCTGACAACCCCGCAGGACCGTCAACCACGACATAATCATAGCGATCGGCGTGCTGAGGAATTCGCGACAGCAGCGCGTCAGCAGTTTGAATCACCTCAAACGGAATCGGATCTTCCAGGGTTTCCAGCCAGATCGAACTCGATCGCTGTGCGTCTGCATCAATCAGGATCACTTTACGCTGCTGGTGAAACAGCCAGTAGGCAAAATGAACTGAGGTCGTCGATTTCGCACAGCCTCCTTTTTGATTCACAAATGCAACAACTGACATACCGCTTTCCAGCCTTGTGTTGAACGGTCGGAACGTTAAGCAATCCTAACTCTACTCTATTGCGGGCTGAATTCTGGGGATAAACCTCTTATTTCAGGCACAAATTACCAGGCGAAAAGCAGAAGACATCGGGCGATCGGTATCGCTTACCGAGAGGGTAAAGCAGTTCCTGCAATGAGTTCACGAGTCATCTCAGAAACTGAGAAACGTTTGCGATACCGTCGTCATACATCTGTCACATTCAGGGTTTACATTAATCATCGTGATGCTAACTCATCTGCTTGTGGCAGGGTCTGACCTCCAGTTGATGGAGGTTTTTTATTGGCTGAGATTAGCGGAGTTGAGTTTAAAGGCGTGAGCTGTCGTTTACCCACGCTTAGCGCAGTTCCAGAAGAAGCTATTCGCCTCCCAACTTGTCACGAAACAATTTCCCTGCAGAAAAGACGGGCACAGTTGTTTCGGGAATCGTCATCGCCTCGCCTGTTTTAGGGTTCCGTCCTTCTCTTGCCTGACGCTTGCGCGCCTCAAAAGAACCAAAGCCAACCAGCGTAACTTTATCCTCAGCAGAAACAGCTTCCATGATCACTTCCAAAATTGCAGACAGAATTGCATCTGCTTGCTTTTTGGTGACATCTGCTTTTTCCGCAACTTTATCCACTAATTCGCCTTTATTCATGATTTTCAAAGCCCAAATACTTTGCCGGAATTGTATCACAGGCATTTCAAAGCGGTAGATGGTTTGAGCAATTTTATGCCAAAAGATCTGCCAATCAGCAGATTTATCCAAAAGGATGGGATCGTCAACAGACAAACGTTTTAAGGTAAAGGAAAACGTAAAAAAGTAGACGATCGGGAGAAAGCAGAGATGGGCTTGGGAATGTTGATCGACGGCAAATGGGTTTCAGAGCGAGAACAGGAAGACCAGAAGGGACGGTTTGTGCGCCCAGATACCACCTTCCGCGATCGCATTACAGCAGACGGTTCCAGCGAATTCAAAGCCGAGTCGGGGCGCTATCACCTCTATGTCTCCCTGGCTTGCCCCTGGGCACACCGAACGCTGATCCTGCGCGAACTCAAAGGCTTAACAAATGCAATCTCTGTTTCGATTGTTAATCCCGTGATGGGCGAGAATAGCTGGGAGTTCACCGAAGCGCCCGGCGTGATTCCAGATTCGATCAATCACGCTCGCTACCTCTGGGAAGTGTATACCCAAGTTGATCCCCAATACACCGGTCGGGTAACGGTTCCAATATTGTGGGACAAGCAAACTGGGACAATCGTAAACAACGAATCGCGTGACATTATTCGGATGCTCGATACCGAATTTAACGAAGTCACCAACAGCCCGATCGATCTCTACCCAGAGGATTTGCAACCCGAGATCGATGAGACGATTGACGCCATTTATCAGCCTGTCAACAACGGTGTGTACCGGGCAGGCTTTGCCACCACTCAGGAAGCATACGACGAAGCCGTCACCGAACTGTTTGACGCGCTGAATTACTACGAGGACTTACTCAGTCGGCAGCGATACCTGTGCGGTAATCGGCTCACCGAAGCAGATGTCTGCCTGTTCACCACCCTGTTTCGCTTCGACGCCGTCTACTACGTGCATTTCAAGTGCAACCTGCGCCGCATCATAGACTACCCAAACCTGTGGGGCTATCTGCGCGACCTCTACCAGCACCCTGGCGTGAAGGAAACCTGCAACCTCGACCACACCAAACAGCACTACTACCGCAGCCACCCCAAGGTAAACCCCAGCGGCATCGTTCCCAAAGGACCCATCATCGACTTTGAAACCCCCCACGGTCGCGATCGCCAGTTTGATGCCCTCGCCGTCGGCTTCCGCACCTTGGGCTAAAGCACTCCCTCACCCACTCACCTCCCCCTCATCCCGCAAATTCCCGTATTGGCAGAATCCCCCAAACCTCCTAAACTAGGGAGAATTCATTTAGTACATCCGCTCACGGCATGACGGCTGCACTTTCCCCAACCCCGGCAGAATTCACCTCCCTGGAACAGGCACTGAAGCATTTCTTTGGCTACGATCGCTTCCGTCCGGGGCAAAGAGATATTATCGAAGCGGTGCTGGAAGGGCGGGATCTGCTGGTCGTGATGCCCACGGGGGGTGGCAAATCGCTCTGTTTTCAGCTTCCGGCGCTGCTGACGCCTGGGGTGACGATCGTGGTTTCACCCCTGATTGCGCTGATGCAGGATCAGGTGCAGTCGCTTTGCGATAACGGCATTGGCGCAACGTTTCTCAACAGCACCGTCAGTCCGCTCGAAGTCCGATCGCGGGCACAGCAAATTCTTCAGGGTCAAATTAAGCTGCTCTACGTCGCTCCAGAACGACTGCTGAGCGAACAGTTTCTCCTCTTTCTAGAGCAGATTCACAGCACGATCGGGATTGCTGGATTTGCGATCGACGAGGCACACTGCGTTTCCGAATGGGGGCACGACTTCCGCCCGGAGTATCGCCAGATGATTTCGGTGCGATCGCAGTTTCCCCAGGTTCCGATGATGGCGCTCACGGCAACGGCAACTGAGCGGGTGCGGCAGGACATTATCGAGCAGCTTGATTTACGACAGCCGATCGTCCATCTCGCCAGCTTCAATCGGCAAAACCTCAGCTACGAGATTCGCCCGAAGCAAAAAAACGCCTACGCAGACCTTTTGCAGCTTGTCCGCAAAAACGCTGGATCAGGCATTATCTACTGCCTCAGCCGCAAAAAAGTTGACGAACTGACCTACCGCTTGCAGCAGGACGGCATTGCTGCCCTTGCCTACCACGCCGGAATGTCGGACATCGATCGCGCCACGAATCAAACTCGGTTTATCCGAGATGATGTGCGGATTATGGTCGCGACGATCGCCTTTGGCATGGGCATCAACAAGCCCGATGTCCGGTTTGTAATTCACTACGATTTGCCGCGCAACCTGGAAAGCTATTACCAGGAATCGGGACGCGCCGGGCGAGACGGAGAGTCTGCCCAGTGCATTTTGTTTTTTAGCTACGGCGACCTGAAGACGATCGATTATCTGATTGACCAGAAACCCGACCCCCACGAGCAGCAAATCGCCCGCCAGCAGCTCCGCCAGGTCGTGGACTACGCCGAAGGAACTGACTGCCGCCGCCGGATTCAGCTCAGCTATTTTGGCGAACGGTTTGACGGAAACTGCCGCAACTGCGACAACTGCCTCCAGCCCAAGCCCCTGGAAGATTGGACGATCGAAGCACAAAAGTTTCTTTCCTGCGTGGCGCGCTGCCAAGAGCGATTCGGCACGGCTTATATTATTGACGTGCTGCGTGGCTCTAAGGACAAGCGCATTTTGCAAAACAAGCACGACCAGCTTTCCACCTACGGCATCGGCAAAGACCGCAGCGCGGATGCCTGGAGACTGCTGGGACGATCGCTTTTACATCAAGGGTTGGTGAGCGAAACCAGCGACGGCTATTCGGTTCTAAAGCTTAATTCACAAAGCTGGGAAGTCCTGCGCAAACAGCGCTCGGTTTATATCGCGGTTCCTAAAAAGACGGGTGAAGGCGATCGACTCGACTCACCCAAACGCCTCAAAGCCGAGCAGTTGTTTGAACATCTGCGCGCCCTCCGCAAACAAATCGCTGACGAACAATCCGTCCCGCCCTATGTCGTCTTCCCCGATTCCAGCCTTCGCTTAATGGCACAGTCCCAGCCCCAATCCCTCACCGACTTCGCCCAAATCTCCGGCGTGGGAACCCGCAAACTCGAAAAATACGGTCTTCGCTTTGTCAAGGCGATCGAAGATTTCTGTCAGTTGGAAAAGCAAGAAGAGCCATAACATTACCAACTACTCACGATGATGCCGCCATGTCCCAGGAGGTTTTCCTGCATAGCGCTTAAACGCTCGATTAAAAGCGGCTTCTGACTCATATCCGACCTGGCTAGCAATTTTGGCAATGCTTTCATCTGTAGTTTGCAAACGGTGAGCTGCTAGCTGGAGCCGCCATCGGGTCAGGTATTGCATCGGCGGTTGCCCCAAAAGTTCGGTAAAGCGGTTCGCCAAGGCAGAGCGGGAAACACTAACCTGGCTCGCAAGTTCTGAAACTGTCCAGGAATAAGCCGGATCTGCGTGTATTCGGTTCAACGCTGAACCGATGATTGGATCATTCAGGGCAAGTAATCCGTGCATTTGTTCGTTCCGAGAATTCTGCATATAGTTCCGCAGAATTTCAATGAACATAAGTTCCACCAATCGGGTCAATAAGCACACACTTCCCGGCTGAACACCGTTCGCTTCTTGAATGATATGCTGAACGCCAGTTTTCAGAAGCGGTGCTGTTGATTCTGAAAACACCTGAATGTGCATAAATCCTGGCAAGCTTTTCAGGAAGGGATGCAGTAACAGTTGTTCACATTGCAAAAATCCACACACTAAACGAGTGATTTTTCCGCCACCTCCATGAGTAAAGATTGGGGGTTCTTTCCAGGGTGGGGGAGGCAACAAATCAATGATCGGCGTTGGCACTTGATCAAGGCGATCGCCCAAAATGTGAGCATCCCCGTGCGGAAAAATGATGATGTCTCCAGGGGAAAGTGCCTGAGAGATATCAGTTTTAGCTTTTACCCAGCAGTCCCCCTCTGCAACGATGTGAAACGGAACAATATGAATCGTCTCAGACTGAATTGTGTCTGCGAAGTTGGAGCAGGAGGGGGTCTCAATGATCCAGGGAGCAGAAAATTCTGGATGCAGGTCAATCACTCCAGAAAAGCGGATGACCCGCAATATATCTGAAAGTATGTCCATAGTGTGGCGAGGACTAGGGAAGAGAAGCTGTACCAGCAGGCATTGTCTGGAGCCCTAGTCAAAAATCCTAGTGCCTTAGTCATTGCACATCAAAGGTAATTGGTCAAGTATGGAGTTGCAGAGATAGATTTATTCAGCATTCAACGCTTGAAAATTAAACCTTCTGGCTTCTCAATCCAAAACGATATTGTTCTGGGTGAAGATGCATTGAATTCCATTTAAGGTCAGTTACTATAGCTTTTTTCACTCTGGCTAGGTACAGGGGGTGTGGGGGCAAAGCCCCCACACAGGGGCTACGCCCCTGCACCCCATTTTTTGTACTTCATTAGCCTGGAAAAGGCTGTAACTAGCACTTAATATCAGTCAGGCAGACGGAAAAACTCTCTTTAGAATCTGCCTTCTTCTCATAATCAATTCAAGGAAAATCACGATGAAAAAGATGGCAATTATTGTTCGAGATGATGGTTACGATCGCCTTTATACACCGTTGACTTTTGCCTATGTTGCCGCGAAGCAGGGTGTTGAAGTTGATATTTTATTTGTGCTCTGGGCAGTGCGAGTTCTTACCGAACAGGGTGCTGAGGCGGTCAAAATCGATCGCCAACATGCCGCAGAAGAAGAATGGTTCAAAGACAGGGTGCGACGTGACGGTGATCCGTTAGCAATCTATGATTTCATCAAATTAGTGAAACGAACCGGCAATGTGCGGTTTTACGGATGTCAACTCGCAGCAGCTACATTCAACGTGACAAAATCGCAGCTTATCCCAGAAGCAGAAGGCATTGTAAATTCGCTCTGGTTTCTAGAAGAGAAAGCGATCAAGGCAGAGCACTGCCAGTATTTTTGATAAATGCAAATTTATTCAACTGGAATGACGACTAATTTAACGATCGCAAAACAATTCACTTGATTTCGTTGAATTTCTAAAAAGGAGAAATATCATGGCAGAAAATACTCGCGATCTAGTTGTCCTGGTCACACATGGAACAGATCACGAACTATCTTCAGTTGCCTTTACTATCGCCAATGGTGGGCTGACATCAGGTCTTCGCGTATCCATTTTTCTCACAAGCTCCGGCGTTGATTTGGTTAGAAACCGGGCAGTCCATCTGACACAGGTACAGCCCCTTGAACCACTAAGCAAATTGGTACAAGATTTCCTGTCCCGTGGGGGCAACCTCTGGGCTTGTACACCCTGCGTTGAGAGCCGTGGCTATAAACAGGAAGATCTGCTTGAGGGAGTCGTGATTACTGGTGCCAGTAAAATGCACGAGTTGATTAAGAACGGTGCCGCCACACTAAGTTTTTGATTCACCGCTATCGTGCGTTTTGTCTACCCAGCATCCGCCCACCCATGTGCAGCAACCGCGCCAGGTTTTCCTAAATTCGATCGATCACGCTGAAGCTAGCTCATCCAGCAACTCCCAAAGACTTATGATCATTGAAGTCTATTGCTCTCCTCTCTCCCATGACTTCCCTGATCGATCGACTCAAAGGACTCAATCTCTATCTCATCGGCATGATGGGCGCAGGCAAAACCACGATCGGACAGCAGCTTGC
>Ga0224723_1000880_pt1 | contig 19564 bp, 16 predicted proteins | sample Balambano_FR2_Me_FD_161647 | JGI IMG/M metagenome (GOLD analysis project Ga0224723, IMG submission 161647) | Freshwater sediment microbial communities from Lake Towuti, South Sulawesi, Indonesia - Balambano_FR2_MetaG | ecosystem: Environmental > Aquatic > Freshwater > Lake > Sediment | place...
GATTCGCGGCGGCCTGTTCACCCACTTCTTCCTGGACGATGGCGTCGCCTCCACGCCCGAATGGGTGGGCCTGGATGGCGTGGCGGTCGATGCCGTCGCTGACCGTTTGCGCGCCATTTTTGCAGCCTTCCCGACCGCATCGAAGCCCAGCGAGGCGACCACCGAACACGACCTGATCTTCAAGGTGCTGGTCGCGCTGGGGTGGGAGTTCTTGACCCAGGTCGCGGCCGGCGCCGGCAAGGAACGCGACAAGCCGGATGCGCTCCTGTTCACCAGCACCGATGCCAAGGCCCGAGCATCCGCAAAAAGGAAGGAACCCGACCGTTACCGCTTCGCCGCGGTGGTCGCCGAACGCCCTCGCGACTGAACACGCCCGCGATTTATCAACCATCTCAAGTGGATCCTGGCAAACTGTGGGGCTACCAATGGTTCGCATCATCCAGCGTTACCACGTCGGCGGGCTCATTTTGGCGATCACCGCCGCGACGAGCGCGATACCGGCCACGGCCTGCGCGCCGACGCCGATCGAGGCGGCGACGCGCTTCTTGAATGCGCGCGCCGCCTGCGATTTTGTGACTGCCTGGGCGATGCTTGCCGCCACCGAGCGCGCCGCTCTGGGCAGTCGCGCCGACTGGACCAGCGAACAGTCGGCGGACGCCATCGGGCAGCTGGACTGCCACAGTCGCATCGAGGACATTGCCATCGAGCGCGAGGACCGGGACAGAGCAATGATCGACTACGTCGTCGCGCGGCCGGTGGTCGCAGTCGAGTTCCAGCGCCTGCAGATTGATGCACGGTTCGCGCCGTTCCTCGAACAGCGCCGACTAGAATCCGCGCTCACCGATCTGAAGCTCCGCCTGTTGCAGCAGAACCAATGGGAACCGCGTATCCGCACAGCGGAGTCCATTGCGGTCGTACGTGAGGGCGGCGCGTGGTGTGCGCACGACGGCTACGCAGAGGCCGCCGAGCGGCAGCGCCAGCATGAGCGGCAACAGGCGGCGGCACGCGAGCGTCGCGACGCTGAGCAGCGCCAGAAGGATCGCCTGAACGCGGAGGCCGCCGAACGCGGCGCTGCTGCGCTGCCCTTCATATCCATCGACGCGGTACAGGTCGGCGACACGGCGCTGCGCGAGCCTGGTGTCTGGGCGGAGATCGTCAACCGTTCGCGCGAGACGCTGCGCCATGTCGAGGTCCGCATCGACCTGCTCGATCGCGACGGACTGGTTGTCGCGGAGCGGCGCTTTTCCGCGATCCTGCACCTGTCGACACGCACGAGCGACACGCCCCCGCTACCGCCCGGCCAGCGTCGCCGGTTCGGCTACCGCGTGGACATGCCACCATCGACCTGGGCACGCCGGGCACGGATCGTGGTGGAGCGTGTAGAGGCCGACCCCACTGCGCCGCCCCGCGATCCGCCACCGCCGGCGCCGCCGCGCCCGCAGCAGGGAGCACGGCAGCCGGCGCCGGTGCGCTGATTCCAGAATGCTGAGCGCACACGATGGCACCGGGCGCTGGGTCAGAGCGCGGAATGCAATCAAGGGCGCCATGCACTTCTGCCCGGACGAACACTGCCGGGCGCCGATGGTGCTCAAGCGCGGAGCGTTTGTCGTCGCCCACTTCGCACACCCGCCCGGAACCACTTGCGATCACGCGGACGCCAAGAGCATCGAACACCTTAAGGTTCTTGATCACCTGGACGGGATGTTTGCCGCCGAGCAGGCCCTTTCCGGTTCGCGGCTCAGAAAGATCGACGTGGACCAGCTGGTCCTTGGGACTCCCGAGATCGTCAGGCGCCCCGACATCCTGCTGACAAGCACCAGCGGCAACCGCGTTGTCATTGAATACCAGCGCACCGCGCTCGCGCCGGTGAAGATGAAGGAGCGCACTGAAGCCCACGCGCAACTGAGCAATGCCGTGCAATGGATAGTGCGGGTACCAGGCACGCGCGCCGAACTGATTGAGGCGGCGGGGATGATGCTTCTGTGGCTGCCCCGCGTTCGCCTGCACAAGTGGCAGCAATGGGCGGCGCGCTTTCACGAAACCGAAAAAGGCACGGTGCTTTTCTTCGACGAACGCTCGCGGGGGCTGTATGCGGGCACGGTACATTCTGCGTCCAGCTATAAGGATGTAACTGACCGCTACAACGAGGATGCAGGTGAATGGGAGGAAGTAGGCGGTTATTGGAAGGAACTGACGGACACACATCACCTGGCCCTATTCCGCGCGCGGCCGGAGGACTTGCGCATCGGCGAACTGACAAAACGCAACCTCCAATCAGGGCAGTTCGCGATGCCAGCATGCCTGACACCGGTGTTCCCGCGACTGCGCGAACGATTGCAAGACGCACATCGGCTGTTCGCCTTGAACCTCGACAAGGAACGCCGGGACGCGACCGACCCGGCGTTCAGGGCGTGGTTGGACGGCGCCTGACACGCCACCCGGTCGGTGCACGATGCGGATACTGGCGCCTCAACCCATTCGCCGCGCGCCGGTGCTGGTGGATATGCACAACCGCCGCGTGGGCGCGGCCGATGTGCAGGCCATCCACGCCGACCATGCCGCCACCATCGCGCCGATGGCCGCACGCCTGGCCGAAGCCGCGCGGCACGAGCTCGCCGTGTCCAACCTGGTGCTGGACGCCTATGGCATGAGTGCCGAGGAACGTACGTTGATGTGGCGCACCGCGCCGCCGCGCGTGCGAATTGCGCCGCCGTGATGGCGGCATGCTTGGTGCGGCAAGGCCCTCACCCGCTTCGCTTCGCTCAGCACCCTCTCCCGCCCAAGCGCGGGAGAGGGTTTCTTGCCCTTCGCCCGCGGCTCCTCCCCCTCGCCCATGCTTGGATGGGAGAGGGAGGGGCCCGCGCCGAAGGCGTGGGAGGGTGAGGGCGGTGCCGCGCGTCGGGTGGCCTCGCAGGGCGCTGCGACAATGCGCTACCGTCCTTCCATGTCCACCACCCGCGCCCGCGCACTGCGCCGCGACGCAACCGACGCCGAGAAGCGCCTGTGGGCACGCCTGCGCAACCGCCAGATCGAGGGGGCGAAATTCAAGCGCCAGGAGCCGATCGCCGGCTATGTCGCCGACTTCGCCTGTGCCGAGGCGATGCTGATCGTGGAACTCGATGGCGGGCAGCACACGGCGGAGCGCGACGCGCGGCGCACCGCTTCATTGCAGGCGGCGGGATGGCACGTGCTGCGGTTCTGGAACGACGAGGTGCAGGCCAACATGGAGGGCGTGCTGGCAACGATCGCGCGCGTGGTGCGGCAGCGGCGGGGGTGGTGATGGGCGGCTGTTGTGCGGCAAGGCCCTCACCCTCCCGTTGCTGCGGAACGGGCCCCTCCCTCTCCCATCCAAGCATGGGAGAGGGGAAAACCCTCTCCCGCGCTTGGGCGGGAGAGGGAGGGGCCCATGTGCAGCATGGGAGGGTGAGGGCGCTGCCGCACGCCGGGCCTTCTCACCCTGCCCCAAACTCCCTCCTGATAGCCACCGAGTGCTCGCCCAGCCGCGGCACCGCCCGCAACGCGCGCGCCTCCCCATCCAGCAGCGCCGGCGGCGCCGCGTGGGCGACCGCGCCGCCCGCCGCCTCGACCGAAACCCGCCGCAGCGCCGGGTGCGCGGCCAGCCCGGCGACGTCGTTGACGAACCCATACGCCGTGCCGGCGGCATCCAGCGCCGCGCGCGCCTGGTCCCGCGTCAGCGCCGCGAATTTCTCGCTCACAGCCGCATCCACCACCGCACGGTTCTTCACGCGGATCACGTTGGTCTCGAAACCCGGCTTCTCGGGCAGCGCCGCATCGCCCATCACGCCGGCGCAGAAATTCCTCCACTCCCGCTCGTTCTGGATGCTGATCAGCACCAGCGCGCCGTCGCTCAGCGCAAACGCCCCGTAGGGGCAGATGCTGGGGTGCGCGAGGCCGATGCGCGCGGGCGCCCGGCCAGTGCCTTCGAACGTGATCAGCGGCACGGCCATCCAGTCGGCCAGCGCATCGAACAGCGAGACCCCAATCGCGGTGCCCTGCCCGGTGATTCCCCGCTGGATCAGCGCCTCCAGCACCGCGGCGTGGGCATACATGCCGCAGCCGATATCGGCGACCGAAACGCCCACGCGTCCCGGCCCCTCCGGCCGGCCGGTGACGCTGGCGAGGCCCGATTCCGCCTGCACCAACAGGTCGTACGCCTTCATCGTGGCGTAGTCGCCCGCCTCGCCGTAGCCGGAAATGTCCACCGTGATCAGGCGCGGATGTTTTTCGCGCAGCGCCTTCGATCCGAAGCCGGCGCGCGCCGCGGCACCTGGCGCCAGGTTCTGGATGAACACGTCCGCCTTCGCGAGAAGGCGTGACAGCAGCAGGGCGTCGTCCGGCTGCTTGATGTCGAGGACGAGCGATTCCTTGCCGCGGTTGAGCCACACGAAATAGCTGCTCTCGCCCTTGGCGTAGTCGTCGTAGCCGCGCGCGAAGTCGCCCTCGGCGCGCTCGATCTTGATCACGCGGGCGCCGGCATCGGCGAGCTTGCAGCTGCAGAACGGCGCGGCCACGGCCTGTTCGAGGGAGACGACCAGGAGGCCGGAGAGGGGGAGGTGGGTGGTCATGGGCGAGATGCGAGGTGCGGCACCGTGCCCTCACCCAACCCTCTCCCGGAGGGAGAGGGCTTTACCCTCGCGCGCCGATAGCCCTCTCCCTCCGCGAGACGGTTGGGAACCCTCCCAGGGTTGGGTGAGGGTCTCTCCGCACCACGCACCTCAATAGCTCCGCGGCATGCCGAGCACATGCTCGCCGACGTAGCTCAAAATCAGGTTCGTGCTGATCGGCGCCACCTGGTACAGCCGCGTCTCGCGGAACTTGCGTTCGATGTCATACTCCTCGGCGAAGCCGAAGCCGCCATGCGTGTTCACGCACGCCTCGCCGGCGGCCCAGCTCGCCTCGGCGGCCAGCATCTTGCCCATGTTCGCCTCCGGCCCGCATGGCAGGCCGGCATCGAACTTCTCCAGCCCCTTGTGCACGATCGCCTCGGCCGCGCGCATCTGGGCATAGGCGCGCGCGATCGGGAACTGCACGCCCTGGTTCCGGCCGATCGGATGGCCGAACACCACGCGCTCCTTGGCATAGGCGGTGGCCTTGGCGATGAACCACTTGGCATCGCCGATGCACTCAGCGGCGATCAGCAGGCGCTCGGCATTCATGCCATCGAGGATGTAGCGGAAGCCGCTTCCCTCCTCGCCCACCAGGTTGTCGGCCGGCACGCGCAGATTGTCGAAGAACACCTCGCAGGAATTGTGGTTCATCATGGTGCGGATGGGGCGGATGGTGAGTCCCTTGCCCAGGGCTTCCCGCATCTCGACGATGAAGGTGGAAAGTCCCTCGGTCTTCCTGCGCACCTGATCGCGCGGGGTGGTGCGCGCCAGCAGCAGCATCAGGTCGGAATGCTCCGCCCGCGACGTCCAGATCTTCTGGCCGTTGACGACATACTCCTCGCCCTGCCGCTCCGCACGGGTGCGGAGGCTGGTGGTGTCGGTGCCCGATGTCGGTTCGGTCACGCCGAACGCCTGCAGCCGCAGGTCGCCGGCGGCGATCCGCGGCAGGTACTTCTCCTTCTGCGCTCTCGATCCATGCCGCAGGATGGTGCCCATGATGTACATCTGCGCGTGGCACGCGCCGCCATTGCAGCCGGAAGCCTGCACCTCCTCCAGGATCGCGGCGGCGGCGGAAAGCGGCAGGCCCGATCCGCCATACTCCTCCGGGATCAGCGCGGCGAGGTAGCCGGCCTCGGTCAGCGCATCGACGAATTTCTTCGGGTACGCGCGCTCGGCATCCATCGCGCGCCAGTATTCGCCGGGGAATTTTTCGCACAGCGCGCGAACGGCATCGCGAATTTCGGCATGCGGGTCGGCGGCGGCAACGGAGGCGTCCATGCGCCGCATCCTTCCGCCGCGCGGCCGATCAGGCAAGCATCGGCACGACGGAAAGGGCGCACAGCGCGCCCATGGTGACGTTGAACGCCCGCCTTCGAGCCGGCGTGGAAAGCCACGCGCCGATCGCCGCGCCGAACGCACCCCACAGCGCCGTGAGCGGCCAGCATACCAGGAAGAACACGACGACGATCAGCCCGACCTCGCGCAGCAGGTCGCCGCCGGGCGTGGTGAAGACGGGGATGGCCGACAGCGCGATGCTCCAGGCTTTCGGGTTCACCCACTGGAACAGTGCGGCGCCGATGAAGCCCAGCGGTGGCCGCGGCTGGCCCGACTTTGCCTCGCCGGCCGTTGCGATCTTCCAGGAAAGATAGAGCAGCCAGGCGGCGCCCACCCACTTCAGCACCGCGTGGATCGCCGGATACATCGCCAGTGGCGTGGCCGCCCCCAAACCGACCACGCCCAGCATGAACGCGAAGCCGAACGCGATGCCGGCCTGGTGCGGCACCGTGGCGCGGAAGCCGTGATTGGCCGCGCTGGCCGCCACCATCAGCACGTTCGGCCCCGGCGTGCCGGAGGTCGCGACTGCGAAGGCAAGCAGAGGCATCAACGGTTCCATGCCATGAAGGCTAGGTCAGCCATGCTGACCCGAGTTCCGCGAGCTTCGCGGGGCTGGCATGCCGGTGCCAGATGGACCGGCGCCTCAGATGGCCGGCAGGGCCACCCCAAGCGCCCGGTATACGGGCGCGACACCGGGGTGGAACGGCACGAAGTTGTTGGCTTGCGCATTCCCGGCCACGGTGGTCGCGGCGGAAGGATGCGCGGCCTTCGTTGCCGCCGGGTCCTGCAACAGGCCGCGCGCTACGGCCTCGGCCAGCGCGTCGGGCACGTCGGCGCGCGCCATCCAGAAGTTCCACACCGCGAACGAGGCAAGTGCCGTACCCTGCCCGCGATAGGTGTCAGCGGCGATCGTGTACGGTACGAAATAGCCGAAGCGGCGGCGGAAGGCGGCACCCTCGGTCTCGGTGAAGCCGATCACCACTGTTTCGGCCGCGTTCGCGATCTCGACGAAGGGTGGGCTGGGCAGGCCCGTGCCGAAGAAGAAGGCGTCGATCTCGCCCGCGCGCACCATGCGCGCCATTTCGGCAGGCGTGCCGGCGACGTGGGTCGCGGCGAGACCCAGCTCGGCCATCAGGCCACGGAAGAACACCTCGCCCGGGCCGCCCGCCGGCCCGGTGCCGACCCGCCGCCCGGCGAGCGCCGAAAGCGAGCGGATGCCGGACGAGGCCAGCGCGATCGCATGGAACGGCGTTTCATACATCGCCGCCAGCGCGCGGAAGGATCGGTTCGGCCGGCCGGCAAATGCGTTCAGCCCGTGCCAGGCATCCCAGGCCGGGCCCATGTTCACCAGGCCCAGCTCCACCCCGCCGCTCGCCAGCAGCTCGAGATTCTCGTTCGAGCCGCGGGTCTCGCGCACCTCCAGGTCGACCGGGGCGACCGTGGCGATGTGGCGGGCCAGCGCCGTGCCATAGGGCAGGAACAGGCTGCCCTGGCCGGCCGTGCCCAGGCTTGCCCGCATGCGGGACTGCGCCTGGGTGGCGGCGGGCAGCAGGGCGGCGGCAAACAGCAGGCGGCGGCTGAGCGGCGTCATGATCGGTCTCCCGTTGCGGATCGTCCGGTCGTGCGCCTAGCCTTCCGCACGTTCGCGACCCCGCGCAAGGAGCAACACCGATGCGCCTTCTCGCCCTCGCCGCCGCGCTGCTGCTGGCGGCCACCCCGATCGCCGCCAAGCCGTTCCGCCTGGCCACGGTGCAGGATGCAGCAACGCTTGATCCGCACGCCAACAACTCAGCCAGCACGATGATCCTGCTGGGCCAGATTTTTGAGCCGCTGATCGAGCGCGGCCCCGACCTGAAACTGCGCCCCGCGCTGGCCGTGCGCTGGGAGCAGGTTGAACCAACCCGTTGGCGCTTTCACCTGCGCGACGGGGTGAAGTTTGCCGGCGGCGAGCCCTTCGGCGCCGAGGACGCGGCGTTCTCGGTCAACCGCGCCCGCCTTCCGACCAGCGGCATGGGCATCTTCGTCGATACCGCGGCCGAGGCGGTGGTGGTGGATCGCCTGACGCTCGATCTGGTCACGCGCGTGCCGGATGCCGTGGTGCCCGACAAACTCACCAGCCTGCTGATCATGAGCAAGGCGTGGGCCGAGGCGAACAACGCGACCCGCCCGCAGAACTTCCGCGAGCGCGAGGAGACGATCACGGTGCGCGTGGCGAACGGCACCGGCCCCTACATGATCCGCTCGCGCGAGAACGACGTGCGCACGGTGCTGGCGCGCAACCCGTCCTGGTGGGGCGGCGCGACCAGCGTCACGGAGTACCATCACGTCACCATCACCACCGACGGCACGCGCATCGCCGCCCTGCTGTCGGGCGAGATCGACCTGGTGCTGTTCACGCCTGCGCAGGACATCGCGCGCCTGCGCACCGACAGCCGCATCCGCGTTGTCGAGGGCGTGGAAAATCGCACCGTGATGCTGGGGATGGACCAGTGGCGCGACGAGCTGCTGAACAGCGACGTCAAGGGGAAGAACCCGTTCCGCGACGCGCGCGTGCGGCGGGCGCTTGCCATGGCGATCGACATGGAGGCGATCCATCGCCGCACTCTGCGCGGCCTGGGCCATCCCACCGGCGCGATGTGGACGCGCTGGGTGAACGGTTTTGACGAAGCGGCCGACCGCCGCGTTCCCGCAGATCGCGAGGCGGCAAAGCGCCTGCTGGCCGAAGCCGGCTATCCCAACGGCTTCGGGGTGACGCTGGATTGCCCCGTGGGCTTCTACGACGAGGTCTGCCAGGCGCTGGCCACGGTGCTGGCCCCCGTGGGCATCCGCCTGACCCCGGCGATCGTGCCGAACGCGCAGTTCCTGCAGAAGGTGGCGCGGCGCGAGACCAGCCTGTACGCGGTTTCATGGGGCGTGCCGACCTTCGATGCGCTGTACACCATCCGCGCGCTGATCCTGTCGCGCGAGGAAGGCGGCGGCAGTTCGTGGAACCACGGCGGCTATTCCAACCCCGAAGTGGACAAGCTGGTGAAGCAGATCGAGGCCGAGACCGATGCCGAGAAGCGGCGCACCCTGATGCGCGAGGTGCACCGCCTGCACGCGGCCGATGTCGGCCACATCCCGCTGTACAACCCGCCGATCCCCTGGGTGATGCGCACCAACATCGAGGTGCAGCATCGCGCCGACAACCAGCTGCGCGCGCGCGACGTGACGGTGAGGTAGCTACCGCCTGCCGCCATTGGCCGGTGCCGCCAGCGGCAGCAGGTGCGCCCGCCAGAACGCGCCGATGCCAAGCGCGCAGGCCAGGCCCAGGCCCGCATACAGGCTGGCCGCCGCCGGGAAGCCCAGCCACGAGACGAGCGCGCCGCTGCCCAGCAGCCCCACCGGCAGGCCATAGATCGCCAGCATCCGAAGGCCCATCACCCGGCCGCGGAACCCGGCCTCGGCCACGCGCAGCAGCAGCACCGTCATCGGCACCATGCAGTAGCTCTGCACGAAGCCGATCACCGCCAGCAGCATCATGCCGGGCGCGAAGCGGTCGATGCGGGCGAAGCCCAGCAGCAGCGGGAACCACAGCAGCGCCGCGCCCAGCGTGGTGCGCGCGGGCGGCAGGCGCGGCCCCCAGACCGAAAGACTGACCGAGCCCGCCAGCGCGCCCGCCGAGAAACTCGCCAGCAGCAGGCCAAGGAATCCGCGATCGACGCCATAGATCTCGCGCGCCACGTACGGCAGCAGGCCATTGGTCAGCGGATAGGCCGCGAAGTTCACCAAAAAGGCCAGGCACAGCGCGGCGAGCAGCGGCGGCATGCGCCGCACATAGGCAAGGCCCGCCCCCAGGTCGGTCCAGGGCGTGGTTGGCGCGTCGCGCGGGCGGGCAACGCCGCTTTCCCGCACGCACCAGGTCAGCACCAGGCTGGCAAGGTACAGCGCGGTCACCGCGGCATAGGCCACCGTCATGCCCAGTGCCGCGACCAGCGCCGCGCCGGTCAGCGCGCCGGCGATGCGCGCCAGGTCGGCGCTGCAGCGCTCGATGGCCATGGCGCTCATCAGGAAGGCGGGCGGCATGGTCGCGCCGATCAGCGCGTTGCGGATGCCGATGTCGGATGGTCGCACCAGGCCTGCCAGGCCCGCGACGACGAAGACCTGCACCGGCCCCAGCGTGCCGCTTGCTGCCATCGCCATCAGCGCCGCGGCCAGCAGCGCGTAGCTCGCGCGCATCGCGCACAGCACCACCCGGTGGCCCACCCGATCGGCCATCACGCCCAGGAACGGCGACAGCAGCGTGCCGATGAACTGCAGCGCGCCGAAGACCGTCAGCGCCACCACCGACTGCGTCTCGACCAGGATGTACCAGCCAAGCAGCAGGGTTTCCATCTCGAACGCCCAGCTCGTGGCCAGGTCCGCCGGCCATTGCAGGCGGAAATTGCGCTGGCTGAAGGGCGCGAGCGCCGAGGCTCTCGGCGCGGCAGGATCGGCGCGCTGCCGCTCGCTCACGCGACGCGGTCGCGCGGCTCCCGGCCGGCAAACACCGCATCCAGGTTGTCGAGCGCACGGAAGCCCATGGCGTCGCGCGTCTCCTCGGTGGCGCTGCCCAGATGCGGCAGCAGCACGATGTTGGGCGCGGTGTAGTAGCCCTCGTGCAGCTTGGGCTCGCCGTCGTACACGTCCAGGCCGGCGAAGGCGACGTGGCCAGAATGGAGTGCTGCGACCAGGGCGGCATCGTCCACCAGGCTGCCACGGCCGGAATTCACCACCACCGCGCGCTTCGGCAGCTGCGCGATCCGGCCGGCGTTCAGCCATTTGCGCGTCGCCTCGCCGCCCGGCGCGTTCAGCGACAGCACTTGGCAAATCGCCAGGAATTTGCCTTCGTCGCGGTGATAGGTGGCGCCCTGTTCCAGTTCCGGCGGCACGCGCTGGATGTCGTGATAGTGGATCTCCATGCGGAAGCCGCGCGCCATTTCCGCAAGCCTGCGCCCGATGCGGCCGAAGCCGAAAATGCCAAGCCGCTTCCCGCTGACGGAAAGGCCCATGAGTTGGGTGGGTGCCCAGCCCTTCCATTCCCGCGCGCGCACCATGCGCTCGGCCTCGCCGGCGCGGCGCATGCTCATCATGATCAGCAGCATCGCGATCTCGGCCGTGGCGTCGGTCAGCACATCGGGCGTGTTCGTCACGATCAGGCGGCGTGCCTTGGCGGCGGCGATGTCGATGTGATCGAACCCGACGCTGAACGTGGCCAGCGCCCTGATCGACGCCGGCAGCGCGTTGATCGTCGCGGCGCCGAACGGGTCGCCGGCGGCGAGAAATACCGCATCGTGCCCGGTGGCGGCGGCGGCCAGCGCGGCGCCATCGCGCACGGCATCGGTCGGGTTGAAGGTGGCGTCGTAGTCGCGCGCGATGCGGGCTTCCACCGCAGCGGGCAGTTTGCGCGTCACGAGGAGTTTCGGCTTGGCCATCGGTCAGGTTCCTCTCAACGCCACAGGGGATCGATCGGCGCGCCACCGCCCAGCACGGCGGCCAGGTTGTCCAGCGCGCGAAAGCCCATGGCGTCGCGCGTCTCGTGCGTGGCGCTGCCGACATGCGGCGTCAGGAACACGTTGGACAGGCTGGCGAAGCGCGTGTCGAACTCGGGTTCCTTCTGGAACACGTCCAGGCCCGCCGCGGCCAGATGGCCGTTCGTCAGAGCGTCGTGCAGCGCATCCTCGTCCACCAGGCCGCCGCGCGCGGCGTTGACGAACACCGCCCCCTTCGGCAGCAGCGAAAGCGTGCGGGCATTGATGATCTTCGCCGTGCGCGCGTTGAAGTCGGCGTGCAGACTGAGGAAGTCGCAATGCGGCAGCATGTCCTCGAGCTTGGCGAAGAACTCCGCGCCTTTCTCCTGCTCGGGGATCTTTCGCGCCACGTCGTGGTACAGGATGCGCATGCCGAAGCCGCGCCCGCGGTCGGCCACCGCCTGGCCGATGCGGCCGAAGCCGAAGATGCCAAGGCGCTTGCCATGTACGCGCGTGCCCAGCGGGGCGGCGCCCATCGCCTTCCACCCGCCCTGTTCGTGCATCACGCGGAAATACTCGCCGAAGCGGCGCGCCGCGCACAGCAGCAGGGTGAAGGCCGTATCGGCCGTGCAGCCAGTGAGCACCTCGGGCGTGTTGGTGACGATCAGGCCCCTGGCCTTGCACGCCGGCACGTCGATGTGATCGAACCCGACGCTGCACGTGGCGGCGATCTTCACGCCGGCGGGCAGGTCGGCCAGGTTCTCGGCGGTCAGGCTTTGCCCGCCGCCCGAAAACATCAAGCCTTCCGCCTTGTGGTCGCGGCAGGCCTGGAACAGTTCCGGCATGGAAAGCACGCGGTCGGCGATCAGCGCGTCGAACTCCGCCTTGGCCTTTGCCACCACATTGGGCGGGAATTTTCGCGCAACCACGATGCGTCCAGCCACGTCGTTTCCTCCTTGGACCGTTTCCCGAGATGATCATGGCGCGCACAACGGCCCTCGCCTAGCCACCTTGCCCGCAACCCGGCCCCGCGCCACGATCCCGCCACGACCGGAAGGGAACACGCATGGACCTGCAGCTGACGGGAAAGCGGGCGCTGGTGATGGGCGGCTCGAAGGGCCTGGGCCTGGCTACCGCCACTGCGCTTGCGCGCGAGGGCTGCGCCATCGCGCTCTCCTCGCGCGATCCCGATGCGGCCGCGGCCGCCCTGGCCGCGCAGGTGGGCGTGCCCGTGCACGGCATCGCGGCCGATGTCGGCTCGGCCGCCGCCATCGATGCGCTGGCCGAACAGGCGGCCGCGAAACTGGGCGGCGTGGACATCGTGATCCTGAACCACGGCGGCCCGCCACCCTGCACCGCGCTGGAAATGACGGCCGATCAGCTCGATGCCTGGTATCGGATCATCGTCGCGCACCCGATCCGTCTGGCGATGCATCTTCTGCCCGGCATGCGGCAACGGAAGTTTGGGCGCATCATCGCGGTGGGCTCGGCCGGCATGATCCAGCCGATCCCGAACCTCGCCATAAGCAACGTGCTGCGCGCGGCGATCGTCGGCTGGACCAAGACGCTGTCGAACGAGGTTGCGGCCGATGGCGTAACGGTGAACGTGCTGGCGCCGGGCGCGATCCGCACCGATCGCTCGCTGCAGACCGCGTCCGTCGGTGCGGCCAAGGAAGGTATCGACGTCGAGAAATGGATCGCGCGTCGTGCCGCGAACATCCCCGCCGGCCGCTACGGCACGCCGGAGGAGTACGGTGCGGTGGCGGCGTTCCTGGCGAGCCCGCTGGCGTCCTATATCACCGGCACGGTCACGCGCGCCGATGGCGGCATGGTGCGCAGCGTCGGATGATGTTGTTCGATCTCGACTTGGCGGAACGATTTCTTGCCCGGCTTGCGGCGGAGACGGCAGACTCGCCCGGCGTGACACGGGATGCCTTTGGCGCGGGCGAGCAGCGCGCGCATGCGATTGCAGCCGAGCTCGCGGGATCGGCGGGTCTGGCCGTGATGCGGGATTTCGCCGGCAATCTGTACGCAACCGTGCCGGGCGACGACGCGCCGGCACTGGTTTCCGGCAGCCACCTGGACAGCGTGCGCCATGGCGGCAATTTCGACGGTGCCGCCGGGTTCGCCGCCGCTCTCGCCGTGGCGGCGGGCCTTGCGCGCGCCGGCACGAAACTGCCGCGCCCCTTCGTGGCGATGGCCACCCGTGCCGAGGAAACAGTTTGGTTCCCAATCTCGTTCTGCGGCGCGCGCGCGGCGCTGGGGCGTCTGCCGGCCGCCGCACTCGACACGACGCGCAGCGACACCGGCCGCACGCTTGCCTCGCACATGGAAGACTGCGGCGCCGACCCCGAAGCCGTACGCGCCGGCCGCTTGCAGCTTGACCCGAGATCCTTGCGCGCCTTCATCGAAATCCATATCGAGCAGGGGCCGGTGCTGGTCGAGGCGGACAGGCCGATCGCGCTGGTGCCGGCGATCGCCGGTGGTCCGCGCTTCCGCAATGCACGCATCGCTGGCAGCTACGCGCATGTCGGCTCGGCGCCCTTACCGTCGCGCCACGATGCGGTGGCGGCCTTCGCCGATGTCACGCACGGGCTGAACGAACTGTTCCGCGAGTTCTCGGATGCCGGCCGCCACGCCATGGCGACGATCGGTGTGGTCTCCACCGATCCCGAGATGGCGGCGTGGAGCAAGGTGGCGGGCCAGTGCCGCTTCACCCTCGATCTGCGCGGCACCGACCTGGATGCGCTGACGGCGCTGCGCCGTCGGCTGATGGACCTTGTCGAGGAAGCGGAGGCGACCTGGGGCGTGAAGATCGACCTGGGCGAGGATACGGGGCCGCAACCCGGCTTCCTGGATGCCGCGATCCATGCCCGGCTGCGCGCGGCCGCCGCGCAGCTTGGCATCGCGGCGCACACCATGCCGTCGGGCAGCGGCCACGACGCGTTGGCGTTCCATCATGCGGGCGTGCCCACCGGTTTCATCTTCGTGCGCAGCCACAATGGCGGGCACAATCCGGACGAGGCGATGGACCTCTCTGACCTCGAACCCGCCTGCCGCCTGCTTTCGCACATGGCGACGACGCTGTGATCCCGAACCTTTCCCCCGACATCGACCTTGCCACGCGGTTGTTCGACGAGCTGCGCGAGCGCAGTTTCGACGGCGTCGGCGTGACCCGCGAAGCATTCGGGCCCGGCGAGGCGATGGCGCATGCGGTGATGCGGCGCGAGGCCGATGCGCTGGGGCTGGAAATCTCCACCGACGTCGCGATGAACCTGTACATGACCTTGCCCGGCGCCGATCGCGACGCGAAGCGCGTGGTGCTGGGCAGCCACCTGGACAGCGTGCCCCAGGGTGGAAATTTCGATGGCGCGGCGGGCGTGCTGGCCGGCCTTGCCGCGGTGGCCGGCATGCGCCGCGCCGGCTTCACGCCCGCGCGCGACATCACCGTGATGGCGATCCGGGCCGAGGAAGCGGGCGCCTGGTTCCCCACCTCCTATCCCGGCAGCCGCGCCTCGCTCGGCCGTCTGAAGCCGGAGGAACTGGCGGTGAAGCGGCAGGACAATGGCCGCACGCTGGAGGCGATGCTGCTGGAAGCCGGCGGCGATTCCGATGCCATCCGCCGCGGCGTGCGTGTGCTGGGGCCGGAAAATGTTGCCGCCTATCTGGAGCTGCACATCGAACAGGGGCCGGTGCTGGACGCCGAGGCAATCCCCGTGGGCATCGTCACCGGCATTCCTGGCGGGCGGCGGCTGCGCAAGGCGCGGGTGCTGGGCGAATACTCGCACTCCGGCGCCGTGCCGCGACGATTCCGCCGCGACGCCGCCATCGCCGCGGCTGAACTGGCGCACCGCCTGGACGAGTTCTGGGGCGCGCTGGAGCGTGGGGGACGCGCGCTGGTCTGCACCTTCTGCGAGATGGCGACCGGCCCGCAATCGGGCTTCACGAAGATTTCCGGCGAGGTGAATTTCTCGCTGGATGTGCGGAGCCTCGATCCCGCCGATCGCGATGCGATGTTCGCCGAACTGCACCGGCTGGTGGCCGAGATTTCGGCGCGGCGCGGCGTGACCTTCGACCTCGGCCCGGAAACGTCCAGCACCGCCTCGCCCATGGATGCGGGCGTGATCGCGGCGCTGAAGCACTCGGCCGAGGCGCTGAAGATTCCGCACAAGGTCATGGCCTCGGGCGGCGGGCATGACGCGGCGGCGTTCGCGCAGGCCGGCGTGCCGGCAGGCATGGTGTTCGTGCGCAACCAGAACGGCAGCCACAACCCGCGCGAGGCCATGCGCATCGAGGATTTCGCGGCCGCGACCGCCGTCGTCACCCACTTCGCCGCAACTTTTGGAACCTGAGAAAGCGCGTGACCGCATCCGCTCGCCTTGCTGTCGATATCGGCGGCACCTTCACCGACATCGCGCTGGAATGGCCGCACGAAGGTGTACTGGAACGCCATACCGCCAAGGTGCTGACTACTCCCTCGGCCCCCGAACAGGGTGTGATGGACGGCATTGCGCGCTGCCTGACCGAAACCGGACTGAAGCCCGAAAGCATCGCCATCGTCATCCACGGCACCACGCTGGCCACCAACGCGCTAATCGAGCGCAAGGGCGCGACCACCGCGCTGATCACCACGGAAGGCTTCCGCGATGTGCTGGCGCTGGGCAACGAGAGCCGGTACGACCAGTACGATCTCAACATCGTGCTGCCCGAGCCGCTGGTGCCGCGCTGGCTGCGCCTGCCGGTGCCCGAGCGGCTGAACGCACAAGGCGCCGTGCTGAAGCCGCTTGACGAAGCGGCGGTGCGGGCGCTGCTGCCCGTGCTGGAGGCCGAGAAGGTGGAAAGCCTCGCCATCGGCTTCCTGCACGCCTTCGTCAACCCCGGTCATGAGCAGCGCGCGCGCGACATCATCGCCGCTGCGCGCCCTGATCTGCCGATCTCGATCAGCTCGGAAGTCTCGCCCGAGATGCGCGAGTGGGAGCGGTTCTCCACCACGGTTGCCAACGCGTATGTGCAGCCGCTGATGGCGCGCTATCTGCGCCGGCTGGAGGAGGGGCTGAAGCAGGGCGGCTTCGCCTGCCCCCTGTTCCTGATCCTTTCCGGCGGTGGCCTGACCAGCGTGGAGACCGCCTGCCGCTTCCCGATCCGCCTGGTGGAAAGCGGGCCCGCTGGCGGGGCCATCTTCGCCGCCCACGTCGCGCGCCAGTGCGGGCTGGAAAAAGTGTTCAGCTACGACATGGGCGGCACCACGGCCAAGGTCTGCATGATCGACCACTTCACGCCGCAGACATCCCGCAGTTTCGAGGTCGCGCGCGTCGGGCGCTTCAAGAAAGGTTCGGGCCTGCCGCTCCGCATCCCGGTGATCGAAATGGTCGAGATCGGCGCCGGCGGCGGCTCGATCGCGCATCTGGATGTGCTGGGGCGGATCGCGGTGGGGCCGGAAAGCGCCGGCGCCGATCCCGGCCCGGCCTGCTACGCGCGCGGCGGCACCGAGCCGGCAGTGACGGATGCCAACCTGGTGCTTGGCCGGTACGACCCGGAGAAGTTCGCGGGCGGCAGGCTGGCGCTGGATGCATCGCGCGCCGAAGCCGCGCTGGCATCGCGTATAGGCGAGCCTCTGGGTCTCGCCCCCGACATGGCAGCACTTGGCGTGGTGGAGATGGTGGACGAGAACATGGCCAATGCCGGCCGCGTCCACGCCATCGAAAGCGGCAAGGGGTTCGAGGATCGCACGCTGATCGCCTTCGGTGGCGGTGGCCCGGTGCACGGCACCCGTGTTGCGGAAAAATGCGGCATCACGCGCATCGTGGTGCCCACCGGTGCCGGCGTGGGCAGCGCCATCGGTTTCCTGCGCGCGCCCGTGGCGTACGAGGTGGTGCGATCGCTGTACCAGCGCTTCGCCAGCTTCGATCTCGCGGCGGTCAACGCCCTGCTGGCGTCGATGCAGGCGGAGGCGCGCGCGGTGGTGGCGGAAGGTGCGGCGGGCCGACCGACGCGCGAAACCCGCATCGGCTACATGCGCTATGTGGGGCAGGGGCACGAGATACCGGTGCCGCTTCCGACGCATCTCCTGACCGAAGCCGATGTCGCGGCGATCCGCGCCGAGTACGATGCGGCCTACACGCGCTTCTATGATCGCCCGGTGCCCGGCAGCGACGTGGAGATTCTTTCCTTCGCCGTCGTGGTCGCGACCGAGCCTGAGCCGGTGGACGCGGTCACGCCGGTCGAGCCGATCAGCGGCGCGCGGCCAATCCGCCACCAGAAGATTCGCGACACCGCGACCGGTATTGTCGCCGACGTGCCGGTCTATGATCGCCTGGCTCTGCCGCGCGGCGTGCAGCTGGCCGGCCCCGCGGTGATCGCCGAGGACGAGACCAGCACCATGGTCGGCACCGGCTGGACCGCGCGCATCGATGGCCTCTCCTACATCGTGATGGAGAAGTTCTGATGTCCGATGCGCTTCCCAAGGCATCCGACGCGCTGGAGAAAATCCAGCAGCAGATCATGTGGAACCGCCTGATCGCGGTGGTGGAGGAACAGGCGCAGGTGATGATCCGCACCGCGTTCAGCACCACCGTGCGCGAGGCCGGTGATCTTTCCGCCGGCGTCTTCGACCTGCACGGCCGGATGATGGCTCAGGCGGTAACCGGCACGCCGGGCCACGTGAACTCGATGGCCGAGAGCGTCGGGCATTTCCTGAAGAAATTCCCGACGGAAACCATGCAGCCGGGCGACCACTACATCACCAACGATCCGTGGCTGGGCACCGGCCACCTGCACGATCTCACGGTCGTCACGCCGGCCTTTCATCGCGGAAAAATCGTCGGGCTGTTCGCCAACACCGCGCACGTGATCGATGTGGGCGGCCTGGGAATGGGGCCGGAAGGGCGCAGCGTGTTCGAGGAAGGGATGTACATCCCCATCGTGAAATGCTTCGACCGCGGCCGCGCGAACGAGACCTTCTTCGATTTCCTGCGCGCCGGCACGCGCCTGCCGGTGGAGCTGGAAGGCGACGTGTATTCCCTGTGCGCCTGCAACGACGCGGCGGCGAAGCGGTTGGCCGAAATGATGGCCGAGTTCGGCATGGAAAGCCTCGATCTGCTGGCCGAGAGCATTTTTGCCGCCTCGCGCGCGGCCACCCTGGCCGAGGTTGCGAAGATTCCCCGGGGCACCTATCGGGCCGAGATTTTTTCCGACGGCTACGAGGCGCCGGTGCGGCTGGCGGCCGCGATGACGATTCATGACAGTGGCATCCGCGTGGATTTCGCCGGCACCAGCGGGCTTTCCGGCCGGGGCATCAACGTGCCCGCGGCCTATTGCCGCGCCTATTCCTGCTTCGGCATCAAGGTGGCGGTGGCGCCGGAGATTCCCAACAATTTCGCCTCGCTCGCGCCCTTCACGATGGCGATCCCGGAGAAATGCATCCTGAATGCGCCACGGCCATTCCCGGTCAGCGTGCGCCACGTGGTGGGCCAGCTGCTGCCCGACCTGATGATGGGCTGCCTGGCCCAGGCCATCCCCGATCGCGTCGCGGCGGAGGGCAGTTCCTGCCTGTGGAATCCACCCTTGCGCGGCGGCGGCGCGGTGAGCGGGGCCGCTTCGGAACTGCCCGATTTCGAGGTGATCACCTTCAACAGCGGCGGCACTGGGGCCCGTCCGGCACGCGATGGGCTGGATGGCACGGCATTCCCCTCGGGCGTGCGGACGATGCCGGTGGAGGCGACCGAGAATTTCGCGCCTGTGGTGTTCTGGAAGAAGGAGCTGCGCCCCGACAGCGGCGGCGCGGGACGCACCCGCGGCGGCTTCGGCCAGGTGATGGAGATTTCCGCCGCCGGCGATGCCGAGTTTGCGGTGAATGCGATCTTTGACCGCGTCGGCCACCCACCCAAGGGTAGGTTCGGCGGTGGCGATGGCGCGGGCGGCGTCGTGGCGCTGAAGTCGGGTGCGGCGCTTCGCACCAAGGGCTTCCAGATCGTGCCGAAAGGCGAGCGGCTGGTGCTGCTGCTGCCCGGCGGCGGTGGCATGGGGGATGCGCACGCGCGCCACCGGGCGCTGGTGGCGCGCGATGTGCGCACGGGGCTGGTGAGCGCGGAAGCGGCGCGGGCGCGCTATGGG
>Ga0224723_1000881_pt1 | contig 19558 bp, 22 predicted proteins | sample Balambano_FR2_Me_FD_161647 | JGI IMG/M metagenome (GOLD analysis project Ga0224723, IMG submission 161647) | Freshwater sediment microbial communities from Lake Towuti, South Sulawesi, Indonesia - Balambano_FR2_MetaG | ecosystem: Environmental > Aquatic > Freshwater > Lake > Sediment | place...
TGTATTAAAGCAATGGAACGACGAATACGGCGCGGAGATCGATACGACGGCTTACGATCAGGCGCAGGACGCCGTGATCGCCCGTATGAAGATCAAGCCAGTGGATGCGACCGCCAGCACGCGCCCGGCACACGAGATCGTCAATCCCGTCAGCCACCGCTTGCAGGCGGGCATCGATGCGGTGCTGGGCGAGCGCGGCTACGATTACGGCATTGTGCAGGCGAACATGGATGACTGCCTGGGCTGCGGGTATTGCAACACCGGCTGCAAGTACGGGCGCAAGCTGTCGATGCTGGATACGGTGCTGCCACAGGCGCAGGAGCAGTACGGCGACCAACTGCGCATTGTCAGCGAGGCACACGCGACCGGGCTGCGCGCCGACGGCGACCGTATTGCCGAGATTCAGGTCAAGCTGAGCGATGGCAAGACGATGACGATCCGCAACCCGAAGACGGTGATCGTCAGCGGCGGCGCGGTGGCGTCGTCGTGGCTGCTGAAGCGCAGCGGCATCGGCGCGAACCTGCCCATCGGGCGGCGGCTGTGCTTTAACATGGGCAGCCCGCTGCACGCGCGCTTCCCGGAACCGATCAACGCTTACGACGGCTTGCAGATTTCGCATTACCTGCAAATCCCGAACGAGCCGGGCTTTATCTTTGAGACGTGGTTCAACCCGCCCGTCGCGGAGGCGCTGGTCATGCCCGGCTGGTTGGACAAGCACTTCGAGAACATGCTGACTTACAACCGCATCGCCGCGATGGGCGTGGTCGTCGGCACAGACGCGCGCAAGGATACGTATATTCGCAAGGCGGCGCTCTTCCCCAGCACGGCGGAGGTGGTCTACACGCCGTCGAAGGCGGATTTGGATCGGCTGGTGGACGCGATGATCACGATGGGCAAGGTGCTGCTGGCGAGCGGCGCGGAGGCAGTCTTCGCCTCGACGCGCCGCTATCACAGTTACATTGCTTATCAGGAGAACGAACCCGTCGGGCGGGCGCAGTCGGTCTATCGCAGCGAAGAGGAACTGGTGCGTTTCCTGCGCAAGCTGGTGCAGGACGACAGCGATATATTGCTGAGTACGGCGCATCCGCAGGGCGGCAACCCGCTGGGGAAGGTACTGGATGAGCATTTCCGCGTGCGCGGCTACCGCAATCTGTACGTGTGCGACGCGAGTGTGTTCCCGACGTCGGTGACGGTTAACCCGCAGCTGACGGTGATGGCGCTGGCGCAGTACGCGAGTGGGGTGATGGAGTAGGGGTTACCCTGCTTTCTCACCCCTCCAGCACCGCCCGCGCGTCAATACTGCCGACCAGCGCCGAAACGAAGGTGTCGCCCGCGCCGTAGATACCCAGACGCGCAAAGCGCCCATCCTTTAGCTGCCAGACTTCCATCAGGCGGTCACGCGGGTCTACCAGCCAGTATTCGCGCACCCCGACGCTTTCGTATAACGCGAACTTGCGCTTGCGATCTTCAATAGCAGTCGAAAGAGACAACACTTCTACGATCAGGTCCGGCGCGCCGACCAGCCGCTTCTTGCCTTCCGGCTTGCAGACCCCGTCCGGCGCGACCCAGAGCGCGTCCGGCTGCACCATGACATCGCTCGCCAGACGCACATCTACGGGCGAAATGTAGGCTTTGCCACCGTGCGTCTTTTCGATCCGGCGCAACAACACTGCCAGATTTAGCACAATATCCTGATGATCTAGTTCCGGCGCAGCCATCGCTTCCACAAGCTCCCCGTAGATCAGTTCGCGGCGCAGCATCGTTTCCGGCAGCGCCAGAAACTCCTCCATCGTCATGCGCGCCAAGACAGGTGAGTCCATCATTATGAGCGTACCCTGCAAGTGATCATGACGTAATTATAGCACCGGAAGTAGCGCTTGCTGCGCAAGCCGCCAGTCTCGCCTACCCCGACTGCCACTCCCCAAACAGGGCGAGGCGTTCCGCGCGGATTTGCTTCGCAATCGCTTCCTTCGGCTGGTCGGTCGAGATGCGGTCGGCAAACGTGAAGATTTCGCCGTGCAGCGCATCCAGTTGCGCCTGCGTCATGGACCCCGCGTGTACCAGCGCACGCACTTCGATCTCGTATTTCACGATTTCGGTCAATTCGCGCATGATCTCGAAGTCCAGTTCCGTCCACTGGTGCGGCTGGTTATCAACCACGCAGAACGAGCCGAGCGTCTTGCCGTTCGCCATCTTGACCGGAAAGCCGAGATAGCCCGCGACGTTGTGATCCTTAACCGAGCCATTGTCGAACAAGACGGGATGCACGCGCGCATCATCGACCACCAGCGGCGCATCGTCCACAACGACATGCTTGCAGAAGGCGTGTGAGAGGGGCGTGCTGTTGTAATCGACCCCGTAGGCGCTCTTGAAGAACTGGTAATCGCCGCCGACCATCGACAGCATCGACATCAGCGTGCCGACGATCTTGCTGGCGAGGCGCGTAAGGCGGTTAAAGACCGGTTCTTCTTCTGCGTCGATCAATGCCAGGTCGCGCAGCACCATCATGCGATCTTTTTCGGACAACATCTTGCGCATTTCAGGGGACACGTTCAATGAACTCATGATAAATACCCCTTTATAAGCGAATCAGATAATTGATTCGAGTATAAGGGGATATTGTGTCAACTGTGCGTAAATGATTTCCGAAGGTTTTGTGGCGGATTGTCTTTAAGATTACACTTTTTGCGCTGCTCTATCGCGTTTGCGCTGCCGGGCAGCGTCTACTTCAGCCCTGCGTGCTGCCATTGCTTCTTTCGTAGGGCGCTCGGCGACACGATCCGGTGTAACATGCTCCACGAGCAATGACAGCGGATCAATTCCGCGTTTGCGCACAGCGATGATCTCAATCGCAGCCACTTCATCCTGTTCGTCGAGATGATAGAACGTCGTCGCGTCTGCCTTCCGGGTTGACAAGGTAACATTACTGGTCAACTCAATGTAGAGTGCGTCGGCTTTATGATCGTAGGTGATCTTCATGGGCAACCTCTACGAGAAATCGTAATCGGTATCTTCATCATCGAAAACAGTGACGATGGTTCGCTCTTTCAGATTTACAGCAACGCGGATCACCCGCAATTGCTGATCTTCCGGATCGTACAGTTGATGCTCATACAGATCAATCCCATGAGGCTGATCGATGAGCATCCCCTGTTCAACTGTTTCTATCACCATCTCTTCGGAGATGAAGCGCTGCAACATCCGTTTTGCAGCATGTACACTTACCTCGAATTCGATATTGCGAATACGAACGAGGTACATAATCTGTAGCTCAGTTCAGCACGGGCGCGTTGATGCGCGGGGCGTGCGCCAGGCTTGCTTTCTTCTCTACCTCGTCCACAATCATACGCGCGATCACCAGCGATGACGTGGCGGCGGGCGACGGCGCGTTCTGCACATGCGCCACGCGGTTGCCGTGCCGGATCAGGAAGTCATCGACCATCTTGCCGTCGTCTTGCAGCGCCTGGGCGCGCACGCCGCTCTTGCCGCCGATCAGGTCGTCGTAGGTGATGGCGGGCGTGTACTTTTGCAGTTCCTTCAGATATGCCGCCTTGACGTAATCGCGGTACATCTCCATCATGCCGACTTTCCAGTACTTGAGCGCCAGCTTCCAGAAGCCGGGATACGTCAGCGTTTCGATCAGTTCTGGTAAGTTGACCTGCCAGCGCCCGTAGCCTTCGCGCCCGAACGCCAGCACTGCGTTTGGACCTGCCCACACGGTACCATCGACATGCTTGGTCAAATGCACGCCCAGGAACGGGAACGTCGGGTCGGGGACGGGGTAGATCATGCCCCTGCACATATGAGCGGCTTCGGGGCGAATCTGATAGTAATCGCCGCGAAACGGCACGATCTTGACTTCGCTCTTGCCCTCGGTCATCTCCGCCAGCCGGTCGCTGTACAGACCGCCGCAGGTGACGACGAAACGCGCGTGGACTTCGGTCTCTGCGCCGTTCTTCGCCTTCACGCCGATCACGGTCTCGTCGCTCAGGTTGCGCAGCGCGACGACCTTCGCGCCCATCTTGATCTCGCCGCCCCACTCGCGCACATCATCGGCGTAGGCACGCGCGACTTCACCCCAATCGACGATGCCCGTGTTCGGCGACCAGATCGCCTTGACGCCCGCGACGTATGGCTCAATCTCGCGCATCCGCTCTGGTCCGACCAGTTCGATGCCCTGCACGCCGTTGGTGTTGGCGCGCTCCCACAGGTTCATCAGGCGCGGGACTTCGCCGTCATCGAGCGCGACGATCAGCTTGCCGCACAGTTCAAACTTGATGCCGCGCTCCTTGCAGAACTCGACCGCTTCGCTGCGCCCTTCCACGCACGCCTTCGCCTTGAGCGAGCCGGGCGCGTAATAAATGCCCGCGTGCAGGACGCCGCTGTTATGCCCGGTCTGGTGCTGTGCCAGGATGTCTTCTTTTTCCAGCACAATCAGTTTCAGGGCGGGCTGACGCTTGAGGAATTCGCGCGCCGTCGCCAGCCCGACGATGCCGCCGCCGACGATGGCGAGGTCATAAACGTTTGCTGCGTGTCCGTTCTGGCTCATAAATCATGACTCCATTCGCACAGTACATAAGCTGCAATGATGATATATATGATCATAAAGCGTAACTTGCGCGCCTAACGTAAAGCTAAAATCAAGTAAGGTTACTAAAGGATGCGTGTTCTAAAATTCACGATCACTAACTGAGACGGTCACCTCTGATGCCTGATTCAACCCATTACAATGCTCACATCCCGTTGATCAACCCTGCCCTGACTCTCATCGAATCCAGCGTGTCACTCGGCTGGGATTCTATTCTTGTAGAACATGTGCGGTTGCAAGCCGGTGAGTTGTACGTATCTCATCTGAATGAAACACTTGTCTGTTTGGTTCTGGACTCAGACTACAACCTGGAACAGACCCGCTATGGCAAGACATTTGTTCACACATTTCAGCCAGGTCAGGCACAAATATTACCGACTGCAACTTTTGGGTTCTGGCGAACTCGACAGTCTGTCGAACTCCTTCATCTTCAATTCCCTGATGGGTTTCTGAAACGAGTCAGCGAGGAATTAGATAGCAAGCTCCATCAACCGCTTGAGATCACTGATCAGTTTCTGATCGAAGATGCTAAGGTCGCCCACATTGCCTACGCATTGTTCGCTGAGTTGCGTGATAGAGGCATTAACGGTCCTATGTTCAGCGAAACACTGGCAACCGCGCTCGCGACGCATCTGATACGTAATTACAGTACAGGGGCTATTTATGGACCGCCAGCGCCGCCGCGCATCACACGTGAAGAATTACAGCAGGCGGTAGAGTACATCCATGATCATCTAACAGAACATGTCTCAAAAACGACTCTGGCACAACTCGTCAACCTGAGCAGTAGTCATTTCGATGCGCTCTTTAAAGAGCATATTGGGCTTGCTCCACATCAGTATGTGCTTCAGCAGCGCATCGAACGTGCAAAGATGCTTCTGCTGAGGAGTAATATGAGCATCGCTGAAGTTGCCGCAGAAGCAGGTTTCTATGATCAAAGTCATCTAACGCGACATATGAGACGACTTCTGAACGTAACTCCCTCTATTTTACGCAGACAGTCGTAAACCCCCATAACATCGGGAAATTGTCCCAATTTCCCATATGTCCGTACAAGCCAACCTCCTGACGGATTCGTAGAATGAGGACAATTGTGAGCGCTTCACAACCCTTATCAGCGATGTTTACAGGAGTAAAGTAATGGCAAATGCCATCAATTGGGTCGAGATTCCCGCGCTCGACATTGAGCGGGCAGCGAAGTTTTACAGCGCGCTCTACGATACTGAGTTGACGGTGATTGACCAAACAGTACGCAAGCTCGTCATTCTGCCGCATGAAAATGGCGTCGGTGCTGCCCTGAATCAATCGAAGGATTTTGAGCCAGGCGACACGGGCCCTCTGATTTATCTGAATTCAGGGCGAGATTTGCTGCCGATGCTTCATCGTGTCGAAGCGGCGGGTGGCAGCATTTTGACGGGAAAGACAGACCTGGGTGGTAATGGTTTCTATGCCATCCTCAAGGACACTGAAGGCAATCGTATTGCCTTGATGTCTGAATCTTAATCCTTGCCTCATTTCACTAATCACATACGAAAGGTCGCTTCCCATGAAACGCATTGTGTTTCTCCTGGCGTTGTTTACTGTAGTCCAGATAATGAGCTTCTCGGCTGCTCCCATGCGTGCGCAGGATGATAATATTGTCTCAGCATTGAGACAACGTACAGACCTGAGTTCGCTCCTTGCTGCGCTTGAAGCAGCAGGTCTTACCGAGACGTTAAGTGATCCTTCACTTGCCGTAACGCTGTTCGCCCCTACCGATGCCGTGTTCGATGAACTCCCTGAAGATGTCTGGTCGGGCTATCTGGCAGACCCCGCCACGCTTGCACAGATTCTCACCTTTCATGTCGCTGATCAGGCGATTGCGGCAGAATCCTTCAGTGGCTTTGGTCAAGAGCTTGCCACTCTTCAAGGCGAAAGCTATATTGCTACTACGGTGCCGCTGGGCAAAACGTTTGTAGACGGTGCCCAGGTCATCGAAGCCAATATTGCAGCTGGGACGAGTGTCATTCATACTATCGACTCGCTGTTGCTGCCCTCTGCGCTGCGAGGCGAGATCGTTAGCCCGCGTATTCAGATCGCACGAAATCGTGAGATGGGGCGCGCATTCATCCAGGACCTGCTGAACGCACCTGACTTCGAGCAGATGCAGACAGTTGCTGCGCAGATTGTCGCAGAAAATTATATCCAGCATAATCCGCTGGTTGCCGAGGGGCGCGCGGGGTTGCTTGGTTTCCTGGAGGTAATGCCGACGTTCTTTAGCAACACGGTATTTACACTTCGGGATGTCGTTGCCAGCGAAGATACAGTCGTTGCGCGATGGGTTTGGAGCGGGACACACAGCGGAACGTTCCTGAGTTATGAAGCCACCGCGCGTAACTTCGAAATGCAGGTCATTGATATGTGGACGGTTCGTGACGGGATGCTCTATGAGCATTGGGATGAAATTGGTTGGGCATACATGCTGACCGACCTGGGCATAATCCAATTTCCTCCAGACGGACCGGTTGAAGGCTATCCAACACCAAACTGAGAGTCGACACACACCAGGTATGTCGTTACCCCGAAGGGTGACGACATCTTCATAAGTATCATTCTTTGCCAGAAGTGAGTACACTTCTGGCTTGTGAATTGAGCGACCCTTATTGACGTGATAAGTGGACATGGGCTTATGGCAGATTGGCATTACAACGAATTTCGGCAGATTGGCGTCGATTTCAGCGACTTGCAGCAGGTGCTGAAATATGACGACCGCCAGCAAACCAAGCTGCAAGAAGAACGCGCATTGGTGCAGCAGTTGGGCATTCGCGCCGGGCAGGTCGTGGTCGAATACGGCTGTGGCACGGGGGCGTTTGCGCTGGCGGCTGCCGAAAGGGGCGCGCAGGTCATCGCGACCGATGTCTCGAAAGTCATGCTCGCCTACGCCCAGCGCCGTGCCGAGACCGCCGGACATGCCGTGCAATTCGTACATGCGGGCTTTCTGAGCTATCAGCATGCCGCCGCGCCCGCCGATGTCGTCGTCAGCAAGTTCGCGCTGCATCACCTGCCGGACTTCTGGAAGCAGCAGGCGCTAAGTAATATTCACGCGCTGCTGCGTCCCGGCGGCATCTTTTATTTGCAGGATGTCGTCTATTCGTTCGCGCCGCAGGATACCGACGCCGCCATTGAAGACTGGATCGCGGCGATGGCGCGCGAGGATGGCAGCGGCTTTTCGCGCGCCGACTTCGAGATGCACATCCGCGACGAACACAGCACCTACGCCTGGGTGCTGGAAGGCATGTTCGCGCACGCGGGCTTTACCATGCGCGAGCAGCATTTCGATAGTCCGACCTACGCGCGGTATCTGGTTCAAAAAGGAACGCCATGACCCCCGCCAACGACACGATCCTTGACCTGTACACGCGGATGCTGCGTATTCGCCGCTTTGAAGAAACCGTCGGCAAGTTGTTTGCGCAGGGGCAATTGCCCGGCTTCGTGCATCTATATGTGGGCGAAGAAGCAGTCGGCGCTGGGGTATGCTGCGCGCTGCGCGACGACGACTACATCACCAGCACGCATCGCGGGCATGGGCATGTGATCGCCAAAGGCGGCGACTTTGACCGCATGATGGCGGAACTGTTCGCCAAAGCGACGGGCTATTGCAAGGGCAAAGGCGGCTCGATGCACATCGCTGATTTCGAGATCGGCATGTTGGGCGCGTGCGGCATCGTCGGCGGCGGTATCCCGGTGGCGACGGGCGCGGCGTTGAGCGCGAAGACGCGCGGAAGCGATCAGGTAGCGGTGGCGTTCTTCGGCGACGGCGCGGCGAACGAAGGCAGCTTTCACGAGTCGATCAATCTGGCGTCGGCGCTCAAGCTGCCGGCGATCTATGTGTGCGAGAACAACCAGTATGGCGAATTCACGCCGTCGATCAAGGCGATGAACATCGTTAATATTGCCGACCGCGCGGCGGGTTACGGCATCCCCGGGATCATTGCTGACGGCACGGACGCGCTGGCGATGTACGCGGCGGCGTCTGAGGCGGTAGCGCGGGCGCGGCGCGGCGACGGACCGACGCTAATCGAGGCGAAGACGCATCGGCGTGGCGGTCACGCAGAAGGCGAAATCGCGTTCCTGGCGGGGCAGAACTACCGCCTGCCGGAAGAAATCGCAGCGGCAGAGGCGAACGACCCGGTGCTGAAACTGCACACGTACATCGTGGAGCATGGCGTCGTGTCCGCCGAGCATCTGGAGACGCTGGACGCGGACATTGGTGGGCAGGTCGAACGCGCTGTCGAGTTCGCACGCCGAAGCCCAGAGCCAGAACTGGCATCGATTTATGAAGATGGGTGGGTGTAATCGGCTTCTAGCGCTTGAATCCTTGTGCCAACATTTGGCGAATTTCTCGCAAAAGTTCGCCAGGTGTAACGATGTTCAAGCCCGATTGTTGAGCGACTTTCTCATCCTTGAGAAAGTCTTCTACATTCAAGGTTACAAGACGGTCCGGTTTGGCAATTACCGCTGCTGCTAACACTGGCACATCTTTCAACGCGATGACGCCTACCCATGTCGAGACTGCATCACCTGGCGGATCAGGCACGACTTCCCAATCGATTTTGGCGCGCAACTGTTGATAGTCGGGCAGCGCGCGTGCCACCTTCTTGCGCAAGTTACGCTCGGTCTCGTTGAAAACGTAAGGGCAAACAACGGGTCGTATCAAGCCAATTTCCGAGAGCAAGAGCAAGGCTTTGCTTGCACCCGTGCGCGAAACCGAACCTGCGATCATGACGCTGGAGTCAAAGAAGACACGCGGCGTATGAGGGTTAACGGGGAAGAAGGTGACCATACTGTTCGTGAAAGAGTTCTTCGCCTACTTCATCCAAACTTTCCAGCAAATCAGCCAGCGTCACATTTTCCTCTTGCATAATGGTGCTGATGCGTTCAGTAATTTCCGGCACCAACAGTCGCGTTGGCACGAGCATCAGACCATTATCCGCTTCCAGCAGCGTCAATAGATCGCCGGGAAGAATGCCCAGCCTGTTTCGCAGTGCTTCCGGCAATTGCAGTACGCCTTCGTTATCGACTTCCAGTTCGTAAGTAATCGGGTTTACGCCTTCAACCATGGGCTGCCGACCTTTTTTCACGTTGATGTCGATATTGTACACCAAGTGAAGGCATAGGGTTACGCTTGTGGCACAGCCTCCACCACTCCCGCCAACTCGCGCGGTGTGTTCGTCGTGAACTGATCGGCGCCGTCCGCCAGCAGCCGCCGCGCCGCGTCTGCGCGTGCGTCGTCGCGGATGTCCAGCGTCCAAATGTCCAGCTTGATATTGTGCGCGTGGCACGCCGCCGCCCAGCTAAAGCCTTCGTCCAAGCCCTGCAAGACCATGCGGTAATCGACATAGAACGTCGAGCAGCGGGGAACCAGTCCGGCGAGCGCGGCGCAGCGGTCGCTCAGGTAGTCAGGCAGCGAATAGAAGCGTTGCGTCGCCAGCGGGTGGTCATCCCAGTAACCATACGCCCCTTGGCGATAGGGCGGGATGCGCGGGTCAATCATCTCGTCGGGACGCCGCCAGTCAACATAGAAATGCACATCCAGCCCCAGATCAAGCCAGGGCGCAAGCTTGCGCAGCCGCCGCAGCTGCCAGTCCGCGCCGCTGCTGACGATCACGCGCTCGCCCAGCGGCTGAACAAGCTGCACCAGCCGTTGCAGCGGTTCGTCCGACCGGAACGGGAGGACGTTCTTGAAATCGAGTTGCAGCCGCGTCGTGCCGCCATAGTCGCGGAACAGATCAACCACCTGTGCCAGCCGCCCAACCTTGTACGGCGTCGGCGCGCCCTGCGCATCCAGATAGACGATATGCGCAATTTCGCCAGGTACAGCGTTCGCCACCGCGCCGCTGCCGGTCGTCTCCGACTCCAGATCGGGGTCGTGAACGAGCAGGTAATCGTCCGCTGCCAGCGCCGTGATGTCAATTTCGATGAACGGTGCTTTCATCTCCAGGCAGGCGCGGATCGCTTCGAGCGAGTTCGGCGGATACACATCATGCGGGGCAGCCATATGATGCACGATTAGCGGCGGTGTCATGCTGTAATCCTTTGCAGTGTCTGTACACAAACAAGGGGCTGAAGCTCCTTGTTCGGCAGGTATGGGGAATGTCTGTGTTCGATACCTTTGTTAACCTACCGCACTATCGTTAAGAAACATCGCTGTTTTATCAATTACTCACCACGAACAGGTTAAGCAACCGTCACCATGCGTTAAACCAACCATGCAGATTCATGACATATTTCATCACATTACGGCGCTATGTTCGATAGTTGGTGCTTCGAAGCCACCGCGTGTGTCGAAAATGTATCATCCGGGAGCGACCCCCATGCGTTTGAGCAAGACTTCGCTGCGCATTGCCCTGCTGGGCATCGCGCTGCTGCTGGTGCTGGGCATGTCCAGCGCCGCCGCGCAAGATCGTACCATCGTCAACGTTTACAGCGCCGGCGATACCAATATCACCGACTGGTATCAGAACCAGATCATCCCCGCCTTTGAAGCCGCCTATCCTGAATATCAGGTGCAGTTCACCAACAGCCGTGCCGCTGGCGACGAGCCCATCATCGAACGCGCTATCGCCGCGCTGACGACGGGCGACGACCCGCTGGTCGAAGTCATGGATGTTGACCCGCGCAACTTCCCTGCCGCTGTCGAAGCCGGTCTGTGGTACATGCCGACGGTCGAAGAAGTGCCGAACCTGGCGAACCTGTCCGCCGCCGCGCAGGTCACCGACCTCTCTCCCTCGTATCGCGGTTCCCAGGTGTTGATCGCCTACAACAGCGAACTCGTCGCGCCGGAAGATGTGCCGACGACCTTCAACGAACTGATCCTGTGGATTCAGAACAACCCCGGTCAGTTCATCTACTGCCGCCCGGATCGGGGTGGCAGCGGTGCAAACTTCGTCCGCCGCGCGCTGTATCATGTCTCCGGCAACGACCCCGCCCTGTGGCAGGGTGAATTCAACCAGCAGCTGGTCGATACCTACTACCCGCTGGCGCTCGACCTGCTGGCGTACCTCGACCCATTCATGTACGACGAAGGCGCGTATCCGGCGGGCAACAACCCCGTGCTGGAACTGTTCGCCAGCGGCGAAGTCAGCATGATCTCGGCGTGGTCAGACCAGGCGATCCAGGGTATCAATCGCGGCTTCCTGCCCGAAACGACCCAGCTCGTCCAGTTCACCGATCTGCCCATGCCCGGTGGCTACACGCAGCTGTCGATCCCGCGCAATGCTGGCAACCTGCCCGGCGCGCTGGCATTCGTCAACTTCATGCTCAGCGTCGAGGGTCAGACCTCGGTCGTCAGCGAAATCGGCGGCTTCCCGGCAATCGAATGGGGTCTGCTGCCCGCTGAAGTCCAGGAACGCTTCAACGATGTCATCACCGAAAGCGTCCCGCTGTGGACAGGTGGCGATTACAACCCGGCGTTGACCGAAGGCTGGTACAACACCGTCGCGACCGACATCGACCCGAACAGCTAAAGACGTATTGCCCTCACCCCAACCCCTCTCCCTCAGGGAGAGGGGCTTCCAGAAGGACCACCCGCATGGCAGCACAACCCCCAGCCCGCAGCCGCACTGACTGGCGACAGCCGCTGCTCGCCTATGCACTGATCGCACCACCGATCATTCTCGTCTTCGCGCTGCTGCTCTTCCCGGCGCTGCAATCGTTCGTGCGCACACTGGTGGACGTGCCTGGCTCAACGGGCGGCATTTCGTTTGCGCGTTATCAGTCATTCTTTGAAAATCAGATTTCGGTCAATAATCTTGTTTTCACGATCCAGATGACCGTGCTATCCACCATTGGCTTGTTCATTGTCTGCTTTCCGCTGGCGCTCTATCTGCGCTTTTCCAACAGCCGCATTGCGGGCTGGGTGCAGTCGATTGCGCTGTTCCCGTTGTTTGTTCCCGGCATCATGCTTTCGTATGCGCTCATTCGCTTCCTGCGCCCGCGCGGGATGCTGGAAACCTTCCTGAATCTGTTCGGCGCGGCGGACGGCTACGAAACCCCTTATCTCAAGCCGCTCGGCATCATCATCGGCTTAATCTGGGAGGGCATCCCCTTCACGCTGCTGATTCTGACCGCCGGGCTGCGCCAGGTCGATAACAGCCTGATCGAAAGCGCGCGCGACGTAGGCGCGAACACGCTGCAAATCTTCTGGCGCATCCTGCTGCCGCTGACGGCGCGCTCGGCACTCATCGCCTTTTGCCTGAACTTCATCGGCAATTTTGCCAGTTACACGGTTCCCTATCTGCTCGGTCCGGCAGCGCCGCAAATGATGGGCATCTTCATGCAGCGCACCTTCCAGGAATTCCAGCGCCCGCAGGAAGCAGAAACGCAGGCGGTCATCACGTTCCTGATGTGCCTGATCGTCGGCTTGCTCTACGTCTACGCCGTCACGCGCCAGCGCGCAGATCAGAGGTGAGTTATGGCAGAACAATCGCTTCCGGCGGCGCTGCCTGCTGCTGCGCCCGCGCGTCGCAGCAGCGGCGTCACGCGCTTCCTGCGGCGCGAAGGCTTCGGCATCGTTGCGCTTGTCGTCCTGATCGTCACCATCATCGGTCCGCTCAGCACGGTCTTCTTCTGGTCATTCGCCGAACAATGGCGCTACCCCGCGCTCATCCCGACTGAGTGGGGACTGAGCTACTGGGGCGAGACACTTTCGCGCGCAGACATCCGCCGGGCGCTGCCCACATCGATTGTGCTGTCCATCGTCGTCACGCTGCTGTCGCTGGTGGTCTGTCTGCCTGCGTCGTATGCCTTCGCGCGCATGAAGTTTCGCGGGCGGCAGTTTTTCCTGCTCTCGTTTCTGATCACCAATGCGTTCCCACGCTTCGGCATTTATATCGCCATCGCCATCATCTTCTTTCGCATCAACCTGGTCGGTACGTTCGCGGGCGTGGTGCTGATCCAGCTGGTCAATACGCTGCTGTTGATGATCTGGATACCGACGGCGGCGTTCCAGGGCGTGGACCGCGCGCTGGAAGAGGCGGCGCTGGATGTGGGCGCGTCGCGGCTGCGCGTGTTCATGCAAATCACGCTGCCAATGGTCATGCCCGCGCTGATCGCCGCCGTGCTGCTGACGTTCGTCGGCACGTTCTACGAAACCTACGGCGCGCTGCTGATCGGCGTGCCGAACGTGCAGACGATCCCGGTCATCATGTTCCCGTTGATCAACAACCAGCCGATCCCGCAGCCGGGCGCGATTTTGTCGCTGGTGCTGTTTGCGCCGTCACTGCTGCTGATCATCTATGCCAATCGTCTGCTGCGCGGCGGCTACCTGACCGCCGGCTTTGGAGTGTGAGCTGATGTCTACGCTGAAACTGATCGATTTGCACAAGCGCTTTGGCGATGTCGTCGCCGTGCAGAACATCAACCTGGAAGTCGCGGACGGCGAATTTCTGTGCATCCTCGGTCCGTCAGGCTGCGGCAAATCAACCGCGCTGCGCATGGTGGCGGGCTTCGAGGAACCCAGCGGTGGTGACATTCTGATCGATGGCGCGTCGGTCGTCAACCTGCCTGCCAACCGCCGCCCATCAGCGATGGTGTTCCAGAAGTACACGCTCTGGCCGCATATGCGCGTGTTCGATAATATCGCCTTCGGTCTCAAGCTGCGCAGCCTGAGCAAGGACGCGATCGCGCGCAAGGTCAGCGACGCGCTGGCGCTGGTCGGCTTGCCGGACTATGGCAGACGCTTCCCCAACCAGCTGTCCGGCGGCGAACAGCAGCGCATCGCGCTTGCCCGCGCGCTGGTGCTGGAGCCGAAGCTGCTGCTGCTCGATGAGCCGTTCAGCAATCTGGACGCTTTGCTGCGCGTGCGGCTGCGTGAGGAACTGCGCCGCATCCAGCGCCAGACGCGCATCACCGCCGTCTTCGTCACGCACGACCAGGAAGAAGCACTGAGCCTTGCCGACCGCATCGCCGTCATGAGCAAAGGCAGGATCGAGCAGATCGACAAGCCGAGCATGATCTACGCACATCCGGCAACGCTGTTCGTGGCGGACTTCATCGGCACGATGAACCTGCTGCCCGCTGCACAGGCGGGCGACATGCTGCAAGTCGGGCAGCGCCAGCTTCCGGCGGGGGACGCGCCACAGCGTCATGGCGCGGTCACGGTCGCCATCCGCCCGGAAGATTTCGCGCTGGCGGGCGGCGACATGACCGCCTGGCACGGTCAGATCGAGCAGGTGATCGATCTGGGGCATTACCGCAAGGCGCTGGTGGCGGTGGATGGACTGCCGACGCTCAAGGTCTATCTGCCCAAGGCGCGCGAATTCAGCGAAGGCGAACCACTGGCGCTCGCCGCCACGCGCTACATGATCTACCACGACGGCGCAGCGCCGCAGGAAGTGCGCCCGCATGTGAACGGCGAAGCGCTGCACCTGGAGGCGGTCTGATGCTCAGGCTCGGAATTCCGGTCTCGCAGACGGCGGCGCGGCTGCTGGCGGAAGGCAGGCTCGATGTCGATTATGTCGTCTGGTACGGGCAGATCGGTACGGAACGGCTGGACGAAATCGCCCGGCACAAGCCCGTGCTGCTGCATGACCTGTCCGACAGCTTCTGGCTGAACTACGCCGATCCGTTCGACGAGGCGCTGATGGCGCAGACGCGGACGATCCTCGACACCATCCGCTGCCCCTGGCTGTCAACGGGCATCGGTGCGAGCGCGGAGCCACAGGCACATCGGCATGGTCCGTACCGCGAGGCGACCCCGGAGGACGTGCAGCCGCGCCAGGTCGTCATCGACAATATCATCCGGCACGGACGGCGCTTGCAGGACTGGGCGGGGATGCCGCTGCTGCTGGAAAACTTCAACTATCACCCGACAGGCGCATATGACTATATCTGTGAGCCTGCACTCTTCTCCGAACTGATTGAGGCGATTGGCTGCGGGATGCTGCTCGATCTCGGTCATGCGCGTATCAGTGCGCAGAACATGGCGGAGTGGGAGGGTGACGTGGCGGCGTATCTATCGGCGCTGCCGCTGGCGAAGGTGCGCGAAATCCACTTCAACCGCCCCGGCTGGCAGCGTGGCGAGCGCGTCGATCTGCATCAGCCTGCCTGCGCCGATGACCTCGAGTGGCTCGGCTGGACGCTGGAACGCACACCCGCTGCCGAAGCGGTGACGCTCGAAATCGAGGAGACGGACGCGCGCACGCTCATCGCGCAGCTCGCGATGATGCGGGCGTTTATGAAGTAACTGATGTTACGCAGTTACCCTCATCCCCCGCCCCCTTCTCCCTCAGGGAGAAGGGGAGTAAACCACAGCTGTGTTCTTAAGTCCCTCGCCCTGAGGGAGAGGGATTTAGGGTGAGGGTTCTGGTGCGTAACGTCAGTGAAGTAAATAATTCGCTCACTCCGCATCGAACGCATCGCCCACGCGCACGCTGAACCCTGTGATGACCGCGCCGCCGTCGAGCGTGTCGGCATCGTGCAGGATGAGCGCCTGCGCGCTGCCAGCCGCGCGCACGGTGACGGTGCGCGTGTACGGCTCGAACACCCACACCAGCCGCACGCCGTCCGCCAGATAGCCTTCGACTTTCGCCATCACATCGGCAAAGTCATCGTTTTTCGACACAATCTCGACGCACAGGTCAGGGACGATGATAAAGGGCTTGTCAAGCCAATCGGGAGTTGTCGCCTTGTAGGTCGCTATACGTGTTTGATCAAAAACTATCAACTTGGGCGTCCGCGCGCACATAACGCAACTACGGTCATCGAGTATCAGAAATGGCATATTCATCCATACCGTATGCGGCGCGGCGACTGGTAGATCTCGCAAACTCTTGTACAAAGCACCCATCAGTAAGCCCTGAACGGGCAAGTTAGGTTTGAGGGTTACGATTTCGCCGTTGCTGAGTTCAAAGGGCGCGGCGTCGTAAGCGACGATGAAATCCTCCATCGTCATGCCCACAATGGGCATAACGGGTACCTGGGCAATCATGGCTCATCTCCTAACAATACCTCACCCCCGTCCCCTGTCCGCGCGCGGAGAGGGGCAAGTCTCGAAGTCGAGTGAGTATTATGCGGGGTGAGGTCTATCCCTCGCTTAATGCAGCGTCGGTCCCTTGAGCGGGTCTTTGATGACGCGCTCGGTTTGCAGCGACCGGATCAACTCATCCCAATGCGGCACGCAGCGCTTGGCGTCTTCGGGCCAGTAATCGAGCGTGACCAACAGCTGCACCTGCGGGCTGCGCACAATCGCGATCCGTGAGATCGCCTCGCGCTTTTCGACTGGATCCATGAAATGCTGCTGCACCCACGCCACTTCCAGATCAGGGCGCACAATCGACTGGATTTTGCCCGTCTCCAGCAGATCGCGCTTCTCACCATCTTCCTTCTCGTCGTGCGTCACCGCCTGCATCAGCATCGGTGCCAGCGGCAGCCCCGTCCAGTCGATGCCCGGCGGGAAGCGCCAGATCGTCACCATCAGGCGCGCTTTGTCGTTCGGCGGGTCGGCGTCGTGGATTTCCAGCGGCTCAAACTTCTTGATGAGCCAGTCGCCGGGAATATTGAAGCTCGCCGCGCCGCGATCAATCACCATGATTTTGTAACCGTCGGGCGCAGTCCACGAATGGTTTTTCGCCATGCGCGCGGTCGTCATGGTGAATTTACGGTCGGGTTTCTGTTTCTTTTTCATGTATTCCGTTCCTCGCGCGTTCGGTTACATCGATTGTACCTGATTTGGCGCTAACCCTCACCCTAAATCCCTCTCCCGAACGGCGAGTACGCCAGGGAGAGGGACTTTGCTCCCCTTCTCCCAGCGGTACTCCGCGTTCGGCGACCGAGTGCAAAGCGGAGGGAGAGGGGCTGGGGGATGAGGGTTCAGTCTCACCACACCTTGCCGCGCGCCGCCACAGCCCACACGACTTCGACCGTGTCGCCGCGCACGCCGTAGAGTTGATCGTGCAGATTGGTGACAACGCAGGTGTGCGCGGGGATGACATGGACGCGCTCACCCACGTCCGGGCGCTCGTCACACGCCGACAGATCGACATAGGCGTGTTCCTCGTTCAGGCGGTAAATCTGCGCCTGCGGGTATTCGAGGATGAAGCCGTAGCCGTTGTCAATCGTATCGCTGGAGAGCGTCTTGCTGCCGCTGTCGAGGATGGCGCGCTCCATCGTCGGGCGGCTGACGACCGTCGCCGCAACGTGCATGGCGCAGTCGTCGAGCGCTGCGTAGCCTTTCAACACGGTCGCCCAGTCGTTAAAGACATACGTACCGACGCGCAGTTCCGTCAGTTCGGGGATGTCCGCCGCGTGCTGCAACGCGCCGATGCCGCCACCGCTGACAATATCCACGCCGATGCCGTGCCGCGACAGCACATCAATCGCTTCCTGCAACAGCGGGCGCGTGCTGGGGACGCTGGGATAGACCATCAATCCGGCGAAGTGCAGATGCTCCGCCGCTTCGATCTGTCGCGCCAGTTGCACCACATCTTCCACGCCGCAACCCGCGCGCCCGATCTCGGTCGCCAGTTCGATCAGCACGCGCAGACTCATGTCATGTGCGGCGGCTGCGTCTGCCAGCCCTGCGATCACCTTCGGATTGTCGGCGCTGACGGTGATGCGGTTGTAGAGCGCCAACTGTGCCAGCCGTTCGGTCTTGCGCTCGCCCAGGATGTTGTAGGGGATGTGGATGTCGTTGAAGCCTTCGGCGGCAAAGATTTCCGCCTCGCTCACCTTCTGGCAGACGATACCGACCGCGCCCGCTTCGACTTGCAGGCGGGCAATCGCCGGGATTTTGTGCGTTTTGGTATGCGGACGAAAGCGCAGCCCCAGCGCGTCGCAGCGCTCCTGCATCCGCGCGATATTTGCTTCCATCCGGTCGAGGTCGATCAGGACGCTTGGGGTTTCGAGTTCGAGGACATGCACAGGCAGCGCTTTCTGCTCATTGATAAAGCCGAAGCGCGATTATAGCGTGAATAGCTATTGATAAATGCAGATTGACCTCACCCCCGTCCCCTCTCCGCGCGCGGAGAGGGGTAAGAGTCGTAGTTAAGCAGAAGTTGTACGGGGTGAAGTATACGGTTAGCTGTTACGCAGGCTGCATCATCAGCATACCGCGCGCATGATCCAGCGTCTCGGCAATCTCAAGCTGCTCGAAGAACGGCGCGACCACCTGTGCCGCTGCCATCTGCCTGCCCGCCACCAGCACCAACATGCGGATGTTCGACGGGGTGTAGCTGAGCGCGGAACGCTGGTAGCGGCTGATGCGCTCGCTCGGCGGCTGCGTATCGACTGCGTGCAGAATGACATCAACATCGCCGTCGGCGCTGGCGATCATGGCGCTGGAGACGCGCGCGGTATCCGCCAGCTCTTCCCATGTCCATTCCGGCTCAAAGTCCCAACGAATAACATTGCGTTCGGGGTTATCCCACTGTACAACAATCGCCATCTTGCACCTTCCATCTCAATCCTGTTGACTTGATTACCTTGATTGTATGGAGGAAGTGTAAAGATTGATGCGTAAGAATGCGAAAGATTGTGAATTTTTAACGCTTTTCACGAAAACAATCCGTAGGGGCGCAATCTGTAGGGGCGCAATATATTGCGCCCCTACTGGCAACCGTTGTGGTGAAAACAGCGCCAGAATGTGTACAATGAACACACGTATCAATTGATGAAACAGGTTTCTTCCTTGAATCGCATATTGCGTCTCTTGCCTGCGTTCGTCCTCTTGCTCTCCGCTCTCGCCTTCACACCCCCTGCGCTGGCACAAACACCCGCCACCGCGCTCACGCTGCAAGCCGAAGCGGGCTTCGATGGCTACTTCCGCCCCGATGCCTGGTTTCCGGTGATCGTGCGCATCAGCAATGATGGCGGCGATGTACGCGGGCGGCTAGTCGTGCGCCCTGCCACCAGCGGCGCGGCGCTCCAGAATGCCTACAGCACGCCAGTCGATTTGCCCGCCGGGGCGCGCCAGACGGCGACGCTCTACGTCAC
>Ga0224723_1000882_pt1 | contig 19549 bp, 21 predicted proteins | sample Balambano_FR2_Me_FD_161647 | JGI IMG/M metagenome (GOLD analysis project Ga0224723, IMG submission 161647) | Freshwater sediment microbial communities from Lake Towuti, South Sulawesi, Indonesia - Balambano_FR2_MetaG | ecosystem: Environmental > Aquatic > Freshwater > Lake > Sediment | place...
AACCAGAGAAGTTGTTGAGCAAATTGTAGGTCAGGCTTGTAGCCTGACTTCTTTATTAACTCACCTTACGCAGTACCACAAGATTTATCTTGTGATTTGAGGCAACATAAATGTTGCGGTACGAAGAAACTGCGTAACATCAGTTATTAATAGATTTGTCACGCTACTCACTCATATCTGAGTGCAGGGCGTGACCTACAAATTAATCCTCCACTTTCAAACCATCCACTTGATAATATCTGGAGGCACAATTTTGGACGAATTCTGTCCAGCCTTTGCCACGAGTGACGAAAATGTCGCGGATGTCAATTTGGGCTGTATCAATGGCGGGGACTTCAATGAAAGTATTTCCTTGTTCTTTTTCTAAAGCAATCAGAGCGTCTCTTTCATCCCATAATTCTGCGCGATAAACAAAATATGGAAACTCTTCTTTATAGATATTGATGAAGCTTCGAGTAGTATATGCTGAACTGATAAGTAAAAATAAAATAGAGGCAATAGTTAAGAATTGAAATTTTATTTTTTGTGCAGCCCAAATTCCAAGTAGCCATGAGGTGAAAGCAAGGCTTATCAGCATCACAAAACGTGCAAGGGATTTCCCGCGAGGGTCTGGTGTGGAGGAATAGAAGTATGCTGTTGGGGCTTGAATGGCTGTGACAAGCAGAAATGTTATCAGTGTAGTACAAGTGAAAAGAAGCAGAATCTGTTTCCCCGTCAGAGATGAAGCGGGGGTTTCTTTTTCAGATAACACTGCCAGACAAAACATCGTACCCATAAAAATAACATGCGGAATGGGCAATGTCCTAAATGAGATGAAAATAAAATCTATGGCATGGCGAATGGATAATGCAGGTACAGCAGAAAGCGGAGATTGTTTGACGCTCATTTCTTCAATACGGATATTGGAGGGTGAAATGATGAGAGTGATGATTCCAATGAGCAAGAAAAGCCATACGATGAAAGTGGTTTGAAAAGATTTTTCTGCCCAGGCTTGTTTTTTATTTTTTGTATACCAAGTGGTGAGGAATAAAATGCTTGTGCCGCTACATAATAATGTAGAACTAATTTCCCCTAACCCTGCGGCAAGAAACGCCATGGGCGCAACGACAAAGTTGTACCAGCGAATTGGTTTTGCTTGATTCATTTGCGATGTGATAAAGCCAAGCAGTATCATCCAAAAAATCAATGCAGTGCTATATGGTAAAACGCCAGAACGCCAATATAAAATTTGAAATCTTTGTGTGGAGATGTATAAGTTGTAATAAAGTAAAAATGCTGAAACGAATAACAAAATAGCCAATGGAATTGGTTTGATTAATTTTGAAAGATTGTAAAGAGTCCATGTAATGCCGAAGAGCCAAAAAACGATGGTGAGTGTAGCAAAAATTTGATTCCCAAACATGCCTAATGTATTTTCAGTAAGCGCTGAAAAAAAGGTTAAAGCGTAACGATTGTTTGAATAACCAATGCCTTCGGGATTGAAATATTGTAAAGTGGCATTGATTGTGCCGAGGTTGCGTGCATCGGCACTGTAGCACCAATCATCTGCCCAGTAGCGATTGTAAAAACCAAGATATGCGAATAGAGCAAGCCCCGCCAGCAAAATGATATTGCCGAGCAAAATAGTGAATGAAGGTAAACGCCTTATCATATAAGATATTTTATAAAATTTTTTGTTGCACTAAACTTTCAGCCATTGCAAGGACTGATTCTTTTGGTGAACGCGGACTCCATTTCAAAATTTGTTTTGCTTTTTCGCTTGAAATTTTGTAATCCCAATCTAATGAATTAACCACTGCTCGAACTTTAGGGTCAAACAAAGCCACCAAACGCACTAAAAAGCTTGGTAATTGCAAGGTCGGGATTTTATAACCACGCTTTGAAAATTCATCATACAAGGTTTGAGCAATTTCTTTTGTCCACAATTCACCTGCTGAAACGAGAAAACGATTTCCAGCCGCTTCTTTAATTTCCATGGCAGAGATAATTGCCGAAGCCACATCACGCACATCAACACATGCCATTTTTATTTTTGCAGTGCCGGGCACTTGACCCAACATGTAAGTACGAATCACTTCTGATGATGTGTTGTAATTTTTATTTGGCACAGGTCCAAACACCAATGGCGGATTAATCGCCACCATTTCCATTTTATTTTTATTTTCTACACCGTTTATAAAATCCCATGCCGCGCGTTCTGCCAATGTTTTGCTTTTTGAATACGCCCCAATTTTATTTTCCACTTTCGACCAATCCGCTTCGGTGAAAGTTCTGTTATCACCTGCATAGCCAGCTGAAACCGCCGCATTTGATGAAACTTGCACAACACGTTTTATATTTGCAGCATGTGCGAATCTTAAAACTCGCAACGTCCCTTCCACCGCAGGTTTGATTAACTCATCTTCATGCTTTGGCTCACCTAGCGGAAATGGAGACGCGAGATGTAATACATATTCGACATCTTTCAACGCTTCTTTCCAACCTTCATCTTGATTCAATTCAGCAGGCATTAATTCCAGTTGAACATTTTTCTGCACAAACCTTGAAACAGATTCTCGCACCTCAGCCTCTTTTTTCATTGACCGAATTGTTCCGCGAACTTTGTACCCTTTTTCCAAAAGTTGAGCAATGGTGTGAATGGCAATAAATCCGCTGGCGCCAGTGACGAGGATGGGTTTGGATGAAATCATTTTTTATCCTTGAAGTAGGAATTATTTATTAAGTGGTAAATATAAAATTTGACCTTCTAATTCCCCCATGTTCACAAGTTTGAGCAATAAATAAAATATCTTCAATTGCAATGCCAAAAGGCACTTTTCGATTTACCTCAATTACACCAGGCATATATTTTTTAGCCTTAACTCGTTCATAAGCATATTTGGTAACCGTTGCTACATCATGTGTAAGCAAAACTCTATCTTCTTTTGCCGCCCATTCTAAAATGATAGGGTCATCGGTAGAGGTTAAACCAACATCTTGTACTCGAACAATATCAAGGGTAGGTTTACTTTTTAGCAATCCTCTAAAAATTGCATTATTAAAGTTTTCATCTGCAACAAGGAAAAGCATTGCTACTTTTTCCCATTTTTTCGTTTCGCTAATAATCTTTCACGAATTCCATAGGCATCTGTCCTTGCTTCATTGTGCTTGCGAACTGCGAGGCTGATTTTTTCACGGCGTTTTAGATAAGCATCCACTTTATTTTTTTCACGAAGATAATATCCAATCACAGAATAAATATCACTTAAAGGAACAGAGGTGTACTGAAAAGCAATCTCTTCGGCACTTAATCCTTCGTTAAATGCATAAATAATGGTGTCAAGTGTGACGCGCGTTTTGCTTACAAGGATGACCCCATCTTTATTCATTTTAATAGGTACAATTTCTTTAATAGGGGTTGCTAACATTTTCTGTTGCCTTTCTCTTACAAGTATAGCATGAGGATTAATCCAATTCCAACCCCAAACAAGCCACAAGCAAAATTGACCAAATCATTATTCAGCCACTTCCAGCCGCGAATGTGGATGGTTTGTGTTCCACAAGTGTGTAATGGATGTTTTTCGGTCTCTTTATTATCTGTGGGGCAGAAGTACATGGCTTGAATTGTAGCACCGAGAAATGAGTCGAAGAGCGAGGCGAAGAGTCCAGCCAAAGTGATGATGAGGAAAATTGACCAGTTTGAAGTCAGGAGAGAAGCGAGGAGTGCTATTAATGCTGAACCTGCTAAGGAGGCGAAAGTTCCTGTTAAGGAGATTCCACCTGAAGTTCCTTTTTCTACAATTTTGTTTAAGTTGGTAATCATGCGTGGTGGATTTGGATTCAACACACCCAGTTCTGTTGCCCATGTATCGGCATTGACGGCGGCGAGCGAAGCAGAAAAACATAACCAAATGATTGGCTCGTTTGGATAAAAAAGATTCAACGCGGCGAAAAATGCAGGTATGCCACCATTCCCAAACACCTGACCTGCATCACGTTGACTGCCTTTTGAAAATTTTTCATCTTCTACATTTTGTTTGCGTTTTTTGAAGGCACGGCTTAATCCAGAAGATGTAATGAAAAATGTGAGCAAAAGAATTGCCCATTGCCAACCACCAATTCCGAAAATAATTCCACCAACAAAAAATGCGGCGATGGCTCCGCTTTTGTTAAGGCTTTTTGCTTTATATGCAAGAAATGAAATGATGAGGGCGAGGAAGGTGGCGTACATTTTAGGTTGAAGGTTATGGTCACAGGTCACAGGTCACAAGTCGAAAGTCGGTGACTTGTGACCTGTGACTTGCGACTTTAATTTGTGACTTGTAGTGTTGCTAAAAGAAATAATAAACTCATAAATATACCTGACCCCCACATAATAAACGCTAAAACACGTTCACGTTCCCAACGATAAAAATATAAACCTGCAACCCAACCAATGACGCTGATTAATAAACTGACAACAGGCAAAATAATTAATTGAGAAGAAGGTGAAGGTTCAGGGCTTTGACCTAAAATCACTTGCGATGTGCTAGGAATAATAAAACTTGCCCAAATAAACAAACCAATGTTAAGCAGTAATGTGACAATCCAAAGATAACGAACGAGATTGTTTCCCCATGCCTGCGTAAAAACAAAAGATGGATACACAGATTTTGCTTCGGCAGGGGCGAGGCTTCCGAGTTCTGTGGCGCGCGCAAAAGTTTGAGTTAATGATGATGGGTCATCTGGCGAGATGGCGAAGATTCTTTTTGCAGTTGCAACGAGCAGAAGTTTTTTTCTATCTGCGGCGAGAAATTCCACTATGCTTAAGTCTGGGTGGCGACGCGTGCCTAAAATTCCGCCGGGAAGCGAAAGGGAAGGTAATGTAAGTGGATTGGTTAAATCATCGGCTGGGCGAATCCATTCAATATCACTAAGTGGAATATCTTCAACTCGTAAGCCCCAATGAATCGCTAAACTGTCACGGTCTATGAAATAATCTGCTCGCCATAAAGAATACATGCGATAAGCAAATAATGGAATCGGCGCGAATGCAAAAATTGAAACGAGAAGCCAAATCAGAAAATTGGGTCCAACTTCTATACTAGATAGATTGATAAACCCAATAATGGTAATGACGATTAAGATAAAAAGAATAACGCCATGAAGAATCAAGCCTTGTCTTTTTGGTGGGGGAAAATGACCAGATTTCATTTGTTTGGAATGGTTGGGTCGTAATCCAAATAGACATGTTTAATCAAAACATTTTTTGGAGAAGTTTCTTTTAATACTAAATCAAATTCTTGTCCTTCGTGATTAATCCCAAAAAAATACGGTGCACCTGGCAAGCGGATGCGTTCTTTGTACTCAACTCCATGCACATTGTAACCAACTGTAATAAAATAGGCACGTTTTCTTACATCAGAACTGTTTTTTGACCGTTCGGTGACAATATTTTCACGATACAGCATTTTTCCTTTAACTGTAATCCCATCTCGAAATGTTGCTCTAACGGAATTGTAACGATAAATAGAACCCAGAATACCAATGATGCTTAAGGGTATGGTAAATGAGGCAATGATTAACCGAAACATAGGTTCAACGATGCCTACAACAATTAGAAAGAAGATGGGACCATACGCTAGTTGAAGCAAGCTTTTGAAGGCTAAGTCGTTGAAGTACATTTGACGAAAGGTAGGCACTTGATTTTCCATATCGATTTCCTTTATGAAATTTGGGATAGGTCTTTCACAAACTAAAAAATCCTGTATTTGCAGCATTTTTCTATAATTCTAACATTTCGTTTTGTTTTTTTGATTCACACTATTCACACCAATAAAAATATAATGCTAAATATGCATAGGTTCTATTTTTTATATCAATTGCTACAATTGTGCTTGTGGCTGGACTATTGTTTTGCCAAAATGTTAATATTTCGTTACCTATCCAACCTATCATGTAAGTTGGTCTATTGCTAGATTGTCCATAAAATTTTACTTCATATGTTTTTCTTAATATAGAGTCTTTTATTATTACACTATCTCCACATGCTTTACTATTTATCTCTAATGGTATACAAGCAATAAATGCTTTAAGTGATAGGTTTTCATTTTCTGCAATTGCACTTGACCAAATAGACGCTGACCCGAAATCTGTCTCTTTCTCTATGAATATAGGATCTCCTGCTTCTTTACGCTCTTTTTCAAAATCAAGTATTGAGTGATAACACCCTGACTTTCCTTTAAGATAATTATTAATAATCTTCTCAAAATCATTTGTAGATTCTAATTCCTTGTTTGGTATAGCAGTTATATAAGCAGTGGGAGTAATTGTAGATGTAGAAGTAAGTATAGGTGTTGAAGTAATAAACTCTAAAGTACTTATTGGATTATTATTGGGATGTGTAGCAGAATTTGTAGTACATGAAATTAAGAGTATTGATAGAAAAATAAAATTATTAAGTAAAGATTTATATTGCCTCATAAAAATCCTATATTTCAAAAACTACTTCCTCTGCCTTTGATAATACCTCGTAATCGGTCAATTCATTTTCACGAGTCACATAGCCTGTACGAGCAAGCCAACCAAAAACTTGAGTCCGCATCTCGTTTGTGAATTCGCGTTGCGTTTGGATATTGAGGTCTATATATTTCATAATAACAATTCCCCTCTCCATAAGAGAGGGGTTGGGGGTAAGTATAAATTAAGACTGGGCTTTCTTTTTTCGAATGACTTTTTGTGTTGAATCAATCGTAGCAGTTGATTCAGGAATTTGTATCTGAGTTTGAGCAATAGACTCTTCCACTGCCGCTTCTGAAAGTGTGGTTTCAGGAGTTGGTTCAATGTTCAATTCAACCGATTCTTCCATCCGAATTTGACCACGCAGGAATGCACCTTCTTCGGTTACAAATGCTGTAGTAACAACATCTCCCCAAACTCTACCTGATGAACGTATCTCAAGTTTTTGTGTGGTGATGTTTCCACGCACTGCACCAGCCACAATGACTGTATTGGCACGCACATTTTGGCAAGTGACACGTCCAGTTTCACCGACAACTAACATGCCGCGTAAAGCAATTTCACCTTCAAATGCACCTTCAATACGCACACCGCCAGAACCATTGATACTGCCATGCCAAATCACACCCGAACCAAGCACAGAAGTGATTCTTTCAACGGCTTGCACAGGTTGAGAAGTTTCAGTAGGAGTTGTATTACGTTTAAACATATTGAGTCAATTTTACCCTTAAAACAAAACCGCTGGTTGAGTAGCCCTGAGCGTTTGTTACGAAGGGCATATCGAAACCAGCAGTAATTGTTGAGATAAAAATTTATTTGAAAATTTATGGTCTCGATACGGGCTTCGTTTCACTCAGCCCTACTCGACCATCGATTATCTACTCACTCTTCTCGTCTTTTGGACCAATTTGCACACCCATAATATTGAAACCAGAGTCAATGTATTGGATTTCACCAGTCACACGTTTTGATAAATCAGATGCTAAAAATACTGCTGTATCACCAACGTCTTCTATTGTCACATTTTCGCGCATGGGAGATAAATCTGCGAAATGCTTATACATATCTCTAAATCCACCAACCCCAGCCGCGGCTAGTGTACGAATCGGACCTGCTGAAATCGCATTGACACGAATCTTTTGTGGACCCAAATCATAAGCCAAATATCTTGTTGCTGATTCCAATGCCGCTTTGGCAACGCCCATCACGTTGTAGTGCGGAGCAACTTTCACAGCACCAGAACCATACGTCAAACACATCACAGAAGCGCCAGGGTTTAAAAGCGGAACGAAAGCATGGGTCAATGCCACAAATGAATAGACTGAAATATCCAATGCATTTCTAAAACCTTCACGGCTCGTTTCATGAAATGGTCTGCTCAATTCATCTTTACCAGCAAACGCAATCGAATGCACAAGCACATCAATTTTCCCAAAATGTTTTGCGGCTTTTTCTGCCACTGCTGCAATTTGGTCGTCTTTCGTTACATCACATTCTTCCACCCATTTACAACCAACTTGTTCAGCAAGTGGCTTGACTCGTTTTTCAAGCATCTCGCCCGCATAACTGATTCCTAAATTTGCACCTTCGCGTTTGAAAGCCTGCGTAATGCCCCAAGCAATTGAACGTTCATTTGCTAAACCAAAAACTAATGCATTCTTTCCTTCGAGTAAACCCATATCATCTCCTTATGTCATTGCGAGGAACGAAGTGCCGAAGCAATCTCCTCGTTAGGTATAGTCCAGTTATTCACCATGAATCTCCATGGCTTTGATAACCACGGCTCTGGTGTTTGATTTAACCCCACACGTGCCCCAATCGTCACGCTTTTATCTGGGATTTTAATTCCCGCTTCGATTCTTAACGGGGAAGTTGATTCTGTCAAGTCAACATAGTTTTGTCTTTTAGTGATTCCCATTGCCTGAGTCAACTTGCCTGGTCCAAATGTATCTCTTCCCTGACGGCGTTTCATCATCAACTCAACCCCTTCCAGCGGTTGAATCGCCCGAATCAACACAGCGGCTGGAAAGTTTTCTTTTTCAGTGACAACATTGAACATCCAATGATTTCCATAAGTGAAATAAATATAAGCATGACCCGCTTCGCCGTACATTGGGTCAGTTCGTTTGGTTCTGCCCGCTTTGGCATGGCAGGCTAAATCATCTTCACCAATGTATGCTTCTGTTTCAGTGATTAAGCCAACGAGTTTCTTTCCATTGGAAATATGAACTAATCTCACACCTAATAATTCGCGGGCAACAGTTAAGGTAGGACGATTATAGAATTTTCGAGGTAATGGAAATGTTTTAGCCACAGAATTGAAAACAAATTTATTTAAATCTTGGGTCGCGTTTTAAAGTTAATTTCAAACCGTCTTCTAATTTAATCGAAGGAGTAAATCTCAATTTCTCTTTTGCTACATTCAAATCTGCTTTCATGTGAGAGACACCACCTGAAGTTTGAGAGTTGTACACAACATTGGCTTTGCTGTTAGTGACCTCTAAAACTTGACGAATTAAATCTTTGATTGGAGTTTCAACCCCAGAGCCCACGTTTATAATTTGTCCATTGATATTTGGGGCAGTGGATGCGGCAACCATGGCACTGACAACATCATCTACATAAATGTAATCTCGAGTTTGGCTTCCATCCCCGTGTGCGATTAATGTCCCACCACGCAGTGCTTGACGAAGATAATGTGGCACAACAGGTGGGTGAGATGGCGGTAAATGTTGACCAGGTCCATACGCATTGAAAATTCTTAAACTAACTGTTTCAATATTCCATAAGTTTCCAATCGTGCGGACGTAATATTCAGCCGCAAGTTTGGAAACTGCATAAGGTGAACGCGGGTTTGGAATTAAGGACTCTGCTAAGGATGAATCTCTTAAGTCTCCATACACTGCGCCTGATGAAGACAGAACGACGCGTCGCACTCCTACATCACGCATGGCTTCCATCAAAGCAACTGTTCCGCCAACATTCACCGCATTGTAATCACGCGGATACAAAATAGACTCAGGCACTGAAACGCGCGCCGCGAGATGATAAACAACATCAACGTCTTGAAGCAACGTCCATAATTTTGGACGGTCACTGACATCACCGCGTGTGAAATGTACATCAGGTGAAAGGGTTTGCGGATCGCCAGTAGATAAATCATCCAAGCCGCGCACTTGATGACCTTGTTGTGCTAAATGATTTGCAAGGGAAGAACCGAGAAAACCCGCGGCTCCGGTAATTAAAAAATTCATAATGAGATTATAGCATTTGAGGTGTTTCTAATTACCAAAAAGTTGACCTACAGTTTGTATTGACTCTCACAATATAGTATGTTATTGTTGAGGCTAGATAGGAAAACGGTAAGTTACGTTGGCTCAAAGAACAGCAACAGCTCACAGTTTCACTGTGAGCTGTTTTGTTTTGACCTCCGATGGAACAAACAGATTGACCTATAAAATTTTTATTGCCATAGGAGGCAAAACATGTCTGAAAGAATTATCGGTACAGTAAAGTGGTTCAATGGTGACAAAGGCTTTGGCTTCATCGAACGCGAAGGTGGAAAGGACGTTTTCGTTCATTTCTCCGCTATTCAAGGCGATGGTTACAAGAACCTTCAAGAAGGACAAAAGGTCGAGTTCACAGTTGAACAAGGTCCTAAAGGTCCACAAGCCAGCAACGTAACTGTATTGAGCTAAGACAACATACCTCACCCCGAAATTAAGGTTTCGTGGGTGAGTTTGTTTTTAAGAGCAAAAGGACGCTGATTTTTTCGTTTTGTCAGCGTCCATCTGTGTTCAAATTAAATTTGGGGTTAAGTTTTTACTATATTACCAACTACGGCGTTCCGCTAGGATTTGTAGGGACGTTAATCGGTGTAAATGTAGCAGTGGGTAATACAGTGCCAGGTCCGGGCGTGATAGGTGTACTTGTTGGCGGGCGGGTTGCTGTGGGTGTGACGAGGTTGACAGGAATCCGCAATAACTGACCAACAAACAGTTGATTTGGGTTGGTGATATTATTTTCCTCACTAATTGCTTCAATGGTGCTATTAAAGAGATTTGCAATACCAGCCAGTGAATCGCCAGATTGAACGACATAATCAATCAATGTGCCGCGCGGCAAATTGGGTGAAACAGGTGTGGAGGTAGGCAATGGCATACCCGGATAGGGAAGCAAAATCACTTGCCCTGGAATTACGATTTGAGTCGTAGGGTCAATACCAATACCAGTTTCAGCGTTGAATGGATTGAGCAATAAAATCAGTGGAATTGCATTATCTCCTAGTGCAAATCTTTCTACGATTAATTGAAGATAATCACCATCTTGGACTGTGTAAGTAAACGGCGCAGAAAATGTAGGTGTGAAAGTAATTGTAGCCGTTGGTGTTTCAGTCGGTGATGGCGTTGCAGTACTCGTGTTGGTCGGCGAAGGGGTAATTGTTGGTGTTGGTGTTTCTGTGGCAATCAGATTACTCAAAGGTCTGCCGGGCTGGAACAGCCAGTAGATTAATACTCCAAGCCCCACAAGTACAAGCACACCTGCCGCAATGAAAACAATGTTATTTTTGTTTCTGCGCTTGCGAAGGGAGCCAATCGGGCTAGAAGATAAGGGAGGTCTATTCATGTAGTTTATCCTTTGCACCTTGTTATGAATGCAAAATGATTCTACCTGAAAAATGGGAATTGGTTACAAGTCACAAGTTACAGGTTGCAGATTGTGAGACTTTTGCCCTGCGACCTTCAACTTTCAACCTTAAACCTTGCAAACCATCACCTCAAATGCTCCCTCAAATACTTCCCCGTATATGAACCTTTGACCTTCATCACTTGTTCCGGTGTACCTTCGGCGATTAATTCTCCGCCTCTATCGCCACCTTCGGGACCCAAATCTATAATCCAATCAGCTACTTTGATGATGTCTAAGTTATGTTCAATGATTAAAACAGAATTGCCTGCATCTACCAATCTTTGTAACACTTCAATTAATTTATGCACATCTGCCGCATGTAAACCGACAGATGGTTCGTCCAAGACGTATAAAGTTCGTCCCGTAGCACGACGCGATAATTCTTTTGATAATTTCACACGTTGCGCCTCACCACCAGACAAAGTTGTGGCTGGCTGACCCACTTTTACATATCCCAAGCCAACCTCTTGTAACAACTTTAATTTGTTCGCCATTTGCGGATAATTTTCAAATTCTTTCACAGCGTGGTCAACGGTCATATCTAAAATATCGGCAATCGAATATTGGTCACGGAATAAAACTTGCAAGGTCTCACGATTGAAACGTTTACCATGACACACATCACACGGCACATACACATCGGGTAAAAATTGCATTTCAATTCGCAACTCGCCTTGTCCCTGACATGCTTCACAACGCCCACCATGCACATTGAAAGAAAAACGTCCAGGCTTGTAACCACGCACCTTACTTTCAGGCAACTCCGAAAAAAGTTTTCGCATTTCATCAAACAAACCTGTATATGTTCCAGGATTTGAACGCGGCGTTCGGCCAATCGGTGATTGGTCAATATTAATAATTTTATCTAAATGTTCAACACCAGTAATTTTTTCATGCTCGCCTGCTTGCGTTCTTGCACCCATTAATTTTGATGCAAGCGCGTTATACAAAATATCACTCATCAAAGTGGATTTACCTGAACCACTAACTCCAGTAATACAAACTAATTTTCCGAGTGGCAGATTGACAGTTATTTTTTTTAGATTATTCGCGACAGCATTTACAATCTTTAGATTTTTTCCATTTCCTTCGCGCCTCTTTTTTGGAATTGGAACTTGTTTTCTGCCCGAAAGGTATTGACCTGTCAACGACTTTGGGTGCGCCAAAATCTGTTTGGGTGTTCCTTCTGCAATCACTTGACCACCATGTTCTCCAGCAGCTGGACCCAAATCAATCACCCAATCTGATTCGCGAATCGTTTCATCATCATGCTCAACGACCAAAACAGTATTGCCTAAATCTCTTAATCCTTTTAGCGTTTCAAGTAATCGTGAGTTATCTCTTGGATGTAAACCAATAGAAGGTTCATCTAAAACATATAACACACCAACTAAACGAGAACCAACTTGAGTTGCTAATCTGATGCGTTGTGCTTCACCACCAGATAATGTCACAGCTGAGCGATTTAATGTCAAATAATCCAAACCAACATTGACCAAGAAATTTAATCGCTCGTGAATTTCTCGAATAACACGTTCTGCAATAGTCTTTTGCTTTGAAGTGAGCGGAGAATTTTTACCAGAAATTTTCTTGACCCAATCTAATGTCTGTAACACGGGCCATGAATTTGCTTCTACGATGTTGACATCATCCACAGTCACTGCCAACGCGGCGGGATTCAATCTCTTGCCACCACAAGCTGGGCAAGGTCTATCAGACATATACTCAGCAATTTTTTCACGCATCCAATCGGAGTTGGTTTCTTTATAACGTCTTTCTAAATTGGTAATTACACCTTCAAAAGCGCGGGTAAATTTAAATTCATTGCCATTGGCGTTTTTATACACCATTTGAATTTGTTTATCACCTGTGCCGTATAAAATTAATTTCAATTGCTCCTTGGTTAATTCACGTACAGGTTTATCCATATCTATTTTGGAAGCATTACAAACCCCTTGTAACGTTTGCCAATAATAGCCGCCTTCTTCTCGTGGACCCCATTCGGAGGTAATAATTGCTCCTTCGTTCAGTGACATGTCGCGGTCAGGGATGATGCGGTCTGGGTCAATCTCAAGTTTAGAACCAAGCCCCTGACATTCAGGACATGCACCTTGTGGTGTATTAAATGAAAATGTTCGTGGCTCAATTTCAGGTACTGTCGAACCATGTTCTGGGCAAGCAAGATGTTCTGAAAATTGCAAGTCGTTGGAGTTGAAGGTCGCAGGTCGCAGGTCATTTTTCTGACCTTTGACTTGTGACCTTTGACCTTTATCGCCATCAACAAGATTCACAGTTAAATATCCCTCACCAAACTTAAGTGCCGTTTCAACCGACTCAGTCAAACGTGTGCGTGCGGCTCTTTTATCTTCTTTATTTCCTTCATGTGAAATGACGAGTCTATCCACCACTGCTTCGATGGTGTGTTGTTTATATCTATCCAATTCAATTTCATCATCGAGAGATTGCACAGTGCCATCTACGCGCGCGCGTGTGAAACCTGATTTGCGAATCTCTTCAAACACGGCTTGATACGTGCCTTTACGTCCGCGCACCAATGGAGACAAAATTAAGATGCGTGTGCCTTCGGGAAGATTTTCGATTTGGTCAACAATCTCTTGGGCTGATTGTTTAACCACTTCGCGTCCACACACGGGGCAATGTGGGATTCCCGCGCGGGCAAATAACAAACGCATGTAATCATAAATTTCAGTGACAGTTCCAACGGTTGAACGCGGATTATGACTTGTAGATTTTTGGTCAATGGAAACAGCGGGGGAGAGACCGTCAATGTAATCAACATCTGGCTTATCCATTTGCCCAATAAACTGACGTGCATAAGCAGATAATGATTCAACATATCTTCGCTGACCTTCAGCAAAAATCGTATCAAATGCTAGTGACGATTTTCCTGAACCTGATAAACCTGTAATGACAACAAACTTGTCACGCGGAATTTCAACAGTAATATTTTTCAAGTTGTGAACACGCGCACCGACCACACGAATATTATTAGATGACATGAAATAAACCTTTAGCAGAAAATGAAATCAATTATAGCACATGCGTTCTGAAAATGAAATTGCGAAGCAAACAAACTTTTATTATACCAATCTGTTACATGAAGATATGGCAAATTGATGTCAAAATTTTGTCCATGTTCATCATGTTATACTCAGTGCAACTTCTAAAATCCGACGGTGTTATTAATTGAAATCCGTCGGTAAGGTTTTCACTTGACCGAACAGGATTACAACGAAGAAGAAGTTCTGGCGCGTGCAGCAAATGGTGACCGTGATGCCTTTGGTATCTTGTATGCACACTACGTAGAACGAATCTTTAATTATGTGTACTATCGCACAGGCAACCCACACGATGCCGAAGATTTAACAGCGCGTGTGTTTCAACGGGCGATGAATCACATCAAAAACTATACAGATAGAGGCGTGCCTTTTTCGGCGTGGTTGTATCGGATTGCTCATAATTTAGTTGCTAACTGGCATAGAGACCGAAGCCGCAAGCAAGAAATTCCGTTAGATGATTTGCCGGTTTTGCCAACCAAAGGTGACCACCCCGAAAAAAATTTAGTTCGGTCGCAGGAACAAGAATCGTTGTTGAAAATGATTCGCAAACTTCCGCCAGAAAGACAAAACTTGTTGATATTGAAATTTGTTGAAAACATGTCGAACGCTGAAATTGGCAAAATTATGGGAAGAAGTGAAGGCGCAGTGAAAAGTTTGTATCATCGAACACTGCTGGCATTGCGTGACCAATTGGAAGACCAAAATCTAAACCTTGAAGGAGAATAAACTATGTTAAGAATCGTAACCGATGGCGCGGCTGATATCCTTCCCGAATGGGCAAAGGAATACGGCATTGACACAATTCCTGTCAATATTTTGTTTGGGGAAAAATCTTATTTGCAAGGGGTTGAATTGGATAACGAAGGCTTTTATAAATTAGTAGAAGAAAGTAAACGCATTCCCAAAACTTCACAACCATCACCACATCAATTCGTTGAGTTCTATCGCAAAGTTGCACAAAAAGGCGATACGATTCTTTCTATTCACATCACTGCCAAACTTTCAGGTACTTATGCTTCGGCAGTTGCGGCGGCAGAAGAATTAAAAGGTGAGTTCAATGTTATTCCGATTGATTCGGCTGTTGGTTCATTAGGCATTGGTTTGTTATGTCGTGAAGCCCGCAAAATGGAACGCGCTGGCAAAAGCGTGGATGAAATTGTGAAATACATTGAAAACACAAAATCAAAAATCCGTGTAATTCTTACATTAGATACGTTGGAATATGCAAAAATGTCTGGGCGTGTGAAAGCCTTGCAAGCCGCACTCGCTTCCGTACTTAATGTCAAACCAATTGCTGTGTTGAGTGATGGTGTGTTAAACATGGCAGAACGTGTTCGCACCCGTAAAGCCGCATTAGACCGTGTGCTTGCCATGGGCAAAGAAGAATTTGGCGATAAACCTGTTTACTTAGGGGTTGTTCATGCACGAGATTTGAAATCGGGGCAAGCCTTGTTAGAAGATGCCAAAAAACATTTCAACGCCAAAGAAACCATGATTAGTGAACTTGCTATTTCTATTGCCGCCAATTTAGGACCTGGCACTGTGGGTTTGATTTTATACCCTGCTGAATAATTTGGAGTCAAACTGCTTGCTGTTTGACATGCAAGTATCAAGATACTTGCATCCATATAAGGAAATATATGACCGACCAGATAGACCACAAAAATTTTGAAGAACTTGAATCGCATCTTGCTGGGACGTTGAAGCCTGTTACTGCTCCGTCGGGCTTGTTTCAACGCCTCTACGAGCGTATTCAATTTCCTAGTCCGAGTGAAATTACTTTGCGCCTTAGCGACTGGCGTAAATTAGTTTTTGTTTTCGGTGGGGTGTTATCTGGCATGTTATTGCTGATTACGCTGGCACGCGCTTTGTATTATATTGTTGGGCGCAAAGGGATAATGTAAAGTAAAAGACCCTAAAGGTTTTCAAAACCTTTAGGGTCTAATTTTTTTCTAACCACTCACATAGCTGACGAGATTCAGTAATCAAGTCAGCATCCATGGGGAGTTTGAATTCTTCGGTCACACGCACTGTCAAATGCTCAGCAACCAGTTTGAGGTCAGAGGGAAGAAGCGCTTCTTCTTTTATATAATTTAACAAATCATATGCACTCACACTCGGAGGTTGAACCCCTTTGCGAGTCAAATAATCTTTAATGGCAATGCCAGCGGCACGCCTCGCACAGACGCGCGCCTGCCCTTCTTTGCCTTGTTCTCTGGCGTGGTTGGCGCGCTCAATTTCAGTTAAATAATTATCCATGTGCGGGATTATAATATTGAAAAAAAATTGGAGGAAGAATGAAACAACATTTGTTTCGCGTTTTTTTGTTGATGGTTGTTTTTGCTTTGGTGTTGTCTGCTTGTGCGCCAAGCGCAAATGAAACACCAACTGAAGAACCTATTGCTGAAAATGCTGGTGAACCTGTGCAAGTGCAAGGTGAATATACAATTTCAAATGATTTTGTATTTACTTATTATGTTGAAAATGCTGTGGCATTAATTGATATGCACGGCTTTGTGATTCGTGATGAAGAATGGGAAATTCCTGTCGATTCACAAGTACTGGGATATATGACGTATGATGATGAAACATTAAGCGGCACATTTGATTTGAACTTACCTGTTTTGCCTGAAGGCGAATTTAATGATGTAGATAACAATGGTGAAGAAAACCAAGGCGTGCAAATTTTTGCCGTAGGATATTCTCCGAATTTATACGGTGGTCCATTTTCAGTTGGTGATGACCGTTCACTGGGCTGGCCCTCTTACTTAGCATCTATTCGAGCCGATACAGAAAATAATGATGAAGTGATTGGTGGAAAATTAATCATTTGGTCACCAGATACTGAGCAAAGCTTCCCAAGCGGTTTTGGAGAAGATGGCTTGCTCTTCACAGCAGATGACCCTGTTGCACCTGTTGAAGCAGGTTATACCATTGTAGATTTAGATACTGAGCCATTCACGTTTAGTAAAACGCCAACTGCCGAAATGACTTTGTACGAACCTGTGGATGTGGCGTTAAAAGATTTTTCAGAAGATTCATATACGGAAGCCTTTGATAAAATGTTTGAGCAAATTCGCAAAGAATATGCTTTTAATGGCATTGAAGGCAAACAACCCGATTGGGATGCTTTATATGCAGAATTAAAACCGCATGTAGAACAAGCCGAAGCCGATAATGATGCCAATGCTTTTTATTTAGCCTTACGAGATTTTACATGGGCATTCAAAGATGGACATGTTGGCTTAGGTGGCGGCGACTATGCCAACCAAGATTTCACGCAAGCCACAAATGGCGGTTATGGTTTTGCGATTCGCGAATTAGATGATGGGCGTGTTGTGGTCATTTATGTTTTGGAGAATGGTCCCGCCGCGCAAGCGGGAATTGAAGTAGGTGCCGAAATTACTGCGTTTAATGGCGAACCCATCTCAGACGCGATTGAACAAGTCCGCCCGTATGTCATTCAATCTTCTGATATTGATATTCGCTACCAAAAAGCGCGTTACCTTCTTCGTGCTAAAGTGGGCGAGACCGCAGAAGTTACATTCAAGAATCCAAATGGTAGCGAACAAACTGTGGCACTAACAGCCGTTGCTGAACGGGACTCTTTCTCGCGCACTTCTATTTACTTCGGCGTAAACTTTGACCCATTGTTGCCAGTCGACTCACAAGTGATTACACAGGGCACTGCTCAAATTGGGTATATTCGTATCAACACAAACTTTGATGATTTGAATTTGCTCATCCGCCTGTTTGAACGTGCTTTACAACAATTTGAAGTAAGAGAAGTAGCCGGCATTATTATTGATATGCGCTATAACAGCGGCGGCGCAAATTTAGGTTTGGCAGGCTTCTTAACGGACCAAGAAATTCCGATGGGACAATTAGAATATTACAGTGAAGTCACTAGTCAATTTGAACCAGAAGGTTTGCCCGGCAAAGTGTTGCCGAACGAAAATCAATATCGCTTTGACAAAATGGTTTTATTGGTAGGTCCCGCTTGCGCCAGTGCGTGTGAACTGGAATCGTATGGCTTTAGCCAAGTGCCCGGCATGATTACTGTGGGTCAATTCCCGACCAGTGGTGTTGTAGCAGAAGTGGCGCGCGGACAATTTAATCTACCAGAAGGTTTCTTTTTACAAGTGCCGACAGGACGCTTCACACTAGGGGATGGCAGTATCTTTTTAGAGGGAACAGGGGTTCAGCCCACGCTTCGTATTCCGATTGATGAAACGACTGCATATTCTACAGATGATATTGTTTTACAAGCAGGTATTAAAGCCGTGCTGGAACCGCTTGGCGCAGGAGTGACTCCCAGTGCGCCACCCAATCTTGCGTCACCCAGTGAAGCGGAATCAGCATTTGCCGGCGGAGCAGATTTTATGTGGGATGTCGCTCGTGAAGAATATACCGAAGAAGTCTTAACCCCACATGTCAAGACGTACACAATCCCACTTTCCGAATCACAAACCTTAATCTGGCCCTATGCTTGGTGCGCCCAAGATAAAGACACGCTTGAACAAAACTTTACACAAATTGAGGTCAAATTTATTTTGAACGGCGAAGAAATTCCGCAAGACCAATTGGCTGTCTATGATGTTGCTTCTGGCGGATATGAATGTCGTTTGGTTTATACAGCATTGTCTGATTGGGAAGCGGGCGAACATAAATTTTCGATTGTGGCTACTTTTAAGACAGATATCAATGATGGCGTTTCTACTTACCAAGCAGGAGATTATGTGGATGAATATACCGTGTATGTGAGACCGTAAAACAAAAAATATCCCGCAGAATTTTCTGCGGGATATTTTTATTAATCCACAAAGCGATACTTAATCAACGTCCACACTGCTTCAAAAGCATCGTGTAATTTAATTTTCTTGCCCTGCGAATAATCTCGCGGATTGAATGTAATCGGCACTTCAAAGATTCTATATTTTCGTTTGAGTATTTTTGCAGTGAATTCAGGTTCAAAGTTAAAACTGTTGGCGTGAATTTTTATACCATCAATGACTTCACGACGAAATACTTTGTAACCCGTTTCCATGTCAGTCAGAATCGTGTCATATAAAATGTTGGTCATCAAAGTCAATGACTTGTTAGCAACCATGTGCCAAAACATGGTGACGCGATGCGCTTTGCCTAAAAAGCGTGAACCATACACTACATCCGCAACGCCTTCTTCAATCGGTTTGAGCAATTCAGGGTAGTCACGCGGGTCATATTCAAGGTCAGCATCTTGGATTAAGAGGATATCACCTTTTGCCGCCGCCATACCAGTCCGCACTGCCGCACCCTTGCCT
>Ga0224723_1000883_pt1 | contig 19538 bp, 23 predicted proteins | sample Balambano_FR2_Me_FD_161647 | JGI IMG/M metagenome (GOLD analysis project Ga0224723, IMG submission 161647) | Freshwater sediment microbial communities from Lake Towuti, South Sulawesi, Indonesia - Balambano_FR2_MetaG | ecosystem: Environmental > Aquatic > Freshwater > Lake > Sediment | place...
TAATATTACAGTACTGTCAATGCGAGTCTTTTTTTACTCTACTTATAGAAAAAATAGTCCGTAAAAACCCTTTTATGAAACTTAGGGTGCGGAATGTGGGTTATAATCCTTTGTTGTGCCGCCACAAAAGTGGGATGAAAATCAGCAAAATAAGCCATACTAGTAGTACTAGTGCCAGATGTATTATTTTGTGTTTGTTCAACATAAATTAATTCATAATTATATTTTTCATTAGGAGCATTGTACAAACCCCACTGTACTGTCACTGTTCCTCCCCCAAAAAGATAATTATACTTTTTATCTAATAGTATGGGATTTAATGGAAACTCTTTAGCTGGGAAAGTAAAAGTAAAAGTCTTTTCTTTGCTAATCCATAAATCATCTATAAATCTAAACTCTTCTATTGGTGTTCCCTCACTATTTGTTTCTATCCACCAGTCCCCTCGATTAGGGTTTTCAGGTGGGACATCACTAGCAAGTCTACTACTTGTACTAGGTGGTACTAAAGCTAGTAAGTTACTTACTTTTGCTTTACTGGTTACTTGGTTACTGCTTATGAGTATGTAGTCGTCATCAAAAGGGTTAATCTCTGGTAGCTGATGTAATTCTGTCATAAATCATCTAAGTCAAATACTTCTGTTTGTAGGTAAATGTTAAGTCGGAAGATAGCCTTGAGATTACCGTTAGCTAGTTCATTCCTTACGTAAAATAAACTTATTATCTCTAATCTGGAGTTGTCATACTCTATAAAGTCATCTAATCCTACCGAGATTAATTCTGTTATCTCAGTAGTGATGTACCCGTGAAAGTTACGCCTAGCGCATTCTAAAATAGCTACCAGAATAGATTGGGCTGATGGATTACCCACTATTCCTATACTTGATTTTTTAATGATTAGAGAAGAGGAACTTTGATTTGCCTCTTCCCCAAATAATTTTTGTAATGTCAGCATTAAAAGTCCGCTGGATTAATGCTTGTAGCAGTATCAACTTTCTGCATCTCTATGGTGTACTGATACTGGCGGTAATTTGTGTTATTTCGAGTTATAAGTGAATCAAATCCTTTTGTGATTGTCACCTGAATATCAGGATTCGTTTCCTGGTTAGTCTCTGTTAAATATTGCCCCGCAAGTAATACTAGCCCTACTAATAAAGATTCCGCAGTATTCTCACTATTAGCCGTTAATCCAGGAATGTCCTGTTTAGAAATAGTCAGGTAACTAAAATCTTGAGTGCAATTAGCACCAAATAGCTGCTGTAAGGTTGGTTCTGCCATATCTCTTGAGATAAAACTCTAAAATATCTCAAATTACCAACTTACTAGTTAATTTAAAGTATCTTTTAAAATTGCATTCTCTGTAATTTTACAGTCAATAGCAAAATACATATTTAAATTTAGTAGAATTTAAGGCAGAAAAAATTAACAACTTATATAAGTAGAATCAATGTTTCAGCGATTTACCCCACCTCAATTTAGGCATAATTTAGGCATCTAACTTTTTTGAGATTACAGGCTAGCTCTGAAAGCCTTACTCTGACTAATGCCAGGAACGAGACTTGAACTCGTGACACGAGGATTTTCAGTCCTCAAATAATGCTTGCGTATCAATGCTTTCAAGCTTAAAATTTTAACTTACACCATCTTTACACCATTTATTTTTAAACCACTTTCAAACTTATTTTTGAGGTGTATCTCTTTCCCAGTAAAGCTTTGGGCAGAAGTGTTAGAGTTTCGACCTTATGATTGATATATACACTTATAAAGTTCAAGATAATATAGTCACTTATTAATAATTTGTACTGTCAGTGCGCGATACTCCGTAGGAGTCGCTACGCGAACGCAAAGCGAATCTTAGGTTTATCGCTCTCCATTTAAACCTGAAAAATTTTCTTTCTCAAAACAAAAAGTGTCCCAGCAAATGGTACATTAATATCCATGTATGATGATACTTGCCGATTTCTTGCTGAAAACTACTCAACCGACTTTGCTAGCTGGCTGACGGGTAAACCTGTCACAATGATAGAAATTCAACCCTCGGAACTTCTCCTAGAGCCAATTCGAGCCGATGCTTTAATTTTGTTGGAGTCAGACGAGTTGGTTTTGCATCTTGAATTTCAAACACGTCCCAAAAACGATATTCCTTTTCGCGTTTTGGACTATCGGGTGCGAATGTACCGCAAAAACCCAACCAAACCGATGCGGCAAATTGTGATTTACCTCAAACAAACCACGTCGGAATTGGTTTACCAAACCAGCTTTACAATGGAACGTACTCGCCATGAGTTCGATATATTTGAGACCTTCGGGAAACTACGTCAGAAGTAAGCAAAAGAACGGTATTGCCTCGAAAGTGTAGCGAAATTGATCGATAATAGTTTAAAATACTTAAATCTGTAACTTAGGTCATTGCAATAAGTCGATAGTTCATTTGTTCGTGTTGAAAGGGCTGACCATCCTGATATTGCACGAGGACTAAACAATATGGCAGCGCTTTATAAAAAATAAGGATTTTATACCCAAGCAGAACCTCTCCATCAGCGATCGCAAACCTTCTTAGAAAAGCATTTTGTAGCAAACCACTCCGATGATGCTACTAGCCTCAACGACCTGGGAGTACTCTATAATATCCCAAGAACACTACGCTGAAGCCGAATCCCTCTAGAAAATTTCTAGCAATACGTAAGAAACACTTAGGAGCAAGCCACTTAAATCACATCAAAATTCGGGAAATTTAAAAAATTTGCGATAGCTAAAGGATACTTTTAAATATGAATGTACTGAGTAAAATAAATGGTATACCCATAGAAAGACTAATTACTTGAGAGGCGATCGCATCCAATAGCCAATAGCAAACCTCACTTACACTGCCTCGTTCTAAATTCCTTGGTTGTGTTTGGTCGTCAAAAGGTCTATTGAAGACGCTTGTATCTATATATACCTTCAATTTTACAGGCTCAAGAATTAAACTAAACTTCAATATTTATAATCTCATATGTAGTGTAACAAGCTCTGAGGGGGCGACGAAGTAGGCTAAAACATTGACTCTATAAGCTTCATAGCCTTTAACCCTTGTTGATAAAACTTACGCTTATTACGATTAATGTTCATTAATTTCGTTACTAATTCCATACAGTCATCCTTAAAATTGACCCAGCTTTGACCATATAAGCCGACAAAAAAACTGCTATGCCTCCGCTCCAATCTGCCATATTCTTTGGTACGAGCAACGTACTTTTGTATTCCCTTACGTTTAATCTGTTGACCTTGAATCGTCGCAGAAGTATACGCAATTGCTATTAATAAAACAAGGGAAATGAATCGTGTACCTTCAACATTAGTGTCTTCTAAATTATAACCACCCTTTTTAAAATCTCTAAACATTTCTTCTATATCAAATCTTTGTTTATAAGCTGATATAGCAGACTCTAAGTTATCAAAATTTGTGAGAATAAACCATCCTTCTTTTGGTGCGACTCCGTGTAACGCTTCCACTTGCAAGCAAGATTAAAACTGATAAAACCGCGAGTTTTCGTAACCTTAACCCCTTTGATAAAAAAAGATACTCCTGGCATTAATCCAAGATTACTTAACTCAATAAAAATATCCTTTTCTCTTTCGACAAATTCGTTCTTTTTTAAACGTAAACAAAAATATACACCCAAGCTCTGAACGTACTTTGCTAGTTTTACAGAGCAAAATTCTCTATCGACTAGTACACATATTTTATAGTTATTAAACACGGGTATTACCTTGGACAATATATTTTGTTGTTCTGATATATTGCTACTACCTAATTTTGGTAACAATTCAAAATATATAGGAAATGCTCTTTTATCCCAAATAACACTAACCATAAACAAATTGATGTAACCCCAATTAGTTCTATCAATCGCCACATAAATTATTTTCCCATAGTCTAGATATGTCTCTAGCCATTCCCTAACAATTGGAAACCAAACCTTTTCAATTGTTAGGTTCGGTAAGGATAAAAATCGCTGTATTCTTTTTCTTCTGCTTTCAAATTTTATTGTCAAAGGTAAAGCATTTGCTAATCTTTCTAAGCTAACTTTTTTAATTGACTGTAGGAGGTTAAGCAAAATTTTTAAGAACAGGTATTCTGCTAGACTCAGTTGACTTTTTAAGTGCTTTTGGTAAAATAAGGGTATCATTTTCAATTGGTAGGTCTTGTTGCAAATAATCGGCCTACTTTTTTCTACCACGAAATGTTACACACTTTACAAATAAAGCTTTTCAGGCTACTTCGTCGCCCCCTCAGTATCCATACTTACTTCTTCTATTTGTTCTAGAACTACTTCTCCCCACTTTCTCATTACATTCTCTATATCATTTTGTTTTCTTTCTTTAACTAACCCTATTAATTTTCCCGTATCTATATCTACAAGCACGACAATAAATTTTCCTTGACCATGAATTTTATGTGTTGGAGAATTGCAGACTGGACATTTAACTGATGTTTGTATTGAAGAAACAAGCACGATTACCGTAGCTTTCTCCTCATCAATATAACAATTTTCAAGTTGGAGAATATTTTTATCTGGTAATAGACTTTTTAGTATTTGCATATTATAATTCAATTTTACACACTAGTAGAAATATTTATTATTTTTATTTTAAACCGAAAAAATTATACAGTCACTCATTTCTTCATCCTTACTCCTTCCTTCTGCCCTCTGCCATCTGCCCTCTGCCAAAAACATTTCTCAAAGCATCACCAAAAGTTGCCAAGAGCCTATTTTATGCGCGAATTTACCCTTAAAAAAACACCATTTTCATTTTATGTGCGAATTGCGTTGTCTGAAACTCCTATAAATTCGTTTCTAGATTCTTACTTTATGCGCGAACCGACACATGGTTTCATCTTAGATGAATCGTTTGCCCATCGGGGGTGAGAGTGATCGCACCTGTGGAATGTGGGGAAAAAGCAATTCCAGTACACGAGGTGTAAAACTTAACTCTATATCACCAGGTTAAGACTTTGTTACATAGGGGAAAATTTTGGCATACATCTATTGTCTTTTTCATTGATTTATATAAATCTTCACCTAGTTTAGTTGCAAATCCACTCAGAACACTTTGTATGATCTGATCTCCATACGCTGACCAAAAAGTACTAGCAAAACCAAGTCCGACTTCTACTAGAGTCATAGTTCAACCTCTCTATTTTTTCAATAACTAAAAATATGCGAAAATATGGACGTTCGACTTGTGGCGATGTCAACCCCCAGTGCTGCGATAACTATTCACATAATACCTAAGTATTTTAGAATTATTATGTTGCATTAAATACTTTTGCTTAGGCGAAATGCTTAGTTCCAAAATCAATACCTTTCATTTACATTTCGTTACATAGTTGTAAGTTTTCCCACCCACCTACTTACATTCGCTAAACCACCCGCCAAATAAAGACGTTGTAATCAGCACCCACACTGACAAGGGTCATCCCGTCGGGGCTAATGGCTAACCCCCAAACACAGCTTGCGTGTTCGGTGAGAGTACGGCGCAATTCCCCACTCTTTAAATCCCAGATTTTAATGGTTGTGTCATCGCTCCCGCTTACCAATATTTCTCCATCAGGGCTAATGGCAAGGGTACGCACCCAGTCGCTATGTTCCGTTAGAGTTTGGCGTAAAGTACCTGATGACAAATCCCAAACTTTAATGGTGTTATCTGCACCACCACTAACTAAAGTTTGACCATCGGGGCTAATAGTCAGGGTGTAAATATTACTAGAATGTCCTGTGAGGGTGCGTTGCAATCCGCCTGTAGCTAAGTCCCAAAGTTTGATGGTTCTGTCGTTACTGCCACTGACCAAGGTTTGCCCATCGGGGGTAAGAGCAACCGCATTAACAGCGCCCGAATGTCCAGTAATGGTGCGGTCAAGTTTGCCACTGGCTAAGTTCCAAATTTCAATCTTACAGTCATCGCAACCTCTGACCAAGGTTTGCTCATCGGGGCTAATCACAACGACGCTTACCCAGCCAACCTTGCTAGTAAGGGTGTGGCGAAGGATTTTACTTTCCCAGTCCCAAATCCGGAGACTATTGTCATGATTGCCCGTTACCAGGGTTTGTGCGTTGGGGCTGATGGCGACGGTTTTAACATAATTAGAGTGCCTTGTAAGAGGAGAACGCTGCTGGTTGGTTAGCTGCAAGTCCCAAATTTTGATGCTATTGTCACCACTGCCACTGACGAGGGTTTGCCCGTCGGCGCTGATGGCGACAGAGTTGACGTAACTAGAATGTCCGGTGAGGGTGCGGCGTAGTTCCGCTTGCGCCGTTGCCTGCATAACACTGCTTAATTCTGCACCCAGGCTATGCTGTAGGGTTCCACTTACCAAATCCCAAATCTTAACGCTACCATCATTTCCCTCAGTCACTAAAACTTGCCCATCAGGACTAATGGCAATCCCATATACCTCCCGTGAATGTCCAGTCAAGGTACGGCGCGGTGTCCCACTTGCTAAATCCCAAAGTTTAATTGTGGTATCGTCTGCATCCGTAACCAGGGTTTGTCCATCGGGACTAATGGCTAGGAGATTTACCCCATGTGCATGTTCGCGGATATTGCGGCGCAGTTTCCCGCTCGCCAAGTCCCAAATTTTGATGGTTTCGTCAGCACTCCCACTAACAATAGTTTGCCCATCACGGCTGATAGCAACAGCGTTAACCACATCAACATGTTCTACGAGGGTATGGCGCAGTGTCCCACTTGCTAAATCCCAAATTGTGATAGTTTCGTCATCGCTACCACTAACTAAAATTTGCCCGTCGGGACTAATCGCCAACGTCCTCACCGAATCCCTGTGTTCTGTCAGTGTAAAGCGCAGTGTCCCACTTGCTAAGTCCCAAATTTTAACAGTGTGGTCATTGCTCCCACTCACTAGCGTTTTTCCATCGGGGCTAATTACCAAAACTTTTACTGCTTCTTGATGTGCTGTTAGGGTAGTACTCGGATTCCCTGACCAGTTTCCTTGCCAAATTTGGATAGTTTTGTCAACGCTACCACTTACCAAAGTTTCCCCATCGGGACTAATTGCCAGAGCATGAACCCCGCTAGAATGAGCTTCTAAAGTTTGCAGCAACTTACCAGTCTGCTTTTCCCAAACCTTGATTGTTTTATCATCACTACCACTGACCAAAGTTTGACCATCGGGGCTAATTGCCAAAGCTTGAACTGCTCCTGTGTGACGGTGAGGATATTCGTAAAGAGTGCGACGTAAGGCGCCATGACCCATATCCCAAATTTTAATTGTATTGTCATCACCAGCGCTAACAAGGGTTTGCCCATCTGGACTAATCGCCAAAGCACGAATTTTAAGAGCATGTCCGCTCAAACCATGAACTAGGGAAACATTTCTCAGCCTACGCTTATGTTTTTCTTTTTGTAGATTGGGAGGTTGTGGCTTTGTATAAGATGGCTGTGGCTGAGTCGTAGATTGTTCTGGCTGATTTTGTTGTTCATTCTCTCGGCTTTTTGTCTCCTCCCAACCATTGCGGAGGGTTTCTGCACAAGAATTTTCTCCGATAGCCAGCAAACACTGGAGCAATTTCTGTACATATTCTGCATCTGCCACGGTTACAGCAGTAACAACAGCTTTAACTAGAGCTTCAAACCCTGTTACTTCAGCCAAACCGCGTAATTTTAACCAAGTTCGCAGGGAATAAACTAGCAAACCTCTAGCCCAAATTTTATCAGACAAATGGCTTAAGGCGTTAGCTAAATCTAAAGCCAAATCAGGAATCCAAGCCGAGCGCTCAACTTCTATTGCCTGCAAAACTTTTTGATAGCACTCTACAAGCGGTTGAATAATTTCCTCTGTTGCCCCCTCTTGAATATACTCTGGTAAATATTGAGGCAGAATCGGTAGCACATCATAATAAAAAAGATAATGAACATCTGCCATCAAACCAGCCACTAAACAATGATTTACCAATAAAAACTGGCTTAAAGCTTCAAAATCTTCATTTTTTATTTTGTAACGGGGAGGTAACTGGCTAATATCGACCCCTGCTTGTGCTAAAATTTCTTCCTCTTCTAGAATTTCTAAATTATAGGTATCTAATTCGTTAATTGCTTGGGGATTTCTGCCTTGTTGCAACAACAAATCCCGTGCTGTTTTCCACTTCCTTGCGCGCGTCTTGGCTGACTCATAAACAATATCTCGGTACTTAAAATTAGAAATAACCGATGTATAGGAATAAGTGGGTTCTCCCGCAGCCCAATAGCCAAAGCGGAAATTGAGATACTCACCATCGATTTCCGACTCTAATACCAAAACCGATTCCGATTGTAGCATTCCAAACAGAGATTTCATGCTGGAACCACCATGAAACCGCTTGCTGTCCCAAGCTCCATCTAAAAATTCGATAGGTCTGGTGGCATCATTTAAGGGGTAATATTTACTAAAAAATTGCCGCATACCTTCAGCCAAGCGTTTCTCTAGCTTAGGTACTCCCTGATTACCCGCACCAAACTTATCAAAATCAATATCTGGTGGCGCAATAATAACTCTAATAGGTGGTCGAGCATCCGTCTGATGGGAGTTGAGAATTTGCAATGGTACAATTCTCAGTGGCCACGTTTCAAAAAGTTTATTAACTTCGGGTAAAGCAATAGCCGTTTCTCGCTGATACCTGGCAATTAGTAACTGCGTCTCCCGATTATAAGTGGCTAATTGCGCCTGTAGGGCTTTTTCTTGCTCCAAGCGCCACCGTTGAAAATCTATATTTTTATCGGTAATAGCTAATTGAACCTTGGCTCTAAAAGCTTCCAGTTCTTGTTGACGTTCAAAACTTAATGCTGCTTGCTCTGCTTGAAAAGCTTTATTATCTTGATGCTGCATGTAGGAAAGCTTCATCTGAGCAACCTGCGTTTCTTCCCGACGGATAGCTAATGCGGAGTTTTCTTTATCTCTCTGTTGCTGATGTTCCAAAGTTTCCTTATGTCTTTTGTCTGCTGAAAATATACCAGCAGCAGCAGAACCAACTATTCCAAGAGCAGTTATCGCAGCACCAATAATTTGTGGAATCATAATTGTATATTTTCTAATAAATATTTTAACCTACAAAATTCAGATACTTTGATGGGTAGTAGTTACAATTCATAAAATAAGTACTGCACAATAACTAAAAAAAGCATAGTCTATTTACAGTATATTTACAGTATTTTGTGTCATACTCAAATATTCTTAACTAGCAGATGAAGTTCCTGAATCATTTGAATTATCAATATTATTGTTTAGTTCCTGAATATTTTTATTCAACTCATCGATATTATTTGCCTGTTCCTGCGTGTGTGTCCCCGAATTATCAGTATTATTTTTCTGCTCCTGTACTTCTTTCTCCAAATAATCAATAGCTTTGTTTAATTCTTCATTGCGTGGTTCTTTATGACTATCAGCATCACTTTGCCATTGACTTGCTTGATGTGCATAGGATTCGGCTTTCTCGGTAAAGCCATGTTCGCTGTAATACCTAGCATTATCGGCAGCTTTATTAGCATTGTCTTGATTCCAATTCTGCTGGCTTATCTCTGCTTCTGCTAATTCTTTTTGTCATTTATTTATTTTTCATCGTCAAATAGTTTTACAAATCACAAATATTTTCATTTAATGACTTTGCTAATGATGGTAATTAATTAGTTGTATACCCAACAAAAAGTACAGCAATAAGAGAAGCTTAAGCCTTCGGCTAAGTAGGTGGGTTAAATTTGTAGGTTCAAAGGTTGAGTGTTTATTTCAGGAAGTACAGGTTTTACAAAAAATTACGCCTTCCTGCGTATCACACAAATTGATTGGGAGGTCGATAAGTCTCCGGCTTTACACTTCGCGTATCGCACGCACCCCTAACCTCTAAAAACTATCGCCCTCCACCAACCCCTAAAACTCCGGCAAAACCAGATCCCGACTCTGTCCTGTATTCGCAACCAACCAATCCCTAATCGCGTTCACATTCGCGTAGCGTGTCCGAAGGACTCAGTGACTCCGATAGGAGTATCGCTTTATCCAAACAGTAACAAATCACAATAGTCATCTATTGGCAAACTACGTAACCCCGGTAGAATTTCGTCGCGTCGTCGTCCGAGGCTGGGGAATTGGGAAATCTTGGCAAATTTACTGTCTAGCTTGCTCAAAAAACGCTCAGACTGCTGTAAACCCGCCTGTTTTGCTATATAGTCTGCTATTTGCTCAATATCTTTAATAGCTGGTTGAGTGAGACGAAATTGTGGGGTCATTCTTCCGGTGCAGTGTAACGAGAACGTAAATTGGCTCTAATTTGTGCCATAGCAGTTGGACCATCAACAACTTCACCTCGCTCAGACGCCTCTAATCCAATCTGCGCTTCTTCTTGAAGCTCTTTTAATCTTCCTTGATAAATATCTTCTTGCTGCTCCAAGAGTTTGACCCCTGCGAGGATAACTTCAAGAGCATTAGCATACTTACCGTTGGCAACTTGCCGTTGTACTATAGCCTCAACTTCAGGTGGCAAAACGATTTGCATAGGGTTTTGTGGCAGAAAGATTAAGTACATTCTAACCAATCATGACTTTATTTGATGTGGTTGAGTAACTAGCTATGGTAATTTTATATCCCACAGCAGAAATTTAGGGTACTCTGCTCCAATCAGATTGTTTGCCATCACGGTCAGATAATTTTGTTTTTGAGGTAGCAACTGTAGTAACTTGATATCTGTAAAGCCTGAAATGCTTATTGGATAAATATTTGAGTAGTTACTATATTTGAATCATAATTAACTTGTATTACTTTCATCTATGTAATCATCGAGTTTATGGCAGTTACTACCATATTCTGGAGCTTGATAATCTCCTTCATGCAGTAACTCAAAACTGTTAATCCGGTCTAAAAGTAAGCTAACTGGTATTTCCACACAACTGCGAGTTACGATTTCTGGTGGTGTAGGTGGTACTATTTCCCCATTAGCATCTGCCCTTGCATTTACTTTTAACCTCCCGTAAGTTACCGACGAGTCTTTGTCCAAGTGGAACTTTTGCTTACTGTACGTCTTACCCCCAGCCTTCTCAATTTGCTGACGAATCATTTTTTGGTTGTACGGTAACTGATGCCAACGCAATTAATAACGCTGCAATGGTATTATTTTTGCCCTGGAGAATATCGTCAAGTCCGGGTAAAATTAAATCCGCTCCTGGCAATTCGTCTAATTCTATAGGCGATCGCAAAGTTTTCTTTACAAACGCATCAAGATTCAGAAAAATATGGGTTAATAAAAAATACCCACTTTCAGTATGGCTGGCTAGGTTTGCCCATTGGCGGTACGCTCGCAGGTACAGGTGGGATTACAGTATGATAGCAAAGACTCCATTCTCATCCCACAATGTCGGCCAAAGACCGCTACCACAACGCAGTAAGAAACGCCTTACTCAAAGAAAAATGGAAACTCACTGATCCACTTATTCTCAAATTTGAGAATGAAGATGAAATACGGATTGATTTGGGAGCAGAACGTTTACTGATAGCTGATCGTGGGCAAGAGAAAATTGCGGTGGAAGTCAAGAGCTTCCTGAGTGAATCAGCCTTATTTGACTACCATGCAGCCTTGGGTCAATTTCTCAACTATCGCTTAGTGTTAGAAAGCCTGGAGCCTGACAGAACCCTATATTTAGCCGTTCCCTTGACTGCCTATGAAGTTTTCTTCCAACGCCCCCTAGCAAAGGCTTCGGTTCGTACTTATCAGGTTAAACTACTGGTATATAACCCGATCAAGGAGGAAATCGTCCTATGGATAGACTAGAGCAGTACAGAAAAATTATTCAAGATTTGCTGCAAGATTATACGCTTGGCAATCATATTGATGCAGATTTTGAAACACAGATTTTGTGCGATCAAGAAAATGACCATTATCAATTAGTCAGCCTGGGATGGCAGAAGCATCGACGGTTTTATACTGTTCTAATGCACTTTGATATTAAGGATGGCAAGATTTGGATTCAACGCAATGAGACTGATCGCTTAATTGCGCGAGAACTCGTTGAAATGGGTGTGGAACGGGGAGATATTGTGTTGGGATTACAGCCAGAATATGCCAGGATTGATACGGGTTATAGTGTGGCTTGAATAGCCTATCCCACAGCAGAAATTTATACCAATTTAATATGAAGCTGCATAGAAAAGAGCTTCTAAAATAAAGTTATAAGAGGAGACAGAAATTACCTGTTCAGATGTAAGTCGATCGAATATCTCTTGTATGCGATCGCGTAAATTTTGTAGAGAAGAAAAGAGTTCATTTTTAAGCGATTTTTTAATGAACTGCCAAAGTCTTTCTATTGGGTTAAGTTCTGGAGAATGTGGTGGTTGAAGCAATGGGATAATATTTTCTGGCCAGCAAATCTTGGAACTTATATGAGCGGGAGCTTGGTCAATCTGTAAAATTGCATAGTCGTCACCTAATTGCTGAGATAACCAGTTCAAAAACTGTTGAAAATACTCACCATTGAGTTTGGGATATTCATGTTGAAAATGTTGTCCCGTCAAGGGAGCAATCGCACCCTTCGGGTTCGCCACTTTGCTTATGCCGGGGAACCCGTCCACCGCAAGTGGCTCACCATAAATCCAAAAATTATCTCGTTGCCATTTAACCTTTACAGTGGGCTTAACTCCAGCAGATGTAATCACTTTCCCTGTTAAGGTTTTGAGCCCAACCCTAGTTTCATCCTGACATAGGTAGTGGACGCACTTTTCTTCTGCCAAAAGCTTTTTGAGACAGTTCAGAATGATACCAAGTTTTTTTTAAACTCAGATACCAACTCTTCGTCCTGCTTGTAGCTTTGAGGACGTGGTACTTTTAATTTTGCTCCTAATTTATATCGAACTAATGCATAAACCGTTCCATATTCAATATCGAGTCCATGTTCTTTTTTTAACCACTCTACTATTGCACCATAACTACTAAACCCTTTTCCTGTTTCCAACTCAATTTTGAGTGCTGCGATCGCAACATCATTTATTTTTCGGTTGGCACCAGGTGCTTTCTTAATTTCCAATAACCTAGAAAGCCCACCCAATCGATATTTCTGTAACCATCTTGTCACCGTTGAAGTATCTCTACCCAAGCGTTTTCCTAGTTCCTGCTGCTCCTCTACCTGCCCACTCTTGAGCCACCACAACATCTGTAACTGTTCTTTCTGGCTTCCCAAACTAGCTGTTTGTAGACGTTTTTTTAGTTCCTCTTCGCTCTCTGAGATTTCAATCTTAAACGGACGACTCATGGGCATCTAAAGTTATCAAGTTTGTACTCCTCTATTATATGCAGCTTCATATTAAATTGGTATAAAAGCTTACCATTAGATATAGAATTATATCAACACGCCGATTCTTTACCTTTGGGAAAGCAAGATCGAGAATTTGAGAAAAAAACTGAATTAGCACTTAAGTTAATAGATAGAACATTAGAGAGAAAATATCAACCGGGGATAGTAATTATAGATGCAGGATATGGCAACAATACATCCTTTTTATTAGAGTTAGAGAACAGGCAATTAAAGTATTTAGGAGGAATTGCTAAAAATCGAAAAATAACTATTAGTAAATCAGAAAATATTCAACAAACAATTAGGATAGATGAATTAGCACAAAGTTTACCTCAAGAGGCTTTTACAGAAATTCAACTCAACTTAGATAAACCAAAAACAGTATGGGTGGTGACAAAAGAAGTAGAGATATCGAACCTTGAGGGAAAGCGAAATATAGCTATCGTAATGAATGCTGCAACTTTCTCCGAAGCTACTGATATTGATTATTTTATTACGAATGTTTCGACATCAATTGTAACACCAGAATGGATAGTTAATACCTATTCTCAAAGAAATTGGGTGGAAGTTTTTTACCGGGAAGCTAAGGGATGGCTAGGGCTAAAAGAATATCAAGTTAGAGATAAAAGAAGTTTAATGCGACATTTTATCTTAGTTTTTTGTGCTTACACTTTTATTCTTTGGCATCAGATGACTGGAGGTTTTTCAGTCCGGTAAAGATGCTTACTATTGAAGAATTTCAAGCTTTTATTTTGAAATTACACCATCTTTACACCATTGATTTAATTACCTCTAGAACACTGTTTAAGGCTATGCCTCTTATCTGTAAAGCCTTTGAACGTGACTACCAACGTTTTAATAAGTCCATAAATATATTTACCACCAATATTCAAGTAAATATAATTACTTCTTTGATTCTGTACTGTGAGTATGTAGCCAAATTTGCTCGGTTAGTTTTGGTAGTTGAAGGCGTTAGCTCAAAGCTTCTATAGAAAAGTAGAGTATGCAAAAGCTTGAATAAGTTTCAATCAAAAAAATTATTATAGCTTTCATATGCCACGTTGAAGGAGGGAAATTATGGCGTTTTTGTTAAATTACTTGTGATGTTAATAAATCCCCTTGTACTTTTATTTTTAGGTAGTTGTCTAGCAATTTCAAGCTTTGAGCGCTATGAATTATTCGCTGCCAAACTGACTTTCAAAATCCCTTGATTGATGCAAAATTCTAAGTATTTCAATGCCATCTACAATTTTGACGTAAAATATAATATAGGGTTTCACAGGAAAGCTTCTAAGCCCCTGAAGTAAGTAATCTTGTTTTTTACCCATGTCAGGAAACTGAGCTAACATAGGTAGGCGGTCGAGAGTTTCAGCGGTTTTTTTGTCCGACGCAAGTGGATTTTGCTCAGTAATATAAACCCAAATATCTTCCAAATCTTTTTCTGCTAATTCAGAAAGTCTATAGCTATTCATTTAATCTTTTTGGGAATGCAACCTGCGTTCTCCTCTCTCCTTGATTTTTTCTAGCAGACCGGGCAGAGTTTCATCATTATATTCGTTGTACTGCCCATTACGTAATTGTTCTGCCCCAAGGTTAATGTCACGCTGCAAAGCTTCTAGCTTGAGTTGACGAACTTCAGCTTCTGCTTGCTCCAACCGCTTCGTCATCTCCTGAAAGCTACTGGCATCCTGGATAACAATTTCTGCTTTGCCGTTAACGGTCAGGACAAGAGGAGATTTTATCGCCTTGGTTCGCTCTATAAACTGCTTGACATTACGCTTAAAGTCTGTAAGCGGATGAATATTCTCTAAATCAATCATAGTAAAATACTAAATTAAGTACGTAATTAAGTTATAATTCAATATTAAAACATATTTTTGCTCTCAAACACACCCAAGGCTGAAACGCCCAAATATAAACTTCCTAGTAGTTTACCCTACCAACCTCCACAAATGGCTTAACCAGCCATTCTTCAAATCGGTAAGTATCCAGACGACTATTCATCTGTGTACTTTATAAAGTCAACTTTGGCTGTCGATGTGATATCGGTATTAAACGATAAAATAAAATCTACATTTTCAGCATATAAAGGAAACGCAGTGCCCGTTAACGCTGATAAACCTCACCTATGGAAGCAGGATATCGCCCTCTCGGTAGATTTATATAACAACTGGTTCATGGAGTTTGCTCCCACAGCATACCGCCAAACTCGTGTCACCACTACGCAACAAGTAGAATCGGCGCTAACTTGGACTACTAATTTGACGAACATAGCGCCTTTAATACTGCGCCAGCACCCATCTGTGTTACCTATACTGCGGATGGCGACGGCACCGCCGCTAGCTCGCGACCGTTTGATAGGTTTAGCGGGAGTGCTACCCAACCTGGTCAAAAATATGGAAGAACGACAGCGCATTCCACCAAAAATGGAGAGCGCTATACTGGAAGCAGAACTGGAGAAAATTAGTCAAGTTTTTGCCCGGTTAATTGACAAAGATATTTTTCCTTGGCTGGAAACAAATTTGTCGCCGACGGATGCACAAGTTCATAGAGCCGCAACAATTGTTGCTGACCGCCTTTGTGGTGCGGTAGCCGACCCAATTATTCGTAATGCCCAGGAACAGAGGCAACTTGCTGTAATCCGGCAATGGTTGGAAGAGCGCGGTTACTCTTATGTACGGGGAGGTTCTGGGTTAAGATTTGATACACTACAGCCAGGTAATTTTGCATTTCGACTTAATATTCCTGTCAGCTTATCTGGCAACAAACAAGTAAATATTCCGGTGGACACTGTAATTATGCCATTACAATCTTTGCCCGGAGATTTACCAATACTTGTCGAAGCGAAATCAGCCGGAGATTTTACAAATCCCAACAAGCGACGTAAAGAGGAAGCGGTGAAAATAGCGCAGTTAAAAAGCACCTATAGTGATAATATTTGTTTTATTTTATTTCTTTGTGGATATTTTGATAGTGGGTATTTAGGATACGAAGCCGCAGAAGGTATTGATTGGCTTTGGGAACATCGGATTGATGATTTGGAATTATTTGGGATATGAGCATAACTACAACTACGGAGAAAGAACGTCTTAAGCGACAAAAGCAACTTGATGCAGCTAAAACCCAAATAGAACGTAACAAGCTTGGTCAATTTGCTACACCAACAGATTTGGCAACTGAGATTGTAGAATACGCCAAGACGTTATTTCCAAAAAACCAAAAAATCCGCTTTATCGACCCTGCATTTGGTACGGGTTCTTTTTATTCAGCGTTACTAAATGTCTTTTCTTTATCACAAATAGAAACAGTAACTGGGTATGAAATAGACCCGCACTATGGTAAGTCAGCTACTTTACTTTGGTCAAATACACTTTTAGAGCTAAATATTAGTAACTTTACTCTAGCAATACCACCTCAAGCTGAAGAGAAAAAAGCTAATTTACTTATTTGTAATCCACCTTATGTACGCCATCATCATTTAAGTCGTCACGAAAAATTACGGTTACAGAGCCAAAGTCAAAAAATTACGGGAATAAAACTTAGTCAATTGGCAAGTTTGTACTGTCATTTTTTATGTCTCGCTGACGCCTGGATGGCTTCAGATTGTATTGCTGGGTGGTTAATTCCCAGTGGATTTATGGATGTAAATTATGGACAACAAATTAAAGATTATTTATTAAATAATGTCATGTTACTGCGCGTGCATCAGTTTTGTCCTGATGATGTGCAATTTGATGATGCGCTCGTATCAAGTGCGATTATTTGGTTTAAGAAAAATTTGCCATCCCAAAATCATACAGTTGAATTTACTTATGGTGGTAGTTTTGCTGCACCTAACACAAGAAAGTTTGTTTCAGCGACTGTATTACGTAATACTAGCAAGTGGACTACTATTGCACTAAATTCAAACTCCACAAATTCTGACTTAAAGCAATTTAAAATCAAGGATTTATTTACCATCAAGCGTGGTTTAGCAACGGGAGCGAATAATTTCTTTATCCTCACCAAGTTACAAGTTACTACTTATCAAATTCCTGCTCAATTTTTAAAGCCTATCTTACCAAGTCCCAAATATTTATCAGTGGATAAAGTTGAAGCAGACACTACAGGTAATCCAATTTTAGAACCCCAACTATTTTTACTGAATTGTGATTTACCTTTATCTGAAGTACAAATTAATTACCCTACACTTTGGAAATATTTCCTCACGGGTGAACAAAGCGGTATAAGCTCGCGCTACTTGTGCAAACACCGTACTCCCTGGTACTCCCAGGAAAATCGACTCCCTGCTCCATACCTTTGTACTTATATGGGGCGTACTGACAGCAGTCGGGGTAAACCATTTCGATTTATACTTAATCATTCTAAGGCGATCGCCAGCAATGTTTACTTAATGTTGTACCCCAAGCCTGCTTTAGCAGAGTTGTTTTTATGTCAGCCTTCCTTAAAAGTGGAAGTATGGCAAACTCTTAAGAGTATTTCTGATAAAGCCCTAATTTCCGAGGGTCGAGTATATGGAGGTGGACTGCACAAGTTGGAGCCAAAGGAACTAGGAAATGCGCTCTTGGATTTAAAATGCGCTCTCACACATCCAGCTCTAGTATAAAGCTTATGGTTTTTGATTAAAAGTGAAGCTAGCTCAAAGAAACTTAATACCTGAAAACTGGATAAATTAAATTTTATTAATTCTATAAAGTGTGGGCTACCGCTAATACATCCTAAGTATAGCAAAGGTGCTAGTAATATCTGATACAAAGCCTCAAAATGTTCCCTTTGTTTTAGTCATCAACCAAGGTTGAAATAACTGAAAGATTGTAATCAGAACCTGTATCTTTCACCTTAAAATCAACGATAAACCGCTTAATGCTAGAAAAGTATTTCTTTTTCCTGTCAATAAGCTCGTCTATAATTTCTGTTATGTCGTCTTGAATTTCTGTTGCAGCTTCCGCAAACATTTCTGAAAACATCATATTTTTCATTTCCTGCTGCTTATCTTCCGGAGCTAGTGTTACATTCCACGCTAAAGCACCAATAGCCAAGAAATTTTTATAATGTTGGATATTTTCTACGCTATCCATACAAGGAGCAATAAAGCGTCTTAGTACCTCAGACATTTTTTCGATACCCTCTGGGTCAATAATAACTTCAGATGCTAATTCTCCATAATCACCCCTATGTATCTGTCGTCTTACTTTTTCTATTATTTTATACTTGTCTTGAGATGCCCTTTGCTGTAGAAGCAATTCTTTAAAGTCTTTGGATTGCCGTGGCATAATCTCAGAACCTCCCTCAAAATACAATTATTATTTTCTCGTAAGTGGGGATAAGTTAACGATTAAATTCTTACTTGCTTATCCCATTCCTCCTCAATTTACAAGTAAAAAAGCTGCGCGATCACACCAAATGCAAGCTGAATTGTTCAAGCATCGGTGATTTTTGAGGCTGCGCTAAATGTAAATCTCGCAGTAAACGACAGTGAGGTTTAATAAGTTTTCCTGAACGAACAACCCAAGCTGGAACTAGTTTTTGTTTTGCTACAAAATGTTTATCTAATGAGTTGTGACACAACCAACTTCCCTTTACTAAATCCACAACAGTTATATCTGGACGTGAACCTACTTTTAAAGTGCTAATCTCTGATTGGGCTTTTAAGTACTTGTGCAAAATTGATTATACATTAGACATCTCCAAAAATGGTGTAAGGGCGTTGGCGAAGCCTGCGCTCTGCGCTTACGGCAGGAAAGCCCCTACCAACACTTTCAGACAAGATTACGGACAGCCAATACCCTTGAATTGGTGAGGGGACAATGCGATGTTCAAAGACCTACATAAAGGATCGCTAACTCCTGTAATAAAATTATGCTTGGGAGTGGCGTTTACTTCGTTGGGTGCAGTTTGCATTATTGATGTGGATTTAAGTGGTAGCTATCATAGCATCAGTTACTTAAGCTTCATCTACGAATGAGCGAGAACTCTTGGAAATCAGAAATTTTTCTTCTAATTCCCAAAAAAATGGGCGAACCGGGAGTTTATAGCTTGCAAATTAGAGATATGGTGCAATATTTCGATTGTTCGGTTTTCGCTACTTTTTATTACGGATAACCGAATTAAATATAACCCACATTCCGCACCCTAAGTTTCATAAAAGGGTTTTTACGGACTATTTTTTCTATAAGTAGAGTAAAAAAAGACTCGCATTGACAGTACTGTAATATTATTTACCTACACCACAT
>Ga0224723_1000884_pt1 | contig 19498 bp, 15 predicted proteins | sample Balambano_FR2_Me_FD_161647 | JGI IMG/M metagenome (GOLD analysis project Ga0224723, IMG submission 161647) | Freshwater sediment microbial communities from Lake Towuti, South Sulawesi, Indonesia - Balambano_FR2_MetaG | ecosystem: Environmental > Aquatic > Freshwater > Lake > Sediment | place...
TATTTAGATAGAGTTAATGAATTAATCGCTACAGCAACAAGCGATTTAGTCAGTCGTGAAGATTTAGGCAAATTACAAAGATTACAAGAAGAATTTACTACTGAATTAGCTACCTTACGCGGTAGAGTTGATAAATTAGAAGCCAGAACAGCAGAACTAGAAGCCAATCAATTCTCGACAACAACTAAACTTCTCGGTATCGCCATAGTTGGTATTCAAGGACGTACTGATAATCGTGGTGACGTTGCACCTAGAGATGGCAGAAAAGAGAGCGATGATGCTGGTGAAAATATCAACGTTATAAACTTAAGCCAATTATATTTAACTAGTCAATTTTCGCCTACCAGCTACTTAGTAACAGGTTTAATTGCTAGTGGTGGTACAACTGCACCGAGATTTGGAAATACAATTTCTAGAAATGATGTTTTCCTCGGTTATGAGTATCCTACCAATAACAGCTTTCAAATCAATGACCTGCATTACCACTTGCTAATCAACAAGAACTTAGGTGTAATGGTAGGAACGGCGGGTATAGATATGACTCGGGCTTTTCGCGGTCCCAATCGAGTCGAAAGCGCTGCAACTGGACCATTATCATTATTTGCTCAAAGAAATCCAATTTTAAATACAGGATTTGGTCAAGGTGGAATAGCCTTTGATTGGCAATTTAGTAAACGTGCTAGTATCCAAGCATTATATTCCAGTTTCTTCTCAGGAAGTCCTGGAAAACGTGGCGGTTTATTTGATGGAAATACGACTACAGGTGTACAGTTTTTAGTGACACCCATGAATACTTTGGATATGAGTTTGTATTACGTTAACAATTATTCTACCAACGGTTGTTTACTAAATTTCGTCGGTGATGAATGCTTAACAGCAAACAATCCGAACACACAAAAGCGCGAACCCTTACAAACAAATGCCGTTGGTGCTACTGTCAATTGGCAACTTTCACCCCGCATTACTTTAGGTGCTTGGGGTGGTTATAGTAAATCTAATATACCTGGGCGATCGGGAAATGTAGAAACAACAAATTACATGGTGTATTTGAATTTCCCTGACTTATTTAAAAAAGGTAACTTAGGAGGAATATATGTCGGACAACCTCCGAAGATTACTAGTAGTAGTTTGCCTGTAGGTAACAACGTACCTGACTTTTTTAATACAGGTTTAGGTCGTGCAGGTGGACAACCAGGAACAACTACCCATATTGAAGGTTTTTACAGGTTTCAAGTTACAGATAATTTTAGCATTACACCGGGCGTGATTCATCTATTAGAACCTGGTCATACACCGGATAATGACTCAGTGACTATTGGTATACTACGGAGTGCATTTACGTTTTAATTAAAGGCGTTAAAAAATAGCGTCGGCAATATTGTGGAAAAAAATATCTAACTTAATTTTCAATTACAGCAGATTTTATCTTAGTGAGGTACACTGGTAGGGGCACGGCGTCCGAAATATTGCGGGTAAATGAAAAATCCTACTGATGCCGTGCCTCTACGAGGTAATATAACTGTACCTCATAAACCTGCAATGTGCTGTAATTCTGGCATTTAACCCGCAAGGAGCCAAGCCCAATTTATATTTATTTGAAAGATAATATTTGTTATTGGATAGCGAAATTGTTTACATCCGGATAAATACGTGTATTACCTTAATCAATCTTACAAGATTTATACATAAAATTCGAGAAAAAACTTATTAAGAACATATGTATTTAAAGAAAAGTATTAGGTTAGTATGAATGCCTACATATTGCATGTACCAGTAATGGCAAAACCAGCAGATATTGGCGCCAAGAAAATAATCAGTTTGGCGCCGGATAATTGGGCAAAGTGGGCAACAGAAATAGATGATGTTGTAGCAGGAGAAATACTTAACCCAGAATTTCAGTGGGTAAGTAGACAAAGTGATGTTCTCATTCGCGCGAATAGTAAAACCTATGGAAAATTTCTACTTCTATATGAACTACAACTGCGCTATTCATCAAAGCTGCCACGTCGAGTAAACGCATACGTTGGACTTGCAGCAGAAAAATACGATTTACCAGTCTACCCAGTGCTGATAAATATCCTCAAAGTCAGCGACAGCAAAATTCCTGCCAGATACAAATCAAGCATTGCTGGTTTAAAATCAATTCAAGAGTATCGTGTAATCAATCTGTGGGAAGTTGATGTAAATATTGCCCTTACTCTACAAATACCCTCGTTACTTCCGTTTGTACCAATGCTAAAAGGAGGAGAGAATGAGGCTATAATTAGAGAAGCCTTGCAAAAACTAAGAAGCGACGAAGAGTTAAACAAACTGGAAACAGTTCTAGCTTTCTTTGCTACATTTGTGTTGGATACCGCTTTAGTACAAGACATCATGAGGTGGGACATGGCTGTGTTAAGAGAATCGCCTTGGTATACAGAAATCGAGCAACGTGGGGAGCAACGTGGACGTAGAGAGCAAATGCTACTAGCAATTAGAACGGTTTTAGAAGCTAAATTCGGTAATGACGGTTTAGAGCTAATGCCAGGAATTAGCGAGATAGCTGAGTTAGACCGTTTGCAGGAAATACTTCATACTATTGCCATCGCAAATTCCATTGGAGAACTACAAGAAAGATTGTAAGTAAAAGCAATACTGCAAGGAATAGAGAATTTGTAGGTTAGGGAGGTATCGCGTTGCCTCTCTTCCCCTCTGTTGAAGCGAGTACCGTTGGAGGTTCAGAAAGCGTAACCCAAACTAAGCATTTATTTTGTCGAGTCTTGTACCTCGACTATTAGAAGGAAACCGTTAATGTTGGCACCAGTAGAACAGAGCATTTAAAAGAAGTTGTTAAAGCTATAGATATAACGCTTTCAAATCACATCAATTATTAGCAACTCACTCAATAGAACTATTATCTCAGTATAAGAATCATGTGATTAAGCTCCAGTCAATAGGTGAGTAAGTAAGATGAGTAATGAGACACGACGCACACTTGAGGAGCTTATAACAATGTCCGTTCAAAGTTTGCAAACATTTGCCTGTGGAGGGAAACCCTCCGGAGAGCGCTGGTTCACCATATAAATCAACATAAAAACTGCTGTGTCTTCGCTCGACACGACCATTTTCCTTTACTCTATTGTAATTACTAACCCACAGCAAAATTTGTAAATTGTCTTTTATAGGGTGAATGAAATCCTATAACAATATCTTCTTTCGGAACCCCCATACTTACTAGTTCTTCAGCAATGTCTACCTCTGTTCCATTCCACTGAATCCAAATTTTTTCATTTTTAATATCTATGTGCATTGAACAGCCATAAACACGTCGTTTATTTTCCCAACCTACATGAACAAGTTGATAATGGTCGCGTACAGTATCAAATATTTGTTCTACTTCCACGTCTCCGTAAGAAGGTTTATATGTACCATATTTTGTCAAAAATTGCTGAACGTATTCTCTATACTTTTCTAACTTAACCATCTCACTAACTCCTCAGTTTCTGTATCATAAACTACTAGCTTTAATTGAAACTCTTGAATTTGAAGCTGTATAAATGGAAGTGTAAAAAAATCATCATAGGTTTCTGTATCAACGGCTGCTGACTCCAAGAAAGAAGCTTAAATGTTCATTAAACTTGCATTTAGAAATAAACCTGCGAATAAAGAGCCGAGCCACTAGATACTAGTCACTACCATCTTTTTTTAAGGTACAAACAGTTAAACTGATTGACGTTCAATGTAATAATGAGATGTCGGCGACCTTCTATCATTACTATTACTAATTCTGCTAACAATAAGGTAAAAAATAATACCTACTGCTAGTGCGATCGCTAAAATCATACATATAATCAGCAAGTCGTTGAGAGATTTTTTTCCAGGTGTTGCTTGACCTTTCTTTACCTGAAAAATTGTTTTTTCTGGGACTTGCTGTTGTCTTTGATTAGAAGCAGGTCGTTGTTGGAATACCGTATTTTCACGTGTATTTGAGGGTATATTCCCCGGATTTTGACTATTATCAGCACGAGGTGGTTGCATAATCGTCTGATCAACACCCTGCTGTCCACTAAGATTGGTATCGGGTCGCGGTTGAAATAAGGTTTTATCTAGTGGAGGTTGTTTGTCACCACTACTAGCACGCGGTTGGAAAATAGTACCTTCAGATAATTCTTGTCCAGTATTAGAAGGTCGCGTTTGCATAATAGTACCTTCCGACACCTGCTGTGGTGGTTGCAATGGTTTGTCAATTGTTTCATCATTGCAACCGGGTTGAGGTTGTGATAAGGATTGCAATGGTTTATCAATTGTGACATCGTTAGAACCTAGTTGAGGTTTATTTTGCGGTAATGATTGTAGTGTTCTATCAACTGTTTCATGATTTGATGCATGAATTGGTCTTTTCACAGTTTCGTTATTAGAATTACCTGGCGATCGCTGTGGTTTTGCTTGAACAATTGTTGTACTTAGGGTTTTCGTGATAGGTTTAATTGCTGCTTCCAATGCTTGACCAAGTTCTTCCACCGATTGAAAGCGGTTGGTTGGGTTTTTTTGCAGACATTTGATCACCACATTTTCTAATTCTAAAGGTAATTGCTCACACCCAGGTTGTTCGCTTAATGGTCTAGGTGGTTCATAGCTATGAGCCAGTAACCATGAAGGTTCACTGATATTATTACCTTGAATGGTTAACCCAAAAGGATCTGTACCACTAAACATTTCATACAGAATGATTCCCAAAGTATAAATATCAGCAGTTACATCTATATTTCTATCATTCTGAATTTGTTCGGGTGAGGAATAGCGAAATGTGCCAACAAAAGTCTTAGTAAGACTTGTGTGTTCAGATGATTCGCTGTAAATTTTAGCAATACCAAAATCTAAAATTTTTACCCATTCCCCAAAATCTGTAGAAACTAAAAAAATATTATCTGGTTTTAAGTCCCGATGAATAACCTTGATACGCTCTGTGTTCTTACCATCACGTTGCATAACTATCCCTCGATGGGCAAGCTGCAAACCTGTACATACCTGTATGATAATTTTTACCGCACGTTCCGGTGGTAATTGTCTTTCACGCATTAATAATTGACGCAGCGTTTGCCCACGCAGGTACTCCATAACATAAAATGGATAACCTTCACCGGTAACACCGCAGTCGCTAATTCCGATAATGTGTTCGCTTTGTAGAGCAGCACAAATTGCTATTTCCCGCTCAAAGCGTTTTCTCATTTCACCAGATGCAACCAATTTATCTTTCAGCAGTTTCAGAGCTACATCTTTACCAACCCGCATATCTGTAGCAAGGAAAACTTCTCCCATACCACCTCCACCTAGACGTTTATCCAAGCGATAACGTTGGCTATCACCAATCAAGCGACCTATCCAAGAATTATTTGATGGTGGGGAGTTCATTTTGGGAAACCGATCCTATTTCCTTAGTTAGATAATTAATAACTATGCTAATAGTGATTCATTGTTTTGGTTAATTAGATACTAATATATTATATATATGTTTCACAATATACTTTTGTCTAAGTTATAAAATATCGAAAATGGTAAGCAGGCTTCTCTACACGGAAAGCCTGCATAGTAATTTAAACAAGGGTGCAAAAATACTTATGGGTTCTGGGTTATCACCAAGACCGTCAAGTTCCTCAAGCAAGCGTGATCGCACAGCAGGTAAACGGTGAATCCAGTACAGAATCAGGTGTTCCGTTGAGAAGATAGAAGTGCTTACGACTTACGACTTTCAACTTCTTTTTAAGATTTGCTCTTATTTACTCCTATGAAATATTAAGGATAATTGGAAACTTTGTCAATTGTTCTTAACCTCTTTTAACGACGTTATCTAAATGTTAGGTATGATTATCTATAAGATGCCATAAGGAAGCAGGATGAGTAATGCCCTCTCTATAGCTACTGTTACAGCAGTAATCAAAAATCTGCTAGAAAATGGTTTAGTCAGTGACGCGATCGCAGCAAGTGTTGGTGATGTACTTGTAACAGCTTTACCACCAGATAAAGTTCAAGTTGGAAGTGACGAGCGAGCGCAAATCAACCTTTTTTTATATCACGTTACACAAAATCGTAACGTGGATTGGATATCTCAAGAATACCGCAGTCGTTACACAAGCTCGTCAAATCCACCACTAGCTCTTGACTTACACTATGTATTAACGGCTTATGGTGCTAAAGATTTTCAAGCGGAGATTTTATTAGGTTACGCAATGCAATTGTTTCACAAATTACCTATTATTACATCTGAGATTATAGAAAATGCTTTGAAAAATGCTGCCCAGACAAGTACATCGAGCGTATTTGCACAGGCGGTCGCAGGTTTATCGGTATCTAATTTAGCAGCGCAAATGGGGCAAATAAAAGTCAGTCCAGAATTTTTGAGTATGGAAGAAAATTCTAAAATCTGGTCTGCACTACAAACACATTATCGGCCATCGGCTACTTATCAAGCGTCAATAGCTTTGATAAAGAGTGATAGTATTGATATAGAAGCTCTTGACTTGATGTTGTCAGAACCAACAATTGAAAAAGTAACGACACCAGGACAACTAGAAGAAATTACTATAGGCAGTACACTATTAATCCAAGGTAAACGATTACGTGGTGATATCACTAAAGTGAAACTAAGTAATCTAGATAAATTATTTGTACCTTTCGACGTTCAAGACACACAAATAAGTATACAAGTACCTTTATTAAACGCGGGTGTGCAAACTGTACAAATTATACACGAAAATATGAAAAGTACAGAGCAACATAATCCTGTCGAATCAAACGTTATGGCATTTGTGTTACATCCAAAAATTACCGTAGAGATGTTACATATATCTCTACAAGTTAATAATGAGGATCTACGCTCAATAGACATCAGCGTTAAATTTAGTCCAAAAGTTGGTAAAGACCAAAGAGTAATATTACAACTAAACCAAATATCAAATAATCAGCCTTTGTCGTACTCTTGCTTGATGCCAGCACAAACAGCAGACACCGACGCGATTACAATGTCTATTAAAAACATTAAATCAGGAGAATACTTGGTGCGGGTCAAGGTAGATGGAGCAGAGAGTGTATTATCCCAAAACCAAAGCAGCGAATACGAAGCGCAACGAATCACAATTAAATAACGCTTGTAGATAACCTTACAACGCTCGGGTGCATTGAGGTTATTATGCCGCGATCGCCTACACAACTTTCAGAAGCCTCTCGTAAAGCAATGGTATTCAAAACCTTACGAGCATCTGGTATCAGTGGAAGTAATTCAGAAAGCTTGTTGCTGGGTGCTACAACAACAACCACTGCCACTTCAGCTTGCTGTAAATTTTGATCCGTTTTGTAATTACATCATTTGTTCTTCTTGACCACCACCCATAAAGCTATCAGCAACACCACCTAGCATACCACCAGCCATTCCTCCAAGAGGACCAAGCATTCCGCCAAGCGCTCCACCAATACCTGACATCATGCCTCCGCCACCTTGTTGTTGACCACCCCCACCGCCCATCATTCCTCCCAAAGCTCCTAGCCCACCCATTAACAAGGGTAAGAAACATTGAACAGGTTCGGTGCTACTTTGAATTGGCGGAATAGTTTTGAAGCTACTAGTTGCTCCAGGAACTTGTACCTGCTCACCTTTTGCTGCTTTGGCGCCAATTTGGTCAGCTTCTGTTTCTAAGCTGGGGTCAGCATTAATAGGGGCGCCTTTACTTTGTGGTACAGATACTCTTCCGGCTCTTTGTTGAACTACGTGAGTTAATTCATGTCCTAACAAAGCCTGTCCAGAAGAACTTTGCGGGTTATATTGTCCAGGGGCAAAGTGAACATTATTACCCTGAGTGAAAGCTAAGGCACCCATCGATTTAGCTTGAGGGCTGTCTGTATGAATATTTACGTCACTAAAACTCGTACCGAAAGAGTTTTCCATCCTTGATCTAACTGGTGCTGGCATGGAACTACGAGAAGCAGAGGATGTTTGACTAGTTTGGTTTTGTTTTGAAGATTGAGCAGATTCTGACTTCATCTGGCTGATACTGTGACCAAACCGCTTTGCCTGCCTTAATTGAGTATTTAAGTCAGTTTGCTCATTCTCTGACTTATGTTGCACAGCAAACCCGCGACCTTCAAATTGATTATCTTGGGTTGCAGTGTTTGTTGAGGTAGACTTTTTCTGAAGAAGCTTTTGGGTACTCATTGTTGTTTTTTAGTATAAAAGTGAACTTTAAAACTACTGAACTTTGTATCTGTTAGTAATCTAAATTATGTAAGTATTTTGTTTAAAGAATTTACAGTCTCTGAAATTATAACTCAATATATTTATTGGAAATCTAGTAACAAACTAGACTTAAGTCTAATTTTTTTGTTAACTGAACTAATAATTTTTATAATCTGACAATATAGTATTAATTATTCTGGTCGAGTCAGAGTATTCATATGCATAGCCAGATTTACCAGTGCAAGGAAAGGAATAAGAAAAAAACGCCCCATTCCTTAATTAGTATAGATTCAGGAATGCTTCAACAGCGTCCATTTACTATGCAATTAAAGACGCGATCGCAACAACCGGACTTAAAAACATCTTTTTTGAGGACAGAACGTTACGGTCATCACCTTGAGACAATTCAGTGTGCAGGTCTTTCTACTGTAGTGCCAGTACAAATGTCCGTGAATGAAGAGGAGGAAAAGCTAACATCAGGCATGGTTTTAAATATAAGCGAATTAAATAATAAATCAGTACTAAATCAAGTTTTGAATCCGTTAAGAAATTTTAATAAAGACAATCAAAAAGTTAAAAATATTAAGATTGAACCAAAAAAACACTTTGCTGAGAAAAAACAAAGTGTGACAGAAACTTCAAAAACTAAGGAAAAAGAAGAAAAAGATGAAAAGCAAAATTCAGACTCAACAAACAAGAGTGATAACAATAAAGCAACAGAAGATAAATCGCTTAATCAAGACCCAGAAGTTACCAGATTATTAAACAAACAAAACCAGAATGATTCAACCGCTTTGGGTAATTCCCAAGCGAAAAGTCAAGAAAAAAACCTAATAGCACCTCCTCCTACTTACGATGAGAAAAAAAGTACTCCAACTCCCAAGGTAGGAACGCGCGGTCAATATATAAATAAAAGAGAAGCAATGAATATAATAGGAAATAACAAAGAATTTGCCGCTACTCAACGTGCAGTTAAGGTTCCTGCAACTAATACTTCTAAAAAAGAAAGCAGCAAAGCTGAAGATACTAAACAGCAGGTCAAAGTAAAAAATGCCGCAGAAATGCTTCGTGACCAAGTAATAAAGGAAGATAAACAGGTAAAAGAACACGTTCAAGTAAAGCTAGATTTAGACCCAGCGATTGTCGCAAAACAAGGTGGTGAACAATTAATTTTGCAAAAAATACAAGAAAAAGTTTAGATTTCCGACTTTTTAAAAAAGTCGGAAATCTGAGAACGTGCAGTGATTATATTTTAAATTTTTAAATATATGAAACATAAACTTTCGACTCAAACTAAAGATACCCAAAAGCTTTCATCCGTTTTCTCTCACACTCCAGTTCAAAGAATGTTGGAGTTGCAACCATTAGTAGTACAACAGAAACAAGATAAGGTAGAGCAACCTCACTTAAAAGCATCGCTGATGCAGGCAGAACGTTATGGTCATCACCTCCAGCATACACATCCTAATCAACAAACCAAAACGCAGGAATTGCCAATTCAACAAAAAACATTAGTGATAGGCGGACCAGCAAACAATACTACCCTTGACCAAATTGCTGACTCTAACCACCCTAGCTATGACCAATATATAGGAAATGCTTACAAGTATGTGAATAGACAACAGAATACAGGACATAACTTCATTGATACAAGTCACATTCAAAATCCGCCACTTAGAGTACCAGATAAATTAGGTGGAAGGGAACATAAATGGAATCCTATAGCAAAAATAAAGGGTAGATTCCAAGGATCATCAAAGCACGGACCAAAAAAAAGTTATCAACCCCAAGGCAATCATGCAACACAGTACTTGAACAACTTAGGAAATAATCAAACCTTGGATATAACCGCTCATGGAACTAAATCAGGAAAAATAGGAGGATATAAACCTAGAAAGCTTGCTAATCTACTTGTTAACACAGGATTGCAACAAGGGCAACAAGGCACTATAAATCTACGTGCTTGTCAAAGTGCGACACCTGGAAGATTCCATAAAACATCTCCAGTTTCAAAGTTAAAAAACGAGTTGAGACAACGTGGTATAAATATGAATGTTCAGGGATTTGAACATTTAATTGAAACAAATCAACAGATGGAGAAGATTAAAGATACAAACCTTTTTAAGCGTGGGCTGAACCGTGTGCGGGGACGTAAGACACCTAGCACTAGAGTCCCAGCAACACTAGTAAGTGCCCCCTAGCTTTCACATTTTATAAACCTTGTACAGCAAAGCTTTCAGCTTCCCTTTAAAATGTGCTACTTTTATTATTTACTAGTAGTGAAAAGCCGCTAGTCGGAGGCTCGACAAGAAAGAGCAAGATTAGAAGTTAGATAGACGCCTGCTACCAATCAACCCCAAAAATTGAATATTTTGTTTACTGATTTTCGTACCATTTTTTCTTTTCGTTTTTTCTAAGAGTATTTATAGCGGTTTTCAACTTGATGAGGTGCGGTAGCCACAATTATTAAACCAGCAAACAATACAATGTAGGGGCACGGCTTCCGAAATACTACGGGTGAATCAAAAATCCTACTAGTGCCGTGCCCTTACGAGGTAATATAACTATGCCTTATAAACCTAGAATATGCTGTATATGTTCTAGTCTATTGTTTTTAAAGCGTTACACTTGAGAATATTATAGTCAAGAGGCGCTTTTGTTGTCATGGCTCGTTGGTTCAATATCTCAGGCCCTTGTAAACAAGCTAAACATTATATGTTAGCACCGACAGTAAGATTACCTAATTTGTCGCGCTTCATTCAGCAAGAAAGCTATTTCGTCATCCACGCACCACGCCAAACGGGTAAAACAACAGCAATGTTAGCGTTGGCTAAACAGCTAACCGAAAGCGGTAATTATACAGCAGCTTTAGTGTCAGTGGAACTAGGCGCCCCTTTTAGTCATGACCTAGCTAGGGCAGAAATAACTATTCTTGACTCATGGCAAGGCAGCGCAAAAATTGATTTACCTAAAGATTTACAGCCACCATTAAATTGGGATACTGCACAACCTGGACGAAAAATCCAAGGAGCTTTGCAGGCTTGGGCACAAGCATCAAAAAGACCATTAGTATTATTTATTGACGAAATTGACTCTTTGAGAGACGAAACACTAATTTCTATTTTGCGACAATTGCGAGATGGGTATCGTGGTCGCCCAACAAATTTTCCCATAAGTGTTGGGTTAATCGGCTTGCGAGATGTGCGAGATTATAAAGTGGCTTCAGGTGTTAGTGAAACAGTTGCCGGGGTCGGTTTCCGTCCCGGCAAACTGTTGAACCCGAAGGGCGATAGGTTAAATACTGCAAGTCCTTTTAATATAAAAGACCGCTCTTTGACAATGAGAGATTTTAATGCTGCTGAGGTCGCGCAATTATATCAGCAGCATACTTCAGATACGGGACAAGTTTTTACAGAAGAAGCATCACAATTGGCTTATGATTTAACTCAAGGACAACCTTGGTTAGTTAATGCTTTAGCAAAAGAAATTGTTGAAGAATTGGTAACAGATACATCTGTAGCGATTACAGTAGAGCATATTAATCAAGCAAAAGAAATACTAATTTCGCGTAAAGACACTCACCTTGATTCCCTCGCAGAAAGGCTCACTGAAACGAGAGTTAAGGCGATTATTGAGCCAATGTTAGCAGGCACAGAGCTAGGAAACGTACCTAATGATGATATTCAATTTGTTATAGATTTGGGTTTGTGCAAAATGAATCCACAAGGAGGAATGGTGATTGCTAATCAAATCTACCGCGAGGTTTTACCAAGAGTATTAACAGTAACACTTTGAGTAAGGAAATTCATATTACTGTTCCTCATTTTGAACACCATGTAAATGATGAATTTGATTTCCCCTCATCCCTAAAATCGGCTGACCAAACTCTTGCTTACCTTTGGCTACCTGACGGTTCCCCTGTCTATCCGAAGTCACTACAGATGTCTGATTCGGGTAGGAAAACTTCGTTGGTTTGTTCACACCCATTTTAGGAGCAGTACTCCCTGTTTCTCTAAAGTTTGTGTCTGTCATTTTTCTTCCTTCCAATGCATAACGCTGTTCGTCTGTTTGATCTTGGTCACTCATACTCACAAGTGTACTTCTTCCAGAGTCTCTGTTTCCCCACATTCGGTTATTACCAACTCTGGTTGAGTCGCTAGACATTGAAGTACTGCTACTAGCTACATGGTCTTTAGCAAATTTATCTGTTGCCGGATTTTGTCCCCGACCTTTTTTCTTATTTTTGAGGTCTTTAATAGTTTGAGGTTTTTTGTTTTGATTTTGTATTTCTTGAATTTCCTGCCTCTTCTGCTGATTAAATTCTTTAGCTCTTAATCTTTCATCTTTGCCATACACCATCTGTATTGGTTTGGAGTTTACACTACCGCTCATTGTTTGCCCTTTAATACTTTGATTTGAAATTGCAGACTGAATACTAGTTTTGGGCTGTACCGCTGTTCTAGATGAAATACCTGTCGTAGCTTGATTATTAGTGGTATAAATCTTACTAAGGTTATGACCATAATGCTCTGCCTGCGTTAGAGAAATATTGAAATCAGGCTGCTGTATACTGTTTTCTCTTTGCGTTTGTACAACAAAGGGACGTGACTGAAACATCTCCTGAGTTGGAGGAGTTGCAAAAGCTGATGTTTTTTGGTAAGTATTTTTCATTTGTAATGCAAGTTATTTTCTATAGTTTGTTTATTTATAATCATATCTTTAGGTAGATTACCCATTCTCTATTTTGGCTGCACTTACGTTCTTTGCTATTCATGATCATATATGTAAAAACTATAATTAAAATTACACCTTTATCTCAGTATTTATCAGCTTTTGCTCTACCTAGTAGCAAGTCTGATTTATTGATAATATAGAAAAGTATAGCTCAATCTATTTGTTGAAAATTATGCAAAAAATTAGACTAAAGTATAGTCTTATTTACCAAGCCCCTTCGGGGCGGGAACTCTTAACAGGGGGGGAGAACCAGGGAACGAATATTGGGTAGGGTGCCCCTAATTTTAATTATGGGAATTTCCCTGTTCCCTGTTCCCTTTTAATAATTCTTCCTTGCCATCTGCATTACTTCAGGCTTAGTACTGGCTGGATGTACTTGATCAAGATGATGACCATAATTTTCTGCCTGCATCAAAGATTTATTCAAATTTGATTGCTGTAGCTTATCCTGTTTCGACTGCACTACAAATGGACGTGACTTGAACATCTCCTGAGTTGGTGCCATTAAAACTGAGTTTTCTTGACTGGTAATATTATTTCGGGTATGTAATTGGCTAGTCATATAAATAATCCTACTTAAGTTAATATCCTCAATATAATTATTAAGTTATATAAACATATTCACGCTAGCTTTTAATATTCTAGGACTTACGCTTAATCGCACTCTTGCTAAGATAAATATTAATCTACCTTGCCCTCTCTGGATAATATTATGACTTATACCCCACCAAAACTTCTTACTTTTGAGGAATTTGTCGCTGAATATGGCGATAATCCCCGCTACGAACTTATTGATGGAGAATTGCGTGATATGGAACCAACAGGTCCGCACGAAACGGTTTCGGGTAATATTGCAGGTCGAGTTTTTGTTGAAATCCTAAAAGCCTCATTAGATTGGATAGTACCAAAAAGTTGCTTAATCAAACCACCTGCTGCTCAAGCTACAGCACTGCGTCCAGACGTGATAGTTTTGGATAGGGAACAACTTAGGTTTGAACCTTTATGGCAAAAAGAGCCAATTATTTGCAATGGTAGCACCATCAAACATGTTGTCGAAGTAGTAAGCACTAATTGGCAAGATGATTATGCTCGAAAAGTCGAAGAATATGCATTTTTAAATATTCAAGAATACTGGATTGTAGACTTTTTAGGTTTAGGAGGTTTACAATTTATTGGTAAACCAAAACAACCTACCTTTACGGTTTGTCAGTTAATTGGCGATACATATCAGCAACAACAATATCGTTTAGGCGAAAGTATTACTTCTTTCCTTTTTCCAAAAATACAGCTTAAACTTGATGACATTATACCGCGTTAGTTAATACCAATTAATAATACCAACTAAACCCATCCCTTAACCTCGGTATCAGTGAGCGATCGCTCTAATTTAATATACTCGTTCTTCGCTGTCTGCAACATATAATACATTGTTACCGCATCATTGGCATCGGCTGCTAGAAACGCTACATTCATAGCAATACTGCGAATATTACCTTTGCAAGTTGCTTAACTTGCACAGCAACATCTCTAAGGATTTGTAACTGAGATTCTGGCAATACTAAATCAGACCAATTCGCAGCACAATCAATTCGTTGTGCTAAATCAAGAATTAGGCATCGGTGTGTATCGGCTTCCTCAAATTTGGCGGATGGGAATTGTAATTATCGAGCAATTGGTTGATAGTCCTGACACTATTTGGTTGAAAATGTTGGGAGATAAAGAAAGTGCGAAGATTGCTTTTCAATCAATCAAGCAGTTATCGCCGGATCGTAGAGAGAAAAATGATATAATCAGTGCATGTGTTAAATATTGTGTTTATTTACGAGACATATCTATTGATAACTTAACTCCAGAAGAGAAAGATTTTATGAGAACTATGGCAGAAATTGATGCTTGGTATGAAGCTGAAATGGACAAGGCTGAGTTAAAAGGCAAACTAGAGGGCAAACTAGAGGGCAAGATTGAGTCGGCAAGTACTATAATTCGAGGTAAGTTTGGGGTCTCGTTTCTCACGCCGCAGATAGTTAGCCAACTCCAAAAGTTAAGCGCCAACCAACTTGATGATTTTATGCTAGGAATGCTTAATTGGCAACAACCTGTTGAGATGGAGGAATGGCTCTTTGGCAGCGAAAAAGTCTAAACGCTCATGTTGTCCAGAGTTCAATAGATTTATTAATACCAGTAACAAGCGCACCATCGGGTTTACGTTGAATATTAAATCATTAAGAGCGGGAAAACCCCTGGTTTACGTATTTTGTAGAGACGCGATTGAACCCTTGTCTCTAACGGGATATAATTTTTACAATTCCTAACTGGACGATTATACCAACTAAACCCATCCTTTGACCTCAGTATCCGTGAGCGATCGCTCTAACTTTATATACTCGTTCTTCGCTGCCTGCAACATATGATACATTGTTACCGCATCGTTGGCATCGGCTGCTAAAAACGCTGCATTCATAGCAATACTGCGAATATTACCTCCTGCGACATTCAATTGTCCCAACTTTTGATAATCTAAACCTTCTGTGGGTGTAGACTTGGGAAAAATCCGCCGCCAAATTTCCGCACGTTGAGTCGAATCTGGGAAAGGAAACTGAGTAATAAAGCGAATACGACGGAGAAATGCTTGGTCTAATGAACTTTTTAAGTTAGTTGTTAATACAGAAAGTCCTCGGTAACTTTCCATACGCTGTAGCAAATAGCTGACCTCGACATTGGCATGGCGATCATGGGAATCTTTAACTTCACTACGTTTACCAAACAAAGCATCAGCTTCATCAAATAGTAATACTACACCTCCCAATTCTGCAGCATCAAATACCCTACCCAGATTTTTCTCCGTCTCCCCAATATACTTACTAACTACTGCACTTAAATCAATTCGGTATAAATCTAATCGTAACTCCCGTGCAATTACTTCTGCTGCCATTGTCTTACCAGTACCACTGACACCAGCAAACAAAGCGCTGATTCCCAATCCTCGCTTGCTTTTACCTCCAAAACCCCAACGTTCGTAAACTTTTGCTCGTTGCTTGACCTGCATAGCAACATCTCTAAGAACTTGTAACTGAGATTCTGGCAATACCAAATCCTCCCAATTCGCTCTTACATCAATTCGCTGAGCTAAATCATCTAACTTCGGACGAGCTTGGGCGCGACAAGTATCCCAAAGAAGATAATTAAAATCTGTTGTAACTTCTGACTCTTGTTGACGCCACTGTACACTAGCTTGAGAACAGGCAGCTTGAATTACTGGAACACTGAGATTAAATTGAGACACTAAATTGTCTACTTGAACATTCATAAATTCAGATGTATCATCCAATGCCTGTTCCCAAATAGCATACTGCTCCTTTGTTGTCGGACGTTCGATATCAAAAACTAGCAACGGTCTTAACCGCGATCGCCTGCGTTCGGTAGTAGTAATAATTACTGGAGAACGCATCCACTCACATAAATACGTAATTGTTCCTTCTTTTCCTGTATCTCCACCCTCCAAATCATCGCAGTCAATCAGCAACGCACAATTAGCAAGTGCGACTTCCCGCTCCCAAAGTAACTTAAATTGCTTAAGGTCACTAGATGTTGTGGGCAAAGCATGAGCAGCTATTGCGTATAAATTTAATTCCAAATAGTGACAAGCTAGAGCAGCTATTGGGCGTTTACTAGCGACCTCATTTCCACATAACTGTAATATTGGCAGCTTAAGAAAATCATGAATCTCCACCCACCAAGCAGCTACCATTTTTTCTGAGATTTGTGAGTGAGAAGGTACTAAATCTGAACTAGCTGCTACAGGTTCGACTATCCCCAACAAACGGTCATCTAAATGCTGTACACCCATTAAATAATGTAGTATCCGCTCATCAATCCGCAAAGGACTACTCATCAACTCACTTCCAGAACCCACTTCAATTAACTTCCACCTGCGTAGCGTACCTGCGGGAGTAAAAGCATCCCAATGTATACCCTTTAACACAGTCATTGCCAAACCAAAAGTTGGGTAAGTACGCTGTGCATTACCACAAGCAGCAGCGCAGAGAATGGGAAAACTAGCATCTAATTCCACACCAGCACACAACAGCAGCAAATTCCGTTCAAAATCGCTCAAACTAAAAATGTCGCAGAGTTGGTCTAACGCCGAAGGTTCAGAGGATGTAATTGAATCTACTAAATCTTTGGCTACAGAGTTTTCCCCATGAGTAATATCCTCCAAAAGCATTGGATCAGCGTGCTTCACCAAAATTTCCCTAAGTTGGCTTAAGGCTACCGTCATATACGCATAATTATTAACATTCTGATTGCTGGTAGTCGTAGCATCCATTGTTAAATTTTCATAGCTTAAGTATTAAAAACTACCAATACTTCACATCTTGCATTAACGTATTAATACTTAATTTTAACGTTGTTAATAAACATAATTTTTTATCATTAACATAAAAAAAGTATTTTTAGCCTGCTTAGGCAGGCTTTGTTCGTATAATTTCACCCTTATAGGGTGTAGGTGCAAGATATAAAATACGTAATTTGAAACCGTTGTATATTATTACATTTAAAGCGTTTATATAGAGACATCACACGTAAAGTTCCTACGTAAATGCAAAATAAATTATACGTTGGTTCATAGCATCCCATCTAACAGTCACGCACAGGCGAGACGGCGTGAGCTACATGAAATCCCAAAATTAATGACATAGAGTACTATGCTCTAAAATAAGTATAAGAGAAAATACATTCCAGGCTTATTCGACTTTCGTCTATATATGAAAGTAGACTCCTAGTGTTATTCAACTTAAGTCTTAACTTTACTCAGTTTCTGCGATAATATAAAACTTCATATAATAGTAACAAAGAAAAGTTTATGGCTCAAGCAATCCTTCAGAAAATTCTCAACCAACTTCAAGAGCTTGAAACAGAAGAATTACATCAACTTGATCGAGCAGTTAAGCAATACCTTGTTATGAAAATGCAAACTGCTGAACAAAGTGCATTCGAGCATGCATTGTTAGAATCTGGACTGGTCAAACAAATAAAGCAACCTACTTACCGTCATGTAAATAAGGAGGAGTTAATAGAGGTACAGGGAAAGCCACTCTCTGAAACAATTATTGAGGAACGGCGTTAGATGGGGGTTTATTTTATCGATAGTAGCGCCCTTATCAAACGTTATGTGAATGAAGTTGGCTCTGCTTGGATTTTAGAATTATTTAATTCTAAGTCAGACAATAAAATATTTATTGCAGCCATTACAGGTGTTGAAATAATTGCAGCAATTGCACGAAAGTCAAGAAGTGGAAGTATAAGTTCCACAAATATAACGATATTGTGTAACCAATTCCGTAATGATTATCATGCTGATTATCAAATTGTTGAAATCACAAACGATATTATTGCGTTAGGAATGATACTAGCTGAAACTTATAGTTTACGTGGTTATGATACAGTTCAACTTGCGGCAGCTTGTGCAATCAATACACTATGTATAACTAATAATATATCTTTAACCTTTGTGTCAGCTGATAAAGAGTTGAATATAGCGGTATTAGGAGAAAGTATTGTAGTTGAGGATCCCAATAATTTTTAGTAAAATAATTATCTTAATATTTAGGATCAATCAATGATTAAACCCATCCTCTAATCTCAGTATCCGTGAGCGATCACTATAATTTAATATACTCATGCTTAAGCCAAACCTACCGGAAGGTAAAGGTAATATTTTGGGATTAGCAGTTGTCATAAAAGAAAGGACATTCCTAGCATTATCTACTAAAGTCTATAATTCGGGGCTTACGCAACTGTCATAAGCAATCGCCTGTGGCAGTTGCGTAAATTATATGATTTTTGGGCATGATGTCAAATGCATCTATTAAAAGTTATAACCAATTCCTAACAGTAGCCCAACATCAGTATTATCGAGAAAGCCAACATTTACTCCAGCAGTTGCAGTAAATTCAGGTGATACACGTACATCCACACCACCCGTAAGAAGAAATCCCACGGAACTATCTTCACTTGTGGAAATTGCTGCTCCCCCTCCAATATAAGGGACTGCAATTATTCGGGATTCTCCAAAATCTGTGAATGATTCCACTGGAAAATCAATTGTTATAGGTAGAAGAAATACAGCTTTGTCGCTGACCATAGCAGCAGGACGAAAAGAGAAGTTATTTGTTATACCAATTTTACTTAAGAGAGTAAAAGCGTTTTCACTTAAAGCACTGTCTCCACTTAATCCAAAATTACCACCGACCCCAATATAGTTACGAGTACGTATTGTCTCATATTGTGTTGTCTGTTGTGGAATAACTGGGGGTGATGGAGGTGATGGAGGTGATGGGGGTGTTGGAACTGGTGTTGGGGTTGTATCTCTTGGAATAACTGGTGTTGGGGTTGGTGTTGGTGTTGGAACCGGTGTTGGGGTTGTATCTCTTGGAATAACTGGTGTTGGGGTTGGTGTTGGTGTTGGGATTATATCTCTTGGAATAACTGGTGTGGGGGTTGGTGTTGGAATAACTGGTGTGGGGGTTGGTGTTGGTGTTGGAACTGGTGTTGGGA
>Ga0224723_1000885_pt1 | contig 19490 bp, 20 predicted proteins | sample Balambano_FR2_Me_FD_161647 | JGI IMG/M metagenome (GOLD analysis project Ga0224723, IMG submission 161647) | Freshwater sediment microbial communities from Lake Towuti, South Sulawesi, Indonesia - Balambano_FR2_MetaG | ecosystem: Environmental > Aquatic > Freshwater > Lake > Sediment | place...
TGGGCCCGTTCCGGCAGCGTGGCGGGGACGGGCAGGTCGTTCAGCGCGGCCCACACCCCGGCCCAGGCGCGCGCGACCGTGTAGGGATTGTAGCCGCCGCCCCCCAGCACGACGAGTCGCGGTGAGAGGGTCATGCACGCCCGCACCACGCGCCACAGCGCATTGTTGGAAAGCGAGAGGCGCGCCAGCGGGTCTTCCTCCAGCGCATCCGCCCCGCATTGCAGCATCACTGCCTGCGGCCGGAATTTCTCGGCCTCCGGCAGGACCGCGTTGTCGAGCAGGAAGGCGAGCTCGGAATCGTTGAAGTTTTCCGGCACCGGAAAATTGCGCGTGGTCGCCGTGTGTGTGGTGCCGGTGCGCGGCCAGCGGTTCGCTTCGTGCACCGAGATGCACAGCACCCGCGCATCGCCGGCGAAGGCCAGCTCCACCCCGTCGCAATGGTGGGCATCGATGTCGAGATACAGCACACGCGAGAGGCCGGCATCGAGCCAGGCGAGAATGCCCAAGCTGGGGTCGTTGACGAAGCAGAACCCATTGGCGCGATCCGGCATGCCGTGATGCGTGCCGCCGCCGGGGTTGTAGGCGACACCGCCCTCCAGCACCGCGGCGGCTGCAGCGATCGAGCCGCCGGCGCTGGTGGCCGGGCGGCGGAACATTCTTGGATAGATGCTGTTGCCGTGCGCGCTGATGTGGTGGCGCGTGCGCATCTCCTCGGTGGCGTGCTGGGTTTCTTCGGCCTGGCGCAGCGCGGCGATGTAGTCCGGCGTGTGGAAGCGGGTGAGCTGGGTGTCGCTGGCTTGGGGGGCCTCGCGTTCGCGGGCGGGGTCGTGCCAGCCGAGTGCTGTGATCAGGTCGAGGGTGGCGGGCACGCGCTGAATCGCCAGCGGGTGTTTGGGGCCGTACACCGAGCCTCGATAGATTTCGGAAGAAAAAAGCAACGGCGGCATGCCGCCGCAGATTGCCGTGGGCGACCGCCCTTGCAAACTCTGCCCATCGCCGCCATCCTGCCCGAACGTCATCGGGGGGAGCCCATTCCGGGCTGAGAGGCAGTTCTCACTGCGACCCCTGGAACCTGATCCGGGTCATGCCGGCGAAGGGAACGGTGAGGGGTGCGCGACGAACTTTCTCCGCCAGGACTGCATGTGCACGTGCCCCGGCTCGCACTTGGCGGCCTGCCGGTATTGCAGAATCTCGATCTCGCCGTCGAGGCCGGGCGCACCACCTGCCTGCTGGGGCCATCGGGGGTGGGCAAGACCACGCTGCTGCGCCTGGTCGCCGGGCTGATCCCGCCGCCCCCCAGCGCGCGGATCGCGGCAACCGACGCGCTGCCGCTTGCCGGGCGCATCGCCTGGATGGCGCAGGCCGACCTGCTGTTCCCGTGGCTGAGCGTGCAGGCCAACGTGGCGCTGGGCGCCCGCCTGCGCCGAGAGCGCCCCGACTACGATCGGGTGGCGCGCGTGCTGGCGCAGGTGGGGCTTGCCGCGCACGCCACGAAACTGCCGGCCACGCTCTCCGGCGGTCAGCGCCAGCGCGCCGCGCTCGCCCGCACGCTGATGGAAGACCGCCCGCTGGTGCTGCTGGACGAGCCGTTCAGCGCCGTCGATCTGCCCACGCGGCTGCGGCTTCAGGACCTGGCGGCAACGCTGCTTCTGGGGCGCACCGTGCTGATGGTGACGCACGACCCGCTGGAGGCCCTGCGCCTGGCCCACCGCATTTTTGTGCTGAGCGGCACGCCCGCCCGCGCCGCCGAGGTATCGGTGCCGCAGTCCGCGCCACCGCGCGCGCCGGACGATCCAGAACTGCTTGCGCAGCAGGGGCAATTGCTGGCCGCGCTGAAAGCGGCCGCCGCATGAACGCGCTGCGCGGCCTGGTCGCGCTGGCCGGCCTGGTGCTGATCTGGCAGCTGATCGTCTGGGCCACCGGCGCACCACGATTCATCCTGCCTGGTCCTGCTCTGGTGGCCGAGACCTGGGTGGCGCGTTGGGATGCCATTCAGCCACACGCGCTGGTGACGCTTTCGGAAGTTCTGCTCGGCCTGGTGTGCGGCACCGCGCTTGGCGTCGCCACCGCCTTCCTGCTCGCGGCCTGGCGCCCAGCGCGGCAATGGATGCTGCCGGTGCTGATCACGTCACAGGCGATGCCGGTGTTCGCGCTGGCGCCGATCCTGACGCTGTGGCTGGGGTTCGGCATGGCCGGCAAAATTTTGATGGCCACGCTGATCATCTATTTCCCGGTCACCACCGCCTTCTATGACGGGCTGCGACGCACCGAGCCTGGGTTCATCGACCTGGCCCGCACCATGGGCGCCTCGTCCGCCAGCGTCATGCTGCGCGTGCGGGCGATGGCGGCGCTGCCGGCGCTGGCCTCTGGCCTGCGGGTGGCGGCGGCGGTGGCGCCGATCGGCGCGGTGGTGGGCGAATGGGTGGGAGCCAGCGCCGGGCTTGGCTACCTGATGCTGCACGCCAACGGCCGCAGCCAGACCGACCTGATGTTCGCCGCCCTGTTCACGCTGGCGGCGATGGCGCTGGCGCTGTGGTGGGCCATCGACTGGCTGGCGCGGCGCATGGTGCCGTGGCAGGCCGATGCGCTGGGCGTGGTGCGCTGATGGATGCGCGCGCGCTGGCCCGGCACCCCCACCCCGGCCCTCTCCCGCTTCGCGGGAGAGGGGGCGCAGACGGCGCCGCAACGCCCCCTCTCCCGCGAAGCGGCGGAGGGCCGGGGTGGGGGCCGTGCCGCCCGGTTTACACCTGAAGGAGCTCGACCAAGCATGAAACGCCTGATCCTCGCCCTGCTGCTGCTTGCCTCGCCCGCTGCCGCCCAGCCGCTTACCGTGCTGCTCGACTGGTTCGTGAACCCCGATCACGCACCGCTGATCGTGGCCCAGCAGCGCGGTGACTTCCGTCGCTTTGGCCTCGATGTACGTCTGGTGGCGCCGGCCGATCCGAACGACCCGCCGAAACTGGTCGCTGCCCGGCAGGGCGACGTGGCGGTGTACTACCAGAAGACCCTGCACCTGGCGGTGGACCAGGGTTTGCCGCTGGTGCGGATCGGCACGCTGGTCGCCACGCCGCTTTCCACCGTGACCGTGCTGCGCGACGGGCCCATCCGCACCCTGGCCGACTTTCGCGGCAAGCGCATCGGCTACAGCGTCGCCGGCTTCGAGGAGATCGTAATGGCGGCGATGCTGGAGGGCTCGGGCGTTTCCACCCGCGAGCTGCGCTTCATTGCCGTGAACTTCGGCCTCTCCACCGCGCTGATGAGCGGACAGGTCGATGCGATCATCGGCGGCTTCCGCAATTTCGAACTGAACCAGCTCGACATCGAGAACCGCCCGGGCCGCGCCTTCTTCCCCGAGGAGCACGGCGTGCCGCTGTACGACGAGCTGATCTACGTGGCGCACCGCGAGCGCGTGAACGATTCGCGCCTGCGCGCCTTCATCGACGCGACCGAATCAGCCACGGCCTACCTGGTGAACAATCCGGACGCCTCGTGGAGGATGTTCATCGAGGGTCGGCGCGAGCTGGACGACGAGCTCAATCGCCGGGCGTGGCGCGACACGCTGCCGCGCTTCGCGCACAGCCCGGCCGCGCTGGATCGCGCGCGATACGAGCGGTTCGCGCGCTGGCTGCACGAGCGCAAGATGATCCGCAGCGTGCCCGCGGTCGAAACCTATGCGGTGGAGCTTCCAGCGGCGGCGCGGTGACCCTCCAGCAGCGCCGCCTTTTCCTCCGCCGCGTCGCTGAAGGCACGCAGCCCATCCGCCACGACGCGGGGATCGAGGTCGCGCAGGATGAACACCAGGCGGCTGGCGCGGTCGTCGCCTTCGGGCCAGGCAGGCAGACGGGCAGGGGGGTGGAACAGATGCTGTACGGCATGGATCGCGACCGGCCGATGCTCGCCCGCCAGATTGAGGATGCCCTTGATGCGCAGCAGGGATTCGCCGCGCGTGGCGACCAGCATCTGCAGCCAGGTCGCCAGACCCTGCCAGTTCAGCGGTTTTTCGAAGCGGAAGCAGGCGGCCTGGATGCGCGCATCATGGCGGTTCACGTCGTGGTGGTGCTGATGATGATGCGCGTGCCCATGGTGCTGACCGTGGCCATGCGTGTGCAACGCGCCATGCGTGGAAAAACCTTCCTCGTTTAGCCAGCGCGCCACGTCGGGGGTCTTGCTGTCGGGCCGATAGAGGCCGCAATCCAGGATGGCGGTAGGTTCGATCGCGCCCCGGTCGGCGTCGATCGCCGGCGCGCCCGGGTTCAGTGCCGCAAGCCGCGCGCGCAGCGCTGCCGTGTCGGGCGCAAGGTCCGTCTTGGTCAGCACGATGCGATCGGCGACCGCAGCCTGCTTCACCGCCTCGACGTGGGCATCGAGTGTTGCCATCCCCGCGACCGAATCGACCAGCGTCACCACGCCGTCCAGGCGGTATCGTTGCACGATGAAGAGGTCGGCCATCAGGGTCGCGATGATCGGCGCGGGGTCGGCCAGGCCCGTGGTCTCGATCACGGCGCGGCGGACTTTCTGGCCCGCGTCAGCCTTGGTGGCGAGCTCCGCCAGCGCGCGGGAAAGATCGCCGCGCACGGTGCAGCACAGGCAGCCCGATTGCAGAAGTACGGTATTCTCGTCCACGCGCTCGACCAGCAGGTGATCCAGCCCGATCTCGCCGAACTCGTTGATCAGCACCGCGGTGTCGGCCAGTTCGGGGCGCTTCAGCAGCGCGTTCAGCAGCGTGGTCTTGCCGGCGCCAAGAAAGCCGGTGAGCAGCGTTACCGGGATCACAGCGTCTTCTCGCCGTACAGTTTGCCTGGATCGACCAATGGCGTGGCGATCTCGATCAGCGCGCCATCCTTCAGCGCGCGGAAGAAGCAGCTGCGCCTCCCGGTGTGGCACGCCACGCCCACCTGTTCCACCACCAGCAGCACGGCATCGCCATCGCAATCCAGCCGGATGTCGCGCAGCTGCTGCACCTGCCCGGAGGTCTCCCCCTTGCGCCAGAGCGCATTGCGGCTGCGGCTGAAGTAGGTCGCGCGGCCGGTGCGGAACGTCTCCTCCAGCGCCTGGCGTGTCATCCAGGCCAGCATCAGCACCTCGTGCGTGTCGTGGGCCTGGGCGATGGCGGGCACCAGGCCGTTCGCGTCGAAGCGCACGGCGGCGATGAAGGCGGCGGGATCGTTGGCAGCGTCGTCGGACATGGTGTTACACTATCACCCATGCGGTTCGATGCGAAAACCGAAGCCGCGCTGGATGCGGCGGCAAACGCCTGCGCCGCGCGCGGCGCCCAGCTCACGCCGCTGCGCCGCACCGTGCTGGGCCTGGTGCAGCAAAGCGCGAAGCCGATCGGCGCCTATGCCCTGCTGGACCAGCTGAAAACCGATCGTGGGGCTGCCGCACCGCCCACGGTCTATCGCGCCTTGGACTTTCTGCTGGCGCAGCGCCTGGTGCACCGGCTGGAGAAGCTCAACGCCTTCATCGCCTGCCACGTGCACGAATGCGGCGCCGACCACGAGCACCCCGCGCAGTTCCTGATCTGCGCCAGCTGCGGCGCGGTGACCGAGCTGGAGGAGCCCTCGATTACCCGCGCGGTCGATGCCGCGGCGGCCCGTGCCGGCTTCCGCCCCGCGCGCGCGACTGTGGAGGTCGAGGGCACCTGCGCGCGCTGCGCGACCGAATGACCGATCCAGTTCTTGTCGAGGTCACGCGCGGCAGCATGCTGGAGAGCATCCATCGCGGCGCGGCGATCGTGGTCGATGCCGATGGCGGCGTGCTGTTTGCCTGCGGCGACACTGAACGCCCCATCTACCCGCGCAGCGCCATCAAGGCGCTGCAGGCGCTGGCGCTGGTGGAAAGCGGCATCGCCGACCGGTTCGCCCTTTCCGATCCGGAACTCGCGCTGTGCTGTGCCAGTCATAGCGGCGAGCCGGCGCATGTCGAGGCCGCCGTGTCGATGCTGGCCAAGGCGGGCTGCGACGCATCGGCGCTGGAATGCGGCGCGCACTGGCCAAGCCTGGTGGGCGAAGCAGTGCAGCGATTCGCCGCTGCCGGCGCCCGCCCCACCGCGCTGCAAAACAACTGCTCGGGCAAGCATGCCGGCATGATCTGCCTGGCCTGCGGGCAGGGCGACGATCCCGCCGGCTACATCGGCCGCGCGCATCCAGTGCAGCGGCGCATTGCGTCCGTGCTGGCCGAGGTGACCGCCACGCCGATCGACGAGACCACGCCGTGCGGTACGGATGGCTGCTCGATACCGACCTATGGCTTCCCGCTGCGCGCGCTGGCGCAAGCCTTTGCCCGCTTCGGCACTGGCCATGGGCTCGGCCCCGATCGCGCCCGCGCCGCGGCACGGCTGCGCGCGGCGGTGGCGGCAAATCCGTTCTTCGTCGCCGGCACCGACCGTTTCGATACGCGCGCCATGACCATCCTGGGCGACAAGGCCTTCACCAAGACGGGGGCAGAGGGCGTGCACTGCGCTGCCCTGCCGGCGCAGGGCCTGGGCATCGCGGTGAAGTGTGCCGACGGCGCCGGCCGCGCCTCGGAGGTGATGATGGCGGCGCTGATTGCGCGCTTCATGCCGATGAGCGTGGACGAAGCGCAGGCTCTTGCGCCGCTGCGCGCGCCGGTGCTGAAGAACTGGAACGGCATCGAGGTCGGCGGCCTACGCGTGGCCGGGCCGCTATCGTGAACAGGGATCGCCCATGCGCCTGATGCTTGCTGCCCTGCTGGTTGCTTCCGGCGCCGCGTTCGCCCAGCCGGCGCCTCGCTTCATCGTGCCCGAGAACGCACCGCCGACGCTGCCTTTCAGCCCCGTCGTGGTGGTCGGCAACGTGGTGTATCTCTCCGGCATGCTGGGGATCGATCCGGCCACCCGCGCGCTGGTGCCCGGCGGCGTCGAGGCCGAGACGCAGCAGACGCTGCGCAACATCGAAGCAGCGCTGCGGCGGCTCAATCGCGGCATGGAGTCGGTGTTCAAGTGCGTGGTGATGCTGGTCGACATCGGCGAGTTCGCGACCTTCAACCGCGCCTACATCCCGTTCTTCCAGGCCGGCCGCCGCCCGGCACGATCGACCTTCGGCGTCTCCGGCCTGGTGCTGGGCGCGCGGGTGGAGATCGAGTGCCTGGCGCACGCGCCGGCTGCGAACTGAGCGCGGCGCGGCATGCGCATCCTTGTTTTGGGGGCGGGTGGGGTTGGCGGCTATTTCGGTGGGCGCCTGGCTCAGGCCGGCACCGCGGACGTCACCTTCCTGGTCAGGCCCGGCCGCAAGGCGCAGCTCGACCGCGATGGGCTTGTGATCGCAAGCCCCGCCGGCGACTGGCGCGGGCCGGTCCAAGCCATGACCACCGATGCGTTGGTGCCTGGCTGGGACGTCGTGCTGCTGACGGCCAAGGCATACGATCTCGAAAGTGCGATCGAGGCCATCCGCCCGGCGGTCGATGGGCGCACGGCGGTGCTGCCGTTGCTGAACGGGATGTCGCACATCGACACGTTGCGCGCTGCGTTCGGCGCGTCGTGCGTGCTGGGCGGGCTGGCACAGATCCAGGCGACGCTTGCCGCCGATGGCGTGGTGCGCCACCTGGCGCCGCCGGCCGGTTTGCAGTTCGGCGAGCTCGACGGCGCCATGTCGGAACGGGTGCAGGCGCTGGCTGCCTGCTACGCCGACACCGGCGTGCAGGCCCGCGCCGTTGCCGACATTACCGGCGCGATGTGGGCGAAACTGGTCTTCCTGGGCACGCTTGCCGCCGCAACCGTTCTGATGCGCGCCAACATGGGCGAGATTCGTGCCGCACCCGGTGGCACCGAATGGGTTGATCGGCTGCTGGATCGCAGCATCGCGATCGCCGCTGCCAACGCGCATCCGCCGAAGCCGGAGGTGATCGCGACCTACCGAAAGGTGATGCAGTCCGATCCCGGCGTGCATGCCTCGATGCTGCGCGACCTGGAAGCCGGCAACCGGATCGAGGCCGACCACATCCTTGGCTTCCTGCTGGATGCGGGGCGGTGCGCCGGCATCGACATGACGCTGCACGAGACTGCGTACATCCACGCCAAGGCCTACGAGGCGCGGCGGGCCGCAGGGCGGCTGCCGGGCTGAGGCCGCGCTTCAGTCGTCCAGCGCGGCGATCCCTGCCTGGAGGTCGGCGATCAGGTCGCGGGGGTCCTCCAGCCCGATGTGCAGCCGCATCGCCGGCCCGCCCAGGTCACCGTTGGTCGCGGTGCGGGTCTGGGTGCCGGTTGTGGGAAGCGCCAGACTTTCAAAGCCACCCCAGCTGGCGCCGATGGCGAACAGCGCAAGCCCGTCGATCAGGCGATGCACCTGCTCGATCGTATAGCGCGGCTGGAACACCACGCCGAACAGGCTGCACGCGCCGGTGAAGTCGCGCTTCCACAGATGGTGCTGCGGGTGCGCGGGCAGGGCGGGGTGCAGCACGCGCAGCACCTGCGGCTGGCCTTCCAGCCAGCGTGCCACTGTGATGGCACTTTCGGCCTGGCGCGCCAGCCGGACCATCATGGTGCGGCTGCCGCGCAGCGCCAGCCAAACATCATCCGGGCTGGCATACTGGCCAAGCGTGAGCTGCGCCTGCTTCACGGCGGGCCACTCGGCGGCCTTCACCGTCACGCTGCCCAGCAGCACATCCGAATGGCCGACCACGTATTTCGTCAGCGCCTGGATCGACACATCGACGCCATGCGCGAAGGGCTGGAAATGGAAGATGCCCCAGGTGTTGTCCATCAGCACCTTGGCACCGCGCGCGTGCGCCGCGCGGGCGATCGCGGGGATGTCCTGCACCTCGAAACTGTGGCTGCCCGGACTTTCGGTATAGACCACGCGCGTGCTGGGGCGCATCAGCGCGGCGATGCCGGCCTCGTCAAGGCATGGGTCGTAGTAGGTCGTCTCGATGCCAAAGCCCTTCAGCATCGTGTCGCACAGGTTGCGGCAGGGGCCATAGACACTGTCTGGCACCAGGCAGTGATCGCCGGCCTTCAGATAGGCCATCATGGCAACGACGATGGCGGCCAGGCCCGAACCCTGAATGGCGCAACGGTCACCGCCCTCGATCTCGCACACCACGTCTTCCAGCGCGTGATGGGTTGCGAGGCCATGGATGCCGTAGCTGCCGTATTGATCCAGGCGCCGGTTGCGCGCGCTTTTCAGCATTTCGCAATCCGGGAACGTCACGGTGCTCGCGCGGATGATCGGCACGTTCACCGTTGCCTTGCCGCCCTTCTTCGGCGGGCGGCCCAGGTGCGACAGCCGCGTTTCGAAAGCCTGGCCGCGGCCGGAGCCGCGCGCGTCGTCGGGCATGGATCGTTTCTTCCTGTCGGTTTCGTTCAGCCGGCTTCCACCGGTGTATCCTCGCGGCCGCCCCATTCGGTCCACGAGCCGTCGTACACAGCACCCTGCGGCAGCCCGGCCAGCACCAGTCCCAGCGTCAGGATGCAGGCGGTAACGCCCGTGCCGCAGCTGGTGACCACCGGGCGCGCGCCGTCGGCGCCGGCCTGGGCGAAGCGGGCACGCAAGGCGGCGGCATCGCGAAACGTGCCGTCCTGGTTCAGCAGGTCGGTGTAGGGCAGGTTTGCCGAACCCGGCATGTGCCCGCCGCGCACGCCCTTGCGCGGTTCCGGCGCGGTGCCGTTGAAGCGGCCCGCCGCGCGCGCATCCAGCACCAATTCTATCCTGCTCGTGACGTTGGCGATCACATCGCCCACGCCGCGCAGGCGTGTCGCCCGGAAATCGGCGCGGTAGGCGGCTGGCGCCGGCGCGGGCGGCTCACCCGCTTCGGTCGGCCGTGACTCCCTGCGCCATTTCGGCAGCCCGCCATCCAGCACGGCGGTGTTGTCGTGCCCGAACAGCCCCATCAGCCACCAGCCCCGCGCGGCGCTGGCAAGTCCCTTCTGATCGTAGAAGATCACCGTGCTGGCGTTCGAAACCCCTGCCTCCCCCAGCAGTTTCTCCATCCGCCCGACGCTGGGCACCATGTGCGGCAGGCTGGTGTCGGGGTCGGCGAAGTGGTCGATGTCGAAGTAGCGCGCGCCGGGGATGCGCGCCTTCAGGAACTCCGCGTGGCCGTCGAACGGCTCGTTCGGCAGGTATTTCGTGGCGTCGAAGATTTTCAGGTCGGGGCGGGAAAGGTTTGCAGACAGCCAGTCGGTCGTGACCAGGGGGTGCATGATGGCTCAGCTCCGGCGGCAGAGCGTCGAGTACTCCCCAGCGCCCCCGCACCCCAATCCTCCCCCGCAAGGGGGGAGAGAGTCCCTGCGCCGCCGCAACGTCCCCTCTCCCCTCGCGGGAGAGGGACAGGGTGAGGGGGCGCCGGGTACGATCACGACCATTGCTTTCGCTACTCTACGACCAGATTGACCCGCCGGTTGGCCTTGCCCTTGTTCTCAACCTTGGCCACGCGCACCACGCCGATCTCGGAAGTCGCGCGCACATGCGTGCCGCCGCAGGGCTGCAGATCGACGGCGGGATCACCACCGATGCGCACCAGCCGTACGCGACCGGAGCCGCGGGGAGGCTGCACCGACAGCGTGCGCACCAGCGCCGGATTGGCATCGAGGTCGTCCTCGGAAATCCACTCGCTGGAAACCGGCAGATCGGCGGCAACCAGCCGGGCGAAGCCGGCTTCCAGCGCCTCCCTGTCGGGTGCCGTGGGCAGGTCGAAATCAAGCCGGCCCTTGAGCTCGCCGATCGCGCCGCCGGTTACGCCGGCGCCGGGGATCAGGCTGCACAGCAGGTGCATCGCGGTGTGCACGCGCATGTGGCGCAGGCGTCGCGCGAAATCGATCTCCACCGTAACCACCTGCCCGGCATGCGGCAGGCGTGCACCTTCCGGCACGGGATGCAGCACGGCGACGCCATCGGGTCCCTTCACAGCCTCACCAAGGGCCAGTTCGACGCCATCGAACAGGATGCGCCCGGTGTCGCCCGGCTGGCCGCCGGCGCGCGGGTAGAACACGGTGCGGTTCAGCACGATCCCGCCGGGCCCGGCGGCGACCACTTCGGCCTCGCACGATGCCAGGTAAGCATCGTCGCGGAACAGCAGCTCGGTCATCGCGCGCTCCACGCGCGGCGCAGCCGGTCGCGATTGAGGCCAAGCCAGGCCAGCGCAATCGCCGTGGTGGCGTTGCGCACGCGCCCGTCGAAGGCGGCGGCGATGGCATCGGCCGCGTCGAACACGCGCACGCGGATGTCCTCGTTCTCCTCCGGCAGGCCGAAGTGCCCGGCGATGCCGTCGTCGTCGGTTGCAGGCGCCTCGATCTCGGCGGCGAAGATGTGAATCGTCTCGTCCGACCCGCCGGGGGTCAGCAGATAATGGCCCAGCCGTTCCATGCGGCCGACGGCAAGGCCGGTTTCCTCGATCATCTCACGTCGGGCGCAGGCCCCGGGGCTGTCGCCGTCCAGCAACCCGGCCGGAACCTCCAGCAGTATCGGTGTGATGCCGGCAAGGCGGGCGGGCAGGCGGAACTGTTCAATCAGCACGACACGGTCGGCGGCGGCGTCGTAGGGCAGCACCGCCACGGCGGCGCCGCGGCGCCAGACTTCCCAGGTCATTGACCGGCTCATTGCACCGTCGAAGCGGCGATAGCGGAAGCGAACCAGCTGCTTGGGAAACCGGCCGTGGTGGACGGTTTCCTCGCTCAGGATCTCGGCGTCGGCGGTCGGTGGGGGGGCATCCATGCGCCACCAAACTAGCCCCTGGCACGCAGCCCTGCCAATCGGCCCCGGGTGGTCGCGCGGCAAGGCAGCGCGGCGTATGCTGGCAGGCGGAAAACTTCGTGGCCGACTTCCCGCATAAACCCGCGCCCGATGCCGCGACCCGGCTGGGCGGCCAACACACGCAGAAGGGCCAGCTGCGCGCCATCGGCTGCGTGGTGGCCGCGACCTTCTGCTTCACGGTCGCCAGCGTGCTGGTCAAGGCGGTCTCGCCGCCGATCCCAACCATGCAGGTCGTGTTCTTCCGAAGCCTGTTCTCGTTGGTGCCGCTGCTGCCCGCGATCCTGCGCGAGGGAAGCCGCCTGCTGCGGCCCAGGCATCGCGGCTGGCACCTGGCCCGCGCAGGCTTCGGGTTCTGCGGGATGGCCTCTGCCTTCTATGGCCTGATGACCCTGAGCCTGGCCGATTTCACCGCGCTGGGCTTCGCCATGCCGCTGTTCCTGACGCCACTGTCGGTGCTGTTCCTGGGCGAGAAGGTAGGCATCCGGCGCGTCGCCGCGGTACTGGTCGGCTTCATCGGCGTGCTGCTGATCATCCGCCCTTTCGGTGGCGACGAACTGCCCACCGTGCCCACCCTGGTTGTGCTGGCGGGCACCATGGCCTGGGCCTGCTCGATGATCGCGATCCGCCGGCTGGGCAGTTTGGGCGAAAGCAACCTGACGATCGTGTTCTGGTTCGCCGCCGGCGCCGGCCTGCTTTCGGGCACGCTGATGCTGCCGGTGTGGGTCATGCCCGATGCGCGACAGTTCGCGCTGCTGGCCGGCATCGGGCTGGTCAGCGGCGTCGCCCAGATCTTCATGACCGAGGGCTACCGGCAGGGCGAGACGACCGTCGTGGCGCCGTTCGAGTATGTCGGCATCCTGTGGGCCGTGCTGATGGGGTGGTTCATCTTCGGCGAGGCGCCGGCCATCGAGATGCTGTCAGGCGTTGTCGTGCTGGTTGCCAGCGGCCTCTACATCCTGCACCGCGAGGTGGTGCGTCGCCGGGAGCGGGAAGCTCAGAGCCCGTAGCGGTGCGCGCCGGCCAGCGCGATCACCAGCAGCCCCAGCACCAGGTTGATCGCCATCAGGTTGCGTATGCCCTTGACCGAATCAGGCGAGGGCTGCGCGCGGAACCGACGATAGGGCCCGAAGAACAGGGCCAGATACACCACGCCCATCACCAGCCCCACGGCGTGCATCAAGTGGATGTTCCATGGCGTGCCCCGGAACCCGCCATACACACCGAACAGCAGCGCATAGCCGGAAAGCAGCGTGATCGGCATGGCGTGCCAGATCACCAGGGAAAAACGCCGGAAAATCTGGGCGTGGAACGTAAGCCGCGCCGGCGGATCGAGCACCGCGAGCGACGGGCGCAGCACGGCCAGCGCGAAGAACATCCCGCCCACCCAAAGCGTCGCCATCAGGATATGCAGCGCGAAGACAACCCACCACATCGTGTCAGCTCCTGGTCAGCCCTGGTTGTGCGCGGCGCCACCCTCACCCTGTCCCTTTCCCACCCAAGCGTGGGAGAGGGGACGGTACGGCACTCGCCGTGATCGGTTCCCCCTCCCACGCTTGGGTGGGAAAGGGACAGGGTGAGGGTGGCGCCGCACGCTCGGCCCTACTTCCCCAGCAGCCGCGCGATCTCGGCCGCCAGCGCACGCAGTTCGTCCGCCGCCTGCCCGCGCGGCTCGTACTCCGTCACGCCCAGCCCGGCGCCCATGCTGTGGGCAAAGGCGCTGCGGTTGCCAAGCGCGGCATCCAGCGCCGCGGTCGATCCCTTGGCGACCTCGGCGCGGATGCTGTCCAGCAACTTGCCGCGCGGCGGCAGGCGGTTCAGCACCAGCCGCGCGACCCGCTTCTCCGCCGCCGCAAGATCAAGCGTCGGCTGCGTCGCCCACAGGTCCAGCGGCGAGGGCTGCAGCGGCACCAGCACCAGATCGGCCGCGCGAACCGCCTGCCGGGCTTCCGTCTCGGCGTGCGGCGGCGAATCAACCAGCACCCAGGCGTGGCTGCGCTTCAGCCGATCGAGCGCGGATGACAGTTTCCAGCCGGCGCTTTCCTCCAGGTCGATGCCGGCGGCGGCAGCGGCCAGCCGATCCTTGCGCCGCGCATGCCAGGCGGTCAGCGATTTCTGCGGATCGATGTCCAGAAGCGCGACCTTCACGCCGCCGGCGGCAAGGGCCGCACCCAACTGCGCCACCAGCGTGGTTTTGCCCGCCCCGCCCTTCTGCTGGGCAATGGTGATCACCGGCATCCTGCCGCCCTCCTTCGATCGTCGCGCGTGTTTAGCGAACCGACTCGACGGGGCGATACCTCACGCGAACCGGCGCGGATCGAAATGCGCGGCCTCCAGCGGCGGCGGGCGGCCGGCCATCAACGCGGCCAGCATCGCCGCGCTGCCCGCGGCCAGTGTCCAGCCCAGCGGGCCATGGCCGGAATCGACCCACAGGCCGGGCACCGATGTCTGCCCGATCAGTGGCCGGCCATCGGGAGCCATCGGCCGCAGGCCCGACCAGTGCATCGCCTGGGAAAAGTCCCCGCCATCAGGATACATCCGCCGCAGATGGCCAAGCGTTGCCTGCGCGCGCTTCTCGCTGGGCGGGTTGAAGCCATTCAATTCCAGCGTCCCGGCCACGCGAAGCCGATCGCGGAAACGGGTGAAATAGAGTTTGCGGTGCTCGTCCACCACGCACAGGGTCGGCGCGCCGTTGCGCCCGGCGATCTGGATCGTCACCGAGTAACCGCGGCCGGGATAGATCGGCAGCGATGCGCCGACGGTCGCGGCCAGTTTCGCGCTCCATGGCCCGGCGGCCAGCACGATCGCGTCGGCATCCAGCCGCTCGCCGCCCGCGAGTTTCAGCCCGCGCGCGACGCCGTTGTGCAGTTCGATCGACTCGACACGCGTGTTGAAGCGAAAGCGCACGCCGGCGGCTTCCGCGTGCGTGGCCAGTGCCACGGTGAACTTGTGGGCATCGCCGATCGCATCTCCGCGCGCCAGGATCGCGCCGGCATACTCGCCGGCAACGTGCGCCAGCGCCGGCTCGACTTCGGCAATGGATGACCGCGATACCATTTCCACCTCGTAGCCGGCGGCGCGCATCTTCTCGGCCCGGCGCGGCGCGTCGGCCAGGTCGGCCTGGTCGCCCAGCAGCGTCAGCGTGCCGCGATCGGAAAACTCGTCGTCGATCGAAAGTTCCTCGCGCAGCTCGGCGGTGGCGCCCACGCTCATCAGCCCCAGCGCACTGATCGGCGCCGCGTTCTCGGCATATCGGGAAGCTGTGCAGTTGCGGAGGAACTTCAGGCCCCACCGGATCAGGTCGGGATCGAGGCGCGGGCGCAGCAGCAGTGGCGCATCCTCGCGCCCGAACCACTTCACCAGTTTCATCGGCACGGAGGGGTCGGCCCAGGGCCCGCTGGTGGCGGCCAGGTGCCCGGCATTGGCGAAACTGGTTTCGCGCGCCGGGCCTTCGGCGGCGTCAACCACGGTCACGGCGTGGCCATCGCGATGCAGGAACCAGGCGGCAGCCGTGCCGACGACGCCGGCACCCAGCACGATGATCTTCATGCGCGCAACCTGCCGCAGATGCGCTGCGGCGTCACCCCGGGCGGGGGCGCGCCTTCAGCGCCTCGTCCACGTTGGCGCGGAACCGCACCAGGGGCGGGCGCACGCCGTGCAGCAGCAGCGCGCGGCGCACGGCTGGCCGGGCGCCGGCAATGTCCACGCTGGCGCCGTGGCGGCGCGCATTGCGGGCGAAACCTTCCATCGTGGCGGCGGCCGTGGAATCGATGATGGGTACGGCCGAGAAATCCACCACATATGCCCTTGGGTGGGCGCCGATGCGTTCCAGCGCCGCGGCCACGGCGCCGGCAGCCCCGAAGAAGAACGCGCCCGAAATGCGATAGACGATCACGTCGCGGTCCGTGGCGGTCGCCGAATCGTATGGTGTGCGGCCGTCGCCATTGCCGCTGTCGGCCCGGTCGCCGGCGACCAGCGGCGCGCCGGCCTCCACCTCGACCGCCTGCGCCATGCGGTGCAGGAACAGCAGCGCGCCGAGCCCGAAGCCGACCAGGATGCCCTCGGTCAAGTCACGCAGCACCACCAGCAGGAACGTCGATCCCAGCACCACCGCATCGCCGATCGAGGCGCGCAGCAGCGTGACGAAGGCGTGCCGCTCGGCCATGTTCCAGGCGACCACGCACAGCAGGCCGGCAAGGGCCGCCAGCGGGATGAACCCGACCAGCGGAGCTGCCACGATCATGAACAGCAGCAGGAACAGGGCGTGCAGCATGCCGGAAACCGGCCCGCGTGCGCCGGCGCGCACGTTGGTGGCGGTGCGGGCGATCGTGCCGGTTACGGGAATGCCGCCGAACAGGGCCGAGGCGATGTTGGCAAAGCCCTGCGCCACCAGCTCGGCGTTCGAGCGGTGCCGCCGGCCGGTCATGCTGTCGGCGACCACGGCGGAAAGCAGGCTTTCGATGCCGCCCAGCAGCGCGAAGGCGAGCGCCGTGGGCAGCACCTCGATCACTCGGTCCGGCGTGAGGGCGGGAAGGGCCGGTGCGGGCAACCCGCTCGGAATGCCGCCGAAGCGCGTGGCGATCGTCTCGACAGGCAGGCCCGCCAGCCGGGCGACAAGCGAGGCGAGCGAGACCGCAACCAGGAACGCGGGCCACCGCGGCGCGAAGTGCCGGCAGGCCAGGATGGCCACGATCGACAGCGCGCCGACCGCGCAGGCGGCCAGGTTCACGGTATGCAGCGCGCCTGCCAGGGCGATCAGTTTGGGGATCACCGGCCCCGGTTCCGCGCCGGTGACGGCAAGGCCCAGAAGGTCCTTCACCTGGCTTGCCGCGATGATCACCGCGATGCCGGCGGTGAACCCGACCGTGACCGGATAGGGGATGTATTTGATGAAGATGCCAAGCCGCAGCAGCCCGATGGCCAGCAGGATCAGCCCTGACAGGAACGTCGCCAGGATCACGCCCTCGATGCCGTGCTGTATGACCGCGCCGGCCACCAGCACGATGAAGGCGCCGGCCGGCCCGCCGATCTGGAACCGGCTGCCGCCCAGCGCCGAGACCACGAAGCCGCCGGCGATCGCCGCGTACAGGCCGCGATCGGGCGTGGCGCCCGAGGCAATGGCGATCGCCATCGACAGCGGCAGCGCGACGATGGCGACTGTCAGCCCGGCCAGCGCATCGGCCCTTAGGCCGGCAAGCCCGTACGGCTCGCGCAGCACCGTGACCAGTTTCGGCGTGAAGAGTTCGGCGAAACTGGGGGTGCGCGCGCCGGCTGTCATTCCTGCCCCCACGCCTGCGCGTCAGTCCGCGAACGGGTTGCGGCCGCCGCGCGGGCTCGTGCGTCGGGGCGGGAAGGCTTCGGCCAGGTAATCGACGACGGTGCGGCGCAGCTCGGGGTTAAGCACAGGCATGTTCTGGCGCTCGCTCATCCAGTCCATCAGATCATCCCACTGCGCGCGCGTGAACCCGCCGCGACGGATCACCGCCGTGGAGTGGCAAGGCGTGCAGACATAGAAAGTGACATCGCGGCCCGGCCCTTCGGGCAGCGCGGCTGGCGTCTCGCGCTGGGCGGCGGGTGCCGTCTGCGCGAGCGCCGGCATGGCCGCGGCCAGCATTGCCGCCGCGACCAGGGCGGCGCGCGTCACGCCTCGATCAGCACCGACGCGCGCGACACGGGATTGCCGCCATAGCCCTGCGGATTCCAGTTCGGCGCGACATGTGGCTGCATTTTCCCCTGGCTGTCGGTGGCCCGGTACCAGATCTCGAAATAGCCGGCCGAGGGGAAGGTCACGCCGCCGCGCCAGCGCTGCCAGGCGTATCTGTTGGGGGGTGGCAGCACCTCCATCGCCTGCCAGCTGGCGCCGTAGTCGATCGAGACATCGACCGCGCGCACCGAGAGTTCGCCCGCCCAGGCCTGGCCGCGGATGTCCAGCCGGCGGGTGCCGGCGGGCAAGCGGGTGCCGTGCGCGTGGCTGGTCAGCACGGCGCGGACCGGCATCGATTCCATGGTGCGGAAATTGGCGTTGTCCGGCCGGCCGCCGGGCACCATCGGCGCGATCGGCACGCTGTAGCTCGTGCCGCCCATGCCCTGGCCGTCGTGCACCCGGTCGCGCACCCAGATGCGGGTCAGCCATTTCTGGCTGACGCTGCCGGGCCAGCCCGGCAGCACCAGCCGCACCGGCGCGCCATGGATGTGCGGGATGGGCTGGCCGTTCAGGCGGGTGGCGATCAGCCCATGCTCCTCCATCGCCTTGACCATCGGCACGCCGCGGCTGATTGATGGCCGGTCGGTGGCGCCCGACAGATGCGGGTCGGCGCCATAGTGACCCGTGTAAACGGCCGATGGCTTCACGCCCGCCGCGTTCAGCACGTCGCGCAGGCGCGCGCCGGTCCATTCGCCGCAGCTGATGGCGCCGTTGCCCCACTGGTTGCCGCGGGTTTCCGGCACATAGAAACTCCTTCCGTTGCCGCCGCATTCCATCTGCAGCCGGAGCGTCACTTGCGGGAAACGGCTTTCCAGTTCGCCCACGGTAAGGGTCAGCGGCGTATTGACCTCGCCATCGATCTGCACCCGCCACGCCAGCCGGTCGCCGGCAATCTGCGGAGGAATCTGGCCGTTGTTGCGGATGAAGAATTTCTCGAACGGCGTGACGTCATCATCCAGCAGGTGCTCAGGCGTCTCGGCCACCAGCGGCCGGTCGCCCAGCAGCAGCAGCGGCTGCTTGCCCTCGAACGTGATCATCTGGGGGCCGGAGCCAGAGGGCTGGGCGAAGGCCGCGGGCAGCAGGCCGGCCGGCATGTTGGCGGCGAACGGGATGGTGGCGCCCAGCGCGCCGGCCATGGTGGTCAGTGCGGCACCCTTCAGCGCCCCGCGCCGGCCGAAGGCGACCGCATCGGCACGTTCAGGATCGTCGCAATAGAGTTCCTGGATGGAGCGTTCCCGCATGGTTCCTTCCTCCCGCTTCGCGTGTGGCATGGTCCCGCAAGGTCCGCCGGTTGCGCAAGCGATGCCGGCGGAAGTTCTGACGCCGGAACAGATGGCGCTGGCCGATCGCCTGGCCATCGAGGCGGGTGTTTCCGGAAGCACGCTGTTGGACAACGCAGGCCGGGCGGTCGCGCGGGCCATCCGCCGGCGGTTCAGGCCCTGCCGGGTCGTGGTGCTCTGTGGGCCGGGGAACAATGGCGGCGACGGCTATGTCGTGGCGCGCCTGCTGGACCGGGCGGGCTGGCGGATCAGGGTGCTGGCACTGGCACCGCCCGTGACCAACGACGCCCGGGCCGCGGCCACGCGCTGGCAGGGACCGGTTCAGGATTTGTCGGCCCAAGGGCTTGCCGGCGCGGGGCTGGTGGTCGATGCGCTGTTCGGCGCCGGCCTGTCGCGGCCGCTGGATGCCGCGTTGTCGGCGCTGTTCGACGCCATCGAGGTCCCTATCGTGGCGGTCGATCTGCCCAGCGGGGTCTCGGGGCTGACCGGGCAGATGATGGGTGCGGCGCCGCAGGCCATGCTGACGGTCACGTTCTTCCGGCTGAAGCCCGGGCACCTGCTGCTGCCGGGGCGCGCCCGGTGCGGCGAGGTGGTGTGCGCCGACATCGGCATTCCGCCATCGGTGCTGGCCACGGTCGCTCCGGCGATCCGGCTGAACGGCCCCGCCCTGTTTCCCAGCGCCAAGCCAGAGGCCGCCATGCACAAATGGTCGCGCGGGTCGGTGACCATCCTGGCCGGCCCGATGCCAGGCGCAGCGCGGCTGGCTGCGATGGCGGCGCGGCGGGCCGGCGCCGGCCATGT
>Ga0224723_1000886_pt1 | contig 19476 bp, 19 predicted proteins | sample Balambano_FR2_Me_FD_161647 | JGI IMG/M metagenome (GOLD analysis project Ga0224723, IMG submission 161647) | Freshwater sediment microbial communities from Lake Towuti, South Sulawesi, Indonesia - Balambano_FR2_MetaG | ecosystem: Environmental > Aquatic > Freshwater > Lake > Sediment | place...
GTGCAAAACCTGCCCCCGTATACATTGGGTAAACTAGAGATATCAGTGCAAAACCTGCCCCCGTATACATTGGGTAAACTAGAGATATCAGTGCAAAACCTGCCCCCGTGTATACATTGGGTAAACTAGAGATATCAGTGCAAAACCTGCCCCCGTATACATTGGGTAAACTAGAGATATCAATACAAAACCCTCCCACGTGTATATATTGATTCAACGGGAAATATTTCCGCACCCCACATTTCAGCCTTGCATATTAATTATCAACCTAGATTTGGGCACAATAAGATGGAACGAAACACTGAGTAGTTAAAAGTATGTTGTCTTCAGAGGACAAACCAACTGATACTGGAGAAATTAATAAAAAAACACCATCCACCACTCAGAAGTGGGAACAAGAAAGCAACACTCCACAAGAGCTACTAAGCTTTCGTGAGCAAACATTTAACCTTATAGAGACTATCTTGTCCTTTGAAGTTTGCCTCTATCACCAAATATTGCCCTTAAAATTAGAAGAAAACACGCTTTTACTGGGAATGGTTAATCCAGAAGACACTTCGGCGTTAGATTACGTTAGTCGTATTCTGTCTTACATTAATTCCACAATGGTGAAAACCTTAATTACTCCTGACGCTCATCGGAATCTCCTCTCGGCTTACCTTAACTACAAAAATACATCTCAGTCTCCAGTCAAAGAACTACCAAAAACTTGGGCTGAGTTATCAAAAGAAAGCGAAAGTACTGACACCAATCAACCCTTTGAAAGTAATCTTCCTCACACTCCGCAATCCCACTTTGCACCCCAAAGGGGAAGCAAGCTACAACGTGGGGAACCCACACCCCAAACTACTAGTAATCGTTTCTTTGCCACACCTCTAACAGCTATAGGAAAAGATAGCTTCGAGGTACTAACAGGTAATCTACCTGTCCTTTTAGTACCACCTCCAGAACAATTGACTCCTTTTGAAGAACTGACAACACTACCCCCAAAAAAATTATTACAAGAATTACTAGGACGAGTACTTGCAGGAGGAATTGGACGGTTGTATTTAGAAAGACAACCTTATCAAGGTAGGATACTGTGGAGTGATAATGGTGTTCTCCAGTCTGTATTAGAAAAGTTACCCCTTTCCATTTTTCAGGGTGTACTAAATGAATTGAAGCGGTTTGCTGCCTTACCTATCACTACACTTGTAGAGCCAAAACAAATAGAGAAAGAGTGTTTGTATCAACAAAGTCGTTTGTTACTACGGTTGCGGATCATGCCAGGAATGTATGGTGAAGAAGCCACATTACAAGTATTACGGGGAGCAGCACTAAAATTTCACCAACAACAACAGTTAGCACGGCTTGGTCGAGATGCACTAGGTATTTCTCAGCAACTCAGCTACAAGTTACACGAGCTCCAAGAACGTCTAGTCGTTAATCGTAACGTCAATACAGGGCAATTAGATGCTTTCAACACCTTGAGTCAGCTACTAGATAATTTAGATAACCAAATTAAAACTTTGACGAAAAATCCGGAGGGGGAGTGAGGAGACGGGGGGAGAAGAGTTTCGGTAATACCTCTGATGAAGATTGCCTAATCATTATGTTGTAATGGAATCCTAGACCAATAAACCTATTAGGTTAAGGTTTTAGTGCAAATATTACTACCGTATTCTAAGAGTAATTACGGTAAAAAATATATAGCAGTAATTTATTATTTTTCCTACCTAAATTCATTATTTGCTGATATTTCAATGCAGACAGAGGCTTTTGGTGAACTTTTCCCTTTAATGAGTACAGCCAGTCCACAAACTTTAGAATGGCTACTCGATGTTGCAACTGAACACGAATATCCCGCAGGACGAGCTGTTCTGATGGAAGATTCGTGGGGTAATGCTGTTTACTTCGTAGTTTCTGGTTGGGTGAAAGTCCGACGAACTGCGGGTGACGATTCAGTAGCTGTAGCAGTTTTGGGACGGGGTGATTTTTTTGGTGAAATGGCTATTTTAGATGAATCTCCCCGTTCTAGTGATGTCATTGCTCTTTCACCTGTAAAATTACTGAGCATTTCCAGAGAGCGGTTTATTCAGATACTGTTTAAAGATCCACAGTTACATCATCGAATGTTACAACTAATGGCACGACGATTGCGACACGTTAATACACGTTTACAAATGCGATCTTGCCCACCTGCTGTTAAACTAGCTCATACACTGGTAAGTTTAGGTGAACATTACGGTCAAGAATCAGGCAAGGGAAAGGAAATTTTTAATATTCCCTTTAAAGATTTAGCAGATGTGACAGAAATTGGTGTGGAAGAAACAACTAAAATTTTGGAAAAGCTAGATGAAAAAGGTTGGATAAAAATTGATACTGTTAGCAATATAGTTCATCTTGTTAATTTCAGGCAACTAATGAATTTAGCTGGAAGAGTTTAGGCTATTACTCTCAAATGTATCAAATAGGATAGGCGAGACGCTTGTATTAAGAGTAATATTTTTGAACGCTACTTTATGACTTGACATGACCGACGTAACAGCTCCTCGCTTTGATATCCTCGCAAAAGAAACTACACCAGTAATTGATTACCAAGTTGCACTGACTCAACCAGAGAATCATCTGTTTGAGGTGACATTACACATAATAAACTTTTCATCGCCGATTCTCGATTTGAAGTTGCCTGTATGGACACCTGGTTCCTACTTGGTACGAGAATATGCCAAGCACCTGCAAGATTTTACTGCTTTTGCTGATAGCAAACCTTTAATTTGGCGAAAAGTTAGTAAAAATCATTGGCAAGTTGAAACAAATGATGTTTCAGAAATTACTGTTAACTACCGTATTTTTGCGAATGAACTATCAGTGAGGACAAATCATTTAGATGCAACTCACGGCTATTTTAATGGTACAGCAATATTTTTTCGGCTACCAGGTTTGGAAAAACAAGTAATTACCGTCACCATTATACCACCACATCCAGATTGGCAAGTAACTACAGCATTACCACCAGTAGCACACAAGACTAATACTTTCTTGGCTATGGATTTTGATACTTTGGTGGATAGTCCATTTGAGATTGGTTTACATCAGCTATACCATTTCGAGGTACTGTCTTTACCTCACGAATTGGCAATTTGGGGTAAGGGTAATTTTCAAGTGCAGGAGTTAATCGCTGATATTGGGAAAATTATTGAACAAGAAGCGCAGATGTTTGGCGGTTTGCCTTATGAACGATATGTATTTATACTGCATTTACTTACCCAAGCTTATGGTGGGTTAGAGCATAAAAACTCTTGTTCCCTAATTTATCAACGCTTTGGATTCCGCGATCGCGCCAAATATGAGCGTTTCATACAGTTGGTTGCTCACGAGTTTTTCCATTTATGGAATGTAAAGCGTATCCGACCGAAAGCTTTAGAAGTTTTTGATTACGACAAAGAAAACTATACACCTTCTTTGTGGTTTTGCGAAGGAACTACAAGTTATTACGATTTAGTAATTCCTTTTCGCGCAGGTATTTATGATGCTAAATCTTTTCTTACTCATTGCAGCAAGGAAATTACTACGTATTTAACAACACCAGGGCGCCTAGTACAATCACTATCAGAATCAAGTTTTGATGCTTGGATTAAGCTATATCGTCCCGATGCTAATAGCGCCAATTCCCAAATCTCTTACTATCTGAAAGGGGAAATGGTATCCTTACTACTAGATTTACTAATTCGGGAACGACACAATAACAAGCGATCGCTTGATGATGTCATGGTAAAAATGTGGCAACAATTCGGTAAAGATGTTGGTTACACTCCCTCTGACTTGCAATTCGTAATTGAATCACAAGCTGGTATTAATTTATCAGAGTTCTTTAAGCGTTACATCGATGGGGTTGAAGAATTGCCCTTTAATCAGTACTTAGAACCTTTTGGTTTAGAACTAGTTCCTGATAATTCTGATGAACCTTACCTTGGTATAAAACTTCATTCTAATGGAAAAGATACAATTAAATTTGTAGAAATCAATTCACCCGCGCAAATTGCTGGAATTGACGCTGGTGATGAATTGGTGGCAATAGATGGTATAAAAGTAACCGCGAAGAATTTTTGTGAACGGTTAAAAGATTACCAACCAAACGATACAATCCAGCTAACAGTTTTTCATCAAGACGAACTGCATACTTATCGTGTAATCTTATCTTCTCCTCGTGCGACTTCTTATCAAATCGTCTGCATAGAAAATCCTACACCTGAGCAGAAACAAAGGTTATTTGATTGGTTAGGTTTATAAAACTCACGCATTAGGCTGATGCCTAATGCGTGAAATAATCTAACTTAGGGTAGATTTTAACTCACCCCGCGCTACTTCCAACGCCTCCGGTAACTTACTAGCGTCTTTTCCTCCAGCTTGAGCTAAATTCGGTCTACCACCACCACCACCACCACAGATTTTAGCGATCGCACCAATAAATTTACCTGCTTGTAGTCCTTTTTTGTTCACTTCTGGAGAGAAAGCAGCAACTAAGCTAACTTTTCCTGCTTCTGGAACTGATCCCAGTACTACTGCACCGTTACCAATTTTTTGCAGTAATCTTTCTGATGCGGTTTGCAAGGAGGGAGCGTCTACATCTTCCATTTGGGCAATCAGAATTTTATAATCACCTACAGATTCTACTGTTTCCAGTAAGCTATCTGATTTGGCGATCGCTAATTGTCCTTTCAAAGTTTCCAGCTGCTTTTGAGTATTTTTCAACTCCGTTTGCAAACTCGTGATTCTCTCTGGAACTTCTTCGGGTTTGACTTTAAAGCGATCGCTTAAATCTCGGACAACTTTATCTCGGACATTCAAATAGTCTAAAATAGCAGGCCCCGAAACTCCTTCAATTCGCCGTACTCCGGAAGCCACACCAGCTTCTGTAATAATTTTAAATACACCAATTTCAGCAGTATTACTGACATGGGTTCCACCACACAATTCCATAGAAACGCCCGGAAAATCGATAACGCGAACATCTTCGCCATATTTTTCACCAAACATAGCCGTAGCACCTTTTGCTTTCGCTTCTGCTAATGGCATAACTTGCACATCTGCACTATGGGCTTGGCTAATCCAAGTGTTAACCCGTTCTTCTACTTGTTGTACTTGTTCTGGTGTTAGTGGTTGGGGATAATTAAAGTCAAAGCGCAATCTGTCGAAGGAAACCAAGGAACCAGCTTGAGATATGGAATCGTCTACAATTTCCTTTAATGCTGCTTGTAATAAGTGGGTAGCAGTATGATTTGCTTGAGCGCGACGACGACAAGCTTGGTCTATTTCAGCGGTTATATCATCTCCTACTCGGATTGTACCGCGTTCAATCCGTCCGAAGTGAACAAAAAAATCAGATTCTTTCTTCACGTCTTCCACCCGCACCACAATACCATCGCCAAGTAGATAACCTCTGTCGCCAATTTGTCCGCCAGATTCAGCGTAGAATGGGGTTTGGTTAAGAACGATTTGCACATCCGTACCCGTTTCTGCTGCTTCTTCAGATACACCATCTACAAGTATGGCTTCAACTTTTGCTGTTGCTGTAAGTTGGCTATAACCGACAAAATCTGTAACGTTAATATTTTCTGCCAGTTTATCTAGAGTACCTTGCACAGTTAAATCGATGGTTTCGTGAGCTGCTTTGGCACGCTCCACCTGAAGACGCATTTGTTCTGCAAATCCTTCTTCATCAACTATCAGGTGATTTTCCTCGGCAATTTCTTGAGTTAATTCCAAAGGAAAACCGTAGGTATCATAAAGAGTAAAAGCACTTTCACCACTAATAGAAGTTTTACCTTCTTGTTTCAATGTGGTGATAATTTCCTCCAGCAGTTTTTCGCCACGTTCCAAAGTTTTGAGAAACTGTGATTCTTCTCGTTGCAGTTCAGCTTTGATTGCTGCTTCCCGAGCGCGAACATTTGGGTAAGCTGATTCTGAAAGTGAAATTGCCGTTTCTGCAACTTTGGTAGTAAATTCGCCAGAAATACCGATTAATCGACCATGACGTACTACCCGCCGAATCAAACGACGCAGTATGTAACCTCGTCCCACATTAGAAGCGCGAATTTCATCAGCAATCATGTGGACGACTGCACGAATGTGATCACCAATTACTTTCAAAGAAACTTTAATTTTCTCGTCAGCACTGGTATAGTCAATACCTGCTATTTCCCCCGCAGTTTTGATAATTGGGAAAATTAAATCGGTTTCATAATTGTTGGGTACTGCTTGGAGGATTTGGGCCATCCTCTCTAAACCCATCCCAGTATCAATATTTTTATTAGCCAGAGGTGTTAAATTGCCTTCTGCATCGCGGTTGTATTGCATGAAGACGAGATTATAAAATTCAATAAATCGGCTATCGTCTTCTAAATCTATGTTGTCGTCACCATGTTCTGGGTGGAAATCGTAGTATATTTCTGAACAAGGACCACAAGGACCTGTGGGGCCAGAATTCCAGAAGTTATCATCACTACCCATGCGTTTAATGCGCTTTTCATTCACACCAATGGAATCGCGCCAGATAGCAAAGGCTTCGTCATCTTCCTCAAATACACTGACTACTAACTTTTCTGGGGGTAACTTAAATACATTAGTAGATATTTCCCATCCCCAAGCGATCGCCTGTTCTTTAAAATAATCTCCAAAGCTGAAGTTACCGAGCATTTCAAAGAAAGTATGATGTCGTTTTGTCCGTCCCACATTTTCTATATCGTTAGTCCGAATGCATTTTTGAGATGTGGTAGCACGTTTAAATTCTGCTGTCCGCTGTCCCAAAAATATCGGCTTGAATGGTAACATCCCAGCGATCGTTAACAGTACAGTGGGATCTTCTGGAACTAAAGATGCACTTGGGAGGATTTGATGTCCCCGTTGAGCAAAGAAGTCAAGGAATAAAGAGCGAATTTCACTACCGCTGAGATTATAAGACATAGAACTTTAGATTATAAATTCGAGGATTAAGAAAATTCTTCCTCAGTCGTCTATACAGACAAAGTATGACGTACCGAAGGGTATTTATGCCACCTGAGTCTTTGATTTTGACTAATCTTAAAGTTTTTTAGAATGTTGGTTATAAATACAAGAGTTTATATGCAGGTTTAAAAAGTGGCACATTACCCTAACTTTAGCCAGATGAAAAATTAAATTTTATCAGCTTATATATAGATACTTAAACAAGTACTTACAGAGGTAACTCATGGCATTAAAGTTGAATGTTCCTAACATTGCTTGTGAAGATTGTGTAACAAAAATTAGTGAATCTATTCATGTTGTAGAACCGGATGCGAAAGTGGATGTTGACGTAAACGGTAAAACTGTGACTGTAGAATCGGCAGCTTCGGAAGAGTCAATCAAACAGGCAATTGTAGCTGCTGGTTATCATATTGAAGGTTATCAATAACTTTATAAGTGCCATTGTATGTAGTGGGGAGTGAAATTACTCCCTCTCAAAATCTAAAATTCCAATCACGCGATCGCTTTCAACCAAAATATTCGGGGCGATGTAATCTGCATGAATGGTTTGAATGGGAAGCGTTTTATATAAATGGGATGCGGCTTCAATCACCTCTTCAAACAATTGACAAAACCGTGTCTGTTCTTCTAATCATCCGCTGCACCAGGGTTGTTAGTCGGCACAGCTAATCTCCGCTGATTTCTACTAATGTCTCGCCAGCAACTAAGAGTTCTAAAGCTCTAGGTAACGTCTCGGTCAGAATTTCGTGCAACCTAGCATTGGAGGTATTACCACAAGTTAACCAAATAATCTGTGGCGGCGCACCAAGCCGATCCACTAAATCTACAAAGTCACTGTCTTTAGTCATCACAATAGCTTCTTGAGCCTTAGCCGCTTCAAAAATTTCAGGATCTTCAGCATCTCTTAGCCCAAGATCGCGCAAGGCTATTGCTTCAACTCCCAATGTGCTGGTAATCCAAGTCGCTATTGCTGGAGACAGGTGTGCATCTACCCAGATTGTCATGCCACTAAGACTGGGTGGTTAAGTTTCCGCGAAGCATACAGAAGTGATGCCTTTAGATCATCTGCTTCAAGATCAGGCATTTCTTCTAAAATTTCTCCTACACTGAGACCCGCTGCAAATAGATCCAGAACATCTGATACCCGAATTCTCATCCCTCTAATACAAGGACGACCACCACATTGGCGGGGATTAACAGTGATTCTTTCAAGTAAGCTTGTCATACGGTATTGCTCAGTAAACATTTTAATAATATCAATAAATTTCTGGTTCTAAAGAAGGAAGCTACAGGTGGTTTATCTAAACTGGAAAAGAGTTCCTTTGCAAGCAGTCATCATCAGCCACTCGCTTCATGATAAATCTTGAGACTGCTGTAAGCTTCCCTCTACGTGGCTACAGCATCCCCATACGTATATTTCGGTTATTAGTTAATAGTAAAGGTAGTGCTGGGATGTTGCGGAAAATAAAAGAGTATTTAACTGAGTTATGAGGAAATTCCAATCTAGGTCATGCCAAGCGCTTCTTTTGCATCGGTGAGCGTGACCATGAGCGTCATCGGGGCAACGGGTGAGGGTATAAAACCACATTTCTGATAAAATTGCTTCGCTTCCTCAGAGATGGCATGAACGAGGATCGCCCTAATGCCGCCAATTTGAGAAGCCTGGAGGGTACGAAGTACCGCATCCCGCATGAGGGCATACCCCATTCCTTGCCCTTGCCAGCGTCTGTCCACCGCCAGTCGCCCGATAACCATGACCGGAATCGGGTCAGGCATATTGCGCCGGACTTTACCGGGAGCCGTTGTATTGACCACACTGCCGTTCGCCAGACAATAATAAGCGATTACTGCTTCCGCAACCGTGACCACATAGGTTCTGGAGGCGCCGCTGTCTTCGTTTTTCAGGGCACGCTTTATCAACCACGCATCCAGTTCGACATTGCCAGAATCGAAATCCATCGTTTGATGGGCTGGGTTAAGCGGTTGAGGGGCCTGTATTTGTTGTTCCTGTCCGTCTGTCACGCTTTATTCCCCAATTCCCTGTTCCCACGGTGCTTTGGTGGTCAGCAGGGTACGGAGGTTTGCGTTGGCAGAAGGCGGCGCATCCAGCAATTCCATAAATTCCTGAAACCTTTCATCATCCAGCATAAAAAGCCGACGATCCAGCAAAACCGCTTCTGCTTCCCGACACGCTATCTCCAGCATGAAATCAGAACGGTTCTTGCCAAGGGATTCCGCTGCCCGGTCAATCAAATCTCGCTGTCCCTGATGTGCCCTAATGTTGATCGTGACATCACGGTTTTGATGACTGGACATTTCGGTATGGGGCTGCATCAATCTCTTTCCTCACATTGTCCATACAATGAGTATACAAATTTTGTATACTCATTGTCAATACAAACTTTCTGGAGATTATTGATCAAATCTTAAAACCTTTAATAATATATAAAGCGCATACGAGATTATGGGAGGCTTATGAATCCAGACATCAATTTAATTTTCAGGAAATACAGCCGTATCCTGGAAATGAAATTCCCCAAGAGTTTTATAAAAATTGGATATTTATGGAGTTGTTACTAAGTTTACATCCCTCCCTTTGTCAGTAACGTAACTAGACGCATAGAATGGGAGGGTTAGGTTAGGAGTTATAAAGACTCACGCACTAGTACGGAATAACATCACATCCCCTTCTTTAACCACATACTCTTTTCCTTCACTGCGAACTAAACCTTTTTCTTTCGCTCCAGTCATAGACCCGACTGTTACTAAATCATCATAAGCAACAGTTTCCGCACGAATAAAAGCTCTTTCAAAATCGGAGTGAATTACACCTGCTGCTTGTGGTGCTAACATCCCAGCTTTGATTGTCCAAGCGCGAGTTTCTTTCTCACCAGAAGTAAAATAAGTCCGCAATCCTAAAAGGGTATAAGTTGCACGAATCAAAGACTTTAAACCACCTTCTTCTACACCTAAAGATGCTAAGAAATCTGCTCTTTCTTCCTGCGGTAAATCAATCAATTCTGATTCTACCTGAGCCGAAACCACAGCAACTTGAGCATTTTCTTGAATTGCTAATTCTCTAACTCGTTCCACATATTCATTACCAGTTGCCAAATCATCTTCTGAGACATTCGCAGCAAAAATAATTGGCTTAGCAGTTAGTAGCTGCAAAAATGTAATCGCTTCGTTTTCTTCTTCAGTCAAACTCACTTGTCGTACTGATTTACCTTCATTTAAACTCACAGCCAATTTTTCTAGTACAGTTAATTCAAACTGCGCTTCTTTACTAGTACGAGCTTGTTTTTTAGTACGTTCTATACGTTTTTCAACTTGAGATAAATCAGCTAAAGCCAACTCTAAATTAATTGTTTCAATATCTCTTACAGGGTCAACCGAGCCATCAACATGGATAATATCATCATTATCAAAACAACGCACCACATGAACGATCGCATCGGTTTCGCGGATGTTGGACAAGAATTGGTTTCCCATTCCTTCACCTTTGCTTGCACCCTTAATCAAACCAGCGATATCTACAAATTCTACCTGTGCAGGGACAATTTGCTTAGCTGAGGAAATTTTTGCCAAAACGTTTAATCGTTCATCAGGTACAGAAACAATACCGATATTAGGATTTTTAGTACAAAAGGGAAAGTTAGCAGCTTCAGCCTTGGCATTTTCTACCAAAGCATTGAATAAAGTAGATTTTCCGACGTTAGGAAGTCCGACAATCCCGGCTCTTAGCATTTTAGATTCTAATGGTAGGTTTACAAAAACCAGCCGCTAACTTTATAAACAAACAATTTAAGGAACTGTTTGGGGTATAGGAGCGGGTACTGGCTGGGGTATGGGAGCGGGTACTGGCTGGGGTATAGGAGCAGGTACTGGAACTGGTTGGGGAGGATTTGGTTCTGGATGCGGTAAGGGATTTGGTTCAGGAGTCGGTATGGATGGTTCAGGTATAGAGATAGCGTTGGGATTAACCATAATAGACCGAATGATACTATTTGACCTTACCAACCTAAATGACTAATAATCCTGCTGACATCTCCCTAAATACCTATACTCAAGAGTTCTATTTTAACTGAAATGGATCAAAACCAAACACCTTTACTTCACACCTTATTATCCAACGCAGTTCGTCCTCACGCTCCATTTTACACTCCTGGACACAAGCGCGGTGTGGGCGTTTCTCAACTATTAACTGATGCTTTTGGCAAAAATGTCTTTCGTGCTGACTTAACAGAACTAACAGAATTAGATAATCTTTTCGCACCAAGCAGCGTTATTCAACAAGCGCAACAATTAGCTGCGGAATTATTTGGTGCTACATACACATGGTTTCTTGTCAATGGTTCTACTTGTGGAATTGAAGCGGCTATTTTAGCAACTTGTGGCAATGGCGATAAAATTATCCTGCCACGTAATGTCCATTCTTCTGCTATATCAGGTCTAATTCTTTCTGGAGCTATACCAATTTTTCTCAATCCAGAATACGACCCAGTTTTAGATATTGCTCACGGTATCACACCACAAACTATACAAACAGTATTAGAAAAACATCCAGATGCGAAAGCGGTGATGATAGTCTACCCCACCTATCATGGTGTATGTACAGATGTAAGTGCGATCGCCCGCATTACCCATCAATATAATATACCTCTACTTGTAGACGAAGCTCACGGCGCCCACTTTGCCTTTCATCCTGAATTACCCATTTCAGCCTTAGCCGCAGGTGCTGATTTAACTGTACAATCTATCCATAAAACTCTTGGTGCAATGACTCAAACCGCAATGTTGCACGTTCAAGGTGACAGGATAGATATAGACCGAATTAGTAAAGCTTTACAGTTAGTACAATCTACTAGTCCTAGCTACATACTTTTAGCTTCTCTAGATGCAGCACGTCAACAAATGGCTTTACATGGAAATGAATTGATGTCTCGCGCTTTAAAGCTTGCAGATGAAGCAAGAAATCGGATTCAGCAAATTCCTAGATTATCTCTTCTCTGTTGTGACGATGTTAATTTTATGGCTTTAGATAAAACTCGTCTAACAGTAATAGTTTCCAAATTAGGCTTAACAGGCTTTGAAGCTGACGAGATGTTAGAACAAATCGGTGTAACTTGTGAATTTCCATCACTCCAACATCTCACATTTATTATCAGCCTAGGCAATACTCATGAGGACATAGAGCAGTTGGTACAAAGTTTAACTAAAATAGCAGTTGCCCCTACGCTATCGGCAAGCAAACAAACAGAATCTCATAGTAAAATATCATTAACTAATATCAGCTTTGGCAATACTATGGGTATATCACCTCGTGAAGCTTTTTTCGCGCCTACACGAATATTACCAATAGAAGAAGCTACCTCACATATTTGTGCTGAAGTTGTCTGTCCCTATCCTCCAGGAATTCCGATCTTAATGCCAGGAGAAATTATTTCCAAAATTGCTTTAGAATACTTACAACAAGTCCAAATTGTGGGTGGATTTGTTACAGGTTGTGTAGATAATACCTTAAATACTTTAAAAGTAGTTAAAGAGTGAATTAGTCTAAATATGCAGCAAAAATAAAGAATCATGTTAAATCATTGACATGAAAATTTATACAACGCATAAATATAAGTGATTAGTCTCTACTTACATTTCAAATTAAGGAAAATTTATGATAATAAAGCTTTTTCTTTCAGCCCTAGTAGTTTCAACAATAGCTGTAAACGGTCAAGTTTTAGCCCAAACTACACCAACTAGACCAGTAACAACAACTCAAGAAGCAGAAAAAATTAAAAACATTCGGGAACTGCTGAATGTTACTGGTGTGAAAGCAATTTCTGACCAAATGATGACTCAAATGCTCGACAGTATGAAAACTCAGTTTCCTCAAGTACCTGCTAAGGTTTGGGATGCTTTCAAAGCAGAGTTAAATACAGACGAAATGTTAAATCAATTGATTCCTATTTACAGTAAATACTACACCAATGATGAAATTAAACAAATGATTGCTTTTTATGAAACACCTTTAGGCAAAAAAACAATAGCTGTACTTCCTCAAATTACACGAGAATCCACAGCGATCGGTCAACAATACGGAATAGCAGCAGCTGAAAGAGCATTGAAAAAATTAGAAGCAGAAGGATATTTACGTCCTAACAATAATCGATAAATATATGTATATACGCTGTATTCTTAGAAAGAGCGAAGACAGCGCAACCATTAATCCACCACATTAATTTTGATGGATCCGTTAACCACTAAATCCTCAAAGAGACGACCCACCGGGTCGTCTCTACAACATCATAGCAAAATTAGTTTCTTCTTGAACTTCATAACCATCAACCAAATGCTCAATGGTTTTATTTATTAAACTTACACCTTGGTCTACAGTTTCAATCGCACTTAACTGACCGCGTAAATCAGCAGCACCAACAAAACCTTTCGCATACCAAGTCATATGCTTACGTGCTTGACGCACACCGCGATCGCCTTTGTATTCATATAATGCTTGTAGGTGTTCTCTAGCACATTCCAACCGCTCTATTGGTGTGGGTGATGGTAATAATTCTCCTGTTTTTAAGAAATAATCAACTTCTCCCACCAAAAACGGATAACCCATAGTTCCCCGAGAACACATCACTCCATCAGCATGAGTTTGTTCTAAACACTTCACCGCTGCTTCTACAGAAAAAATATCTCCATTACCAATCACCGGTATAGAAAGCACTTCCTTAACTTTGGCTATCCATTCCCAACGAGCATTACCATTGTAACCTTGAGCGCGAGTGCGACCGTGTACAGTAATCATTTGCGCTCCCGCATCTTCCATCCTTTTGGCAAAATCCAGGATAGTTATTTCCTGATCATTCCAACCAATACGGGTTTTAACAGTTACAGGTACATCTACAGCCTTGACGACCTCCCGTACAATAGCCTCAGCTACTTCTGGCTGTCGTAACAGCGAAGAGCCTCCACCATTTTTAGTAATTTTATTTACCGGACAACCCATATTAATATCAACTGTATCCGCTCCTTCATGCACCGCTTTTTGTGCTGCTTCTGCCAAAAAATCTGGACGACAGTCAAATAACTGGATACTGATAGGTCGCTCGTTCCGGTCTACCTCCATAATTTTGGGTAATTGCTTAACATAATGTAACCCGGTAGCGTTCACCATCTCCGTATACATCATGGATTCTGGTGCATAGCGACGCACTAAGCGACGAAATACTAAATCTGTGACACCTGATAGAGGTGATTGAAGTACTCGACTTTTGACTTCAAAAGAGCCGATTTTCAAAGGTGACGCTAGCTTAACTCGAAGTTGCGGAGACAGAGTAGGCATAAATAATATATATAAATTTTTATTTAATTTACTAAGTAATCGTTTTATTATTAACCGCACGTAAAGATATAGTTCTAACCGCGATCGCAGTTACCTAAAGAACATCCCAAGTACCATGCATATATTATGTCTCTGTTTCTTGGCGAACTTCTTCTACACTCAAATCTAGCTCTTGAGCAATTTGTTCTATACTTAGACCTAATCTGAACAACAAAGGTATTATTTTTAACTTTTCTTCTTGCTTACCTTCTTGCTTACCTTCTTGTCTACCTTCTTGATAAACTCGTGTCTGCTTTAAGTCGCTGAGTCCAAACATATTCTCAATCTCCTTTCTACTCATTGTAGGAAACTTATAAACTAGGATAGTCTCTATCAATTCTAATAACTTTCGCTGTTTTAGTTGGTCATTAATTTGTTGCTGAGTTCTTGCAATTAACTCTCTAGCAGATGTAATTGCTGTCTCTTGGGCTTCTATCACTAACTTTATGATAGCAATTCCTACAGGTAAAGATTCTAAATTACCTAATTCAGCTAAGTAAATACGTCTGACACGTCCGCTTGTAAAGTATTCGTCGTAATTATTTATATCTCCTGTATCCAGACTACGACTAGGAAAGATAACTACTCCTCGCCATGGATTTTTTGATTTATTTTGCCTTAAATATAAAAATATTTCTGAAAATAGGCGTGAATAAATTTCTGAGTCATCTTGAAATTGAACTTCGACAAAGTAGATTGGGTTTTGGTTGTCTTTTATTGGAAGAAAAACACCATCAATACGAAATGAAGTTTGTTTGATTTCTATTGAAGAAAATTTATAATTAGTTGTTTTTTCAGGTAAGTTCTCAATTAGTTCAAAAAAGATACTAGGAAATTCTTTAAAAAGACGATAAAAAATGCTGTCTGTTTTCACGTGAAATCTACTAGTGAGATTTATTTATAATTAAATTTTAACTTGTAATAGGCGAAAATATTCAAATTTGTTAGCTACAAAATCCTATATTTACCCTTGTAATGTAATTATACTTGTCAAGTAGCTATGAAATTTTAAAGTTCAGATAAATTTTTTTACTTACTCCTTCTGTGAGAGATATACTTTAAATTGGGGAACAATAAATGCATAAATAGAACGAACAGGGAGCGGTAAATGTGGAAAGGTGGATGGAATCCTAGCTCGAAAAACACAGTACCCTTGCAACTACCAACAACGTTGATCAGAGCAAGGAAAAACAGCAAAATTACTGATGACTTTGATATAAATTCACAAGCAGAAATGCTGATTCCAGAAGAACCAGAAGAACAATCATCTGATGCATCAGTGCTACTACGGCAAGGAGTGCAACAGCAACAAGCAGGTGAATTACCTGCTGCGATGAAATCTTTGCAAGAATCTTTAGCACTGTTCCAAGCTTTTGGTAATCCCCAAAGACAAGCACAAGCACTTTCTTGTTTGGCATTAGTAGCTTATAGTTCCGGAGACTATAAAAGTGCTATTTCCTATGCCAATCAATGTTTATCAATCGCAAAAAATAGTCTAGACTTACGGGTACAAGTACAAGCACTTTCCCACATGGGTAATGCTTACCGTCATTTGGGTGATTACGACCAAGCTATTGAATATTTACAACAATGTTTAAAGATAGCAAAGCAATTACAAGATAAACGCTCTCAAGTAGCAGCTTTAAATAATTTAGGGTTAGTATATAAAGCTTTAAATAACCTTCCACAAGCCATTGAACTCAAGCAGCAGAGCTTAGAGATTGTTCAAGAACTTAAAGATAGTTGGGGTGAGGAGCAGGTACTTAAAAATTTAGGTAATGCTTGGTATTCATTAGGTGACTACCCGAAAGCGATTATCTATTATGAAAAATCTGTTGCTCTGGCTCGGTCTTTAGATAACAATCGTAGTGCAGTTCAAGTACTTAAAAATCTAGGTAATGCTTGTTACGCTTTAGGTGATTATAGTAACTCGATAAGATATTATGAACAACGTTTAGAATTAGCTAGACAAATAAAAGATAAACGCAGTGAGGAGCAATCTCTAGGTAGTTTAGGAGTTGCTTGTGAAGCGTTAGGAGATTATAGCAAAGCGATTAAATATTATGAAGAACGCTTGTGCTTAGCTAAATCGATGAAAGACCGACGCAGTGAAGACCAAGCTGTTGCTAGTCTTAGAGCTGCTTGTTACGCCTTAGGTGATTACGCCAAAGCCATGCAGTATCAACAAGGAGAGGGAAGGTGATGGGAAGTCTACCTCCTTTTATGTAGACACTCAAAAGCTTCTTGTGTATCTAGCTGAGGAAATTTAGAGTAGAAATGGCTAACACTGACAAAACGTTCTGGAGTCGCTAAGAAAATTAGGCGATCGCCCCACTGTTTCAGCCAAGGTAACAGTTTCACAGGTGCAACTGGCGCACATAGCCAAATTTGTGCAGGAGAAAGGTTCCTCAACGCTTTGGCTGCGACTGCCATTGTCATACCTGTAGCAACACCATCATCAACTAAAATCAAAGTAGATCCTTCTGGATTTACCTGAGGACAAGCTACACTTAATTGTGCCTCCAATGATTTAGCTTGTTCGATAGCTGTGTACAATGCTTCTTCTTGCCACTGTGAACTTTTTAGAGGATCTGAATATTTTTCTTCAGCCCAAAGTACATATTCATCGTCGGTGACAGCACCAATTGCCAACTCTGGATTGTGTAGATGACTAATTTTTTTAGCCACCTTTATTGTTAAAGGACAATCTAACAGACGCGCTATGGGTACTGCTACTGGTAATCCACCCCGTGGCAAAGCATAGACAATAGGTTTTGTTCCATTAGTACTTTGCTGAGTCAAATCCTTAATAGCCTGTGCTAGTTGTTCCCCAGCTTGAGTCCGAGTTTTAAATAGTGGGGGATTTAACATAATTTATGCCAGCAGATTACAACCGCTATGCTTTTATAATGACTGATTTTTTGTTCAAATGAACTGATAAAATTATTTTTATATCAGTAAAAATTTTACGTCAAAACCAGAAGTTCACAGAACTGGTGCTTCTACTAACATCCAAATTTTCATGAGCAGCGATAACCAACTAACCCTGTTTGATAGTTCTAGCCTTACCCAAAAAGACCTAATCCCCACGGATGCCAAAGTACCTGTCCCAGCAGGAACCTATCCTGATATGGTTGAATTAGCACAGCATTGTAATCGGTGTCATCGTTGTGGATTGGGAGAAACTCGTACTCATGCTGTTGTTGGTCGAGGTAACTTAAATGCACTGATTATGATTGTTGGGGAAGCACCAGGTCAAAATGAAGATGAACAAGGTTTACCATTTGTGGGTAGGTCAGGACAGCTACTAGACAAAATCTTAGAATCAGTAAATTTAGATACTGAGAAAGATGTATACATTGCTAACGTTTGTAAATGTCGCCCACCAAATAATAGAGTACCTAGTGTCAAAGAGATGGCAGCTTGCAAACCTTATCTTTTAGAGCAAATTCGTCTTGTTGACCCGAAAATCATCTTGCTCACAGGTGCAACTGCTGTTAAGGGTGTAATTGGTGACAAGGGAGCAATGGGTAGTATTCGCGGTACTTGGATTGATTGGGAAGGGCGTTTGTGTATGCCTATTTTCCACCCTTCTTACTTATTACGTAATCCGACACGCGATCGCGGTGGTCCCAAATGGCTGATGTGGCAAGATATTCAAACTGTCCGTGCTAAATTCGATGAAATAGTACTGGGGGAATAGGGAGTAGGGAGTAGGGCTAGAAACATTATTTACTACGCTCCGCGCTCGACAATCTCGTAACCAAGCATCCACAGCTTGACCAACTTTACCATCACTACTATCTCTTGGTGGAGTTGGTATCTTATTACTACCTGGAGCGTAACCAGTTTGAGAAAACATTCTGACTTTACGCCAACCACTGTTAGTTTTTGTTAAAAATAACCAGTGAAATTGTTGTAATTCTATTGGCTTTCCTGTTGTATATTGCCTTTCTAAAGTCGTGAAAAATACTTGCTCTACATTATTATCTGTAGCACTCTTCCCTACCTCTGATATGCCGCTAGGATTAAGAGGTAACGGTATAAACTCAGGTCTTCCAGCTACAACCATATAGCTATAGACATCACCTCGCTTATTTAAGCGACGACCACGTTGACTAGCACGATTAGCGTAGCCAGGTAAAACTTGTAGCATTTCTGTAGTTAATACTTCTAAATTCTCTGGTGAGCAAATCCTGACACGTTTACCGACCCTATCCGTTGGAGTTGGAGAATTTTGAGAAAATGCTGGGTAAATGAACGACCCTAGTGACAAGACATATGCAAGCAATAAGCCAGAACTGATACTGCTGTTGGTCATGTAAGTATTGCTAACTCCTCACAAGTTTTCTTCCAGGCTAACGCAGGTTCAGCAGCAGCAGTGATCGGACGTCCAATAACTATGTAATCAGCACCAGCTTGGAATGCTTGAACTGGTGTAAAAGTACGTTTCTGATCGCCTTTATCTGCCCAAGTTGGACGTATTCCTGGACACACAAGTAAAAAATCATGGACGCAGTTTCGTAGTTGTGATACTTCTTGAGGTGAACAAACTACTCCATTTACCCCAGCAGCTTTTGCCATTAGTGCCATTTCTAAAACATATTCTGGTAATTCCAAAGGAATGTGTAAATCAAACGCTAGCTGACGAGAGGAAATACTGGTCAACAAAGTAATAGCGATTAAGTTCGGAGGTGTTACACCTGCTTGTGCTGCACCCTCCTGTGCTGCTTCAACTGCTGCCTTGAGACAATCCATACCAGATGTAGCATGAATTGTCAATAAATCTACACCATAACGGGCTGCACTTCGACAAGCACCAGCAACAGTATTAGGAATATCGTGAAATTTTAAATCTAGAAAGATTAATTTCTGACGAGATTTTAACGTTTCTAGAATTTTTGGGCCAGTACTAGTAAATAACTCTAAACCAACCTTCCAGAAAGTAACTTGCTCTAATTGATTAACAAGAGCGATCGCTTGCTGTTCATCAGCTACGTCTAGAGGAACGATGATTTTATTTAGATAATTAGACATAGCGTAGAGGGAGAGTGGGTGATGGGGGTGATGGGGGTGATGGATGTAAGGGAGCCAGTGCTGTGCGGGGG
>Ga0224723_1000887_pt1 | contig 19465 bp, 13 predicted proteins | sample Balambano_FR2_Me_FD_161647 | JGI IMG/M metagenome (GOLD analysis project Ga0224723, IMG submission 161647) | Freshwater sediment microbial communities from Lake Towuti, South Sulawesi, Indonesia - Balambano_FR2_MetaG | ecosystem: Environmental > Aquatic > Freshwater > Lake > Sediment | place...
TCCACCATCTGACGTTCGTCGATGTCTTCGATCGGCGCGGTCAAGCCTGTGCCCCCACTGTTCTACAGATCAAAACGCGCCAGGGGGCAGAAATACTGCACGGCGGCGGTTATAATTTCCGCACCTTGACTCAGGAGATCATCGTGAACTTCAACGCCATCAAGGGCGCGATCCTGGATATGGACGGCGTGCTGTGGCGGGGCGATCAACCGCTGCCGGGGCTGGCCGCGCTGTTTGCCTGGCTGCGCGAACGCCACATCCCCTACGCGCTGGCGACCAACAACAGCAGCCGCACCCCCGCCGATTATGCCGCCAAGCTGACCGGGATGGGGGTGGCGGACATCCCTGTCTCGCAGATCATCACGTCGGCGACGGCGACCGCTGCCTATCTGTCGGGGCGCTATCCTGCCGGGACGCGGCTTTATGTCGTCGGCGGGGCGGGTCTCCGTGCCGCGCTCGATCAGGCCGGGTTTGATCTGGAGACGCAGGCCGCGCCACAGGGGGTGGTGGTCGGCCTTGATCCCGACCTGACTTACGACAAGCTCAGACAGGCGACGCTCATGATTCGCGCCGGGGCCGACTTTTATGGCACTAATGGCGACCTGACGTATCCCATGCCGGAGGGCGAAGTGCCGGGCGCAGGCAGCATCATCGCCGCGCTGGAAGCCGCCAGCGGGCGCAGCGCGATCGTGATCGGCAAGCCGGAGCGCCCAATGTTCGAGGCAGCCCTGTCCGCCACGGGGACGACACCGGACACCACGCTGATGGTCGGTGATCGCCTGGAGACGGACATCGCCGGGGCGAAGGCGCTGGGGCTGGCGACCGTGCTGGTGCTGACCGGCGTGACCACGCCTGACGATCTGGCTCTGAGCGCGATCTGGCCGGATGTCGCCTACGACGACCTGACCGCGCTGATCCGTACCTGGGCGGGTGAGGACTGGTATCGCGCCTATGTCAGAACGCAGCGAACGGGCGGCGCAACCTGACGATCACCCGACGCTTGCCCATTATGGGCTTGAACCCTCGCGGCCTGCTGCTACGATCAGGCTGATGTTCGACAGCAGTCAGGTAAAATCGCACAATGCTTTCACGCCGCAAATTTCTGACCCTGCTGGGGAACGGAGCCGCGTGGTCAGCCGCCAGCCGCCTTGCCCGCGCCGCCCCCGGCCTTGATCCGCGCGCCGCCCAACTGCGTGCCGATCTGCTGGCCGTGCTGGAAGGTCGTGAGATCGGCTTCGACCTCCGGCGCATTGATCCCGATGGCTTCGAGTATTTTCGAGTTCAGCACAATGCGGATGAACTCTATCCGGTCGCCAGCTGCTTTAAGGCTTTTCTGGGATTGTATTACTTCTGGAACACGCCGCGCGCGGAATGGCGCACCGCGCTGGGTTCGACCCTGCACAGCGTCGTCGTTTACAGCAACAATACATTGACCGGCACGCTGCTGGAAGACATCAGCGCCCGTCTTGATATTTACGGCAATGCGATCGAAAAGTTCAACGATTTCCTGCTCTACCGGCTGGGCCTGCGCAACGGACTTTTTGCCTGGAACTGGGAGGGGACGATCACCGAAAACCTGATCGATAACCGTTTCGCGCCGTCGGACGAGCGCTATGTCGAGATTCGCGGCCTGCGCTATGCGATGGACAACCTGATCACCGCGCGCGAAATGGCCGATGGCTACGCCTTTCTGATCCGTCCGTTTACGCTGATCGGCATGGATTCAGCCCCGCAGGCGGCAGCGGCGGCAGCGGCGGCCCTCGATCTCCTGGCGATCCCGGCGGGAGAGTATCAGTCTCCGATTGAGCGGGTTTTTGCCGACGGCTACACGGGCAAGGACGGTGTGTTGCCCGCCGATCAAAGCGCGGTCGGGCGTGTGATCAACGACGCTGGGATCGTCCCGGTGGGTGATGGCCTGTATATCGTCAGTTATCTGTGCGCCGGCGAAGGGGAATTTCTGGGCCTGGAACTGCTGCGCCAGATCGCTGCGCTGCTGGAAGCGTATGAGGCCGATCGCGTATCCTGAGCTGAGATCAAAACTGGCCCGCCGTGTTGTGAGCATAGCGGATCGGCTCCGGCAGGCGGTATTTTGTGGTGCAGCGCAGCACCAGTTCGACGGCGGATGCCAGATCGATCTGGTGGCCGGGCGAGATATAAACCGACTTCACGTTATCGCGCGTGCGCAGCGCCACGCCGACCACCTCGCCGCGATCGACCAGATCGGCGCTTGATCCTCTGGCGCTGGCCGGTTCGCTGTGGCGGCCCGTGAGCAGCGTTTTGCCGCAGCCGATCGTCGGCTTTTCCAGCCACAACCCGATGTGCGACGCGATCCCCATGCGGCGGGGATGCGCCCGGCCCATGCCGTCGAAGATCAGGGCGTCCGGCTCAAGCTGGAGCATCTCAAACGCGGCGATCAGCGCCGGGCCTTCGCGGAAGCTCAACAGGCCGGGGATGTAAGGGAACGGCGTGGGTTGCCGGGCCGTCACCGCCTCCACCAGCGTCAGATCAGGATAGGACAGCACCACCACAGCGGCCTGGGACATATCGCGCCCGCTCGATTCATCCCGCCGCACGCTGACATCGACGCCAGCCACGTAGCGAATCGACTCGAAATTCAGCGCGCGATCATAAACGATGCGCCCCGCCATTTCCTTCTGAAGCGCGATCGCTTGCGGCGGCGTCAGATCCCACCGGTGGAGGTGGTTGATGTGCATGGTGCAGGTTCCGAGTAACGAGCCGTCAATTATTCGTCGGATAAATCATGGCTTTGCGCGCAGAGGCGGTTTAGAAAGAGCGGTTGAAGCCTGATCACAGTCCATTAATTTGCTCCGAACGCGCAGGCGCCAGGCCAATTTTTCCTGTTAAGAGGCGGCGCGATGCGTCTCGATTTAACACCCTGATGCGTCGCAAAACAAGCCGCAAGATCGAGTCATAACCTTAAGACCTTGATGATAGTTCCGCCTGCCCGTCTTGACGGCGCGCAAACAGCGATGTTACCCTGAAGATGATCATCAACCGGTTAAGTTCCGGCCAGCATAATTCCCTGCCCGCCCACCGCACCTGCTTTTCTCACAAACCTCACCCAACGCTCCTCCATCATTTTCTGGCCCTGCGGCGCGGCAAACCCGTACACGCCTGCTGCCGGACATCTGAACTGAAGGAGGCGAGTCATGAAATATTTGTGGTCGCTGATCGGCGCTGCCCTGATCCTGACCGTATTGGGTCTTGTCGTTGTGCAGCCTGCCGCCGCGCAGGATTCGCGTGCGAACTGGCGCGCGGAATTTTTTGCCAATCAACAGTTGATAGGCCCCGCTGTGTACACCGCGAATTTTGGCGAGGTGAACTTCAACTGGGGCGCTGGCTCTCCCAACCCCGCCGTGCCGGTCGATGGCTGGTCGGCGCGCTTTGGCACGGATGTCAATCTGCCAGCAGGGACATATCGGTTCGCAGTGACGGCGGATGACAGCTTCCAGCTATGGGTGGATTATCAGCAGGTGCTCAACACCTACAACGCGCCGCGCCCTGGCGAAACGCTGACTGTTGATCTGACGCTCGAAGCCGGATCGCACCATCTCCAGCTTGATTACCGCGAGATCGAGGGGAATGCATACGTCCGCCTGACCTGGATCGACGTCAACAATATCCCGCCCGCCCCACAGCCGGTGGCAGGTAACTGGACGGCGGAATACTTCGCCAACCCGACCCTGTCGGGAACGCCATTCGCCACCCTTTTTGAGTCGTCTGTGTCGCACAACTGGGGCTTCAATGCGCCGCTGGGCGGAATGCCTGCCGATAACTTCTCCGTGCGCTGGACGAGCACGATCGATCTGGCCGCTGGCGAGTATTCGATCCAGGCGACAGCCGATGACGGTGTGCGCGTGTTCGTCAATGGGATCGGGTATATCAACGAATGGCGGCTGGCGACCGGCCAGACCTATACCGCGCCGGTGCGTGTGATCGGCGGGCCGACCACGATCGTGGTGGAGTATTTTGAGGCGGGGGCAGTGGCGCTGATCGATTTCCGCCTGAACGCGCCGGTCACTGCGCCTGCACCCGCTCCGCAGACCCCGACCGGGCCGACGGCGACGGTGATCACAGGCCGCCTGAACGTTCGCAATGCGCCGAGCGCGATCAACTCTCAGGTGCTGATCAAGATCGACAACGGCCAGATTTATCCCGTGCTGGGCCGCAACGCGGATTCAAGCTGGTGGCAGATCAACGTCAACGGCATTACTGGCTGGGTCAGCGGGCGCTACGTCCAGGTCAGCGGCGCGGGAGGCGTGCCGGTGATCGATGCACCGCAGCCACAGGTTCCGACGACGCCGACCGGCTTCACGGTGCAGACGACCGTCAATCTCAACCTGCGCGCCGGGCCGACCACGGCCAGCGAGCCGCTGCTGGTGATCCCGCGCGGCAGCGCCGCCGCCGTACTGGGCCGCAATGCCGACAATTCCTGGCTGCGCGTGAACTTCGACGGCACTGTGGGATGGGTGGCTTTCCGCTATGTCACGTCGGAGACGCCGCTCGATTTCAGCCAGATTCCGGTTCAACAGTAGGTGCTATGGAGTGGGCGGCGGGGGGATTCGTGCCCCTTCACCCCGTTTTTATCAATCGATCGATAATTTTCAGGGATGACATGATGTTCAGCCTCAGTGATATTCAGGCCCTCAGCCGCGAGATGCAGGAATGTATCCGCAACTGCCAGGACTGCCACAGCATTTGCCTGGCGACCGTGCCGCACTGCCTCGATATGGGCGGGGATCATGCCGCGCCGGTTCATATCGCGCTGCTGCTGGACTGCGCACAAATCTGCCAGACCAGCGCCGATTTCATGCTGCGCGGATCAATGCTGCACAGCCAGGTTTGCGGCCTGTGCGCGGATCTGTGTGAACGCTGCGCCGAAGACTGCCAACGTCTGGCAAACGGGGATGCGCAGATGCTGGCCTGCGCGGAAGTCTGCCGACGCTGCGCGGATTCCTGCCGGCGTATGGCATCAATGGCGTAGGTTTCACGCATTTTCCGGGGGCGATGCAGGGGGCGGCAGCGGGATTCGCAGCGTGAAGGTCGTGCCGACGCCGACCTCGCTTTCGACCTGCATTGTGCCGCCCAGCGCATCGAGGGCGCGCTTGACGATCGCCATGCCGAGGCCAGTCCCTGAGATGTTGGAGACGTTGCTGGCGCGGAAAAAGGCCTCGAACAGATGCGCCTGATCCTCGTGTGGGATGCCGATGCCCTGATCGTAGAGTGTCACCTTCAGCACATCCTTATCGCACAGATAACGGCAGCGCGTCTCGGTGTGGTCTTCCGAATACTTCATCGCGTTGGAAAACAGGTTGACGAAAATCTGCTGAAGGCGGAACAGATCGAGCAGCACCGTGTCGCCGCCGCCGTCGTTGATGATCTGGATCGGGTTGTGGTTGGGGAACGACGAATGTACTTCTTCCGCCACCTGCTCAAAGAAGGCTGACAGTTGGATCAACGATGGGAACAGCCGGTGGCCGACGCTGTCTTCCTTGTTGATGGCGGTCACGTCTGCGATCAGCGCGTTGAGATGCTTGATCTGCGCCTCGATCCGCGCCAGTCGGCTCAGATATTCTTCCTCGGTCAGCAGCGCCTTCTTCATGCGCAGCAGGCTTGTGGAGGTCATGATGATCGACATCGGCGTGCGGAACTCGTGCGATACCATCGAGATGAAGGTGGATTTCATCTCGTTCAGCACCTTTTCCCGCTCCAGCGCCGTGATCAGTTGATCCTCCTGAAGTTTGCGCTGGGTGTAGTCTTCCACCGTGAAAACGACTTTGCTGATCTCCCCATGCTCGTCCAGGATCGGGGCGCCGTTGATCGCCAGGTAGACCACCCGCCCGTCAGACCACCGGATCGCGTGGCGCACATCCCACACTGGCTGTCGGGTCGTCATGACCTGGACGAAAGGCTGTTTCTCGTCCGGCCAGGGGTTGCCGTCATAATCGGTGTGCTGCCAGGTGGGCGAATCGTAGGTGAGGGATGTGATGTCCTGCTGCGGCGCGCCGTGAATTTCTTCAGCGCGGCGGTTGGCGTAGATGATCTGGCCGTCCCGATCCACCACCGTGATGCCAGAAGGACTGGTCGCCATGATCTGGCTGAGGACATCGCGTTCCTGGCGCAGTTCCTGTTCCATCTGAACGCGCGCCGAGATATCGCGCGAGACGGTGACCAGATATTCCACCTCGCCCTGCGTATTGATCACAGGCGTCGTCATCGTCTCCAGCCAGAGGTAACTCCCGTCCTTGCGCTGGGTGCGATAGACCAGGCTGCGCACGATGTTGCCTTCGAGCGAGTCGTTATGGCTTTCCTGGATGCGCGACAGGTCTTCGGGATGAAAACGATCATAGGGATTCGTCCCGACCATTTCTTCCGGCTCATAGCCGGTGATGGCGCGAGTGGAGGGATTCATAAAAAGGATCGTGCCGTCGGGTTTGTGCAGGCCGATCAGGTCGGACGTGTTCTGCACGATCAGTGCGAGCAGATAGGCCTGATCGACATGCGTATCGGCCAGGCGATCGCTGACTGCTGGCGGCAGTCTGGCGGGCGTGGCCCTGTTGTCCGTGGGGTCATGAGTATGGGGTTGAGGATTGCCAGAGTCGCCCGTTATCCGCGAGAGATAATTGGTCGCGGCTTCTTCCAGTAAATCATCCACAGAACGTCCTGAACGCCGCGCCAGATGCGCCAGTTTTTCAAGCGCAGAGTCGTTAGACATGCTGCCCCGCCCCGATCTTAGCGAACATCTATCACGATAGCTGTATTATAAACGCACCTCATCGTTACCGGTATCGTTAAGCGCAGGGTCATGACGTGATCGCCGCTGATCCGCTGTACTGTGGGTTGATTTTCCCGTTTTGCCTGACGATGTTATAGTTAACCGCATGACCAGACGCTTTGAGCAATCACGACGGTGGTGAGACAGCCATGACCGACTTTACGCCTATGGAAGCGCCTGCCCGCGAGGCACAAGCCTTACCCGTGATGCTGGCCGCCAGGCTGGTCGGGCGAGAAGCGGTGTTGCAGCAGGTTTACGGAGAACTGAAGCAGGGCCGCGCAGTTTTACTGCATGGTCAACCTGGCGTGGGCAAGACCGCATTGGCGGCGGCTCTCGGCAGTGCCTATACCCAGCAGCCCGGCGGCGTGCTGTGGTTCAATGTCACCAATCCGACGCTGGAAGAACTGCTGGTGCGGGTGGGGCGTGCCTATCATGTGGCCGAAATTTACGGCAGCGACACCCCGCTGGGTATGATCGGCGCCGTCGATAACACGCTCAAACGCTTCAAGCCGCTGGTGGTGATCGATGGCCGGATCGATGGCGAGGTGGCGGCGCGCTTCATCGCCCGCTGTGCCTCCGGGCTGCCGGCAATCGTGATCCGCGATCAGGCCCACGACGGCCCCTGGACGGCGATCGACCTTCTTAAACTTGAACCGGAGGCCGCCGCCGCGCTCTATAAACAGGAAGGGCGCGTGACCACATCGGCCACCGATATTGACATTTATGGGTTGGCGAAAGTGCTGGATTACTCGCCGTTTGGTGTGGTGATCGCGGCGCGCGCGATGGTGGTTGGCAAACAAATCCCGCCGGATTATCTGAAGATTCTGGAGCAGATCGCGCCGACCTCCGGCGGCAGCAGTCCGCTGGTGGGGTTAACCGCCAGTTTCCGCAGCCTCAATGGCCCGCTTCAGGGCGTTCAGGGTCTGCTGCTGATGCTGGGCGCGACCGTGAGCGGCATGGCGTCCAACGAGTTGCTGAGCCTGATCAGCGGCGTGCCGGTCGAGACGGTCTCTCAGGCGATGACCATTGCCGCGCAGTTAAACCTCGTGGAACGCTCACAGCGCGGCGGCGAAGCGTATTACCGGCTGCACGCCATCACCCATGCGTTTGTCCAGAACGTGCTACGGGCCTCCAACCGCCTCGACGATCTGCAAAACCGCGCGCGCCAGGCCCTGCTGGCCTACGCTCGCAAGTACAGCAGCGGCGCAGCGGACGCACACGTCAGGCTGGCCGTGGAGATGGAGAATTTCTTTATCGCCGCCCGCTACTTCTCCGAGAACGGCGATCGCACCTTTGCCAACGATCTGGTCTTTGCGCTGACTCAGGCCGGGGATTTCGTCAACTCACGGGGTTATCTTTACGAAGCCCTCACCATGCGCGCGCTTGCCAAGAGCTTTGCCAGCGCCTTCCCTGCCTACAGCGCGGGCGAAACCCGCCCGGAGCGGATCACATCCGAATTTGACGCACCGGATTTTGAGGAGGACTCCGCGCTGGAAGCGGACGCCTTCGATGATCTGGATGACGAAGACGACGAACTGGAATTTGATGAGGATGACTTCGACGCGGTGGACGACGATGAAGCCGCCTCGCCGGAAGACCTGATCGGGCGCGTGCTGGCCTCCGCCGATGACGAGGACGACGAACCGCTGACGCTGACGCCGCTGTCTCAGCGTTTGTTCAGCGGGCGGGCTGATCTTCAGGAAGCTGAGGAGATCGAGGAGGAGACGGGCGAGGTGCTGACCGCGCCGCCCCTGCCTCCCGCGCCGCGCATCAATCTGAATACACGCGACATCAACGAACTGCGTGCCTCTCTCCAGCAGGTGCGCGCCAGCGGCGATCGTCGCCAGCAGATCGAGGTGCTGGAAGCGATCGGTCGTTTGCAGGTGGCGCAGAAAGTGGAAACAGAAGCGATTTCCACCTACAGCGAAGCACTGAACCTGTACGAACAGTCCGATGATCAGAATGGCGTGCTGGATACGCTCGATATGCTGTCCGCGCTGATGGTGCGGACGGAAAACTCCCAGGCCGCCATCGTGCAGGCGCAGCGCGGTGTGAAGCTGGCAGAGTCGCTCCATGACGACGCAACGCGGATGCAGCTGCTGTTGACTCTGGGCGATGCGCGCCAGCAGTTGGGTGAAAGCCGGGCCGCTGCGCAGGATTACAGCAGCGCGCTGGCGATCGCCCGCGACATTGACGACAGCCAGAACGAGGCGATCACGCTGTTCAAGCTCGGTTATGCCAGGCTGGATGATGGCGACGCCACCACCGCGACCGAGACCTGGGAGCAGGCGCTCCGGCTGTTCCGCGCGCAGGAAAAGCGCAGCTACGAAGGGCGCACGCTGGGCGCGCTGGGCAGCGCCTATGGCGATATGGAACGCTGGGCGGAGGCGATCAATTTTCACACCTCGGCCCTGTACATCGCGCGTGAAGTCAGCGATACCGAGGAAGAAGAGCTTCAGCTGACCAGCCTGGGATACGCGCATGTGCAGAACAACCAGCTCGGCGAGGCGGTGATGCGCTACCGTCAGGCGCTGCATCTGGCCTTCCGCAGCGGCGATACCGACAATATGGTCAGCCTGATCGTCGATCTGGCCCGCCTGCTGGTGGAAAGCCGCAAACATGTCTCCGTCGCCCGGCTGCTGATCGAACGCGCCGCCGCGCTGGAACCCAACGACAAGGATGTGCGCCAGATCAGGGAACGGATCGACAGCGAGTATAAACTGGCCGAAGCCTATCAGACCCCGCTGATCCCGATCCACGGCACGGCGGAGGATTACGCCTCCAACGCCTACCGCCTGCTGGAAGGCTAAGCCGAAGTGCGAAAGTTGCCCAACTACGGAACTGGCTTTTCAAGCACACTTCGGTTGAAGCCAGCGACCGTTGTCGTGGTTAATTTCGGCTGGTGGCTTAGGCCAGCGATCGCCCGTAAAACAAAAGGGCGAGGTCAGATGGACGCTCGCCCTTTTGGATCGACTGCCAAATCGACTACGTTTCGGGGATGTAAAGCTGCTGGCCTATATAGATCGTGTAGGGCGCAGAGAGTCCATTGATGGCGGCCAAATCAGTCCAGCGCAGACCATAGCGGCGGGCGATGTTGTAGAGCGTATCCCCGGCGCGCACGGTGTAGATGAAGGCCGGGCCGGTATACGCTGGCGCGGAGGTGGCAGCGGATGATCCCGTCGCGCTGGTCGAAGTGTGCGACCAGAAGCTGTCACAGGCCGTCACATGGAAGATGAACACATACAGCACCCCCGGCTGGCGCGGATAGACTTTGTTGACCTGAAGTTCGTTCGAGGTCAGCGCGTAGAGTGTGGCCCCATCGCCAGAACGGATCGCGGTGTTGACGCCGCCCGGCGCGGTCGCTGTGCTGATCCCGGCCCGAATCTCGCTGATGGTGGCGCGGAAGGCCAGGTAGCCTTCGGAAGTGGTCGGATCGACCGAGTACACGTCGATCCCGGTCACGGAGCAGTAGATGGCTGCCGGCGCGCCCAGATCAAGCGCGTTCAGCCGCCCGTCATTGATCCCCTGGCCGCCGAACACGCCGCCTCCCCCACCCAGCGTGAAACTTGGCGCGGGTGAGGCCGAAATACAGTTGCCTGCCGCTGCGCCTACTGCGGTCGATAGACTGGCGCTTAGTTCCACCGTATACGCGAAGCCAGACGGCCCGGAACACGCCATCGGGCTGCGATCGATATTCAGTGGAGAGTAGGCCGTCGTCGCGCCGACCAGCAGCGATCCGCCAGTGTAGGCCAGGCTGGTGACGGTCAGGCTGTTGGTGTTGCCATCACTGGGCCGCCGCGCGATCAGATACGTGCCGCCCACGGGCGATCCATCGGCGGGATTCAACTGGAGGACGATCGCCACGCGCGGGCCGCCGCCTGCGCCGTAGCCGGTGATCCAGCCGCCGCCGGTGAAGCGGGAATAGTTCGGGCCTGGCTGTGTTCCGGTCTGGCTGAAGACCGCATAGAGCGTGGAGCCGTCCCACCACAGGCCATAGGCCCGACCGTCATCGTTGGTCTGTTCGTAGTCGGTGCGACACCAATTGGCTGCGCCAAAGGCCCGGACGATCGGGTCCTGATTCAACCCCGATACCTGCTGATAACCCGCGTAGATCGTCGTGCCGCCTGCGCTGACCCGCGCTGCGCTCGTGGCGGCGATGGTTGCTTCCGAATCCGCACACGAAAATGCCGCCGCGCCGCCCACTGCGCCCTGTGCAACGGTTGGCTGAGGCAGCAGGCTCCACACTGCAATCGACAGTACCGCGATGGCAGCGGCGGCCAGGATCATCCTATGAACTTTTTGCATGGCTCTCTCCATTAAAACTGAATTGAGCTATCCCTTTACTATTATAGCTTTCTTTACGCCAGGGCGCGCCGCTCAAGACCATACTCAAACGGCTCTCATACAGACTTGGGACAGAGATCACCACCGCGTAACAAGCGGGTTCGCGGTGTCGTTGTGCAACATCGCTACATCCGTGCGCGACAGGTTCAGCCATGATTGGACACTCATGACCGCCCTTCGACGCCGATCAGTTGGCGCATTAGCCAGATGTGCCAATATTCACCCCGATTTCCATTTTTGACCCATCAAATTTGCCTAAAGTCGATCGCAGCCCTGGGCAATCTGCCTAAGACGGCTCAGGCAGCGGTTGGGGCCTGTGGGCATGATCTGGCGCGGGCCGGGAGAGAATCACGTCACTCCGGGCCGTTGGCAGATTGTGCCATATCACTTGTGGATTCTTGCCAAAAGGCAGGAAAAAAACTTTATAACTTCTTGATGTGCCTGAGCGCCGCATGAGAGATGTACACTGCCGCCAGCTTTCATCAAGGCTTTGGAGGATGTCGAAATGAGCAGACGTAATCGGATGTGGCGGCGTCTCGCCGTGCTGGCGGTGGCGACCGTGGTCATGGCCCTCTTTGGAACATCGTTTGGTTTCGCGCAGGAAGACCCGGACCCGCTGATCGCGATTACGGACGATATCGCGGGGATTAAAGCCTCTATCGACACGACCTGGCTCCTGATCACGGGATTCTTGGTCTTCTTTATGCAGACCGGCTTCGCGCTGCTGGAATCCGGCCTGGTGCGGCAGAGCGGTGTGGTGAACGCCCTGCTGGAGAATTTTATTGACGCCGGCCTGACCGCGCTCTGCTGGTGGGCGGTCGGTTTCGGTGTGGCCTTCGGGACAACCCAGGGCGGCCTGTTCGGGACGGATATGTTCTTCCTGGACGGCGCGATTGTGATCACGGCGGAAGGCATCTCGTATCCCTCCTTTGGTATTCTCAACGTCTCGATCCTGACCTTTTTCTTCTTCCAGTTCGCGTTTGCAGCCACGGCCAGCACCATCACCACCGGGGCGATGGCCGAACGCACCGATTTTATCGGCGATCTGATCTACAGCGCGATCATCGCGGTGCTGATCTACCCGGTGATCGTGCACTGGGTGTGGGGCGGCGGCTGGCTGGCGACCGAACTCGGCTTCCATGACTTTGCAGGCAGCACGGTCGTCCACACCGTCGGCGGTGTGATCGCTCTGACCGGCGCGATCCTGCTTGGCCCACGTCCGGGGCGCGTCTTTGGCAAACCCCCGGCCGCGCATAACCTCGGCCTGGCGACGCTGGGCACGATGATCCTGTGGTTCGGCTGGTACGGCTTCAACCCCGGTTCAACCCTGGGCGCGATCGGCTACAGCGGCCTGATGGGGCTGGCGACGATCAATACCACGCTGGCGGCGGGCGCGGCGGCCTGTTCTACCCTGTTGTTTGTCTATCTGCGCACTGGCAAGTGGGATCTGGCGGCTACCCTTAATGGTTCGCTGGCCGGTCTGGTCGGTGTGACGGCGGGGTGCGGCTTTGTCGAACCCTATGCGGCGGTGCTGATCGGCCTGGTGGCCGGTGTCGTCGTCATCCTGGCGGCGGATGCGGTCGAGCGTGCCAAAATCGATGACGCGGTGGGCGCGTTCGCAGTTCACGGCGCGTGCGGCATCCTGGGCACAATCGCGGTCGGCCTGTTCGCGCAGCCGGCGCTGCTGTTCAGCGGGCCGTTTGCGGCCGGCGGTCAATATGCGGGCCAGGGTGGGCTGTTCATCACCGGTGATGTGAACCTGCTGATCGCGCAGTTGATCGGCTCGGCCTCGACCATCGTGTGGTGCGCGGTGACGGCGTCCGTCATGTTCCTGGGCCTGAAGGCGATCGGTCGCCTGCGCGTCAACCCGAAGGCGGACGAGATCGGCATCGATGTGTACGAACACGGCGCGTCAGCCTGGCCGGATGTGCTGCCGCTGCCTGCTGAAGATGTGATCAGCGGGGGGGCGGGCAAGTCGGCGGCAGCCCCGGCGGCGGGTGATTGATCTGCATTAAATTTTTGCGGGGGAGATGACTTCAAAGGCGCATCTCCCTGATATGGGTCTCTCCTGGGCAGCGCAGCTTCCTCTCTCACGTTTCACACAGCCTGAAGGAAAGGGAATGATCGGTAGCTACTGACATTCCCTTTTCGCTTTGATTCTCATGCGCGCTGCATAAATTGATCCGATCAAACCCCTTGTTTTCGGCGCACTTGCGCTACAATGATGCAGGTCAGCATGTTTCAAAACTGCGATACAATCCCCTCAGCTTTGATTTCGAGCCGGAGCCGCCATGTTGGACTCGCCAAACCTGTCAGTCACCATAGAGAAGGACGGTGAGGAGCCGATCTACCGGCAGTTGATTCGCGGCATCAAAATGCAGATCGAAAGCGGCATGCTGCCCGCAGGCACACGCCTGCCCGCCAGCCGCGATCTCGCCAAGCAGTTGGAGATCAGCCGAATCAGTGTCGTGAATGCCTATGCCGAACTGCGCGCCGAGGGTTATCTGAGCGCCCATGCCGGGCGGGGGACGTTCGTCTCCAGAGAAGGGAACGGCGGAGGCGCGATCCCGCCGCAGATGGTGGATCGGCCTGCTGCCCCTGCCGCCGCGTCACCGCCCACCGAGAGTTCAGCGCCGCCGGATCGGTCGCTGCGCGATATGATGCGGCTGGCCCGCAAGCCGGGGGTGATCAGCTTCAGCAGCGGTTCGCCGCCGACCGATTTTTTTCCGATGCTGCCGCTGCGTGAGGCGATCAACGCGGTGCTGGATCGGGATGGGGCTAAAGCGATGGCCTATGAACTGCCGGAGGGCTATGCCCCGCTGCGGGCGGCGGTGCGTGATTATGTCAGCGCGCTGGGGATTCGGTGCAGCCAGAACGATGTGCTGATCACCGATGGCGCGCAGCAGGCCCTCGACCTGGTGATCCAGAGCCTGCTCTCCGAGGGCGATCTGGTGGTGTGCGAGAACCCGACTTACATCGGCATGATCGACATCACCCGCGCGCGCCGTGTGCAGATCCACGGCATCCCGACCGACGAAGACGGCATCCGCGTCGATAAGCTGGAAAACTTCATCCTTGATCAGCAGCCGAAGCTGATCTACGTCATGCCGACCTTTCAGAACCCGACCGGCCACGTGATGCCGCTGCACCGCCGCCGCCAGCTTTTGAACCTGGCGAATGAATATAACATCCCGGTGCTGGAAGACGCGGTTTATCACGAGTTTCGCTTTGAGTCCGACATGCTGCCACCGCTCAAGGCGCTCGACGAAACCGGCATCGTGATCCACGCCAGCGGTTTCACCAAGATGCTGCTGCCCGGCATGAGGATCGGTTATCTGATCACCGACGGACGGCATTATCAGCGGCTGGTACGCATCAAGCAGGCGGCGGACATCGCCACATCGGGCTTGAATCAGCGCGTGATCCATCACATGCTGGAACACGGCACACTGGCCGGGCATCTGGAACGCAACAACCGCGAGCTGCACCGGCGCCGCGAGATCGCAGTGGATGCCATGCAGCGGCATTTTCCGCCGGGAACGCGCTGGTCTGTGCCGCAGGGTGGATTGTTTCTGTGGGTAGAACTTCCGCGCACCGGGCCGACGGCCGCCGAATTGTACATTACCGCGATTCAAAATGGCGTGGCCTACGCGATCGGCAACGTGTTTTACACCAACGGTGGCGGGCCATATCATATCCGCATCAATTTTGGCGCGCAGAAGCCAGCGGACATAGAAGAAGGGTTCCGGCGGCTGGGCCGGGCCTGGCGTGAACTGGCCGTCGAATATTCTGAGATGGAAAAATCGCCCCTGCTGTGAGGGGTTTGGGGGCTTGAATGCAGCGTTTGAACACTCTGTGGCAGGTCGTGAATGCGGCGTCGTCCGTGCGGGAGATCACGCAGCGCAGCAAAACCTTTCATTTTGCCGTGCGCGAACCGATCACATTTTATCTGCGTGCGGAAAATGCGATTGTGCAGGTCGTCCGCTGGGCCAAACCCCTGGTCGAAGTGCAGACGCGCCTTCAGCCCGCCTTTGGCTGGCGCATCGCCGCCGATCAGGATGACGCCGGCGTCTATATTGCCGCGAAACGCCGGGTTGTGGTCGGCGGTATCTCCACCGCGCGCTTTCACGTGGCTGTGCCGCATCCAACCTATCTGGTGCTGCGGCTCGACGGTGGATCACTGCTGCTGGATAACCTGACCGGGACTCTCCACATCCCCCCTGCTTCCGGCGACATAAATATCAGCCTCCTGGCTAATGGCAGCGATTGAGCCTCCTGCTACACTGCTCCCCGATGAACGTGCTAACGGGTACACCCATTTATGCGGTTAAGTGATTTTAATGCAATCTTAACCTCAGAAATGCAACCTTCAGGCGTTCTAAGACGTATGAGAGTGTATGATGTGCAATCAGGTAGCTAAAGCACTCCCTCGATGACCAGGAACGTGACAATGTTTGACTTTCTGAAACGAAACAACAGACCCAACGACATCCCGCTCCAGCCGGCTCCGGCACTCGATCCTGTGTATGCGCCCGCCGCGCCCGGTCAGGATAACGCCGTGGCCGATCTGCGTCGCAGCGTCGAGACGGCGAAGAAACGCGATGAACTCAAGCGTGAGGCGCAGTTGTGTCTGCATGAAAACAGCATCTTCCCCAGCGCGATCCAGGTCGCTGAGGATCAGTGGATAGAAGTGACCTTTTATCCATCTAACCGGCAGGGTCGCGCGGCGGAAACGGTGCTGCGCCGTCTGCACCAGCAGGGCCGTATCGTCCTCGGCGCGCTCGACTCACGCGAGGACGGTTCGTGGTCTACATGGCTGCAACTGGGGCGCGCGTAGAGCATTGCGCCAATGGCTGTTGCATAAAACAGACTCCCCTGTACACATGCCAGGGGAGTTTTGATTCGGCCCGGGCGCCCATGTACCCGGAAAAACCTTACCGTACCCAGGCGCTTCAAAGCCTGTTATAATGAGCCGCAGTCGGGAGAGGTCGCATAGTGGACTAGTGCGCTCGCCTGGAACGCGAGTATGGGTAACACCATCGTGGGTTCGAATCCCACCCTCTCCGCAACTTAGGGTAGCAAGCAAACATTCCATCTTGGGGAAACGAGTGAAGTTATCTTCACCGGTTCTATTATCCACTGATTGACACTCCATTTTTCAATTGCATTGTAATTGCGGACACTGCGTTGGATCGCCGTCGGAATTTCGGGCTGCCCGTTGATGAATGTCAGTCATGCCAGCGCCTCGGCCATCATGACTTACCTTGCTCCTCCAGAGGACAATTGCCAATGGTAGACTCGACCCAAAGTAGGCTCTTCGTCCCTCTCTCACGCCTCACAAAGCAAATAGACGTGAGCTTGTTGAGATCATTCATGCGCTAGTCACAGTCTGCGGTTCTCAATCCTGGAGGCTGTCCTTGAATAGGGCACTGGTAGAAGCAGCGACGCAGGGCGACCACGAAGCTTTTTCTCAGCTCGCGCACCCATACCGACACGAATTGCTCGTGCATTGTTATCGCATGATGGGCACTCCCCAAGATGCTGAAGATGTTGTTCAAACAACTTTTCTCCGCGCCTGGCAGAATATCCATCTTTATCAACCGGATGCGCCGTTCAGGTCATGGCTGTATCGGATCGCCACCAACGCTTGCCTGGATTTGCTGCGCCAGAACAACCGGCTTGGACAACGGATTTATAGCTCCCTCGAACTCGACGCTGGGTCGAACCTAGAGGAGCGATGGCTACAGCCCATGCCCGGCAGCTGGACGGCAAATCTTCTCGATAATCCTGAGGCTCTATATTCGATCCGCGAAAGTGTACATCTTGCCTTCACCGCTTTACTGCACACGCTTCCGCCGAGACAGCGCGTTGTGCTGGTCCTTAGAGATGTGCTGGGCTGGAACGCAAGTGACGTGGCCTCAACCCTGGAAACAACCAGAACGGCAGTCAACAGCGCGCTGATCCGCGCCCGAAAGTCCTTGAACGGACATCAATCACTTGCGATGCTGAAGCAGCGTCCGCTTCTGGAAACCGAACAGCGGCTCCTGGCTGAATACATCGAAGCCTGGGAAGCGGCTGATGTCGATCGGCTTATCAGTCTGCTAAAGCAGGACGCGCTCTATACCATGCCACCTCTACCGATATGGTTCAGAGGTACAGAAGCTATCAGAGGCTTTATGGATACTTTTATCTTCCGAAATCGTGCGGTAAGCCGTTGGCACATCAAACCAACTGAAGCCAATGGTCAGCCTGCCATAGCAATTTTTCACGCTCCCGAGGCTATCGGCCCTTATCACCGGCTTGGTATGGCGGTGTTTAGTTTTGAAGAGCATCAGATTGGACGGGTCGATACCTTCATCACAAACAACAGCTTCTACAACCTCAATCGTTTGTCCAGTGAATGGGTAAAGTACTTCAACATACCCGATCGTGTGGATGCTTAACCTGAAGCGGAAGCGACCTGTATCTGGATCGCTTCCACAACAATGCCGGATCAGGCGGACGATGAGTCCGCTAAGTCATTAGTCCGTTTACCATTCCTGCCAGTCTCCGGTAGACTGCGCCCACATGGAGACTTCCGGCGGCGCGCTGAAAAGCTGAGAGAAGCCTTCCTGTAATTGCGGAATCTGATAGTAGGTTGTCATCCCTTCCAGATTCACCCACACATCGATCGCCAGAAACTCTAATGACTCTGGTTCTCCCGGAGATGTGAGCCGGAAGTACACTTCGTGGCTCAGGTCTCCTGCCTGGCGCGCACCCGCCAGCGCACCAGCGACAATCTCATTATGTAAACTCATCGCTTCCTCGCGTGAGTTGACCGTAGCGCGCACCATCACCACATAACGATCACTCTCGCCAAAACGCGGTTGGAAGTGGTAGGCATAGAATCCTTCTGCTGGCACCCAGACCGTTGCATCGCGGTTACTGAAAATGCGGTCTGCGCTTGCCTGAACATCCGGATTAGAAAAGAACTGGTTGATACCCTCTGGATTTGTCCACAAATCCATAAACAGAACCTCGCCAGCACCTTCGGTCGGAGTTTCAAGAGGCAGATAAACCATGTGGCTGACATCACCTAAAGCGCGCGCGCTCGCGATGGCTTCTTCGCTACCAGCCGTTTCGTTGTGAATTGCAGCGGCATCAACCCTTGTGCTTGCGGCAAGGGTTCCTCGAACTGTCAGCAGAAAAAGGGGTGACTGGGGCATCTCTTCCTCCTGTGCTGTCATAACGGCTGAGCCTGCTCCCACAAACACGTGAGTAAGGATCAGGATCAAAGTGAGGGCTACACCGTAGCGGATCATTGTATATCTTCCTCTCCTGGAAATTGTGTTCAACAGGCGTTCTGGCAAACTGAACAGACGCTAATTTCCGGTGTATCGGGTCGCTGCAAGCGTTAGATCAACATTGCATAATCCTATCCTTTCTCCTGTCGTATAAATCGGTAGCTCAGTAGCCCGGATGTTCGGCAGGAAAGGCGAATGCACAATTGTCGCAGCGGGCTACAGTTAAAGAACGAATACCAAGTCCCAGATTCATCGCTATTGAAGTCTTTGGATTCTTCGGAGGTGGATCGAACACCACAGGCGGATTGTCAGCCAGCACGCTCAGCGACTTGTCCGCCTTGCGGATCGCTTCCATCACTTCGAAAGATAGCGGTGATCGTGGAACTGGCGGAAGCCCGCCAGTCTTCGACAATTCCTGCGCCCGATACCAGTACGCGGCTGTAACCTTCAGATACGGAAGCCGACTATCCGCATCTGCGCAAGCCAGCGCTGCCAGCAGCGTTGCCACTTTAATCGCCTGCACGTGTAAAGGCCTGTAGACGGCCGCCCGTAGACGGCGCGGAGGCGGGTCTGGTCAACCGACTGCCGCGTTTTGCTCTGGCATGACCCTGTTGGATGGGGAAGGGGCATTCCGCCTCATCCCCTAATTGTGAAGTTTAACCATTTGCTACCCGGATGCCGTCTTACTGTACAATCTCCGAACGCAGTTGTTGCGCTGTCTTAGGGGAAGCGACTTCGTCATCAATCGTCTGCCTCCATGCACGGTTGGCAAGTGTTGTTGAACGCGCTGTGTTCTGGTAAAAAGCGGACTCTTAGGGATTGTTGGCGATCATCTCCAGGACCATTGTGTTTCAAATTCACACTGCATACTTTTATAAGTTCCAACGTATTGGGATTCTTAGTGAACTGATGGATACGGAGAGCGAAGCATGAGCGACGATTATAAACAGCATTACACGCGCGAGTATTTTGAACGCTGGAATTACGCGGATCGTCCGCTGGGACGCTTCAGCATGTACTGGTTTGCGCGGCGTTACTATGC